>Ga0065720_1021401_pt1 | contig 10701 bp, 7 predicted proteins | sample Thericmetagenome_FD_59107 | JGI IMG/M metagenome (GOLD analysis project Ga0065720, IMG submission 59107) | Thermophilic microbial communities from the Joint Bioenergy Institute, California, USA of rice/straw/compost enrichment - eDNA_2 v2... | ecosystem: Engineered > Solid waste > Grass >... | reverse complement strand
CCCTCGGTTCAACGCAGCCGGCGCGGACCGGTGTCGTCGCGCTGCGGCGGCGGACCGACCTCGACCCGCGCGCCGGCCACGGAGACCCCGTCGGGGGTCGCCAGCACCGGATCGAGCGCGAGCGTGCGCACCTGCGGCAGGTCCTCGGCGATGCGGCCCACCCGCAGCACCAGGTCCTCCAGCGCGGCCATGTCGACCGGCTCCGTCCCGCGGTACCCGGCGAGCAGCGGCGCCGCCCGCGGTGCCCGCACCAGCGCGGCCGCGTCCTGGTCGGTCAGCGGCACCACCCGGAACGCGCGGTCACCGAGCAGCTCCGTCGCCATCCCGGACAGGCCGAACGACAGCAGTGAGCCGAACGAGGGGTCCTCCACGATCTCGATCACGCAGGACTCGCCGCGCGGCAGCATCCGCTGCACGTACACGTCCGTGCCGCCGGTCACCCGGGCGACGTCGGCGTAAGCGGCCCGCACCGCGTCGGCACCGGCGACGTCCAGTCGGACCCCGGCGAGGTCGCTGCGGTGGCGCCAACGGTCACTCGTCGCCTTCACCACGACCGGATAGCCCATCTCCTCGGCGATCGCCACCGCCTGGTCGGCGTCTCCGGCCCGGCCGAACGGCGCGATCCCGATCCCGAAGCAGCGCAGCAGCGCGACCGCCTCGTCGTCGGTGAGCGCCCGCCGCTCGGTGATCCCCCAGTCGTCGATCAGCTGCCGGGCCGCCTCGGCGTCGACGCCCTCGGGCACCACGTACTCGCCGAACGGCTGCGCCCGCCAACGCGCGTAGCGGGTGATCCGGGCCAGCGCGGCTGCCGCCCGCTCCGGACTGGGGAAGCTGGGCACCGAACCCCGCTTCGGGGTGCGGGCCGGACCGAGCCCGGTGGCGGGATCGGCCGGGGCGTCCGGCGCGGCCTCGTCCACGACCGCGAGCTCGTCGGGCACCCCCTCGGCCGCCAGGAACACCGCCACCACCGGGCGATCGGAGCCGGCCACCGCCTCCCGCAGCGCCCGCGCGTAGGCTGCGCCGGGCATCGCCACCGGCGGCACGAACACCGCCACCAGCGAGTCCGCCCGGTCCGGGCCCTCCTTGGCGAGCGCCGTCCGCACCGCCTCGGCGAACTGCTCCGGCGTCGCCGAGGCCCCCACGTCGACGGGGCTGCCGGCCAGCTCCATCTTCTCGTCGAGCAGCGCGTCGGCCACCAGCAGGCACAGCGCGCTCGAGTTGCCCACGACCGCCACCCGCGGACCTGCCGGCAGCGGCTGGTAGGCGAGCACGAGCGCGGTGTCGAACAGCTGCGGCAGCGTCTCCACCCGGATCACGCCGGCCTGTTCGAACAGCGCCCGCACGCTGGCCTCGTCGAGCTGGGCGCCTCGCTGCGCGAGCGCGGGCGGCGGGCCGGTGTGCCGGCCGCTCTTCACCGCGACGATCGGCTTCGTGCGGGCCAGCCGCCGCGCCAGCCGCGAGAACTTGCGCGGGTTGCCGAACGTCTCCAGGTACAGCAGCACCACCTCGGTGTTCGGGTCGGTCTGCCAGTACTGGAGCAGGTCGTTGCCGGACAGATCGGCACGGTTACCGGCCGACACGAAGGTCGACAGCCCCAGCCCGCGCTGCTTGGCGCTGGCCAGGATCGCGATGCCGAGCGCACCGGACTGCGAGAAGAACCCGACGTGCCCGGGCCCGGGCAGCTCCGGGGCGAGGGTGGCGTTGAGCCGCACCTGCGGATCGGTGTTGGCGACGCCGAGCGCGTTCGGCCCGATCACCCGCATCCCGTGTGCGCGGGCCTCGGCCACCAGCTTGCGCTCGGCCTCCACCCCGACCTCGCCGGACTCGGAGAACCCGGAGCTCACGACGACGAGCGCGCGCACGCCCTTCTCCAGGCAGGAGTCCATGACCTCGTCGATGTTCGCCGCGGGCACGGCCACCACGGCGAGCGACACCGGGTCGGGGATCTCGGTGACCGACTTGTACGCCCGGACACCCCGCACCGAGCGCGCCTCCGGGTTCACCGGGTAGACGGGACCGGTGAAGTTGGCGCGCAGCAGGTTGGCCAGCACCGCGTGACCGATCTTGCGCGGATCGGTGGAGGCCCCGATGACCGCGACCGACTCCGGGTGCAGCACGTTGTGCACGCTGCGCGCCTCGGCCCGCTGCTCGCGCGCGTCGCGCACCGCCAGCGACCGCTCGGTCGGGTCGATGTCGAACTCCAGGTGCAGCACCCCGCCCTCGAACTGCCGGCTGACCTGGTAGCCGGCCTGGCGGAACACCCGCACCATCGCCCGGTTCTCCGCGAGCACCTCCGCCTCGAAGCGGCGCAGGCCGTTCTCCCGGGCGGCGGCGGCGAGGTGCTCCAGCAGGATGGAGCCCAGTCCGCGGTTCTGGTGGGCGTCGGTGACGACGAACGCGACCTCCGCCGAGACCGGCGGGCCCTCCGCGCCGTCGGGCCGCGGCAGCCCCTCGTACCGGCCGACCGCGATGATCTCGTCGCCGAGCAGGCAGATCAGCCCCACCCGGGTGCGGTGGTCGACGTGCGTGAACCGCTCGAGGTCGCGTGGGGGGATCCGCGGGTACGGGCCGAAGTAGCGCAGGTAGCGCGTGTGTTCGGACAAGCCCGCGTGGAACCGCACGAGCGCGTCGGCGTCCGACGGCAGGATCGGGCGCAGGTGCACGATCCCGCCGTCGGACGCGACCACGTCAGCCTCCCAGTGCCGCGGGTACGGTGCCTCCGTTGCGTGCGCCGGGTCGGTGGCGGTCACGGTCAGTCCCGTGGGTCGTCCGGGTCGAGTCCGTGCATCGGGAAGACGGCGCGGCGGGCGTCGATGATCCCGGTGTCGACCCGCTCGCCGCCCTCGGTCCACGGCTGGAAGCTGGTGTCCGCGCCGTCGGTCATCGTGGTCGGCAACTCCTGACGGGTGAGCGTGGTGGTGTGGGCGATCCAGCCCGGCGGGATCGACGTGTTTCCCGGCAGGTCGCGGTCCAGCACGGTCGCCAGCAGGTGCGTCCACGACCGCGGCACCACCCGGAACAGGCCGTACCCGCCGCCGCCGGTGGCCAGCCACTTTCCCCCGGCGGTCTCCTCGGCCAGCTCGCGCAGGCACCGGTAGATCTCCCGGTGCCCGTCCACGGACAAGCTGAGGTTGGCCAGCGGGTCCTCCGCGTGGGTGTCGACCCCGCACTGGGTGACGAGGATCTGCGGCCGGAACGCGGTGAGCAGCGACGGGACCACCGCGTGGAAGGCCCGTAGCCAGCCGCTGTCGGTGGTGTCGGGCGGCAGCGGCACGTTGACCGCGTACCCGGCACCGGCGCCCTTGCCGTACTCCCCCGGCCACCCGGTGCCCGGCCACAGCGTGAGCGGGTGCTGGTGCAGCGAGATCGTGAGCACCCGCGGGTCGTCGTAGAACGCGGCCTGCACCCCGTCGCCGTGGTGCACGTCGACGTCGACGTACGCGATCCGCTCGAAGCCGTGGTCGAGCAGCCACGAGATCGCGATCGCGCAGTCGTTGTAGACGCAGAACCCGGAGGCGCGGTCGGCCATCGCGTGGTGCAGCCCACCGGCGATCGACACGGCCCGGTCGGCCCGGCCCTCCGCGATCTCCCGCGCCGCCAGCAACGACCCGCCGCAGACGAGCGCACTCGCCTCGTGCATGTGCATGAAGATCGGGTTGTCCTCGGTGCCGAGTCCGTGCCCGATCCCGAACGGCACCTCCGGAGCCGACTTCACCGCCGACAGGTACGCCGAGGTGTGGATGCGCTCGACCTCGCTGTCCGGGGCCTGCTCCGGCACCAGCAGCTCAACGCCCTCCAGTACCCCCAGCTCGGTGGCCAGCCGCATCGTCAGATCCAGCCGGACCGGATCGAGCGGGTGGTCACCGCCGAGGTCGTAGCTCAGGAAGTCCGGCGTCCAGACGACGGAGGCACGCCTGCTCATGACCGACACCTCATGGCCGACCCCTCACGGCAGACTCCTCATGACCGACACCGTAGGCCGTCACCGCGCCCTGCGCTCACTCCCCGGCCTGATCCGGCGCGTTTCCCGAGAGCGCGCCGTCCCCTCGGGCAGCTGTCCCCTCGGCCGGGGCGGGGCTGTCGGCCGGGGCGTACGGTCCGGTGGCGACCGGCCGGCTGGGGTCGGCCACCCAGTTGGACCACGAGCCCGGGTAGAGCGGCAGCGGACGGTCGGCGGGGCGCAGCCCGGCCACCTCGGCGGCCAGCACCAGCGCGGCGGCGGTGATCCCGGACCCGCAGTAGGCGGCCACCGGCTTCCGCCCGGCATCGCCGGCCGGGCCGTCGGCCAGGTCGGCGGCGACGTCGACCCCGGCGAACCGGTCGGCCAGCTGCTCCGGGGGCAACCACCGGCCGTCCTCGCCGACGAACTCCAGCACGGGCACGTTGTGGGCGCCCGGGATGTGCCCGGCCACCGGGTCGAACGGCTCGGTCTCTCCGCGGTAGCGCGCGGCGGCGCGGGCGTCGACCAGCACGCCCTCGCGGCCGATGCGGCCGGCCTCGTCGGCGTCGACGGTGGGCATCGATCCCGGTACGACCACGAGGTCGCCGGGCTCCGGGGCGGGCACCTCGGTGGAGACGGGGTAGCCGGCCGCGCACCAGGCGGCCCAACCGCCGTCGAGCACCGCGACCCGGTCGGCGGGCATCCCCACCCAGCGCAGCAGCCACCAGGCGCGGACGGCGGACAGGCCGTTGCCGTGGTCGTAGGCGACGACCCGCGAACCGGCCGAGATGCCCGCCGCGCGCAGGACCCCCTGCAGCCGCTGCGGATCGGGCAGCGGGTGGCGGCCCGCGGGGCCGGGCGGGTCGGCGAGATCGGCGTCGAGATCGACGAACACGGCGCCCGGGATGTGCCCCTCGCGGTACTCGGGCAGCGTGGACGGGCCGCCGAGCCGGTGCCGGACGTCGAGCACGACCAGCGCGGGGTCGCGTTCCGCATCGGTCCCGACACCGAGCGCAGCAGCCAGTTCGGCGACGTCGACGAGTGGAGTGGATCGATCGTGCATCGGTGCATCTTCCCCGGTATCGCGTGGGTTCGCGACGCACTCACTGGGTAGCATGGGGGCTTGACGAAAGGGCCCTGCGCGTGAACGAGCTCATCGACACCACAGAGATGTACCTCCGCACCATCTACGAGCTGGAGGAGGAGGGCGTCGTCCCGCTGCGCGCACGGATCGCGGAGCGCCTCGGGCAGAGCGGTCCGACCGTGAGCCAGACCGTCGCTCGCATGGAGCGCGACGGGCTCGTGGTGGTGGCGGGCGACCGGCACCTCGAGCTCACGGAGGCGGGCCGGGCCCGGGCGGTCGCGGTGATGCGCAAGCACCGCCTCGCGGAGCGCCTGCTGATCGACGTGATCGGGCTCGAGTGGGAGCTCGTGCACGCCGAGGCGTGCCGGTGGGAGCACGTCATGAGCGAGGCAGTCGAGCGCAAGCTCGTCGCTCTGCTCGACAACCCCACCACGTCGCCGTACGGCAACCCGATCCCGGGGCTGGAGCAGCTGAAGACCCCGCCGAGCGAGCCGGCGCGCACCCTGAACGCGCCGCCCGAGCTGGAGATGGGCCTGCAGCGCCTCGACGAGTACGCGCGCCGCGGCGGCGGCCGGGTGGAGGTGCGCCGCATCGCCGAGCACGTGCAGAACGACGCCGACCTGATGGGCGAGCTGAAGTCCGCGGGCATCGTGCCGGGGCAGGACGTGCAGGTCTCCCCGATCTCCCGGTTCGGTGACCCGGTGCCGGTGCAGGGCGAGGGCACCCCGCCCGGCGAGGTGGCCCCGCTGATCGCGCACGCCGTGCTGGTGCGCGCCCGGTAGCTCGTCGCCGACCACCTCATCCGGCCCGCCCGACCCGTTCGGCGCGGGCCGTTGTGCGTCCACACCCGTCCGCAGGGGCGAGCGCGCCATCGTCAGCACCATCCCTGGGCGGTCTCGAGCAGGACGTCCCGCAGGTCGTCCGGGCGCGGCCCGGACGCGGCGACCGCGCGCAGCCGAGCGCTGAGCACGTGCCCGGGCCAGGCGTCCTGGGCCCGATCGAGCGCCACGTTCGCGAGGGCACCGTCGCCGCGCAGCAGCGCCGAGATCGCGAGCAGGCTGGCCGGGGCGGCGGCCTCCGGATCGGGTGACTCCCGGGTCAGCGTGGCCCACAGCTGCTCGGCGGCCAGGCGTTCCTGCGGGCTGCCGTCGCGGGCCAGCTTCGCGGTCACGACGATCGCGGTGTGCAGCACGCCCGGCGAGCCGAGCGCTACGGCCAGCGCGACGATGCGCTGGTCGTCGAGCGGCCACCGGTTCTCGGCGGCGTCGTGGAGGCTGAGCATCAGCAGGCCGCGCAGATCCTCGGGATCGACCGCGCCGTCGGCGGCGACGACGTCGTCGATCAGGTCGGCGACGAGCCGCTCGCGGCGCTCGACGGCAGCGGGATCGGTAGGGGTGACGAGCACCTGCAGCGCCTCCCGGCTCGGCCGCACGACGACGCCGTCGTACGCCGCACCCGCCGCGAACGCGGTGACCGCGGCGGCGGGCACGGTGTCGCGGCAGCGGCACTCGGTGTAGCAGCCCCAGCGGGCGCCCGGCCCGGTGCCCGCGGCCCACACGGCGGTGTGCAGCGGGATCCCGGCCTCCGCCAGCCGCTCGGAGACCTCCGCGGCGAGTCCGGTCATCGGCGGCTCCGGTGGCGATCCCTCGCCGGTCGTCCCGTCCCGCGGCCCGGCCGGGGTGTGTGCGCCTTCGGTGACGACGACGAGCAGGGCAGCGTCCGGCCGGGTCCGCGCCACCGCGGCGACGCCGTGCTCGGCGAACCGCGCCGCCGCTCCCGCATCGTCCGGGCGGGGCAGGTCGCAGCGCAGTAGGAGATCGACGAACGCGCCGCGCAGCGCCACCAGCACCAACGACTCGCGGGGATGGAACCCCAGCATGCTCGGCAGCGCGGCGACCAGCTCGCCGGGACTGCGCACCGGCTGCCTGATCCGGCCCGGCGGGGCACCGGCCCGTGGCCGGGTCGGGGAGGCGTGCTCGCCCGCACTCGTGACGGTGTTCTTCGCGGTGTTCCTGTGCTCGGCGTACGGGTGCTCGGTGTTCCTGTGCTCGGTGTTCCTGTGCTCGGTGTTCCTGTGCTCGGTGGCCATGACCGCAGCGTGGCGGGCCGGGCGGCCGCGTGCCGGGGTGCGTCCGAACGGCTGTGGACAACCGGGACCGGCCCCGGCTCCCGGAGCCCGATGTGGATGGATCGCCCGCGTCGCGGACCGGGTCGCCGAACTCGTCAGTGGGAACCACTACCCTGTCGCGACTTGCCCGCCGCCGGGCGGACGGTAAGGCTGTTCCCGGCACCGTCCGGTGCGCGGAAGGCGACGTGAGGGCGAGGCTATGGCGTCTGACGTGGACACTGCAGAACCGGTGTACGACTACGACCTGCTGGTGATCGGGTCGGGCCCGGGCGGTCACAAGGCCGCGATCGCGGCGGCGAAGCTCGGCAAGAAGGTGGCGGTCGCCGAGAAGCGCAACATGATGGGCGGCGTCTGCGTCAACACCGGCACGATCCCGTCGAAGACGCTGCGCGAGGCCGTGCTGTACCTGACCGGGTTCAGCCAGCGCGACATGTACGGCCCGAGCTACCGGGTCAAGTCCCAGATCACGATCGCGGACCTGCTGGCCCGCTGCGCGCACGTGGTGGGCCGCGAGATCGAGGTGGTGCGCAACCAGCTGCTGCGCAACCGCGTCGACATCCTCACCGGCACGGCCCGGTTCGTCGACGAGCACACGGTGGAGGTCGTCGGCGAGGCACGCGGCGAGCGCCACGTCGTCTCGGCCGCGAACATCGTCATCGCGACCGGCACACGCCCGGCACGGCCGCCGCAGGTGCAGTTCGACGAGGAGTACGTGCTCGACTCCGATGGGGTGCTCGCGCTCGACCGCATCCCCACCACGATGGTCGTGGTCGGCGCCGGTGTCATCGGCATCGAGTACGCCTCGATGTTCGCCGCGCTCGGCACGCGGGTGACCGTGGTGGAGAAGCGCCCGCAGATGCTGTCCTTCTGCGATCCCGAGGTCGTGGAGTCGCTGAAGTTCCACCTGCGCGACCAGGGGGTGACCTTCCGGTTCGGCGAGGAGGTCGAGCGGGTGGAGGTCACGAAGAAGGGCACGGTGACGTCGCTGGTCAGCGGCAAGCGGATCGCCGCGGACATGGTGATGTACTCGGCCGGCCGGCAGGGCGTGACCGACGAGCTGAGGCTGGAGAACGCCGGGCTGGAGGCCGACGAGCGCGGCCGCCTCGCGGTGGACAAGACCTACCGCACCACCGTGCCGCACATCTTCGCCGTCGGGGACGTGATCGGGTTCCCGGCGCTCGCCGCGACCAGCATGGACCAGGGCCGCATCGCGGCCTGCCACGCCTTCGACGAACCCGTGCGCGACTTGCAGGAGCTGCAGCCGATCGGCATCTACACGGTGCCGGAGATCTCCTACTGCGGGCGGACCGAGGCAGAGCTGACCGCGGCGTCCGTGCCGTACGAGGTCGGCATGGCCCGCTACCGCGAACTGGCCCGCGGCGCGATCTGCGGAGACTCCTACGGGATGCTGAAGCTGCTGGTCTCCACCGAGGATCGGCGGCTGCTGGGCGTGCACGTGTTCGGCACCAACGCCACCGATCTCGTCCACATCGGGCAGGCGATCATGGGCTGCGGCGGCACCGTCGACTACCTGGTCGACACCGTGCTCAACTACCCCACCCTGTCGGAGGCCTACAAGGTCGCGGCGCTGGACGTGACGAACAAGCTGCGCGCGCTGGAGACCTACTCCGTGGAGTAGGTCAGTACTTCACGCCCTGGGCGTTGAGCCACGGGCGCGGGTCGACGTAGCGCCCGTTCTGCATGACGCCGATGTGCAGGTGCGGGCCGGTGGACTGGCCGCGGTTGCCGACCTCGGCGATGACGTCGCCCGCGTTGACCTTCTGACCGACCTTCACCAGGGACCGGTTGATGTGGCCGTAGACGGTGATGGTGCCGTCGGCGTGCTGCAGGCGCACCCACAGGCCGAAGCCGCTGGCCGGGCCCGAGCTGATCACGGTGCCGGCGGCGGGTGCGCGGATGGGGGTGCCGATCGGGGCGGCGATGTCGAGCCCCTGGTGGGTGGTCCCCCACCGGGCGCCGAAGCCCGAGGTGATCCGGCCGACGATCATCTGGACCGCGCCGCCGGAGCTCGCACCCGCGGCGGCCTTGGTCTGCGCGGCCTTCTTCTCCGCGACCGCCTTCTCCGCAGCGGCCTTCTCCGCAGCGGCCTTCTCCTCGGCTGCCTTCTTCGCGGCCTCGTTGAGCCCGGCTGCCTTGATCAGGGCAGCAGCGTCGGCGATCTGCGGCTGGTCGGCGACGGTCGCGAGCGCGGACTCGGCGGCCTGCGCCACCGCGTCCACACCGGTGGTGGCGACGGTGGCGGGAGCGACCTGCTGCGGCGTGTCAGCAGCGGTGTTCGTCGTGGCCGCGGCGGTCGCGGCGAACGCCGTGCCGATGCTGGTGCCGATGGTGGTGCCGATGCCGTCGAGCGCGCCGGAGGACGAGAGCGCCTGGTGACCCGCGGCCGCCAGCGCACCACCGACGACCACCCCGGCGACGATGCGCAGGGGCGTCGACTGGGTGAGGTCGGCCAGCGTGCTGCCGGCCGGGCTCGCCGCGTGCGAGTGCGGGCGGGCTGCGCCACCTGCCCCCGCTGCCGCCAGTGCGGCGGTCAGCGGGGGCGGGAGGTGAGCGCGGCCCGAGGGGGAGCGGTGCCGTGCCACTACCTTTCCTTCCGGATCGGGCTTGGCCCGGACGTCCCGTCGGGGTCGGGCGGACCGCTCGGGGATGCGGTCCGTTGTCCGGTCTGTCACCAAGCCGTTATCGATCCGGGGGAAACGTTAGCGAGCCTGCGGCGTTCATGAAGGTTCAGGGGTGAAGAGCTAGCTCGCCGGGCCGGGGCGCGCGACGAGCGGCCATTGCGGCGTGTCGGCCGCGACACGCCGGGTGACGGGACCGCCGTTCACCGCAGCGAACCGGCGAGTCCCCCGTCCACAGGCCGATGTCCCGCGATGTACGGCCCCTCCGGACCGGGACCTACAACGATCGGGTGACCGGCCGGACCGGACGCGGGACGTTCGGCTCAGCGAGCGGCCCTTCCGCCCGGTGTCCCCCCTCGGTGGGAGGGGCGGACGCCGAGCTCGGCAAGTCGATCGTGGTAGCGCGCCACGCCGGCGAGCTTCACGTCCTCGTACCCGCGGACGAGGTCGGCGGCCTCCGCCGCGGCCACGGCCGTCGCGTAGGTGTCCGGGGTCAGCTCGCGCGCCAGGCGCAGCACCATCTCCCGGTACTCATCGCGCAGCTGCCGCTCCAGCCGCCGCATCCGGGTGCGGCCGAACGGATCGAGCGGGGTGCCGCGCAGCACCTTGCCCTTGGCGAGCGCCTTCAGCACCGGCCGCATCCACGGGCCGAACGCGATCTTCTCCGTGCGCCCGGCGGCCCGCAGCACAGGCGGGTGCAGGCGGTAGCGCAGCTTCTTCCCCCCGGGCACCTCGACGGCGAGCTTCGCCTCGAACGCCGGATCGGTGAGCAGGCGCGCGACCTCGTACTCGTCCTTGTACGCGGTGAGCTTGTGCAGCCCGTGCGCGACGGCCTCGGAGAACGCGGTGCCCAGCCCGAGTCGCTGCTCGGCCCGCCACACGGTCAGCACGTCGGCGACGTAGCGGCGGG
>Ga0065720_1021399_pt1 | contig 10704 bp, 10 predicted proteins | sample Thericmetagenome_FD_59107 | JGI IMG/M metagenome (GOLD analysis project Ga0065720, IMG submission 59107) | Thermophilic microbial communities from the Joint Bioenergy Institute, California, USA of rice/straw/compost enrichment - eDNA_2 v2... | ecosystem: Engineered > Solid waste > Grass >... | reverse complement strand
CCATAACGAGCAAAAACAAGAGTCGCCGCTCAGGCCCCCCCCTTGGGCGGGTACACATACGCCGACGGCGCATCAGGGAAGGAGTCATGCGGTTCGTCCACGCTGCTGATATTCACCTCGACAGCCCGCTGCAAAACCTTGCGCTTCAGGACGAAGGTCAGGCGGCCCGGGTCCGGCGGGCCTGCCGCGACGCGTTCGAGTCCATGGTCAGGTTCTGCATCGACCGGCGGGTCTCCTTCCTGGTACTGGCCGGCGACCTCTACGATGGCGACAACACCAACATGCAGACCGCCTATTTCCTCCGTCAGCAGCTGGCACGACTGGACAAGGCGGGCATTCGCGTCGTCATTCTGAAAGGCAACCACGACGCCCAGAACCGCATCACCGGCACCCTGGGCATGCCGGACAACACCTGGGTCTTCGATGACAAGAAACCCCAGACCATCTCTTTCGACGATCTGCAGGTTGCCTTTCACGGCCAAAGCTTCCGACCAGGGCCAGTTCCGGAAAATCTGGCCGCCAGGTATCCGAAACCGATCGCCGGCTGGCTCAATATCGGTGTCCTCCACACCTCTCTCGCCGGCAGCGACCAGCACGATCCCTACGCCCCCTGCCGGCTGGAAGACCTGACGACCCATGGATATGCCTACTGGGCCCTCGGGCACATTCACAAAGGGAGTGTCCTCGCCAAGGCCCCCTGGGTCGTCTACTCCGGAAATATCCAGGGCCGGGATATCCGGGAAACCGGTCCCAAAGGCTGCTACCTCGTCGAAACCGATGGCGATCGGGTCCTGTCCGCCGAGCATATCGCGTTCGATGTCATCCGGTGGCATCAGGCTGATGTCGACCTCACGGGAGCAACCCACGAGGAGGACATGGCCGACCGTATCCGCGCCAGCCTGCGGGAGGCTCATCAGGAAGCCGGCGATCGTCCCTGTATCGTCCGGCTCCGTCTGACCGGACAAACCGAGCTCCATTCCAGAATCGGCGCCTTTCCCAACCGGCTACGGGACACGGTCCTCGGCATCGCGGCCGATATCGCGCTGGATGAGATTTGGCTCGAGAAAATCCGCAACGAGACTCAGCCGGCGCACCAGCGGGCGAAGAACGACAACAATGATTCCACCAGCGACCTTCTCCGCATCATCCATGAGGTCGCGCAAGACGTCGACCTGATCGGGCCTGCCCTCAAGGACGCACTCAAAGATCTCAGGATGAAGCTGCCCGAAGAACTCAAACAGCTTCCGGCCCTCGAACTCATCGACAATCCCGCTCTGGCGCGGGACTTCCTCATGCGGCTCGAACCGCGAATCGCCGCCCGCCTGAACGGAGAGGATGTCCAATGAAATTCACCCGCCTCCATCTTCTCGCCTACGGGCAGTTCACCAACTATAACCTCACGTTCGGTGACACTGCGGGCTTTCATGTCATCTACGGGCCAAACGAGGCCGGCAAGAGCACTACCCTTCATGCGCTGACCAGCGTTCTTTACGGCTATTCGTCCGACTTCCAGGACGATTTCCTTCATCGCCCGGCCGATGTCGCGGTAGCTATCGAACTTCTCAACGAGGACGGCAAGAAACTTTCCTTTACCCGGAAACGACGCGGCAGAAACGCTCTCGTCAGTGATACAGGTACGCCCCTCAACGACGACGCGATCCTCTCGTTTCTCGGCGGCGTTTCAAGAACTAGCTTCACCCAGGTTTTTGCCCTCGACCATCAGCGCTTGCGTCAATACGCCCATGACCTGCTCGAGGAGGGCGGCGATCTCGGCTTGAGTCTGGCCGCCGCGGGCGCCGGCATCGCTCATCTGAACGGCATTCTCGAGAAGCTTGGAGCTGCACGAGAGGACATCTTCGGTCTGCGTGCCTCGAAACGAAAGCTCAACGCGCTGATCAAGGAGCTGACCGGGCTGAAGCAGCTGAGACGGGAGCGTGTGGTCTCTCCCAAGCGTTTTAAGGAATTTCAACAGAAGATCGACGAACTGGCCGCCGAGCTGGAAGAAACCCGGAATCGGCAGAAGAACACCGATGCCGAGATCCGGCGTCTCGAACGCATCCAGAGAAACCTGCCCTTGCGCACCAAGTATGCGACGTATGAGCAAGATCTCAAGGCGTTGAAAGACATACCTATCCTTCCTTCTGAAGCGAAGGAGATTCGCATTCGCGCGCAAACTGAATGCAGGCGTGCCGAGGAAACCCTGCGCTCGATCAATCAGGATATCGCGTCGCTTAAACAACAGATTTCCGAGATCACCGTCGACGAGCGTCTTCTCGCCGCACGTGCTCGGATCGAGAAGCTTGCCAAGTGGCGCCCTGTCATCGAAAAACAACAGGATGACCTCCCGCGTCGGGAGGCCCAATACAACGAACATCTCAAAGAAGCCCGCAATCTGCTCAAACGTGCTGAGCTGCCAGGCGAACCGGAGAATCTGCCGAATATCCTCATATCGGACGTAAAACGGAAAGAACTTCATCGACTCATCCAGGAAGGCAGATCGTTGGGTGTGAAGCTGGAGAGCGCCACTCAGCAGGTTCGCGAAGCGGAAGATTCCTTGAAGAGGGCAAAGACCCGTCTTGCAGAGGTCCCGGAGCTTCAGGATACCTCCGCGCTTGCCCAGGTTCTCGAAGACGTCAACCGGCTCGGCGACATCGAGAAGGATATCGCCACCAAAGAGAACACCTACATTCGGGAAAGCAACGCCCTTCGTCAGACGATCATCGGGCTAGGCATTCCGAGCGGCGAGATCGAGCGGCTTCGCACTCTCCCGGTCCCACCGACCGAGACGATTGAACAGTTCGCCGATGAGCTGAAGGATATCGACGCGAAGAGCAGAACCGTTTCTGAAACCATCTCACGGATCCGCGAGGAGATTCGCAAAACCGACGCAGAGATTGCCCGGATAAAGATCGCCGGTGCCATTCCGAGCGAAGAGGATCTCCGAAAGGCACGTGAGAACCGCGACACGGCCTGGGGCCTCGTACGGCGCGTCTACGTCGAGCGGCAGACCGGTCTCGACGAAGCCATCAAGGCGATCGCACCGGATGGACGCCTGCTGGAGAGCTATGAGAAGCTGGTCGCCCAGGCCGACCAGATCGCCGATACGATCCGCCGTCATGTCAAGGAAGTGACCCAGATGTCACTCCTCGAACAAGAAAAGGCGCAGCGTACGCAGGAGCTTCAGGAGGCGCTCCAACAGGAGAAGGACCTGGCCCAGAAAAAATCCGACCTGCTCGAGAAATGGAAAGCGCTTTGGCCGGATGACATGACCGTGCATTCCCCGGCCGGGATGCGCGAGTGGCTGGAACGGAGGTCACAGGCACTGACCGAAGCCGGGGAACTCGAGGCACTGCACGATGAACTCAACGTCTTGCGCACTGGTGAATCGAATGCCGTGGAAGTATTGACGGCTACCCTCCAGGCGTTCGGCGAACAGCCGGAAGGCGATTCTCTGGAAGGCCTGCGCATGCAGGCGCGCCGCGTCCTCCAGCGCACCACAGAGATCAAGGAGGCACGGACCCAGCTGATGGCGGAGATTCGTCAGCAGTCCACGAACAAGACCAAGGCCGAGGGTCTGGTCAAACAACTCGAGGCGCAGAAGGGCGACTGGATGGGAAAATGGCAAGCCGCACTGACTGCCGCCAAGCTGCAGCCAGATCTGTCGATTGAGGCTGTCGAGGTGATCCTCGAGATCATGAGTAAACTGGATCTCAAGGCCAACGATATCGCATCGGTCAAGCAGCGTATCGATGCAATGGAGAAGGATTGGAATGACTTCCGGGATGAAGTTGCCAAGCTCGCGGACCTGGCGCCTGACGTGAGCATGGAGAACCCGATCGCGGCCTGTCGGGAGATCGAGCGGCGGCTCGAACAGGCGAAAGCCGCTGACACCCAACGCACTCAGCTATCGGAGCGCCTAGAGACACAGGAGAAAGCCAAACAGGAAGAGGAGGACAAGGTCAGAAAAAACAAAGCCATCCTCGACACGCTCTGCGAACAGGCAGGCTGCAAAGACCCCGATAAGCTGGCAGAGATTGAAGCAAAATCGGAGAAAAAGCGAACCGCGGAGCAGCAGTGCGAGGAAATGAAGGCCCGCATGCTCGAAGGCGGCGATGGCCTTGACCTCGCTGCCCTGTTTGACGAATGCGACACCGCGAACGCCGCGGAGATCTCTGACAAGATCCAAGAACTCAAAGCGGAATCCGAAAATCTCACCAGAAAGAGCAATGACCTGTCGCGTCAGCTGGGCGCCCTGGAATCGAACCTCAAGACACTGCTCGGTGAGAATCAGGCCGCAGAGTCCCTGCAGGACGCGAAGAACATCGAAGCGCAGATTGTCGAACTGGTTGAGGAGTATGTCGATCTGACCTTCGAAGAAATCGTTCTTCGACAAGCCATAGAACTCTTTCGTCAGCGCAACCAGGATCCGATTCTCGCCTTGGCCGGAACACTGTTCTCGGAACTGACGAACGGGGTCTACACCGGTCTACAGGCCGATCTCGATGATAACCACAAACCCATCCTTCTCGCCCAGCACCGCGACCGCGGCAGCCTCGGCGTCAAGGCGTTGAGCGACGGCACGGTCGACCCTCTCTATCTCGCGCTACGGCTGGCTGCCATCGAGGTCTACAACAGCAAACACGAGCCGATGCCATTCATCGCCGACGATCTCCTACTCACCTTCGACGACGATCGCGCCCGTGCCACGCTGAAGATTCTGTCGCGGATCGCCGAGAAGGGACAGGTCCTGTTCTTCACGCACCACACCCACATGGTCGATCTGGCTAAGACTTCAGTACCTACGGAGCTCCTGAAGGTGCATATTCTCGCGGCACCTAACGTAGCAGCCGCCGCAGAATAAGACGCACCACCGTGCGGCTGAGTACGCAGGTGATAGTACGGTTTCTATCTCTATCTCACGGAGTGCACGTTCGTGCAATGTAATCGATGCGACATTGGCTACGGGCGAGCTGTACATTGCCAGGACCTAGAACTAGCGACTCCGATCTAACCTTCACGAACGCAAAATCGTTCACATCCGCCTCTGACGCCGTCGCTGCGCATAATGTTGAAACCCGCGCGCGAGGTGAATGCACTCAAGAACTTTGCATAGTGGTGGATAGACCGCCCATTAAGTCGTTGACGTCGCGATCGACCGGCTATCGTTTAACTCGGTTCTTGGCGTTCCCGTGACAACAGCATACGTTCTTTCAGCTCGCTTCCCACAAGTTTCGCATGACCTTGGTTCATAATGCCGCGACGTCGCTCGTGGCGCATTTCCCAACGATGATGACTTTAGTACGCCAGGGCGGCGCGTGGGACTGACTCACGCCACATCCACGTCGGGACTAGATCTCTGTATTAGCTGGCGCGAACGCGTGCACCGCCACTCGGCGTACTTTCGAGAAGAAAACGCAATGCGTCAGATCGATGGTCGTCGGTCGCAAACCACGGCAAAGTTCAAATCTCGATTGTCGCGATCTAGAAGGCTTATCCCGCTGTCCCAGGTCATCAACATTTAGCCCAGCACTAATCGACCGCAACTGCGAATGTGCCTGCCCGAAGCTTTTCTATCAGAACGTTTACGCGTCACCATGGAATGACAATCTGCGGTTTCGGGCGTCAGAACGCGTAGGGCCCGCCGAAAGGCGGGCCTTGTGCGCTTCTCTCGAGTGCTGGCAGGAAAGTTCACAGATTTTGGCGTTTAGCGGCTGCGATGCACGCGACGGCGAGCAGCGATCTCGGTCTGATGAACCTTCCGGGCGCTTAACAGGGTAAGCAGATCCGGCTGATGGTCGAGAAGTCGCAGCAGATTGCTCATCGGCTTGCTGACGACCACGGCTCCCGCCTCGTAGCGTTGGAACGAGCGCGCACCGCCGCCCAGAATTGTCCCGGCTTGGCGTTGCGAGAGTCCGAGGCGCTTGCGGATGTTTTCGATGTCGACCGGTGTGAGGACGCCTTCCTTGCGCGCCTTCAGCGTGGCGAAAGCACGGTCCGCGATCGCAGCATCCTTCGAATCCAGCATACCCTCGCCGCAGTCCTGGCACCACCAGGCCGGCTGGTCGATGGTCATAGCCTCGCCGCCGTATCGGATTGGCCGTTTGCGGATCTCCCGGATCGTGGTGCCGCCGCACGCCGCGCAGGGGCGGGACTCGATCTTCTTACGCATGGCCTCATATACGGCATCATCATGATGCCAGGCCAAGTCCTCCCTTCAACAATAGGCCAGGGCTTCCCGGATCTGTTCGATGCTGCGTTCTTGATAGACGATCGCTTGCATATGGTTCATCACCCCCCTTGCAGGCGATCTAGCTCTCTGTTCAGGCGGCTACGACACGTCTTGCTTGCGTGATATCGGCCCCATATCTTTGGCAAAATCAACAATGCGTTATTCTCTCATGGATGTCTTTTCTCTCGTTCCCCGCTGGTCCCGCGAGGAGGAAATCCGTCTTGCCGCCAATGGGCGTGCCTCGTTCGAGGGCAACCATCCGCCGGTGGTCCGGCTCTACGACACCGACAGCGACGCATTCTGGCTGCTGAGCGCGGCATCACCACGCAATCCCTTTGACTTTTGGGGATTAGCCTATCTCGGATCGGCAGCCCCGGAAATCGGGCTCATTCACTTCCCGCACTTCGCCAGACTGGCGGACCGGATCAAGGTCGACCCCACGTTCGATGCCGGCGGGAAGCCGTTATCCCATTTCCTGGCTGAAGCCAGATCGTCCTGGGAGCAGAAACAGAAAGGATGAATTTCCAAACAGGTTAAGAAATTTCTCGCGCCTCCTCCTTCCAGGGCGAAGGGGCGCAGGCAGGGGCAAAATCCGATGCCTCTAACCTCCGCCCGCCTTGTTTGGTCGTCTATGTAGGCGCGTGCACCTCCTCTTCCGAAAACGAACAAGATCCTCCAAGTCCCACTGTGATGGGACAGGTCAAGGCATGCGCGTCGAAGTTCGTGACAACCACGTCGACCAGGCCTTGCACGCCCGGAAGCGGAAGCTTCAGCGGGAAGGCATCATGCGTGAGATGCGCGAGCGGATATTCTACAAGAGGCCGCCGGTGAAGGCGAAGGAACGCGCGCAGCGCAGTCTCAAGCTCCTGCGCAAGGCCATGGCCACGCGCCTCGAGCGCGAAGGTCACTAATGATCCAGGTAGACGGCGGCATCAGGGATACGGATGCCGCCTTCCGCCTGTTCCAAGCCATGAACCGCACTGGAAATCTCCTTCCCGAACAGCTGAGTCTCTTGGCCTTTCAAGGTCTCGATGGTTCCGAACTATCACTCGGCCAAGTCCACTCTCTCGTCTTCCTCGCCCAAAGCCAGCTGATCGAGGACGGTGTCTTCATCCCTCAGCTCCCCACTTTCCCTTCGAACTCGCGTCCTCGTCCTACGGACTGCGTAGTGCGCAAATCACCACTCGAACGTCTGCAACGATTGGGCCTTCTCGTCTATCAGATTGACGACGCAAGCCTCGAAGCGGCTACACCTGCCACGCGCCGCTCACCCGTGCGCGTGTGCCTCACCGCCCAGGGGCAACGCGCCGCGGATGCTCTGGCCCGTCCCGTCCCCGAAGCTCATCAACACTGGCTCAAACAGATTGCGAGTTGGGCGCGACGAAACGGCGCCCGAATCTATGCCACCGCGTCCAAGAAGTTCCGGACTCGCGCTTCCTGTTCCGCCGCAGCCTGATGGGAGAAAAAGGAAATTCAATCCTCGGATGGCTGTCGCCACCGAATTTGCCTCAATCCCATCTTATTCATGACAGAACGCGATGCCCTAGGGAATCGAACGGCGCTTTCTCGTTTTGCTTGAGACCGCAAAACAACTCGTCGAAGGACGTACGCCGCATCGCATCGTCCAGGCCGATCTTACGGCTGCCCCCGATCGCGCCGTGCGTATCCGCCGCGATGGTGAGACCGCGGTCATCACGATCAAAGGCCGCAAGGTAGCGGGCACCGGCGTCGAGGTGGAGGCGACAATCTCCCCTCCGAAGCCGAAGAGCTTTTCCCCCTCGCCTTTGCCCGTGTCACTGAGAAAGACTGCTATCGGATCCCCTACGGCGAGTTTGTGATTAACCTTGACTTCTTCTCCAACCCTCTGACGGGGCTGGTGATCGCCGAAGTGGAGTCGCCGGAGCTGTACGATCCCGTCGTGCCGCCCGACTGGTTCGGCATCGAAGTTACCGATGACCCCCGCTACGTCAATCAGGCGCTCGCGCTCGAAACCGAGCTGCCACCCTTCTGAGCATCACGAACAACCTGTTCCGATCAGTGGACAGTGGTCGAACCTTCCGCACGTGTCTGACGACGCCGCAGCCGATAGACGTTACGTGACAATAGCACCAGCATCAGGGCCAGATATCGCGTCTTGCGACCCGGCGGCAGCGCCTCGAAATCGAACTCCGTATCCTCATCGGGCCAGTCTTCCTCGATCATGCTGAGGAGCCGTTCGCTCGGATCCATCTCCTCGAGCAACGCGTCGAGCTCCGGCATTCTCCGAAAATCAGCAATCATATCTTCCGGAAGCTCGAAGAGGAGGCCACACAGATCAAATACCCGTCGATTCGGCGGGATATTCCACCCTTCCACCACGTCCGGACGTCGTTCCATGTGAATCAACGTGGCCAGCAGAAGAATAGCCGACCGCTCGGCGTCCTCACGTGTCCGATGCGGGCACGCCGCTGGCGTGCCCACTACGTCCGGCATGCCTTCAGGCACTTCAGCAAAAGCAACTTCCGCCGACCAAGTCAAATCGTCGTTCTGGACGATCCGGACGCCGGCGACATTGTCGACGCGCATGTAAGGGCGTAGCCCGCTCATCAACGGCGACAGGGTTACGTTCGAACTCTTTGCCCTCTCAAATACGTCTGCCTGTTGACGCGCCAACGGCAATAGCCTGGTCAGCAGGTCATGCGCCTTCTTACGTTCCTGAGGCGACAATTGATCGATACTGCGCATCGATTTCCCTGGCTCCGGCCATTTTGACATCCTACAATGCGATAGTAACCACGCTGGTCTTAGCCAGATGGATTGGAGTCCATTCGATCCTCCCCTGCAAGGCGCCTCAGCTCCCGCAGCATGACAAGGTAGTGCTTCACGTCTGCCGTCGCCCGGTGGCGCAACGGCGCTTTTTCGCGTGCGTGGGCGGAAGCCAGCTCGAGCATGGCCTGACCGGCGAGGCCGCCACCTGCAATCTGCTGGAAGAGCTCGCCAAGAGAACCAATCCGAAAGCCAGGATACTGTCCGAAAAGCCCCCAGAGCCAGTACTGCTCGTAGGCCGGATTGTCGGATAGAGGTTCATGTCCGTTCAGGGCAGCGGCGAGTTCCTGGGCGACTTCCGAGCGGGGGCGGCCATTGGCGAGCAGATAGTCGCGCGACAGGCCATGCAGCCGTTCTGCTTCGGGATCCCAGGTCCACGCCTCGAGCCATTCCGGCTCCGGCCGGATGAGCCAGGACCGAACCTCACCGGATTCCGGGAAACCGACAGCCACTTCGATCGGGAACGACCGCATCCCGCGATTCACAAGGCACGAGGCCTCGAAATCCAGGATGGCCAACGGCCGCCCACTGGGTCTCGGGCAGGTCTGGTGTCCGGTATCCCGGGCCGGCAATGCTGGTGTCGTTGAGTCGCGCAATTCCTCGATGTTAGACAAGTAACGCCGCCCTGCGGATGTACGTCGAGAAGTCTCTCAAAGGCATATTAATCTGGTCATCAGGTTTGCGAGGGGAGGGTCGCTCCTGCCAGAAGAGTTCGGCGGCTTTTTTCCATACCCGCTCATCGGACGGAAGGATTTTCAGGTTCGTGCCGGGTACGCTTCGGATTGCCTTGGCCAGCTGAATGAACCTGCCGCTGTCCTTACCCTGCGGAAGTGCCCGATGCGGCCGGTATTCTTCGGGCATGATCTGCATGAACTCGATATCCCCAGCCCGGCTCTTCTTTTCGATTGGCAGATACACGACGACCGTTCTTGGTTCGAAGAGTTGTTCTTCTTCGAACTCTTCCTAGAAGTACAGATTACGGATTCTGCCTCCAAGTTCTTTTTCCGCTTGTCTGAACGTTCGACCATGACTGACGTTATGCGGCGCGCGGTAGCTCAAGTTTGACGTCCGGCGAGGATCTCTCGAAGGCATTGCAGAGCTGCAGTTGAACCTTCGCCGTCTCATATGACGAAAAGTCGATCGCCGCAGCGACCCGTTGGGTAAAATGCATCGCGCGAACAAGGGGGATCGGATTGTCATTGCGCGTGAGCGCGTGCAGCGCGGTGAGGTAGTCCTCCCGATACACGTTCGGAATCATGATCGGCTGCACGCCACCGCGATTCAGCTCGGCCCGCATCATGATGCGCGATAGGCGGCCGTTGCCGTCATCGAATGGATGCACGTCTGAGACAAGGAATTGAACGAGCAAGGCGCGCGCGAACGGGTCGTCGGCCGCTCGAATCAGCTCATGCCCCCGTCTCAGCGTCCCTTGCACCAGCGCGGGCTCCACGAACAATGTCTGTCCGATGCGGTTGCGCATCGTCTTGAATTCACCCGGCCGCTTGTCCGGGCGCGCCGCCATGAGGAGCGCATGGGTTGCACGCAGAATCTCGATGAACTCGTCGGTCGTTCTACAGAGCGATGCCGCTTTCGGCGGCTGAATCGTCAGCCGATAGGTGGCCAGAACGTCCCGACCGTCGGCGGGGCGAGCCGCGGAAGAGTATCCGTTG
>Ga0065720_1004056_pt1 | contig 10704 bp, 8 predicted proteins | sample Thericmetagenome_FD_59107 | JGI IMG/M metagenome (GOLD analysis project Ga0065720, IMG submission 59107) | Thermophilic microbial communities from the Joint Bioenergy Institute, California, USA of rice/straw/compost enrichment - eDNA_2 v2... | ecosystem: Engineered > Solid waste > Grass >... | reverse complement strand
TGCCTGATTCTCCTGCTTGCGGGACTGGGTACGAGAGATGCGTCCGCATTCACGGGAGTCACAAACCTGACGTACACCGTTTCGTCGGGCGTTCTGAGCGGGTACTCGGATACTTTCAAAGATCCTGGCGATCCCAACTCCGGGTCAATCTGTGTTCGCTATGTGCAGGACGAGGTCGGCAATCTGTACTGCGTCGAATATCTATACCTGGAGTACTATGCCGCCGTTGTGGGGACCCTCTACGAGCCCGGATTCAGCCAGTACTCGAGCTCGTCCAGCGTCGGGTGGCTGATCGCGGATGTAGGTTATTCGGTAAATCAGCCCGCCGGAGGCGTCTGGACGGCCATTGGCCAGCACTACGCACTGGAAGACATTTATCAGTGCCTGTGGGACGAGGTCTTCGGGTGGGTTTGCTACTACGTCGGCACCAACACCTATCATTTCGGGGACACGGAGATGCAGGTCGGCGTGGCGCGATGCTCGACAGCCACGGTCAACCAGGCAGCGATCAACGTGACGCGCTCCTGGCCTGCGCGTGAGCCCTTCGAACGCGCAGTCACGATGTATTGTGTGGGGCCGGATGTGCTGACTTTCGGCAACTACAACGATTCGTTTGGCGAGATCTACACAGATTTCCCGAACCCGACAAACGACCCGTGCGCAACGAGGGTGTATCCCCAACCCGACGGGAACTCAGCGGGTGCCCACAGCCATCCATACTTCACGTCGGCAGCACAGTACAAGAGAGGCGCAGGGTGTCACGGACAGAACTGGTATACGCCGAGCCCCTCTGAATTGGCGACCCTGAACCAGCAGAATGTGAACTTCTCGGACGGCGATATCGCAGCGTTCCGGTGCCAGGCATCGCCGCTGTACGTTCGCTCGCCCAATGCGGACAGCGTAAGAAAACTCCAGGGAACGCCGAGCAACTGCAGGTATTCGAATGTGAGGGTCTACCCATGAACGGATTTCGACGCACGCTGATAGGAGCCTCACTGCTCGCGGCCAGTGCAGGGCTGCAGGCCCAGACGGAAACCTGCCAGGTGGGTGATGCTCGTTGCTATCAGCGCCAATATGAAAACGCTTGCGGGCAGCCCGACTCCACGGTCCGGAGCTGCAGCGCATGGATCCGCTCGGTCGAACCGCGTTCGAAGCAGGGCGATCGGTCCGCACAGGTCATGCAGGGCCATGCTTACATGGCCATCGCCAATCACTTGAGCACGGAAGCCGACGAGCAGGCGCGCAGTCGTGCATCGGGATTGGCGCTCTTCAGGCAACTCGTCGCCTCCGATCCGTCGGACGCGGAAGCGACACTGGCCCTGGCGTCATACACCAGCGATCCTGCCGAGCGGCTGCAGCGGCTTCGGCAGGTCGTGAACCTGAGGCCCGCAGGATTCATCGCGGCGGAGGCGCTCGCGAACGAGCTTCAGCGGCTGGGTGGCACGGCAAACCTGCTGGAAGCCGCAGCCGCAATCGAGCGGGCCGCGGCTGCCCAACCCGAGCCTCACAAGTGGCGTCTTGCCGGCCGCGCCATCTCACTTTATGAGGAGGCAGGAGACAGCGATCACGCTCGCCAGCTCAGGCAAGACATTCGGCAGCAGTTCGGCGCGCAGGCGATGGTGGACGAGTTGTCACAGGCCTCCACCCGGACACCCGAACGAACCCTTCAACTCGTGGAGAAGCTATGCGATCCGGGCGCGGCACGCGCTGTGGGCGCGGATGGCTGTCTCCAGGCACTGGAGGTCGTTGTGCCCTCTCTGGCTGGCATGCCGAATCGGGACGACGCCCAGAGAGTTGCCGACCGCGTGGCAAAGGTGATGCTCGATATGTCGCAGGAGGGTGAGCTTGCGTTGTACGAAGCAGATCCCAACTGGCGCACGCGATTCGAGCGGTGGACGGAAAGGATGGTGTCGCAAGGCATGGAGTCCGTCACTGTCCTGTCGGCGAGCGCGTCGATCCAGCTCGACAAGACAAAGAAGCTTGCAGCTCTCGAACGCGCCACACAGCTTGATCCCGGCAATTTGTCTGTGGCTGTGACGCTGGGCATCGAGTACATGCTCCAGCAACGCTGGGACGATGCCATCAGGCAATTCCGGGCGGCGAAAGCTCTGCCAGATGCACGGTCGAAGTCCGCTGAGGCTCAGCAAATGCTCGACCAGTACATCAAGCAGGCGGAAAAAGGACGCGACGCGACGCGAGCGGCCAACCGTCGATAAGCTGGGAGTGAGAACCGGGTGTCCTGGCACTCGCCATGTCAGGACACTCCGGACAGAGGATGCGCGAGCTAGCGGTATCTGGCCGAGGCGCTGCGCTCTGCACACCAGGCGCTACGCTCGGCGCAGAGGGTATCTGCGCGGGCCACATGCATCAGTTCACCCGTCATGCGCCATCGCTGACGTCAAACGTCTGGTACATGACCAACGCGTCAACGAAGCCGAGCCGAGGGTGCAGGAACGCCTTGGGCAAACGACCGACGATCTGAAAGCCCAACTTCTGCCACAGCCGAATCGCGCCCTCATTCGTGCTGATGACGAAATTGAACTGCATCGCGCGAAAGCCTTGCGAGCGGGCCTGCTCCAGGGAGTGCTGACACATGGCGGTGGCGACGCCGCGGCCCTGCGCGGACTGCGCCGTCATGTATCCGCAGTTGGCGACGTGACGGCCGCCGCCGCGCTGGTTGGCGCGAAGGTAATAGGTTCCGACAACGAATCCGGCGTCCTCGGCGACGAAGACCTGGTGACCGCTGGAAAACCAATAGGCCAGCGCCTCCTCTTTCGAGAGATCGCTCGGCAGCGCGTAGGTGGTGCCTTCGCGGATGACGGGCTCGATGATCGACCAGACGGCCTCTCGATCGAGCGAGGTGGCAGGACGTATTTGCATTCATCACCTTTCGGGAATCAGTCAGCGAGATGCGGCTCAAGGCTCTCGACAAGCCATAAGCGCTCGGAATGATCGATGGATGACGCCGACAGGGAACGATTGCGTCGGCGTGCTTGGGCATCGTCACACGCGAGCAACCCGATCAGAGGATAGCCTCGTGGTGGGCTACCGGCCACCCGAGCGGATCGGGCCTCACCGAGTCGTGTACGAGTCGTGAGTTCCCGCGTCGGTTGGACTCGTGCTCAGCTCACCGCAGCCGATCGATCATCAACCCCGACTGCGAATGCCCGCGAGAAGCTCTGCGATGTGGACGGGCTCGCGCCCGCAACCCTGCCGGATTTGTTCGCGGCAGCTGAACCCGTCGGCGACCAGAATCGTGTCCGCCGACGCGGCGCGCATGGCCGGAAACACGGCAAGCTCGCCAATCGCTTGCGACAGGGCGTACTTGTCCGCTTCAAAGCCGAACGAACCGGCCATCCCGCAGCAGCCTGCGTCGAGAATCTCGGCATGCGCATGGAGGCGCGCGAACAGCTTTTCCTCAGCCTCCACCTTCACCAGCGCCTTCTGATGGCAATGCCCGTGCACGAGAACGTGACGAGGAAACATCATTGACGGCGTGAGCTCCGTCTTGCTGAGAAACTCCGCGAGGAAGAAGGTCTGGCTCGACAGGCGCTTCGCACGTTCATCGCCCGAAAGCAGCAAGGGCAGCTCGTGACGGAAGGTCGCCGCACATGCCGGCTCCAGCACAATGAAAGGCGTCCCCGCATCGATGGTGTTTCCCAGCTCGTGGAGGATGCGCGACAGGTACCGCTTCGCTCGATCGAGCAACCCGAAATCGTAGAGCGGCCGCCCACAACAGACCGCACCCTCCGGCACGACGACTTCGAACCCCGCCGCTTCGAGCAGCTGCAGAGCGGCCCGGGCGACGCGGGGATGGAAGTAGTTGTTGAAGGTGTCCGGCCACAGCAGAACGGTTTGTCGGCCAGATGAAGGCACGACCGGTCTGCGCCGAAACCAGCTCTGGAAAGACGGCGACGCCCATTTCGGAATGCGGCGCTCCGGCGCGATGTTCGCGAGCCAGCGCAACAGCCGACTCACCGCCGGCGCGTCCGCAGCGGCATTCGCCAATGCGGGTACAGAACCCGCCACTCGGGCCCAGCGATCGAGATAGCCGAAGGCATACGCCGTGCGAGGCCTCAGTCGTCCCTCATAGAAGTGAGCGAGAAACTCCGCCTTGTAGGTCGCCATGTCGACATGGACAGGGCAGTCTCCGAGACACCCCTTGCACGCGAGACACAGATCCAGCGCCGCCTTCACGTGCGGGTCGCGCCAGCCATCGCCCAGCACGTCCCCGCGCAGCATCTCGAAGAGCAGACGCGCGCGCCCCCGTGTGCTGTGCGCTTCCTCGCCTGTGGCCCGATAGCTCGGACACATGGTCTTGCCGCTCTTGCGTCGGCACTCGCCGACGCCAACGCAGCGCAGGGCGACGCGCGAGAAGTTGTCTGCATCGTGCGGAAAGCGAAAATGCGTGGCCAGTTGCTCCGGGTCGTAATGCGTACCCAACCGGAGATTCTCGTCCGGGCGATACGCGTGCACGATCTTGCCGGGGTTCATCCGCCCACGCGGATCCCAGATCGCCTTGAAGCGTGCGAAAGCCTGCATCAGCTCGGGGCCGAACATCCGCGGTAACAGGATGGCTTTCGACTGCCCGTCCCCATGCTCGCCGGAGATCGAGCCGCCATAACTGACGACCAGATCCGCCGCATCGTCGAGAAAGCGACGGAACGTCGCGATGCCCGCGGCCGTCTCGAGGTCGAAGTCGATGCGCGTGTGCACGCAGCCCTGCCCGAAGTGACCGTAGAGATCGCAGCCGTACTCATACCGATCCAGCAAGGCGCGCAAATCGCGCAGGTACCTGCCCAGGTGCGCAGGCGGCACTGCGGAGTCCTCCCAGCCTTCCCACGTGATCCGCTTGTTCGGCACATGTGCCGTCGCCCCAAGGCCAGACTTGCGCACCTCCCAGATGAGCGCCTCCTGTGCGAGATCGTCGAAGAGCTTCGTGGACGGCGCATCGGGCAGGCGTTGCAGCTCGCGAATGCAGGCGCGCGCCTGCTCGTGCGAGGCATTGCGGTCCGCTCCGCCGAACTCGACGAGCAGCCACCCGTTGCCCTTCGGCAGCAACGTCAGATCTGCGGGATGCAGATGGATCGCCTTCATGTCCTCGATCAGGCGATCGTCGATGCCTTCGAGCCCGATGGGCTTGAACTTCATGATCTCGGTAACGTGATCCCCTGCCGCGTACACATTCGGGTAACCCAGCACGAGCAGCGATCGCCCCGGTGGGCTGTCGACCAGACGAACGCGCGCGCGAAGCACGATGACGCACGTGCCCTCGCTGCCCACCAGTGAACGAGCGACATGGAAGCCGTTCTCGGGGAGCAGCGCCTCGAGGTTGTAGCCGGAAACCCGCCGTGGGATGTGCGGATATCGCTCGCGGATGAGCGCCGCGTACTCGTCTCGAAGCTTCGCGAGCTGAAGATAGAGGCGACCGCGAGGAGTGTTCTCGCTCGTGATCGAGGCCAACTCCCTTTCTGTGGCGGGACCCACAGTGAGCCGAAAGCCGTCATACGTCAGTACGTCGAGCTCCAGCACGTTGTCGGAAGTCTTTCCGCCCATGACGGAATGCACGCCGCACGAATTGTTGCCGATCATGCCGCCGAGGGTGTTGTGCGTGTGTGTCGACGGGTCGGGCGCAAACGTCAGGTGATGGGCTTCGGCCGCGTCTCGCAGCTGGTCGAGCACCACGCCGGGCTGCACCCAGGCTTCCTTCGCGCCGGGATCCAGGGTCTCGATGTGGTTCAGGTATTTCGAGCAGTCGAAGAGCACGGCGGCGTTACAGCACTGCCCGCAAAGACTCGTCCCGCCGCCCCTCGCCAGCACCGGCACGTCATGACGGCGACACGCCGCGACGCCATTCACCAGATCGTCGATCGTCTTCGGCACAACGACGCCGATGGGCACCTGGCGGTAATTGGAGGCGTCGGTTGCGTACAGGGCCTGTGCGCCAGGATCGAAGCGCACTTCGCCCTCCAGGTTTGCTCGCAACTCCGCAACGAGCTCGCGAGCCGCCGGCATCGGGGCGTCATTTGCGGGAGTGGTGCGCGCGCCCATCGAGCTCACACTGCATAGCGCGCGGCATCACTTTCCTTCAGCTCGACTCCGACGCCGGGCCGCGTCAGGTCCGGTGTGAGGCAGCCGCTCACGGGTGTGAGCACGCCATCGAAGAACATCTGTTCGATGCGCACGTGATCGTGGAAGTACTCGAGATGTCGCATGCGAGGGGCCGCGCAAGCCACGTGCACATGCATCGAGGGCGCGCAGTGGCTCGACAGGGGCAACTGAAAGGCGTCCGCGATCGCCGCTGCGCGCAGAAAGCCCGTCACGCCACCGCACCGAGTGGCATCGGCCTGGAGAACGTCCACCGCACCGGCCGCGCACATCCGGCGGAAGTAGCGCACGTCATAGCCATACTCTCCGGCGGCGATTTCCATACCCGCCGGACACAGCGCGCGTAGCCAGCTCAGTCCGTCCAGGTCATCGCTCGAGACCGGCTCCTCGAACCAGCGGACACCGAAGTCTCCGAACGCTTCCGCGTGCAGCCGGGCGGCCTGACGCGAGTACGCGCCGTTGGCATCGACGAAGAGCCCGGCCGTGTCGCCGATGGCTTCACGTGCCGAGCGCACGCGCCCGAGGTCGGCTTGCGGCTCACGGCCGATCTTCATCTTGACGGCGGGCAGGCCGGCGTTCACCCAGCCGGAAAGCTGCTCGCGCAGCTTCGCCAACGTGTAGGACGTAAACCCGCCGCTGCCATATGCGGGTACCCGTTCCCGAGCCGCGCCGAGCAGCACGACGAGCGGCATTCGCAATATCCGCGCTTTCAGATCCCAGAGTGCGCAATCGACCGCGGAGATCGCCATCGCGCAGACTCCGGCAGCGCCGAGATTGCGCACGATGGACCACTGGCGCTCCCAGCATGCCTCGATGCTCAACGCATCCCTGCCCAGCAGCTCCGGGATCAGTTGTTCGTGGATGACTCGTGCGGTCGCGGTGTTCGCATAGGTGAAGCCGATGCCGCGCTCGCTCGCCGCGCCGATCTCGACGAGCACCAGCGTCGTGGCGCGCCACTCGAGAGTGCCGTCGGACTCCGGCGCATCGGTCGGAACCGTGAACGCACGGACCGCGATGTGCTCGATCGGCGCGAGAGCCGCGTGTTCTGCCGAGGCTTCAGGGGAAGAGCTCTTTGATGGTGCTGCGGACGACACCTGCGGCATCTGGATCACCCTTCAAGATCGCCGACGCATAGCCCCTGGCTTGCTGCCAGGTGACGTGCGGGGGGAGTGGCGGCACATCGGGGTCGCTCATCACTTCGAGCACCGTCGGCTTGTCCGCCGCAAATGCGCTCGACCAGGCGCTCGCAAGCTGCGCCGGATCGCAGACGAACAGCCCATTCAGGCCGATGAGCTGCGCGAATGCCGAGTACCGCACATCCGGCAGATCCTGCGAACCCTCGAACTTCGGGTCCCCCGTCAGCGCGCGCTCCTCCCACGTGACCTCGTTGAGATCGCGATTGTTGAGCACCATGACGATGAGGCGCGGGTCCTTCCACCTCTTCCAGTACTTCGCGATCGTGATCAGCTCGGCCATGCCGTTCATCTGCATTGCTCCGTCACCTGCGAGGGCGATGACGGGCCGGTGCGGATGCGCGAACTTCGCGGCGATCGCGTAGGGCACGGCCGGGCCCATCGTTGCCAGTCCACCCGACAGCGAACCGAGCGTATCCGCACGAAAGCGCACGTCGCGCGCGTACCAGTTCGCTGCGGACCCGGAGTCACACGTGAGGATGGCGTGCGGTGGCAGCCGTTCGGAGAGCTCCCAGAACACCCTCTGCGGGTTGACCGGGTGTGCCGCACTCATCGCACGCGCCTCGAGCTGCTTCCACCAGTCGCGTACCTGGTTTTCGATGCCCTCGCGCCATTTGTTGTCCGCTTTCGGCTTCAGCAACGGCAGCAGCAAGCGCAACGTTGGCGCGCTGTCGCCCAGAAGCGGAACCTCCATCGGGTATCGAATCGACAGCATTCGTGGGTCGAGGTCGATCTGCACACCCCGCGCCTGGCCTTCCTTCGGCAGAAATTCCGAATAGGGAAAGGCCGAGCCGACCATGAGCAGCGTGTCGCAGTCGAGCATCATGCGATAGCTCGGCTTCGTGCCGAGCAGGCCGATCGAACCGGTCACGAAGTCGTACGTATCCGGGACGACGGCCTTGCCAAGAAGCGCCTTTGCGATGCCCGCGCCCAACACGTTCGCCACCTGCAAAACCTCATCACGGGCGTTCAGCGCTCCGGCGCCGACGAGCATGGCGACCTTCTTTCCGCGGTTCAGGACATCTGCAGCGCGCTCCAGGTCTTCGCCTTTGGGCACGACGCGACCCGGCGAATACCCCGCTCCCGAGTGCACGGTTCCGTGCACACGCGCAGGCGCTTCCGCCTCGAGCTCCTGCAAGTCGTTCGGAAGGATGATGGCGGTCGGTGTCCGCTCCGCGCGCGCAATACGTAGAGCGCGATCGATCAGGTGGCGCATCTGCGACGGTACCGTCGCCATGTGCACGTAGCTGCAAACGTCGGCGAACAGACGCGCCAGATTCACTTCCTGCTGGTAGTGCCCGCCGAGCGCGGCGCGCGCCTGCTGGCCGACAATGGCGAGCACCGGCTGATGGTCGAGCTTGGCATCGTACAGTCCGTTCAGAAGATGGATCGCGCCCGGACCCGACGTTGCGAGACAAACGCCGATGTCGCCTGAGAACTTGGCGTGCGCGCAAGCCATGAAGGCCGCCATCTCCTCGTGACGAACCTGAACGAAATCAACTTCGTCGCGAGCGCGTCGGAGCGCGCCGATGACTCCGCCGATGCCATCGCCGGGGTACCCGAAGATCCGCTGCACGCCGGCTTCCTTCAGGCGCTCGATCAGAAAGTCGCTCACCGTCCTGGCCATGATCCGCCCTGCAGCAATCGCTGTTCCGGCGCACACGGTGCGCCGGTTTTCGAGGGTCATCGCTCGTGGGCAGAAGCATTCGCCGGCGCGGATTTCGAGAGGGCACGCGAAGATTGGGTCCGAGCTGCTCGCAGACTAGTAGCGAATCAGCAGGTCCGTGAAGCTCAACCCGATCAGGATCAGCAGCCACATCACCCCGGCGAGCGCGGCCAGCCGAACGAGCGCAGAGCTCGTGCGCAATCGCATGAAAACCACCGCAACGAGGGTGGCCTTGACGAGAGCGATTGCGACATTCACGGTGGTGTTGAAGCCATGAAGCGGCACGAACGAGCTCCCCAGCGTCAGCGCCAGGAGCACCATGAGCGCGATCCAGGTACCGATGTACGTGCGAAGGCTCGCCGGTGTCATGTGCGCGATACCAGGTACAGCAGCGGGTATAGAAATATCCAAATGATGTCGACCAGGTGCCAGTAAAGAGCAGTCACTTCCAGCGGTGCCACGGAAGCGGCTTCGATGCGCCTGCGCCAAATCCGGGTCAACATGACCGTGACGAGACCGATGCCCACGATCAGGTGAACCTCGTGCGCCCCGGTCATCACGAAGTACAGGTAGAAAAAAAGTTGAGCGCCGGCGCGCTCGGCATGCGAGAACGTGAAGTTCAGCCACGGCACGAGCTGTTCCCGGTAGTCGTGCACGTATTCCACCGATTTGAGCACCAGAAAGGTGACGCCGAGAGCGACTGTGGCGATCAGGAGCCACGCACCGACACGAACTGCGCGGAGTGCGACACTTCTCACCGCCAATGCCATCGCGAGACTGCTCGTCAGCAGCACGCCCGTATTGATGGTGCCGAGCGTGAGATCTGTGTGTCGGCTCGCCAAGGCGAAAGCCTCGGGATAGCGCAAGCGCGTCGCGATGTAGCCAAAGAAGAGCACGCCGAAGAACAGGACCTCTGTCGCCAGAAAGACCCACATGCCCAGCGTCGCGGTCTCCCTCTCCTCCGCTTTCGCCGCTGCGGCGATCGCTGGCGCAGTCATACGGTGCTCTGTGCCGGTGCGCGCGGGCGGTAGTCGTACGGGCGTTCCGGCACCACCGGCGGCGCTTCGAAGTTCTCCACGGGCGGCGGCGACGGCGTCTGCCACTCCAGCCCTTTCGCATCCCAGGGATTGGCGGATGCGCGAGCGCCAAACCGCAGCGACCAAGGCAAATACAGGAGCGGCAGCAAATAACCCACGGCCAAGATCGAAGCCCCCGCTGACGACAGGACGTTCAGAAGCTGAAATTCGGGCGCGTACTCGTGGTAGCGCCGCGGCATTCCGCTTGCACCAAGCACGTACTGCGGGAAGAACGTGAGATTGAAGCCGACGAAAATGACGATGGCCACGAATCGTGCCCACGCCTCCGAATAGAGGCGCCCGGTGATCTTCGGCCACCAGAAATGGACGCCAGCGAAATACGCCATCACCGACCCGCCCACCATGATGTAGTGGAAGTGCGCGATGACGAAGTACGTATCGGTGAGATGAACGTCGAGCGCGAGCGCCGCGACGAACAGTCCGCTCAATCCGCCCAGCATGAAGAGACTCCTCCGCCCCTCGATTTCCTTGGACACGCTCTTGCGGGATCCTAACCCCAAGAGGAGAGTNCGAGATGAAGCACAAGAAGGTCGAGTTGGTGAAGGAGCGCGGCCGCTGGTCGGCGAAGTCCAAGCGTGATGCGGTGCTGAGGCTGCTGCGCGGCGAGGACTTGGACACGGTGTCGCGGGAGTCGAAGGTC
>Ga0065720_1004108_pt1 | contig 10705 bp, 12 predicted proteins | sample Thericmetagenome_FD_59107 | JGI IMG/M metagenome (GOLD analysis project Ga0065720, IMG submission 59107) | Thermophilic microbial communities from the Joint Bioenergy Institute, California, USA of rice/straw/compost enrichment - eDNA_2 v2... | ecosystem: Engineered > Solid waste > Grass >... | reverse complement strand
GGAGAGGCCAGAAAGCGCGGCATCCGGATGCCGTTCATTCTCTTTTCGTATTACAATCCGATTTTGCAACTCGGGACGGATCGCCTTTTCGATCTGCTTGAGGAAAACGGCGTCAGCGGCCTCATCATCCCCGATCTGCCGCATGAAGAGAGCGGGGAAATGCGCGAGCTGTCCGCCCGGCGCAACATTCATCTGATCCCGCTCGTGGCGCCGACGTCCAGGGAGCGGGTGCGCCAAATCGTTTCCGACGCGGCGGGGTTCGTATACTGCGTTTCCTCGCTGGGCGTCACCGGCGTGCGCAGCCAGTTCTACGAAGGAATCGAGGATTTTTTGAAGTCGGTGCGCAGCTCGACGACGCTGCCCATCGCGATCGGTTTCGGCATTTCGACGAACGAGCAGTTCCGTTCCTTCTCCCGGCTGTGCGACGGGGTGGTCGTCGGCAGCGCCATCGTGCGGCAGATCGAAGAAGCGCTGCCGCTTCTCACCGATCCGGCAAGGAAGGCGGAGGGGCTTGCGCAAATACGCCGGTTTGTCCAAACTTTGAAGGGCGAGTGATCCGCTTTTTTCAAATTCGCTCGAAACAGCGGACGGAATTTGTGGTATGATTGGTGATATGACGGATTCACCGACATTGCGATAATCCTGTTGCTGGAGTGATCACCGTATGGTAAAGCCGAAGTCCAATATTATGGATCTGCCGGTGTATGAGCCGGGCAAACCGATCGAGGAAGTGCAGCGCGAGCTCGGGCTGGCCGAGGTCATCAAGCTGGCGTCGAACGAGAATCCCTTCGGCTGCCCGCCGAAGGCGAAGGAAGCCGTCGTCCGGGAGCTCGCCAACATCCAAATTTACCCGGACGGGGCCAGCCAGGAGCTGGCCGCGGCGCTGTCCGCCCATCTCGGCGTCGGCGCCGATCAGCTGATCTTCGGGGCCGGATCCGACGACGTGGTGCTGATGATCGCCCGCGCGTTTCTGACACCGGAAGACGAAACGGTCATGGCTTCGCACACGTTCCCGCAATACAAGCATAACGCCCGGGTTGAAGGGGCAAAGGTGATCGAAGTGCCGCTGAAGGACGGCAGGCACGATTTGCCGGCGATGCTGGCCAAGGTGGGGCCGAAAACGAAGGTGGTTTGGATTTGCAATCCGAACAACCCGACCGGCACGATCGTCACGGAGGAAGAAGTGAAAGCTTTCCTTGACGGCGCCGGGCCGGACGTGCTCGTCGTGCTGGACGAAGCGTACTGCGAATATGTTACGGACGAAACGTACCCCGACGGACTTCGGCTTTTGAAATCGTATCCGAATCTGGTGCTGCTTCGCACCTTCTCGAAAATTTACGGGCTCGCATCCCTGCGCATCGGTTACGGCATCGGCCATCCCGATGTCATCCGGGCGATCAATCAGGTCCGCGAGCCGTTCAATACGAGCCGCGTTGCCCAGGCCGCGGCCGTCGCCGCCCTCGCCGACCGGGAGTTCATTGAGAGGTGCCGCCGGCTGAACCGGGAAGGAATCGCGTATTTGAACGCCGAGTTCGAACGGATGGGCTTAAAGGCTTTTCCGGCTCACGGCAATTTCGTCATGGTCGACACCGGCAGACCGGCAGAGCTGGTTTTCGACGGCTTGCTGCGGCGGGGCATCATCGTGCGCGGGGGACACAAGCTCGGGTATCCGACGATGATCCGGGTGACGGTCGGCAGCCGCGAGCAGAACGAGCGGTTTATCGCGGCGCTGGAACAGGTACTGAGCGAAGTAGCGGTGAAAGCATAATCCCATGAAAAAAATCGCAATTTTCGGCGTCGGTTTGATCGGCGGTTCGCTTGCCTTGTGCTTCAAAGGCAAACCCGGCCTGAAGGTCGTCGGCCATTCGAACAAACCGGCCTCCGCGGAAAAATATGTGAAGCGCGGCGTTGTCGACGAGGCGACGACATCGCTGGAGGAAGCGGCGCGGGACGCCGATTTTCTGTTCCTGTGCGTTCCGGTCGGCCTGCTGGAGAACTATCTGGAAAAATTGTACGCCTTGCCGCTGAAGGACGGCTGCATCATCACCGACGTCGGCAGCACAAAGGCGACGGTCACCGCCTGCGGAGAACGCCTGATGCGGAAAGGGGCCTGGTTCATCGGCGGCCACCCGATGGCGGGCAAGGAGAAATCCGGCGTGGAGGCGGCGACTTCGCGCCTTTTTGAGAACGCGTATTATGTGCTGACACCGGCGCGGGGCGTACCCGAAGAAGCGTATGAGCGGCTGGCCGAACTGCTTAAACTGACCCGGGCGCAGATCGTGCGCATGGAGCCGCGCCGGCACGACGAAATCGTCGGCGCGATCAGCCACTTGCCGCACATCATCGCGGCAGCGCTCGTCAACCAGATCGCAGCATACAACGAGCGCGACAGCCTGTACCAATCGCTGGCGGCCGGCGGTTTCCGCGACATTACGAGGATCGCCTCCAGCGATCCGGTCATCTGGCGCGACATCCTGCTCAACAACCGGGATGTGCTGCTCGCGCTGCTCAAGGATTGGAACGAAGAGATCGGCCGCTTTGTCCGCATGCTCGAGGACAGTGACGGCGAAGGCATCGAGCGCGAGTTCGCGCGGGCCGGAGCGTTCCGCAGCCGCCTTCCCGAGCGGAGAAAGGGGCTTCTCGGCTCTTACTACGACATTTACGTCGATGTGCCGGACGAGCCGGGCATCATCGGCAAAATCACCAGCGCGCTCGGCGACAGGCGGATCAACCTGAGCAACATTCACATCTTGGAAAACCGCCTGGATGCGCCCGGCGTGCTGCAGCTTTCGTTCCGCGAAGCGGAAGACATGGAGCGGGCGGCGGCGGTGCTGCGGGAGATCGGCTGCGCCGTTCATGTCTGAAAGACCGGGCTTTCGAAAATTGGACGAGAATTGCCGGCAAAATAAACGTTGACAAAATGAAAACGTATACATATACTGAAAGTACAGTATGGTTTCTCTCCACTCCTATCCGAAATGAATGGCACTCTGTGCAACCACCCGCGGGTGGTCTTTTTTTTGTCCGGAAACGGACGGCGGAGGCAGAGGTCCGGGAGGTCCGCCGCTCCGGAAGATCGTTTTGCGATTTTTTTCGATCGCACGCTTGGCGGCCGACATGCAAAGCAAGGTCGCGGGCCGGAGCCCCGGCGCGCGCGAAAAAAATGATCATGACTTACCATCCGCTGCCATAATTTTTAAGGGCTTTGCATTTTTCCAAATTGTTTCGGTACAGGTCCTGTCGTTTTTGTCGAAACAGGCAGGATTTTCGGCGCCGGATAAAGAAATGTATTCGGTACGCGATTTGTTAACCGTATCAACGCAACTTTTTGCGCGCGGTCCGGTACAATGTTACAGCGACCGGAATACGCGGCTTGGGATGGCGAGGAGGGTCGCTTCATGACCGATTCCCAGTTAATCAGAGAAATTAAGGACGGCAATGTCCAGCTATATGCGGAACTGATGTCCCGTTACGAAAAGAAAATCCTGAATTTCATTTATCATATGCTGAAAAGCGCCCAACTCGAAATGATGGCCGAGGACTTGTGCGCGGAAACATTCTACAAGGCTTACCGCAGTTTGCAGACGTTCCGGGAAGTTGAGGCGTCGTTTTCCACATGGCTTTACACGATTGCCAGAAACACGGTGCTCAGCGAATTGCGCAAACAAAGAAGCAACATGGTTTCGCTCGAGCAAACCGGGTACATGCCCCAATCGTCGGCCGTCGACACCATGCCGGAGCAAACCGCGCTCCGCAACGAAAAGGTGTCGAAGGTGCGCGAAGCGATTAACAATTTGCCGGAAAAGCAGCGATCGGCGCTGATTCTGAGGGAGTACGACCAATTGGATTATCAGGAGATCGCCAACATCCTGGGTCAGACGGTAAGTTCGGTGAAGTCGCTGCTGTTCAGGGCCAGGGCAAGCGTGAAATCGCAATTGGAACCTTATATGATGGAACCGATGTTCAGGGAGTATGAGGGGATGAATTGAGCGATGAAGTGCGACGAAGCGATGGAATTGTTGTACGAGTACTGGGATTTGACGGCGGACGATCCCCGCAGGCGGGAGATCGACGGCCATATCGCGGAATGCGCCTCCTGCCGGGAGCAATATGAGATTTGGCGGCAAAGCACCGAGCTGATCCGCAGCACGCATCTGGAGCCCGTTCCGACAACCTCCGGGAAATCGATCAGCGCCGGCGTGATGGAGCGGATTTACCGGGAAGAATCGTGGCGCATGCCGCTGGCCTGGAAAACCTACTCCTTTTCTTACCGGGTCAGAAGAAACATCATGCTCGTTTTCGCGATGTGTCTGGCCTTGTTCGCCGGTTCCTTCATCCATTCTTTCCTGGACGATCCGCTGTCGTCCGATGATTTCGCCGAATTGACCGGCATTATCGAGACCGCCCCGGCCATGGGCGATCTGGCTTCCGGGAAGATGTCGATGTTTGAGGGCATCCCCGTCGCCAGCCTGTCGGCGCCGACCGTCATCCGCATGGGACCGATCCAGACGTATGCCGATTATTTGATGGCGGTCAGCCTGCTGGGGTTCATCTTTATGCTGCTGATCATGAACTGGCTCTCCAGGCTGCGCGCGTGATCGCGCACGCGGCCGGAAGCGGGAGCGAAAAACCGCCAGCCGGGCATACTCGACAAGCCTCCGCCCGTAAAGTGAAGGTGCGGAGTTTTTTTGCGCGAAAAAATACTTGCGGAAAGAGGATGGCAACATGACGGAACTCGCGATTATCCGGCATGGAGAGACGGATTGGAACGCGGAAAAACGGATGCAGGGGCACCGCGACACCCCGTTGAACCAAAACGGCCTCAGGCAGGCCGCCCGCGTCGCGGAACGGCTTGCGAAGGAGCGCTGGGACGCCGTGGTGTCCAGCGACCTCGCCCGCGCCGCGGAAACATCGGCTATTATTGCGAATCGCGCCGGCATAAGCAATCGGTTGTTCGATCGCCGTCTGCGCGAACGTTACCTTGGGGAACTGGAAGGCACGACTCCGGAAGAAAGGGTGAAGCGGTGGGGCGAGAGATGGCATGAGCTCGATCACGGAGCGGAAAGCGCCGATTCGCTGTTCGGCCGGGCTTACCGCTTTCTGGAAGAGATATGCGAACTTCACGGCGGCAAACGAATCATTGTTGTCACCCACGGCGGGTGGATCAAAACACTGTTCACCCGTTTGTTCCCCGAACGGGAGCTCAGCCACCCCGCCAATGCGTCGCTGAGCCTGATCGGCCGTGAAGAAGGCCGCTGGCGCCTGATTTTATACAACAGCACGGAACATTTGAACGGCTGACCTTCCGCCGCTTTGCATACATATCCGCCGAAATTCAAATAATGGTAGCAACAAGCCGTTAACCCGAACGAGGAGGGTTATCGTTGAATTTGGCGGATATGCTTTGTTTTGCCGATATCGGTCAATTGAACAAAATCGCCGGAAATTACGCTTGCGATTGCAAGAGCAATTCCAAAAACGAGCTGATCCAGACGATCCTGTGGGCGATGGGCCGCAGGGAATCGTTCGACAGGGCGATCGGCGAGCTTTCGATTGAAGACATCCGATTCATTAGCACGCTGCTGTTTGAGAACAAGCCGGCATACAGCCTGGAGGACCTGATCGCCCGGGCCGGGCAGTGCCGTTTCGATGCGCCGTCCGGGCAGGGCGACCGGAGCCGGGAGATGATCGCCGGCTTCATGTCAAAGGGGTGGCTGTTTAACGGCGTATCCCGGCACAACCGGTTTCTTTTTCAAATGCCGGACGATTTGAAAAAGAAGGCTTGCGACGCGCTGGTCCGAAGGTTCTCGGCATCGCTGGAACCGGCGGAGGAGCCTCCGGCTTATCGGGACGAGCATCTTCTGATCGCCGACGACATCCTGCACTTCCTGCGCTTCATCGATCGCGAGGACGTGCCGCTTACGGCCGACGGCGCCATTTACAAGCGCGTGCTGCACCATTTGCTGGACGGGATGGCGGTGAAAGAAAAGCCGCTGTCCGGGGGAGGCTGGCGATTCGGTTACGGGCGCAGGTTCCGCGAATACCCCGAACGTTTTTCGCTCATTTACGACTATTGCTACTACCGGGATTTGATCCGCGAGGAGGAAGGCCGCCTGACGCTCACCGAGCTCGGCCGGGAACGGGCGCAGAGCCGGCGCAGGGAAGATCTTTTACAAATATTCAAGCTTTGGGTAAGATTGTACAAAGGGGCCATACCCAACCTGACGGCCTTGGCGAACTGGGTGAATTTGCTGGCCGTCCGCTGGATCACGCTGGAATCGCTGGGCAGATGTTTGAAACCTTTGATCAAGCCTTTTTATTACGACACTCCCGATTCGATTCTGGAGCATCGCGTCGTGAAAATGATGGCGCATCTCGGGCTCGTCCGGCTCGGCGAGCATTCGGGGCTTGGAACGGTCCTTCAGGTTACGCCTTTGGCGGATTCGGTCATCCGCGGCGTCCGCGTCGGCGACGAGGAAATCATCCGGCTGCCGGAGCGGCCGGCCTAGTTTCCGGATACCGGTCATGCTCCGGCCGCCGCCCGATGGTCATCCGTCAAATCAAGCATGCGAAGGGGAGAAGGAGAAACATGATTTACACGTTCAAGAACGCCGTGCCCGTCGTTCATCCGACGGCATATATCGCCGACGGGGCGAAGGTCATCGGCGACGTGCACATCGGGGAAAACAGCTCGGTATGGTTCAACGCCGTGCTGCGCGGGGATTTGGAGCCGATCCGGATCGGGAGCGGCACCAATATTCAGGACGGCGCCATCGGCCATACCAGCCAGAATTTTCCGCTCATTGTCGGAAACGGCGTCACCGTCGGGCATGCGGCGATCATTCACGGCTGCACGATCGGGGACGGAGCCCTGATCGGCATGGGAGCGCTGGTGCTGGACGGCGCGGAAATCGGCGAATACGCGCTGATCGGGGCGGGGACCCTCGTCACTGAGAATACGAAAATCCCGCCTTACACGCTGGTGCTTGGAAGGCCGGGCAAAGTCGTGCGGGAGCTTACGGAGAACGACCTGCAGCGGATGACCGGCGGTGCCGGGAGGTATCGGGAGAAGGCGCTGGAATACGCTCCCGAATCCGGTCTGGTTCGGAAGGTGGAGCGATGAAATTCAGCGACATCGACGAAAAACGCTGGCCGGAGCTGAAAGACTACCTGGACACCTGCCTGCTTCCGGTGACCGGCCTGACCGGCACGGAACCGCCGTGGCTCGCGGCGAAGGCGCTGGAGGAGCTCAGGGACCTCCTGGACTGCGTGGAGATTCCGTTTTACGGCCGCGTGGTCACGTATCCGGCATTCCACTATTTTGCCGCCAAACGGCCGGAGGAGGAACTCAGGCGCCTTTGCGCCAATTTGCGGGAAGCGGGATTCGCCCGCGTCATCGCCGCTTTCCGCGAACTGCCGCAGGAGCTGCGCGAGGCAGCGGAGACCGGCGCCGATCTGCTCTTAAGCGCTAAGGATTTCGCCGGCATGGAACGGGACGCCGTGAACGCCGAGATTCGGAGGCAAGTGGTCGGTCTGTGGTCGAAGGGTGTCTGAGCGTCCGGCCGTTTGTGACAAATTGCGGACATTTGCGCTTGCACCCGACGGAGCCCGACCGGTAATTCTTGACGTTGCGAATAACGAAGGGCTATTATATTTATGTTCGCGGATGAACCATATGAAAAATCTTGCAATTTCTTTCACGCAACGTCACAACAAAGGGGGTAGAGACCATGAGTGAAGCACATGACCAGGATACGCACTCTGCAGGCGACAAACCTGTTCTGAAAAAGGAGATGTCGCGCAGGCAATTTCTTACCTACACCCTTGGCGGAACCGGCGGATTTCTGGCTGCTCTGCCGCTGATTCCGATGATTCGCTTCGCGGTCGATCCGCTTCTCCAATCCAAAGGTGAAAGCGATTGGGTGAAGGTTGCCGAAGCAGATAAAATTACGACGGAACCGACGGAATTCAAGTTCAACAAACTGCAAGTCGACGGATGGCACAAGAGCGAGCCGGAGTTCGTCGCCTGGATCGCAAGGGACGAGCAGGGCAGAATTTTTGCGCTTTCGCCGACTTGCAAACACTTGGGCTGCACGGTGAACTGGAACACAAAGCCCGAATTTCCGAACGAGTATTATTGCCCCTGCCACGACGCCCGCTACACGAAGGACGGCAAAAATATCGTCGTGGCACCCGCGCCGCTGGACGAGTACGAGGTTAAGGAAGAAAACGGGTACGTCTACGTCGGCAATCTGAAACCGAACTCGAGGGTGTAAGGGAGGCGCAACCATTAAATGTTGAGCAAGTTATACAACTGGATCGACGAACGTCTCGACATTACCCCGCTTTGGCGTGACGTTGCCGATCACGAAGTTCCCGAACATGTCAATCCCGCCCATCATTTTTCCGCATTCGTCTATTGTTTCGGCGGATTGACGTTTTTCATCACGGTCATCCAGATCCTTTCCGGCATGTTCCTGACGATGTATTACGTGCCGGACATCATCAACGCGTACGCCAGCGTCGACTATCTGCAGCACAAGGTCGCCTTCGGAGCCATCGTGCGCGGCATGCACCACTGGGGCGCCAGCCTTGTCATCGTCATGATGTTCCTGCATACGCTGCGCGTTTTCTTCACGGGATCTTACAAACATCCCCGCGAGATGAACTGGATCGTCGGGATGCTGCTCTTCTTCGTGATGCTCGGCCTCGGTTTCACCGGCTATCTGCTGCCTTGGGACAACAAGGCGTACTTCGCCACCAAGGTCGGCCTCGAGATCGCTTCTTCCGCGCCGCTCATCGGGCCGTACATCAAGTCATTCCTGCAAGGCGGCGATATTGTCGGCGCCCAGACGCTAACCCGCTTCTTCGCGCTGCATGTGTTCTTCCTTCCGGGCGTTTTGCTGGCCTTGCTCGGCGCCCACTTCTACATGATCCGCAAGCAGGGCATTTCCGGACCGCTATAATCACGCAAGGAGGACTCGCGATTGGCACACCAACACGACGATAAACACGGCGAAAAAGTCGTATATGTCGGGGACTCGCGCGTCGTAAAAAGGGCGCAGCGGCCGGTACCGCGGGATTATTCCGCTTACCCGGGCAAATCGGAAGCGTTTGTGCCGAATTTCCTGCTCAAGGAATGGATGGTCGGCGCAGTCGTGCTTGTCGGATTCATGGTGCTGGTCATCTCCCATCCGGCTCCGCTCGGTTATCCGGCCGATCCGACCAACACCCAGTTTATTCCGATGCCGGACTGGTACTTCCTGTTCCTGTATCAACTGCTCAAATATCCTTACACATCCGAAGGTTTCAAAGTGCTGGGCACGATCGGCATTCCGGCGATTGCCTTCGGTTCGCTCCTGCTGGCGCCGTTTTTGGATACCGGCAAGGAGAGGAGATTTTACCGCCGTCCGGTCGCTTCCGGTCTGATGCTGCTCTCGCTGGCCGCGATCTTCTATCTGACCTATGTGTCCTGGGATCACTACCAGCATGAGCTGGAAACCCGCGGCATTACGCCCGAACACATCCTGAAGCATGAGGACGTGCTGCAGGGAATCGAAACCGAAATTCCCGGAAGAGGCGGCGGAGGGTCAAGCAGCGCCGCGTCGATTCCGATCGTTGAAGAAGGCCACGACGGGTACGCGATTTATCAGAAAGCGACCTGCGTCAATTGCCACGGCAACCAGCTCGAGGGCGTCGGCGGCGTGATGCCCGCGCTCCGCGGCGTGGGCGACAAATATTCCAAAGACGAAATTATGAGCATCATCCAAAACGGCACGGGCACGATGCCGGCCCAGTACGACGACAATATCGGCAAGGGCCTTACGCCGGAGGAGCTGGACACGCTGGCCGAATGGCTGGCCATGCAGAAAAAAGGCTGAATACCGGCAGACTACCGCGAAAAACTCCGATTACGGAGTTTTTCTTGTCATTGCCGGTTAAACGGCATACCCGGCGGGGAGAGGGAAACGAAATGATCGCTGCGCTGCTGTATTCGCGCCCGGTGCTGCTCATACTGCTGTGGGTGAATGCGCTCGGCACCGTCTACGGCTATTATTGGTACAAAAATCAGCTCGTGCACACTTACGAAACGATGGATCGCTGGCTGCTGCCCTTCGTGCCCGACAGTCCGACGGCCAGCCTGTTCTTTACCTTTTCTCTGCTGTTTATGCTCTATGGAAACCGCATCGGCGGCTCCGCGGCGGGCAGAGCGCTCCTCGCGGCCCGCGGTTTCGTTGANGCCTTCGCCCTGATCACGTCGGTCAAGTACGGGATTTGGGCGGTGGCCATGATCGCGGCCGGAGGATGGCAGGGCGATGAAATCGTCTGGCAGGAATGGATGCTCATCGTCTCCCATCTCGGCATGGCCGCCGAGGCCTTCGTTTACGCGCCGCTCATGCGATTCGGAGCGGCCGCTGCGGCGTCCGCGGCGGTATGGACGCTGGCGAACGATTATTTCGACTATCACCTCGGCGTCTTTCCCTGGCTGCCGCAGGAGCTTCTGGACGATCTGCCCGCGATCGAACGGTTCACGGTTGTGCTCAGTCTGGCGTCGGCCGCGGCGGCCTTTGGAATTCTCGCCGCCAAACGAAAAAGACAATACAAGGTCTAATCCGGGACATCCCTCCATAAGATGGTGCTAGAGGAGGGATGTCCCATGTTCTATCGCCGCATCCGGCGCCTCCGGCGGGCGGCAGCGCTTTTC
>Ga0065720_1021395_pt1 | contig 10706 bp, 8 predicted proteins | sample Thericmetagenome_FD_59107 | JGI IMG/M metagenome (GOLD analysis project Ga0065720, IMG submission 59107) | Thermophilic microbial communities from the Joint Bioenergy Institute, California, USA of rice/straw/compost enrichment - eDNA_2 v2... | ecosystem: Engineered > Solid waste > Grass >... | reverse complement strand
CCGCAGCTTTATCCACAAGCGGCAACCGGAAATCATTCAACCATTGAAGGGTGCCGCTTAGTGGATAAAGTATTTGAAAAGCCAAAAAACTCTAATCCCTGATGGCCTAGTTTTAGGGGAAGCTTACATATGCAAATTGCTAATAATTTTTATTTTTCCATCCATATCCTGGTTTGGGCACAATTGCTTCCATGAAATTGTTATAATGATGCGCATTTCTACCTGTTTCCCGAGTGAATCCTTTATTGATTAATCTATCATGTATTAATAAATACAAATTTCTGAAAAAGGTTTTTGCTTCCGGCGAATAATTATTGTGATAGCCTTTTTCAATACCATAGAATTTTTTTGCAACAAAACAAGCTAAATCTGAAATTTGAATCATTGGATTTGTTTTTGAGTCAACTGCATAACTGAACTCTGTTATCAATTTTATCTTTTTGGAAGCTACCGAGTGAAATCTTCTAAACTTAGTGAGTGTATCTATTTCCGCCTTTAGTGCGTCTTTCTCGTCGATTATAACCATACCTCTCGCAGATTTACCAAGCTTATTTTGGATATATTGTTCAATTGTGTCAATAATATTGTCATAACATAAGAGATATGGGGTTTTCAATTCCACGTGGTGTTTATTTTGAATTTTACTTATTTCATATCCAGACAAAACGCTTTTTTCGATTGGAAGCAAGGTATAGTGGTGCTTTCTATCTGTAATTAAATTCAATACATCTTGTGCAAGTTTGCACCTGTGTTCTCTTGTATGATTTTGAAACACTCCTTCTCCTTGAGGGCTTAACAGTTGATGAGCGTGCAGTTCAAAACCGTCAGGGATTGCTCCACCAAAAAAATTTGAAATTATTCTTATGTATTCAGAAAGAGTTTTGTTCCAGCCTTCGTCTCTTACAACAAGTCCTCCTAAAACAAAAATTGGAGATTCCGGATGAGTTAAATCTCGTAGGTTACAACCTGCTTCATCTATGTAGAAAAAATGCATGGTTTTAAATATTTAGTAAACCGAAATTGAGTTTAAGCACTGGCACCAAAGTATATGTCTTTCGCATATTGGTAATTTTAGTATGTGGTAATGATTTAGTCAAAAAGTGATTGGGATTGGAATGGGAAAATTGGCAATGATTTCGTTAAAGTGCCAGATTAGATAGCTTGATTTTGTATTGCTAGTTACTTGCGAAGGCAGTTCATTTCTTGTTAAGATTTTTTTTGCGGGCATTTTATCGGTTTTTGCCATTCTGAGATCAGGCGCAATGCTAACAAATCCCCGGTGTAGAAAAAACGTGAAAAACACCTGAAATTTTTTCGCGAATTATCTTATTCTGCATGTCGAAAGGAGGCAGCCGTTTGAAAAGTGAAAGCCTTTTACCATGGCCGGCCCTGATTCAGTATTGCAATAAACAACAAAGCGATTTGTTTTACGCAATTCATATAGAGACAAAATAAATGCAAATATGAAAGCAACAGAAAACTTTCGCCGTCAGGCGGTCGTTTTAATTCACTGAATGAGAGTACAAAGTCCTATGGATACTCTACGCTCAATTGTGGAAAGCATCATATTCCAAGGCATCTGAAGAATTTCATAAATCTAAAAAAGAATATAATAGGGAAACCATCTATAAACGTGGTTACTCATAATGGTAGAAAACATTTACTATGGCAAAAGCAGCGGACATTAAATGGATTAAAAGCGTTACTGGGAATAAGGGGGCCCAATGGGCGTAAACAAAATTTACTACCGGTGATATTTTTCCTCTGTACTTTTCAAAGAATGGGAACTGGGACCCTACAAATTACATGAAAGCAAAGCCTGGCGAATTGATGGTATAATTTATGCAGAGAATTAATAGACTTTACGGGTTCCCGTTGTGTAATGATTGCCAATCTGGTTAAATTTGAGCAACAAAAAGTGTGATGAATATTAGAATAGCATGTTTTGGCTGGTTTCACTGATATGGAACCCAGAAGGCCTTTTGATAGAAGGTGAATGGAATGAAAATGTTCCTCCATTGCCCATAGAGTATGCCCGCAAATCACTTGATGGTAGACTTACTTTAGTTATTTGGGAGCAGGCTCAACCAGTCAAAACCTTGTGGGCTAAAATGGCAGTAGGAAATGACGCTGAAAGAAATAGAGCGAAAGAATACGTACAAAAGACACCCCCTCAAATAACGGCTACTTATAGAAAAGCTTTTGAGGAGCGGCTTAGATGGGTGCATAAACTGTGAACTTTAATAGAGAAATAGCAAAATCATAACAATTTTATATTTTTTGGAACATTCCCGAATTCAGTGATTGTGTGTTCTATTGACAAGATCAAAAATAAACTTTTACCCTGACCTCTCCCTTTTTAAGTATAAGGGGAACAGGGGTAAATTTTAAGTTAGAAGCTGTTTTTCACGCAGCACCTCATACGGTGTATTCCCCTTCAGAGCTGCGGGTTGCATCATCGATTGCGGCATACTAGTAGCGCTTTACTTCGGCCTTTGCTATTGGTGAAAGAAGTATGGAAATCGATATACCTTCTATCACCAGTTAGGTTATCAAAATTCATCTGCCATTTCTCCAAACAGACAATTACCTAAAGGAAACCATTAAACGAAACATAAATATTTTCGTTAGGGCCACTAAAAATTGACTTTTTGCAATGAAAATTTAATGTCCTTCCAGTTGTATTTATTTCTTTTTACATTTGTATAGTTGCTTGATCACCAACTTACTTCCGTCAAACATACTTCCCCCTCTATTAAGCTCCATCAGGGACTTGCAATTCTTTCCCATGGCAAAACTCAGGGGAAACCGAAAACCTGTTAAAAGAGTAGGCGTCTTTTAAACCAGTAAAAATTTTCAATTATGAAAAAGTTTAGGATGATCCTGCTGAGTACAGCGTTGCTGGCGGGGGTGGGTACGGCTGTGGCATCGGGTACCAACATATACTGTGAAACATTCACACAGTATAGGTATTTTTATGGGCAGTATGTACCATTGTTTGAAGACGGGCATGACTATTTATGCCTTGAATCCCAACCTGGCATCTGTACGTACTACAGGCAAAACCCATGGTCGCCATTTATTCCATGCCGCTTTGGTTTGTTTATCCCATTATATTGATGAAGGCTTATTCGCTATCTGGGGTTCTGGAGCATTCCGGTAACCTGGATTACCAGATCAGGTATCGGTAAAACATAACGTGGATCACCAGGAGGTAATTCATAAATACGGTCCTGGGAACGACGTGTAAGTGTGATACCGATACCTTCTGTATTCTTTCTGCGAAGATCTGTCCATCGCTGTCCTCGCAACACTAATTCCCTTCGCCGTTCATCTTCAATTAGCGCCAGTACAGAGTCCGCAGTTATTGAAATTACAGGCTCAAAAAATCCATGCCGCCACCGTTTTTGCCTTAATAAGTTAATATCCAGTAAAGCCAATTCCGCATATCCGCACTTTAGCCTACCTTCAGCCCGAATCAGATACGCTTCTGCTGTTGTTAATCCGGTAAAAGCAAAGGCGCTATTGTAGAATGATCCTCTGAAAGTTGGGATACCGGTTTGTCCGGTTCTGAAAAACAAGCCACGTCGCAGATCATGCCTATCGTACAGCCTGTACAATTGAGAATCTATTGCGCACAACCCGGTTTCCAAGCCACTCGCTATGCTGCAGGAAGAAAATATTCTGCTTTGATAAAGCACTTCCTCGTTCGTTGGTTCAAATGGATAGCGGAGCGTACTGTCAATATCGTTAAAATCAAGCAGATTCCCCGACAATTTAATACATTCATCTGCATGCAATAGGGCCATATCATATAGACGCATGCTCAGATAAACCCTTGCAAGTAGAGCATGAGCGCTCGCCCGACAAGGTCTGTTAGGGAATTGCTTATCCCGGATTTCGGGCAACAACAAAACAGACTGCTTCAAATCTGAAAGAATCTGGTCATAAGTTTCCTGAAGGGTAGAACGCCTTGAAGTTTGCGTTATATCTGCCTTCAAATGCAGCGGTATGCCATAAGGGTTGACAGGCGCAGAAGAATCATAAGGTGGTGCAAAAATTTGCGCCAAATTAAAAAAGGCATAAGCCCTTATGAAAAGTGCTGCTCCTTCTAAATTTTCATAGTGCGTTTCATTAATAGCACTTTTTGCTATTTTCTTCAAGCGCTGCAAAATCTCATTTGCATAATAAACCTGGGTGTAAGGCAAATCCCAGTCGGCAATAGTTTCCTGACCGGCATAGATTTTCTTATTCCATAAATATGCATTGTATTCTACAGCACTCAGTGATGGAAGAAATTCATCTCTGCAAATTATTTCGTCTGCAGAAATTATAGCCAGTCCATGCGTTTGAGCCATTATTTTCTCATTGTCCAGTAACATCTGCATATCTTCCAGTGTTTCAACTCCATGGTAAAATGGTATACGATCTAACAGTTTGCTTCTGTCACAAGCTGTAACTATACCCAATGAGATCCCTAAGAAAAGCGAATACCAATACAGCTTGGTGCAGTTCATTTTGTATATTTTAATGTTACGCCTAATGTAAAACATGTCGGCACAGGTGTTTTGTTTAGAAAATCAATATCTGCTTTATATTTCGAGCGCTTCTTAATGATGCCAATATTGGATACGCATAAATAATAAGAAAGTTCTTTTGCTTTCTTCGAAGTGCTATATTCGATGCGAACGTTATTCAGGCTGATATGATCTCCTCTTTCAACCAACAAATCAGCCCCCTTGTAAAAAATATCGCTAGCTTCAGATAGGGGAAATAGAAGAGTAGGAACATTTGTTTCCTTTTCATCGCCCGGCATTTTCCACCGTCTGCCATAATCGGGGTGGCCGAACGATTTACCACTAATCACTGAGGTATAGTTGATAGAGTTTCTGCGAAAAAAATATCCGAAGCACCCACTAAATGAAAATGAAATTTTCCAATTATTTTTCGTCACAGTAGTGTGTAAGCTTCCAAATAATGTGGGAACAGAAGTCCCAATCAAAGGAAGTTTTTCAACTGGCTGATTAATGATTGCGTTGTGATCAGCGCTTACTGTATCATTTAGATACCCCAATGGCACACCCGTATTCGCATCCAGCCCTGCAAATCGATAGCCAGTTATAAAAAACCTGGGGTACCCCTGTAATGGATTGGCGGAATGCCCAATAACGTACTGCCAGTTATCTATTGGCAAATTTTTATACCGGGTCACTTTATCCCTGTTGTAGCTCATCATTAAACAATTCATTAATTCCAGTTTTTTTAACCTTAGGGGTCCCAACCGAGCCACTAAATCAAAGCCAAAGCTTTCCATTCCGGCAGCGTTTCCCATGTATGACGTAAAACCCAGGGTCGGTTCCAGGCTGGCCATTGCTATCAGGTTTTTGCTTTGACGTTGGTAATATTCAAAGGAGACATCCAGTTTGCCTCTGCCTTTCAGCAAATCCAGTCCAACACTAAGCATGCCAGACTCTTCCCATCGCAGTGCAGGATTTCCGGGATTAATAAAAGTCCTGGTGGCTGCACCATAACGATTTGAATCGGTAACCACGGCAACGGGCAAAGCAGCAATGGATTCAACCAGGTTGCCACTAAATCCATAATTGCAGCGGACCTTTACATCCGAAAAGAAACCCTGGTGATAAAAGGATTCATCGGAGATACGCCATGCAAATCCAACTGCCCATAATGGAAGCGTTTTGCTATTAATAGCGCCACCTACAAGATTTGTTCGGTCTACTCTTCCACTCACAGTTAATGTATAGGCATGATAATCGGACTCCAGGTTAAAGTAGCCGGATAAATAATAGCTTGCATAACGCGAATAGCCATTATTGCCTGGAATGTAAGCATGTAAATGAGGATTGTAGGAAACCGGATAGCCCTTCTGGTAATCTACAGGTTGCTCAATGCCATTTTTTACACCATACTTTCTGATAGACGTGGTATCTGTAACTTTGGTCCTTATTTCCAACCCTACATTTGCCTTTATGGAGAAACTGTCGAAAAGATTTAAAGCCAAATCACATTGCGCACGGCCGATATGTGCATGATAATTGCTTTTGGTAATATCTTCAATAGCACCCTCAGGAATAATATGGACTACAGTATTTGAATGGGTCTGGGTAAATTTATTAACCAGAAACCTGTTGTAGTAAGTATTTTCGCCATGAATGTCGCTCAAATAGCCGGATTCAAGGTGCATTCCATAGTCGAACCTGAACGACAAAAATTTGCACATCTTTAGGGCTGCGCCTATAGATGCACGTAAATAACTCCCTGAAAACGTTTTGTTACGCCATTGCAGTTCATTCATTGGACGAAAATTCCAATCTTTCATTCCCTGATGCAAAGAGTCCTTTAACCATTGCGGCAAGTCTTTTTGAACAACAGCGGCATACCCATTTGCATCGAGCATTCTATCATAAGGATAGGAAGCCCGGGGCAAATTATTATCATTTTTCCTTGTTATGAGTGCATAGTTAATACGCCCGGTAATTTCTAACCATTTTGCAGGACGTAAACCCGATGCATATGCCAATGTAATCCGCTTATTATAAGCATGCACTTCATTGGTTGATTGCCAATTCTGGCCAACCGAAAAACGATTGCTCCATATGCTGTTTCCTTTGGAAACAGTAACAAATGATTGTGTAGAAACCATTGGTTTGAGAAAATATTTCTCATAGTCGCGTCGCACATCTTGCTGTGCCAGTTCCTGCAGCCGCCTTTCCAAGGCTGCAGCACTTATCAAACCTAATCTTTCCTGGTGGAGCAATAATACAACAGGTGATAAAGGAACATTATTTGCCTGAATCATTACATCATAAAATCCTCTATCATACAGGAAACGTTCCAGTTCAATGTACTCTTTTGAGCTCATTTGAGGTATTTGCCAGATATCCGGCCGTCCGGCGAATGAGACATTCATGTCTGCCGAAACAAAAGCCTTTTTACTATAAATACCTTTTTTAGTAGTAATCACCACTACACCGTTTGCACTATGAATGCCATACTTGGCTGCTGCAGCTGCATCGTCGAGCACCGTAATCGAATCGATTTCATTTGGATTGATCGAATTTAAATCGCCGTGAAATGGGAAATTGTCCACAACAAATAATGGCGACGTGTTTCCATGTATTGTACTTCTACCCCTGATGGTAATGGAGCCCTGGTCCATTTGTTGGGAACCATTGTCAAACTCCAGCATTGCGGGAAAGTGCCAGCGCATTCGTTCTATCAGCGAAGAAGAATTATTGTTAGTATGAGAAATAGGTACGCTAAACACGGAACCTGTAGCAGTTTTGAGTGGCTGAGGTCCAAATCCGTCATGATAAACGCTTGCCCCCTGCAGTGTATCTGTTTTAATATCCATTGTTACTACCATTTCCGTATCCCTGATAACCTGGGATAGATCTTCCATGCTTACATGGGTAAAGAATAGTACAGTGTCGAACACCTCGCGCCCGATAAAAAATCGGCCATTAACATCGCTAATTGTTGTATTGGATGCAGTTCGAACTGTTACACCACTTATGGGATTACGGTCTTTGTCAAGAACAATTCCGGCCGAAAACAATGGTATTATTGTCAACGAATGTCCATTAAGGGCAATCTCAAATGGCTGATCTTTGAAAATCCAGGCGAGTAGCGCTGCGTCTGTCAAAGTATCTGGCCACGGCGGTACATTGCGACCATACTTCTGGGACCATGCACGTATACTATAAGAGATTTTTGCACGCTTCTGATATTCTACAAGTGCTGCTTCAAAAGGGATAGTTTTATCCCTCATTTGGCCGGATTGGGAAATTACCTGTGAGGTGCTACAAATCAAAAACAATAACCAGGAAAATATTTTCATCCAAAAAATATTGCCGGCATGGAAAGCAGGGTACGCCTTAACCAACCGTTGGTAAAAAAATAGTAACCAGGCTTCCATTATAGGACCACTGGCTACCATAGAAGCATCTATGGTAGCAGTGGACATCAACCTAAAAGGAAAAAGGGAGACGAAAAGGTCAAATGGCTAATGGTGATATGAGGTCATATCAAATGCGGTATAAGATCACGGTCGAACCCAAATAGTGTCGTTAGAATAAGATACTTTTATATTGAACTGTTCATGAAGGTGGTCCATAATTTCAGTGATAGCTGAATGTCGGGGATATGCACTTGAAATTGGCGCTTTTGAAATATTCGGATCGCAAATAATTGTCCGGTTATACCACCTTCCCAGCTCTTTAAGAATGGTGGGAAGGTCTTTGTTTTTGAATTGGAAGTTTTCCTGCCTCCATGCATTGGCTTCGGTAGTATCAGCATGCTTGTTCATACTTACCCGCCCTTCTTTTGTAACAATAATTTCCTGACCTGGAACGAGTTCCCACCGTCTGCCACCAGGTAGCCGAACAGTAACACGCCCCTCGTATAAAGTTGTTTTCGTTTTACCTTCTTCTTCATAAGCAACAACATTCAGCTTAGTTCCCGTCACCTGTATTACTGCTTGAGGCGCCTCTATATTAAAAGGCCAGTTATCAAAAGACTTAACTTCAAAATATCCTTCTCCGGTTATTTGTACTGATCTGCTACCGGGTGTAAACGCCGTTGGAAAATGAATTGTGCTGCCTGCATTTAGCCATACGCTTGAACCGTCGGCAAGTTTGAGAATGCTTACCTGACCGTAGTGGGTAGTCAACGTATTAAAGCGGGACCCGGATTCACTGGCGCCTGGTGAAGTGATACGTATTTCATTGCCGGTTTTTTCAACTATTGTTTTGTCAAATTCGGCAATCGTACCATCTGGAACGAGATCAAGCGTTATTGCCTGACCATTAGCAAGCAAAAGTTCTGCTTTGGGCTTGGTTACAGAAACAGGTTTTCCCCGGCTATCTGAATCCGTGGCTTCTGCCATCGATTCCTTGTTGTTTCTTACAGTAAGGAACAGTAGCAGGCAGGATATAATTATCAGGAAAGCTGCAGCAATTCTGGTAAAATAAAATCGCCTTTGTCTTCTCCGATGTACCTTCCTGATTTCGTCCCAATCAATAGCAGTTTCGTCTGAGTATAATTTCGCAAGCTCGTCCGAAATCCAGTCGTAACTTGACATTCGCTTAAATGATTGTCGTGTTTTTTCTGACTGATTCACAATCCTGTCCAGTTCCTGCTGTTCCTCTTCATTTATCGTGCCGGCAAGGAATTTGATCGTGAGCTCAGTCAGTCTGTTCATATGTACCGGCATGATGTGTTTTTATTGTTGGTTATACAAATCTGTACTACTATAAAACTGTGAATACGGGCAAAACAACCCTTGGATTGCGACATTTTTTTTTTGAATAATTTGTGGGATAGCCATGGGGATTATAGTATTTATTTGGTTTATAAAAGTTTAAGCAGATGCAACACCAGCACAAAAAATGAAAATTATTTTAGGAAAATCTTTATCACCAATCCAATTCGCAAGTTTGTTAATGGCTCTGATCCTCATATTTCGCACTGTTTGTTCCTGAATACGCATATCTCTTGAAGTTTCTTTTACACTCTTGGATTCAAAATAAAGGCGATGGAGCACCTCTTTCTCCCGGGCAGGCAGGTTTTCGATTTCCTGGTAAAGCACTCGGATCAATTCAGTTCCAAGCCATTGCTCTTGTATTTCGTATAATGGCTGGTTTTTCAGGTATTCAATTTTAATAGAAACAAATGCTTTCTCTTTCCTAACGTGGTCCATTGCCATATTTCTGACACTCGCAACAAAATAGAAAATTGCGTCATCTAAACTGTTGAACTTAAATTTTCCCTTCGTCGCTTTTAACGCTGTATCTGTAACAATTTCTTTAGCGACATCCCTATCTTCTACGAATTTAAATGCTACACGTAGGAACAATTTTTCATGCCGCTGAAAAAAAAGAAAAATAGTATCACTGTCTTTTTTGTTCAGGCCCAGCAAAATCTGGTCATCAGAAACCTTTTTACTGTGCTGCATGTCATTTTTTTTAAGAAATATTTGTGCGTCGCATCCCTGGTAATTGATTTGTACTACAAGTGAAAAGAGTGCACCGTAAATCAAGTAACTTGGATGGTGACTGCATGGTGTAAAGAATAATCTTTGTATGGTTTCTAAAGTTTTGTTTGCACACGGTAACTATAGAAACAGCACTTGCAAACATTTTTACTAATTACTAGAAGAGAAAATTTAATTTTTCGTAGTAAAATCGCACAACCCAACTGTTACAGAAGTAAAATACTTCTATTTTGGAAGGGTTATCGCTAGAATCCTAACCATAGTGTCTCTCCGCACCTAACTTTAATCATCAGGTGCGAACTACTGATCACCACACAAAAAAACTATACTACCAGACGTGCTTTAGCAATTGCTTCGACCGGCTGCATGAGTGCAATGAACGCATTGATGTGTTATTGAAACAAATAAAACGTCAGTTCGGGAGGTGTCAATAAGACTTCAGTATTTTGCCAATAAAAAGGGCCAGCTGAAAAAGCGCTTGCCCAGGAAGTAATTAACGATTATAATCTAAATTCATATCGCAGCAAGCCAACAAAAAAATTACTTCCCCTCCTCCCACCCATTCATCTGCGCCACCTTAACGCCGATACCCCATAATACTCCTTTGAACCGCCGCGCAAACGCACTCTGCCGTTTATACCCCACCTGCCATGCCACCTTCTTGATCGTACACCCCCCGCACTCCAGCAAC
>Ga0065720_1021391_pt1 | contig 10709 bp, 10 predicted proteins | sample Thericmetagenome_FD_59107 | JGI IMG/M metagenome (GOLD analysis project Ga0065720, IMG submission 59107) | Thermophilic microbial communities from the Joint Bioenergy Institute, California, USA of rice/straw/compost enrichment - eDNA_2 v2... | ecosystem: Engineered > Solid waste > Grass >... | reverse complement strand
CGGGCAAAGCGCCACCCCCACCGGCGCATACGGGATCACGGACGGCGAGGCCCGCCGGAAGCCCGCGCGCAACCTCGGCCGGGCCATCCTCGGCGGGCGGCTCATCGCGCTCGCCGCCGTCCTCTCGGCCGTCCTCGCGCCCGCCCGGCCGCGCCGCGCCACCGTCCGGAGCGCCCGCCTCCGCCCGCGCGGGCACGGCCCGGCCGGGTACGGCCCGGCGAGGTACGGCTCAGCGCCCGGCGGGCCGGGACGCGGCCCAGTCGAGCAGGGCGCCGGCGGTGCGGAACCGGCGGGCCGAGTCGCTCTCGCCGAGGATCACGCCGACGATCCGGGTGCCGTCCCGGTCGGCGGCGAAGGCGAGGGTGTATCCGGCGGCGCGGGTGAAGCCGGTCTTCACGCCGATCACGCCCGGGTCGCCGAGCAGCCGGTTGGTGTTCCGCCAGGAGTAGGCGCGGTGCTCGGCGGTGCGCGGCACCGAGTGGTACCGCGTCGAGGTGATCTTCCGCAGGGTGTCGTTCGCGACCACGGCGGTGGCGAGCCGTACCTGGTCGCGGGCGGTGGAGTAGCCGCCGCCGTTGGTCGGCATGCCGTCGGCGTTGACGTACCGGGTGTCGGCCATGCCGAGTTCGCGGGCGGCCGCGTTCATCTTCGCGACGAAGGCGTCGACGCCGGGGCCGTAGGTGCGGGCGAGCACGTGCGCGGCGTCGGCGCCGGAGGGCAGCAGCAGGGCGTGCAGCATGTCCTCGACGGTGAGGCGGTCGCCGGCGCGCAGCCCGGCGACGGCGGCGCCGCCCCTCGCCCCGTGGCGCACGTCGGCCGCGGTGACCTCGACGGTGTCGGCCGGTTTCGCCTCCTTGAGCACGACGTAGGCGGTCATCATCTTGGTGAGGCTCGCCACCGGCATCCGCTCGTCGGCCCGCTTGCCGTAGTACGCGCGGCCGGTCTCGGCGTCGGCGAGGTAGGCGGCGCGGCCGAGCACCGCGGGGGCGTCGGCGGGGTTGAGCGCGTGGGCCTGCGAGGAGACGGCGGCGGGGGTGTGGGCGGTGGCGGCGGCCGCGGCGGGGGCGGCTCCGGCGGTGACGGCGCCGGCGGCGAGGGCGGCGCCGAGGAGGGCACGGGTGATCCGGTCGCTGATCTGCGTGGGCATGAAGGGGCTTGGCTCCTTGCTTCCATACCGCCCGCCGGGCGGGCCGTGCCGGGTGGACGGGATGCCGCGGGCACGGCGCGGGCCGGCTCGGCCGGGCCGGATGTCCCGGCGGAGAGCGGATTCGGCGGTCGAGCGTCGCCCTGCGGGATCTGCGGACGGACGCACGATCGGGCAACGAACGCCGGCGGACCCTCAAGGGTCCGCCACGTGAGACCCCCAAAGGTAGCAAACAGGCATATACCACGCAAACAGTACAAATCCCCCGGAGGGCGGGATCCCGGGAGCGACGCACCTACCGCGGACTCCCGCGGCCTCGTGCGGCGGCCCTGAGACCGGTGCGCAGCCGGGTGGCTGACGGGCGCGTGCCGCCTCCGCCGTACTCCGGCGCCCGGCGCGCCGCGCCCGGCGCGGCCCGTCACCCGCCCCCGCGCAGGTCAAGGCCCCTTTAACCCGCTATGGTGTACCGGTGCTCTTCCCGGAAGGTTGGTCGGCGGCACCGCTGCGCTGGGTGATGGAGACCGTGGGCGCGCAGCAGCTCGCGCGCCTGTCCGCGCACCCCGGCATGCTCGCCGCGGTGGACCAGCACATCGCCGCCCTGCGGGACGCGATCGAGCTCGACGCGGAGACGCTCGGCGACTACCTGCTCGGCTTCGTCGACGAGCTGCGCGACCGCCGCTGGACCTTCACCGGCGAGCCGGACTTCCCCACCCTCCGCCTCACCGCGATCTGCCTGCTCGCCCGCGAACTCGGCTGCCTCGACGACGAGCTGCCCGCCTGACCTGGCCGCACCACCGCGGGCGGGCACGCGAAAGGGCCGGAGCCCCGCGGCGGGACTCCGGCCCTCGGCCGGTACGGCGATGCGACGGATGCGCCGCGGCGCGGTCAGGTGCCGGGCCTGCGGCCCCGAGGCGGCCGCGGCCCACCCGGCCCCTCCGGGGTCCCCCGCGTCGTCGTTCCGGTCGTCGTGCCCCTCGTAGTGCCCGTCGTAGTGCCGGTCGTCGTGCCGGTCGTCGTGGTGCCCGGGTGCTCCTCCTCGGGTGCGGGCACGTGCTCGGCCGCGTCCCGGCGGCCGCGCGTGTACGCCTCGGCGTGCGCGCGCATCTGCGGCGCCTGCTCCTCGATCGCGCCGAGCCAGCGCTCCCAGCGCTGCTGCATCGGGCGGACGAGGCCGCCGCCGACGCCGATGGCGACGATCGCCCCGATGGTGGCGAGCACGGTGATGAGGATGGGCGTGGTGACGGTGGTGGCGATGCCGACCTGGTTGAGGGCGGCGATGATGCCGAGCGCCCAGATGAACACGGCGGCGGCGACGCCGAGCCAGCGGCCGTACCGGGTGCCGCCGAGCACGTTGGTGATCACGTCCTTCACCGCGCCCGCGATCGCCCCGGCGATCACCAGGATGATGATCGCGACGATGGCGAGCGGCAGCCAGGCCACGACCGCGTTGAGCAGGTTGGACACCTGGTTCGGCCCGAACACGTTGAAGGCGAGCTGCAGCGTGATCAGGATGATCGCGTAGAACACGATCCGCGCGATGAGGCTGCTCGCGTCATACCGGCCGCGCGCCATCATGCGGCCGATGCCGCTGCGCTCCACGGCCCGGTCGAAGCCCACCCGTTCGAGGACCTTGTCGACCACCTTCTCCAGCACCCTGGCCACGATCCATCCGACGATCAGGATGACCACGAAGACGATGAGCTTCGGGACAAACAGGACGATCGTCCGCCACAGGTCCTGCAATCCCTGTCCGATGTCGATGTCCATGGTCTCCTCCCCCGCTCATCGGCGCCGTCGGCGGCCGGGCGAATCAGAGGAGCCGTTACCCTCAGACCCAACGGTCATGCAATAACGACATGCCGGACGAATCACCTTTGGTGCCGATTTTCCATTGGCTTTCCCTCGACGAGCACGACGCGCGCCGTACCGGGCGGCCGCACCGGTACGGCCCGGCGGCCCGTCCGGCCGCCCGAACTAGGCTGGCCGCAGGGAACAGACGCATACCACCCAGAGCGAGAGGAATGCGGCGTGGAATACGTACGGCTCGGCAGGACCGGTCTGAAGGTGTCGCGGATCTGCCTGGGGATGATGAGCTACGGCGACCCCGCCCGCTGGAACAAGTGGGTGCTCACCGAGGAGCAGGCCGAGCCGATCGTGCGTAAGGCGGCCGAGGGCGGGGTGAACTTCTTCGACACCGCCGACGTGTACTCGTTCGGCGCGAGCGAGGAGGTCACCGGCCGGCTGCTGCGCAAGTTCTTCCCCAGCCGGGACGACTACGTGCTCGCCACCAAGATCTACATGCCGATGGGCCGGGGCCCCAACGACAAGGGCCTGTCGCGCAAGCACATCATGGCCGGCATCGACGCCTCGCTGCGCCGCCTCGGCACCGACCACGTGGACCTCTACCAGATCCACCGCTGGGACGACGAGACGCCGATCGAGGAGACCATGGAGGCGCTGCACGACGTGGTCCGCGCCGGGAAGGCCCGGTACATCGGCGCCTCCAGCATGTTCGCCTGGCAGTTCGCCAAGGCGCAGCACGTGGCCGAGCTGCACGGCTGGACGAGGTTCGTGTCCATGCAGAACCACTACAACCTCCTCTACCGGGAGGAGGAGCGCGAGATGATCCCGCTCTGCGCCGACCAGGGCGTGGGCGTGATCCCGTGGAGCCCGCTCGCCCGCGGCCTGCTCGCCCGCGCCGGTTCCCCCGGCCAGCAGACCACCAGGTCGGAGACCGACACCCGGATCGAGGAGCTGTACGCGGCCGAGGCGGAGAACGACCGGGCGATCCTCGACCGGGTCGCCGAGACGGCCCGCGAGCGCGGCGTGCCCCCGGCCCAGGTGGCGCTCGCCTGGCTGCTGCACCGGCCGCAGGTCACCGCGCCGATCGTGGGGGCCACCAGGGAGGGGCACATCGACGACGCCCTCGCCGCCGTGGAGCTCAAGCTGAGCGACGAGGAGGTCGCCCGGCTCGCCGAGCCGTACCGGCCGCACGCGGTGCGCCTCTGACCGGCCGCCGGCTCGCGGCTGACCGGCGGCTGACCCGCGGCTGACCGGCCGCCGACGGGCCGCTGACCGCCCGCGCGGCGCGACGCGCGCCACGCCCGGCGCGGGGACGGCTTGGTTTGCACGGACCTGCCGAGATCCTGGGATGATCCTGGGTGTGATCGACCGTGTCCCACAGGCCGGAACCTCACGCCGGGCTCTGCTGCGCTCCGCCCTCGCGGCCGGGCTCGCCGCGGGCACGGCCGGGCTCCCGGTGTCGTCGGCGCCGCGGTTCCCGGCGGCGGACGGCCGCCTGATCCGGCCCAGGGTGGCGCGCCTGGGCGACTCGATCACCCAGTTCGCCGAGGTGGCGCGCAACGAGGTCACGGCGAAGCTGAGCCGGCGCGCCCGCGGCGCGATGACCTGGGTGAAGACCCTCTTCCCCGCGTTCAACGACGACACCTGGCACGACGTGCGGGACATGCGGCACCGGCGGTTCATGCGCGGCTCGAACAACGGCGTCGCCGGCGACCACCTCGGCTATCTCAGCCCGGAGAACCCCGGAACGCTCCACCGGTGGGCCCGGGAGGTCGCCCCGATGCGGCCGGACGTGGTGCTGCTCTCGGTGGGCACGAACGACCTCAACTCGTTCTCCCCGGCGGCGGTGGTGCGGCGCAACCTGCGGCGGCAGATCGCCGAGATCACCGCCACCGGCGCGATCGTGATCGTCACCACGATCCGGCCGCGCGGCGCGCTCGGCCGGGGCGCGTGGGCCATGCCCGACCAGGCGCGGGACACCCGGTACGCGGCCCGCCGGGAGGTGAACGACTGGCTGCTCGCCCAGCACGGCGGCCGGGTGCTCGTCGCCGACGTCAACACGTACCTGGAGGATCCGTCGTCCCGGGGCGGCGGGGGCGGCGACTGGCTGCCGGAGCTCACCCCGATGGACGGGGTGCACCCGGACGCGCTCGCCGCGTGGGCGGAGGCGCGCGCCCTGCTGCCGATCCTGCGCACGCTCGTCGCGCCCGGCAACGTGTACGGGACCGACCCGCTCGCCCCGGGTAACCTGCTGCCGAACGGCGGCTTCACCGGGACGACGGGCCTGGTCGGCTGGGGCGCGGACGGGCACTGCGCGTCCGGCTGGGCGATCGCCCGGCGCAGCGGGGACGCGCGGGTGCACGCCTACACCACGGTCGAGGACGGCATCGGCAAGCAGGTCCTGGAGTTCACCCCCGGGTACCACGACAGCACGTTCGTGCTGCGCACCGACCCCCTGCTCGTGCCGCTCACCGGGCTGCCCCCCGGCTCGTGGCTGCGGTTCCACCTCGCCCAGGAGGTCTCCGCCCACCCCGGCTGGCTGGCGTACAACCCGCGGCTGCTGATCGCCCGCCGCGACCGGACCTGGAGCACGGTGGCGGGCGCCCTGGAGACCGTGGCCGGGGAGCGCCTGCCCGACGCCGGCTGGTCCGGCTGGCCCGCCACCCACCCGGTACGGCTCTCGCCGGACGACGTCGCCGCCGCCTGCTCGATCCTGATCACCGTGGCGGGCGGCGTGCCCGGGACCCCCGTGCTGCGCTTCTCCCGCGCCCAGCTCCGCCGCGTCCCCGACCCCCGCCCGGCCTGGCACGCGGCCACCGACCCGCGGGCCGAGCCCGTCCGCCCGATCCCGCCCACGAGCGACCCGCTCACCGACGCCCAGGTGGATCCCACCCCGTACGGCCCGCCCCGCGCCTGAGCCCTTCGGCCCCGGACGGCCCTGGACGGCCGACGGGCGTCAGCCGTTCGTCCAGCGCAGCGCGAGGCGCACCCGGTTCGGGCTGCCGGTCTTCGCCATGAGGCTGTTGATGTGGGTCTTCACCGTGGTGACGCCGATGTGCAGCCGCTCGGCGATCTCGGTGTTCGACAGGCCCTCGGCGACGAGCGCGAGCACCTCCCGCTCGCGCTCGGTGAGCCCGGGCGGCGGCGCGGGCCGCGACGTCTGGGCGTGCACGGCCCGCCGTACCAGGCGCCTGAGCACCTCCGGGCTGAACGGGCTGTCGCCCGCGGCGGCGCGCCGGATGCCGTCGAGCAGCTGCTCCGGCGGCGCGTCCTTGAGCAGGAAGCCGCACGCCCCGGCGGTGAGCGCCGGGTAGAGGTGGTCGTCGTCGCCGAAGGTGGTGAGCACGACGATCCGCGCGCTCGGCCGCTCGGCGACGATGCGGCCGGTGGCGGTGATCCCGTCGACGCCGGGCATGCGCAGGTCCATCACGACCACGTCGGGGCTGAGCCGGTCGAAGAGGCGGATCGCCTCCGCGCCGTTCCCGGCCTCGCCGACCACCTCGATGTCCGGCTGGGCGTCGCAGAGCATGCGCAGCCCGGCCCGCACCACCTGCTGGTCGTCCACGAGCAGCACCCTGATCACGCCGAGTCCCCCTCCCCCACCGGTACGGCCGGCAGCACCGCGGCGACCCGCCACCCGGTGCCGGACGGCCCGGCCTCGAACCGGCCGCCGAACAGGTCGACGCGTTCCCGCATGCCGGTGAGCCCGTGCCCGCCGCCGGTGAGCGCGTCGGCCGCGTCTCCTCCCCTGCCGCCGCCGGTGCCGCCGTCGTCGACGACCTCGACGTGCACGTCGCCGTCCTGAAGCGACACCGTGAGCCGGGCCCGCGCCGTGGGGCCCGCGTGCTTCGCCACGTTGGTCAGCGCCTCCTGGGTCAGGCGGAGCACGGTGAGACCGCGCACCGCGTCCAGCGTTCCGATCTCCGGGGCGATCTCGGCGTCGATGGTGAGGCCGGTGCGGCGCAGGTTCTCCACCACCGCCTCGATCGCCGCGGGCAGCGCGTCGAGCTCGATCGCGGTGGCCGCGGCGTCCGGCCGCAGCCCGTCCGGGCCGCGCAGCAGCGCGACGAGCCGCCGCAGCTCCTCCAGGGCGGCGGTGCCGGTGCGGTGCACGTCGTCGAAGACCTCCGCCACCCGGGGGTCGACGTCGGGCAGCACGTGCCGGGCCACCCCGACGCGCAGCACCATCGACGCGACGTGGTGGGCGACGACGTCGTGCAGCTCGCGGGCGACCGCGCCGCGCTCCTGAATGATCGCCATCCGCGCCTCGGACTCGCGGCGCCGCCGCTCCTCGGCGGCGCGCTCCTCGGTCTGCCGGGCGAGCTCGCGCGAGCTGTGCACGAGCATGCCGAGCAGGATCGGCACCCCGATCATGGTGGCCGCGCCCAGCACCGCGTGGGCCAGCCTGCCGGGATGGATCACCGTCCCGTCCACCAGGTGGGCGGCGGCGATCACGCCCGCGACCGTCCCGAGCCTCGCGGCGCTCCGGGTGCGGATGGCGAGCTCCAGCAGCGTCCAGGCCGCCCCCACGTGGTGGATCGTGGCGTCGTCGATGAGCACGTAGGCGACGCCGAGCAGCGCCGCCTGGGTGAGCGCGGACACGAGCGGCAGCCGGTACAGCACCAGGACCACCGTGAACGCCGCGCCCGCGAGCCACCACTGCGCGGGCGGCCGATCGGGCCCGCCGGGGCCGAAGAGCAGGTAGCCGAGGCCGCTGAGGTCGAGCAGCACGAGACGGACGAAAACGTCCCGTTCATCAAAGAACCGCCCGATCCAGCGCACGTCCATCACCCTAGACATCCACGGCCTCCCCGGATACCGGCGGATGGCGGCCCGGTACGGCTCCGCCGCCGGAACCGGTCCCGAGCCGCCGCCCGCGCCCGTTCGCCGAAGCCGTGCGGCCCGCGGCGGCGCCGCTCCGCCGCGGACCGCGGTCGACGGACCTGCCACCGGGCCGTCACCCGATCGCCGCGGCCTCGCGGACCGGCAGCGCGGCTCGCCGCCCCTGCCTGATCACGAGCCCGGCGGCGATCCCGGTCACCACCACGAGCGCCGCGAGCGCCCCGAGGGTGAGCCCGTCCGGGCTGATGAGCGGCTGGCCGCGCAGCGCCTGCCAGGTGAGCCCGAGGACGAGCGCGGCGTAGGCGGCGCCCGCCACGGTGAGCAGCCGCACCCGGGTCCGCTCGTCGAACGGCAGGCCGCGGCCGGCGAGCCGGGTGAGCCACCAGCCGAGCAGCGGCAGCGCCTGCAGGCCGTGCAGGCCGACGAAGTGGGCGATGCGCAGGTCGCCGCCGGTGGTGCTCCAGCCGACGATCGGCAGGCCGGGGCCGCCGTCGGGCACGCCCACGCTGTGCGCCCCGGTGATCACCTCGCTGGGGTGCTGGAAGGGCATGGTCATCGTGAACGCCACGAGCATGCCGAGCAGCGAGACGGCGAGCCCGAGCTGGATGCCCCGCGCCGCCGTACGGTCCGGGACCGGGCGGCGGGTCGCCACCACGGTGATCACGAGCTGCGCGAGCCAGAGGGCGACGATCGTCCCGGACATGATCCGCCACAGCACGGTGTCGAGCAGCGTCGTCTCGTTGAAGTGGCTCGTCGTGCCGCGGATCGCCTGGCCGGTGATGATCGCCACCTCGATGAACGCGGCCGCGACGATCACGATCGCGGCCCGCGCGGCGGCCTTGCCCCGCGTCGGCAGCACCGAGAGGGTCCAGGCGAGGGTGAGGCCGTAGAGCAGGAACGACACCGCGAACTTGAACACCTTCATCCAGACGGGCGCGCCGGTGACGATCCGGTCGTCGAGGAAGATCCCGAACAGGGCGACGACGGTGAGGACGCCCATCGCGCCGGAGAGGACGAGCAGCGGCCGGTTCCAACGTGTCCAGATGGTCAAAACGCTCATGCCGTCAGAGTCCCGGCCGGAGCCCGCCGAATCTTCGGCCCGGCGGCCGGTCCTGCGGCCGGTCGGTGGAGGCGGCCTCCACCCTGGGGTGGAGGCGGCGCCGGCGCGCCGAGCCGGAGAGCCGACCGCGGAACACGCGGAACACGCGGAACACGCGGAACACGTGGGAAAACGCGGGAAAACGTGGGAGAACGCGGAAGGCCGAGCGCCGAAACAGGACGATTAGGTCACAAAAGGATGCCGAACGTCATCAGGCCATGTGCCTGGCGGCCTTCGACCGATATAACCACCCCGGAACGATGAAGGAGCGACGATGGGCGTTCGGGTGCGGCGGATCGGCCGTGTGGTGGTGTCGGCCGCCGTGGCCGCGGTGGTGGCGGGCCTGGTGGCCGGGCTCGCCGGCCGGGTGCTGATGCGGGGGATCGCGATGGCGATCGGGCGGGTCGAGGAGGTCACGCTCGACGGCACGTTCTCCATCGTCGTGTTGTTCACCGCGCTCGCCGTACCGGCGGCCGCGACCGCCGCCGCGCCCCCGCTGATCAGGACCGCCGGCCGGTGGGTCACCGCCGCGGTCACCGGGTGGCTGGCGGCGGGCATCGGCGTGAGCGACGCGGTACGGGTCGGCATCTCCATCGCCGACCGGCTGGCGCTGCTCGCGACGCTCACCATGGCCTTCGGCGCGCTCGTGGTGGGGTTCGGGCACCTCGCGCAGTTCGTGACGCGCCGCCTGGCGGGGTCGCCGCCACCCGCGCCGGCCGTACCGGCGGCCGGGGCCACCGCCCCGAATTAGGCGTCACCGGAGGCGGCGTCGCCGCCCGTCGGCCGGTAGAACGATCTCAGGGGGTGCCGATCACCGCGCCGCCGGAACGCCTCAGGATGGGACACATGGCTCAGGCGAAGTTGCGAACCGACCGAATCGAACTCGTCCCGCTGTCCGACGAGCATCTCAAGTACGAGATCGAGCTGGACGCCGACCCCCAGGTGATGCGCTACCTGGAGAACGGGAGGCCGCAGCCCCGGGAGGAGGTGGAGGCCGCGCACCGGCGGCGGCTCGCCCTCGCGGAGCAGGCACCGGGACTCGGCTTCTGGGCCGGGTTCGTCGACGGCGCGTTCGTGGGATGGTGGGCGCTGGAGCCGCCGCGCCGCCCCGACCAGGGCCCGGCCGAGGGCCAGGCCGAGCTCGGGTACCGGCTGCTGCGCCGCCACTGGCGGCAGGGCCTCGCCAAGGAGGGCTCGCGCGAGCTGCTCCGGCACGCGTTCGAGGACCTCGGCCTCAACCGGGTGTTCGCCGAGACGATGGCGGTCAACACCGCGTCCCGGGCGACGATGGCGTCGATCGGCATGCGGCACGTCCGCACGTTCCACCTGCGGTTCGACGAGCCGATCCCGGGCAGCGAGCACGGCGAGGTCGAATACGCGATCACCCGCGAGGAGTGGCGCAACCTCCGGGCCACCGAAGCCTGAGCACGGCCCCGCTCCCCGCCCCTGCCCCCTGCCTTGGCCCCTGCCCCGCCTGAGGCCTTCCGTCCCGGGCCGGTCGCCCCGCCGTACGGGCCGCGCGTCCGGTACGGCCTGCCACCGCCCCGCTTCCCGCGCCGGTGATACGCCCGCCGCCGCGCGGGGCAGTAAACCGCTGTCCTTGGCGGCAGGCCGGCCCGGGGGTGGAGCATGCGAGGAACGTGCGCCGCCGTGCTCTGCGCGGTGCTCCTCGCCGTCGCGGCGGCGGGCTGCGGCGGCGACGACGCCGACGAGCGCACCACCGTCACCGTGTGGACGCTGGAGAACCTGCCGGACCGCATGGCGGTGCAGCGGGAGCTCGCGGCCGACTTCACCCGCCGCACCGGGATCCGGGTGCGGCTC
>Ga0065720_1021396_pt1 | contig 10712 bp, 10 predicted proteins | sample Thericmetagenome_FD_59107 | JGI IMG/M metagenome (GOLD analysis project Ga0065720, IMG submission 59107) | Thermophilic microbial communities from the Joint Bioenergy Institute, California, USA of rice/straw/compost enrichment - eDNA_2 v2... | ecosystem: Engineered > Solid waste > Grass >... | reverse complement strand
GCCAGTGGCGGCGCTGCCGCCGCTGCCGCGCGGCGCCATTGCGGCGGCGGCAGCGCCGGGCCCAAGGGGTTGGGTCATGCGCTGCGGCCCCGGCCGCTCCGGGTGCGACGCGCCTCCTGCCCCGTGGACGCCTCGCCAGCCGAAGGCGGCGGTGCCGGCTCATCCGCGGCGGCGGCGGCGCCCTCGGCCGGTGGGGACGTGGCGGCGTCGGCGGGAGCGCGCCGCCGGCCGAACAGCTCGACGCGGTGGCCGACCAGCTCGAAGCCGAGGCGTGCGGCGATCTCGCGCGCCAGCGCGGTGTGCGCGGCCGCCTCGAACTCGATCACCTTGCCGGTGTCGATGTCGATGAGGTGGTGGTGGTGGCCGTGCTCGGTCGGCTCGTAGCGCGCCCGCCCGCCGCCGAAATCGTGGCGCTCGAGGATGCCAACCTCCTCCAGCAGCCGCACGGTGCGATAGACGGTGGCGATGGAGATCCGCGCGTCGCGCGCCCGGGCACGGCGGTAGAGCTCCTCGACATCGGGGTGATCCGTGGCGTCCGAGAGGACCTGCGCGATCACCCGCCGCTGTCCTGTCATCTTCAGCCCGCGCTCGATGCAGAGTCGCTCGATGCGCGACGGCTGAGGGGAGGAGCGCGCAGGCGCGGAGGCTGCGCGTGCCCCTCGGGCGGCGGGGCGCGCCGGAGTCGTTTCGGGCTTCGGGGGCTCGGGGCGCGTGTCCATGCCGATGCCGGATGGTCCCTCTACTGGCGCGCCCGCGGGCGCATTGCGGGCCGTAGCTCACCGGCCGGCCAGCGCGGTCGCCCGCCGGTGCGCTGACCGCCCGCCCATGCGCTGCGGGCGTGGGGCGACCATAGACGCCCGGCGCGCAAAGGGCCACCGGCAGCAACTACCGACGGCAACCTCAGCCCTTCCTTTCGGCGCCGCGTCGCTCACCCCTCCCCGATGGGAGGAGGCGGGCAGGCGGAGCGACGGCAGCCTCAGTCCGAGGCCGGAGCGGAAGCGGCAGCACTGGCCGCCCTGCTGCCCCGCCCTCCCCGACCGGCCGGGCGGCTCGCCGCGGCCCGCGGCTTGGTGCCGAGGCCGATCTTCTTGGCGAGGGCCGAACGATGCTTGGCGTAATTCGGCGCGACCATCGGGTAGTCGGGCGGGAGGCCCCAGCGCTCGCGATACTGCTCCGGCGTCATGTTGTAAGCGGTCTTGAGATGCCGCTTCAGCATCTTCAGCTTCTTGCCGTCTTCGAGACAGATGAGGTAGTCGGGCGTGATCGATTTCTTGACCGGCACCGCCGGCTGCGGCCGCTCCGGCTGCTGCGGCTGCGGCTGGCCGACATTCGTCAGCGTGCGATACACGTCCTGGATCAAGTTGGGCAGATCCGCGAGCGCCACCGAATTATTTGAGACATGGGCCGCGACGATCTCCGCCGTCAGTCCTAGAAGGTCAGCCCTGGGGCCAGTATCAGACATGATGGATTCCTCTTCGCCTCCCCGCACAGCGCACCATATGCACGAACCCCGATATTGCGCAATGGCGGTCCAATCATGATTAGGCAGGTTCCACCGGCATTGAACCCTGAAGAAATGGTGGCGGACCGCCGGCTCGACATCACCGGCGAGACTTGCCCGATGACCTTCGTGCGCACCCGGCTGGAACTCGATCGGTTGCAACCGGGACAAACGCTCCTCGTCCTGCTGCGCGGCGCCGAGCCGCGCGAGAACGTGCCCCGCACTGCGGTCGAACAAGGCCACGGCGTGCTCTCGCTGCGCGACGGGGAGGACGGGATCACCCGCCTGCTGATCCGCAAGAAGACAGGGTGAGGGCCAGCACCAGCGCATCGCTGCCATCGGCGTAGTAGTGCCGGCGCCGGCCGCACCCGGCGAAGCCCACGGCGGCGTAGAGGGCGCGGGCGGCAATATTGGTCTCCGAGACCTCAAGGAACAGGGTGCGCGCGCCGCGCGCCGCAGCCTCCGCCGCCGCGCCGCGCAGCAGCGTCGCGCCGATTCCCCGCCGCCGACACTCGGGCAGCACGGCGAAGGTGAGGATCTCGGCCTCCTCCGCCGCGACCCGGGCGAGCACGAATCCGGCCGGTTCCCCCCCGCCTTCGCCAAGGGCGGCGCAGAGCGCGAAGCTCCCGGGCAGCGCCAGCATGACGCCGATGGCGTCGGCGCCCCAGGCGTCGCCGGTGGGAAAGGACCGTCGGTGCAGCTCGGCGAGCAGCGGCGCCGCTTCGGGACCGACCGGCACAACAGCCACGGCCTGCCCCGGCGACGGCGGCGCAGCAGCGCCGCCTCCCCCCGCCGCCCCTGCCTCGGTCACGCCGCGGGCGCCTGCGATGGCGTCCGCACCGCGGGTGGCTCGCCGTAGAGCGGCTCCTCCGCCATGCGTGGCGGCAGAGCGCCGGCGAGCCGCAGCAGCGCGACCCGCCCGAGCGCCACCGAATCGGGCAGCCGCGTGCCGGTCAGCAGGGCGTCGGCGCCGCGTGCCAGGAGCCGCGCCGCGACCGCCGGCGCGGCGTCGCCCGCCACCGCGACCGGGCCGGCGGGTTGCGGCAGTTCGCGTTCCTCGAAGGGTGCCGGCGGCCCCTCCGGCACCGCGGCGCCAGGCGCGAAGCGTTCGAGCATGACCCGGCCGCGTTTGGTGTCGAGCGCGGCCCAGACCGCGCGGCCGCGTCGTTCCTCCTCGGTCAGCGCGGCAAGGAGCGCCTCGCCGGTGGTCACTCCGATCACGGGCAGCCCGCCGGCGTCGAAGGCGATGCCCTGCGCCAGGGCGAGCGCGGCGCGCAGGCCGGTGAAGCCGCCCGGCCCGACCCCGACCGCGACCGCGCGGAGCGCGGACGCCGGCAGCCCCGCCTCCCCCAGCACGCGCGCGGCGAGGGTCGGCAGCAGCGTGGCATGGCCGCGCTCGGCCTCTGCCGCGGCGGCGGCGAGGCACCTCCCCTCTGCGTCCAGCACGGCGGCCGAACAGCGGGCGAGCGAACCGTCGAGGGCAAGAATCGGCATGGCTGTTCCCGTCGGGCTGCGCATATAGGCCGCTCGCGGCGCGCGCGACAGGCGGGGCGGAGCCGATGCCGTGCCGTCGCGGGCGCAGGCCGGCATTGCGGACTCGCAGGCCCGGGGTCCGTGGCCCTTGCAGTGCAGCTATACGCGCGAGATCGGCGATGCGGCCGATGCCGCCAGGGCCAGGCAGCGCGGAATGCGATACGCGCTAGGCCACCGCCGCCGCCCGCCGCGCCTTCTCGTCCTCCGTCGTCAGATGCGCACCCTGCTTCCGCAGCGCCGCCTGCACCTCGCGCACATCCACCGCCCGTGGCGGCACGCCGCGCGCCGCCGCGATCGCAGCGGCCACCCCCGCGGCCTGGCCGGTCAGCCAGCATTGCGGGATCTCGCGTAGGAAGGAGTGCGAGGTCGCGTCGCAGGAGAGGTGCCGCCCCGGCGCGAGCAGTCCATCCAGCGCCGCCGGCACCAGCGCGCCATAGGGCACGCTCACATTCGGGAACTTCGGCGAGAGAGAGGGCGAGACGCCGATCTCGTCCGCCGCCACGCGCCCATCCCAGCAGGCGCGCGTCACGCTCGCCACGCCCTTCAGCCTCCGCGCATGGCGCACGCCGAGCTGCGGAGCGGAGAGCATCAGGAAGGCATTCTCGAAGCCCGGGCAGTGCGCGCGGTAGAAGTGCAGATGCTCGACCATCAGCCGGTGGCTGCGCACCTCGACCTCCGAGAGGTCCTCGACCTCGAGCGCCGAGAAGCCCGCGAGCCGCGGGCCGAGGAACAGCGCCACATCGTCGCGCCAGGAGACGAAGGCCTTGTCGAAGAACCGCATCGCCTCCTTGCCGCGGCGCATGAATTCGGAGAACTCCGCTGGCGACTCGGCGCGCCAGCACAGGTAGCGCGGCATATCCACCCCGCCGAACAGCCAGGCGGTGTTCATGCAGTGGTGGATGTCGCCGGCGTCGATGTCGTCGGCGAAGGCCGCGCCGGCGCGGGCGAACAGGTCGCCGTCGCCGGTTGCGTCCACCGTCACCTTCGCGAGCACGGCGCGGCGGCCCTGCTTGCTCTCGAAGATCGCGCCCGCAACCGCGCCGTCCTCGCCGATCACCGGCTGCGCGCCCCAGGCGTGGAAGATCGGATGCGCGCCGGATTCGAGCAGCAGGTCGAGGCTCGCCGCCTTCAGCCATTCCGGGTCGCAGGTCGGCGAATGCGTCACGATGCCGTGGAAGGCAGCGGTGCGGAGCTGCCACCATGCCGCCGTCGCCGCATCGCGCGAGCCCCAGTCCGCGCGCGGCGGGCCGGCCACCGCCTCCTTGGGCAGCCGGTCGAGCAGCTCCTCCGCGAAGCCGCGGATCACCAGCCGGCCCTCCCAGTCGGTCATCCGGTCGATCCAGATGACGAGGCCGCCGGTCGAGAGGCCGCCGAGATGGTTGTAACGCTCGAGCAGGATGGTCCGCGCGCCGAGCCGGGCCGCCGCGACCGCCGCCGCCGTGCCGGCCGGGCCGCCGCCCACCACCAGCACGTCGCACTCGGCGTGCACGGGAACCTCCCGCGCCGGCTCGGCGATGCTGCGCCGGTCGGCCTCGGGGCGGAGGGCGCTGCGCCGGGCGGTGGAGGCATCCGCTTCGAAGACCTCCGACTGGAAGAACAGGCGCCCGCCCTCGGCGGGGCCGGGCGGCGGAGTCGCGGGATCGCTGCTGCTCATGCGGGCCGGAGCCTCCTCCTGCGATGGCGCGGAGCGAAAAATGGGACGGCGGGCGGACCGGATCAGGGCCGGCCGGGTGGCAGGCCGCCATTGCACGCCGGCGCGCCTTGGGCGACAAGACGGACAACGTCCCGTCCGCGCAAGGACGCCGCTGACACTGCGCGTCCGCCTACCACGGGCCGGGCGGATCGTAATGGGCAGAAGGGATCATCGAATGGACTGGCTCTGGAACAACACCTATCTCGCCGCCGCCATCGCCGCTGTTGCGGCCATCGCCCTGTACCTGCTGGGCCAGCACAATTACGCGTCCTGGGCGTTCATGGTCCTTGGCATCCTGATGATGATGCGGTGCGAGGCCAACCGTAGCGAGGCCTGAGGAGTCCCGCCGCCGCCCTCCGCGGCAGATCCGCGGCTGGGCTGACAAATCGACTGACCGTCATCGGGGCGCCTCGCGTCCGCCGGCACTGTTTCCCAGCGCATGGGACCTGCGGTTACGGGGGCGCGTGGCCCCCGACGAGCGGTGTCGTACCCCCGTAACCTTGGCCGGTGAAACGGGCGGCCAAGTCCGGCCGTCCCGCCAGGTTTCCCGGGACAGGCCGCCGGTCAGACCCGGAACTTGTATTCGACTCCCGGCAGCCGCTCGATGTCGGGCGGGAAGCTCGCGCGCTTGTCGGCGAAGTAGCGCGCACGGTGATCGCCATCCGAGGCGCGGTTGTAGGTGAGATAGAGAATCCGCCGGGCCTCCCCGGTGAGATTCGCCTTCGACGCGTGCGGGACGTAGCTATCGAAGAAGAGGACGTCGCCGGGCTCGGTCGGCACAGGAACGAGGGCGAAGGACGCCATCTGCTCCGCCGTTAGGGGCCGCCATTCCTCGCCGATCAGGCCGGCGAGGCGCGGCGCGTCCGCCATCTCCAGGCAGCCATTCTCGATCGTGGCGCGGTCGATGCTGACCATCGCGGTGACGAAGATCGGCGCATAGGCGCTCCATCCCGCCTGCTGGTCCTGATGCGGCTCGAAGCCCGCGCCGCCGGGCATCTTGAAGTTGATCTTCTCCTTGAACAGGCACACCGGCCCGTCCATCAACTGCTCGACCGCATCGCGCAGCCGTCCGCCGCGCACCAATGCGTCGAAGCCGGGGTGGTAGGGGCAGAAATTCTCGATCCGCTGCACCACGCGCCGCCCGTCGCCCAGCAGGCTGTCCTCGCGATAGACCATGTGCCTGCCGGGCACCTCCGGCATCGCCAACAGCTCGTCGGTCCAGGCGGAGATCGCCGCGACCTCCGCGGCGTCGAAGAAGCCGCGCGCCGCCACCCAGCCGGTGCGCGCGTATTGCGCCAGGTCCTCGGCGCTGAGCGGGCCGCCCTGCGCGGCGGTGGCCATGTGGAGTGCAGCGCTGCTGTTGATCATGCGGATGCCCAGACTTCCGATTGGCGTGGGATCTCTCGGCCGCTTCGTATTGGCTTCGGAACCGATCCCGATTCGCGGCAGGTCGCTAAAACCGGCCGCGTCGAAGCGGTCACGGCCAAGCTGGTCAGATCTCGAATCGCTATCCCGTTCTTCAGCCCGGCACGCCTTCGAAGCATATCTTCGCTGGCTCGTCATCCGGCTCGATGCCGCGGCGATGATCGGGCGGTTCCCGCACCTCGACTCGCCAAGCCAACGGTCGGCCGGCCGCCGGTCACGGTCGATGACGGATGGCGTCGTTCCGGGCCGGACCGGCCGATGTCAGCGTGTGACGGCGAGAAGCGCGGCGCGCACCGCGGAGACGGCCCGGCTTCCGTCGCGGAAGACCTTCTCGCCAGGCGGATCCGCAACGGTGAGTTGAGACAGCGCCGGCGTGCCGCCCGAGACCTTGGCCGGCGTCGCGGCCGGACCGAGGGCGGGGACGGGCGTTGCGAGCGGCGGCGCAGAAGTCGTCTGCGATAGTCTGGACGTGCCAGGACCGGGATCGGCTGCGAACGGGAGCGGCGCGGCGCTGGCGCCGGCCGATCGGGCCTCCTCTGCTTCCGTGGCCGCGTTGCTCGCCACGGGCGGCCCCGGATCACGCGTCAGCGGCGGCTCGGCCGGTTTCGCTGCCGCGCTCGCACGGCCGAGCAGGAGATCCTCGGTCGGCGCCGCCGCCGCCTCGTCCGCGCCAGTGTAAAGGCTGAGCACGCGCCGCACAGCCTCGAGCTTCTGGAAGATCGGCGTCGCTCGCAACTCGGCGAGGAGCTGCCGCTCCTCGGTGCGAAGAAGAGCAAGGAAGGCACTGGACATGCTCACCCCCATGCACCAGCGGAGAAAATCTAGACGATTGCCGCCTCTTTCACAACGGAACAGTATCATTCCGATGTCATACCGTGTCTTAGGCAGCACGGTGGAGGGGCAGCGCAGCCAGTCGTATGTCCCAATGCCGGCTGCCCGCGGCATGCGGCGGCCGACTGCGCCTTTTCGTGGACCATGCGGGTGAAATGAGACGGTCGCGGTACCGTACCCCTCAGCCGGTCCTGCCGTTCGCGCACGGATGCTGAAGCCCTGGGGCGATGTGCCCGCGCCCCCTTCTCGCGCAGTGGTTAAAAAAAGGGATACTCCGCTCAGGAAATTTTCGTTACACTGTGCGTATGCACGACTGCCTCCAGGATGGGGTGCGCGAACGTCTTGTGCGCTTCCTCAAGACGCGCCTTGCGCGTCATGTCGCTCTGGGCGAGACCGAAGTCGTCCCGCTCTCCGAGACCGCCGCGGCTTCGCCCTCCGAGGGCGATTGCTTCTGCACCGACAACAACGCCAAGGCCGTTGAGCTGCTCGCCCACCCTGCGCTGTGGGACGACGACCCAGGCTTCGCCTCGGGCCTGATTGACTTCGTCCTGGCGATGAGTGGCGGGCAGGACGGCGCGACCGGTGCCGCGGCGGCTCCGCCGCTCCGTCGCCTCGTCACGATGACCGCCGATGCCACCAGCGGCACCGTGATGACGGGGCCGAGGGCGGTGCCCTCCACCTGCATCCAGATCCTGTCCGATGATCCGCGCGACTTCGCCATCCGCACGCCGATGCACGACCTCACCGGCGACCTCTCGCGCGGGCTGGTGGTGCAGTCGGTGCGCTCGGCCGGACCCGGAGGGGCGGCAATCCGTCACACTGGCAACCTGTTCGAGCTGACCCACCGGGGCCGCCGGCACTGCCTCGATGTCGAGGATGCGATCACCGAATACGGGATCGAGCGTACCGCGACGGGCGGCGTGCGGCTCCACCACGCCGGTCCGGTCATCGCCCGGGCCGGCCGGTTCGGCGGCACGCTGCGCTTCGGCAAGCTGAGCTACGAATACGAGATCGCGCCCGAACGCCCCGCCCTGCTGCGCCTCACCGTGCGCTTCGTCCCCGCGCCCGGCATGGCCGGCGAGATCTCTCGGATTCGCGTCACCACCGCCTGCGACGGGCTGAGCCCCGAGGGCAAGCCGGCCTTCGACGCGGTTCTGGTGGACGGGCTCGGGCCCGCCCACGCCCCGCCGCGCCGGCACGCCGAGCTGCCGCTCGGGACCAGCACCGTGCTCGAAGGGGGCGCGGCACTGGTTTCCCTGGTGCAGGAGGGGCGGCCGCCGGGCTTCGCCCACGGTCTCTATCTCCGCCCATGCGACCCTCAGCGCATGCTGAGCGTCAAGGCGACGGTCGAGCAGCGTGGCCGGCTGCACTGGGTGCTCACGCGCTACGCGGCGGAGCGGCTGGCGGAGCAGGAGACCCTGACTGTCGAGGAGGATCGTCTGCTGGTCGGCGGCGGGCTGCACGCCGACCCGGAGGCGCGCGCCGCGCTGCTCGCGCTCGCCGAGACCGCCCCGCCGGGGCTGGACCTCAGCCTCTGCTTCGACCAGGGGGCGGTGCTGAACGCGGTGGCGACGCATCTGCTGCTCGCCGCCGGTGGGCATTACCGCCACCCGCCGCCGGCCGAGCGCCTGGCGCGGCTGCGCGCCTGGTGCGAGCGCCGGATCGAGGCCTATTTTGCCGCCCTCGCCCCGGAGCGGCCGGACGCGCCGTTGCGGGTCTATCTGCGGGAGCTCGCCTTCGTCGCCCTGGCGCTGGACTGTCTCTGGCGGCTCAGCGGGGAGCGCCGCCACCGCACGCGGCTGTCCCAGGCGGTGGATCTGCTGCTCGGCCTGCTGCGCGATGCCGGAGAGGAACCCGGCGCACCGGCCTCCGAGGCGGCGTTCCGCGACGCCTGGGCCGGCACCGCCTATCTCGACTGCCACGCCGCCGCGATGCTCGCCCTCGCGCGGGTGGCGCTGCATCGTGACGATCCGCGGCTCGGCCCGGCGCTGCGGCGGGCGCTCGCGGCGATCCGGCTGGCCACCGGCACGGCGCAGGAGGGCGCGCGCCGGGCGGCGTTCGACAGCCTGGCGGTGCGCAGCCGCGCGGCGTCCGGGGACGCCGGCTGGACCGAGGACATCGGCACCTGGAGCTACAAGCTCGCCCTGACCCTGCGGGCCCTGCGCGCGATGCAGGCCGCCGCCGCGGCTGGCGCCATCGAGCTGGACGCCGCCGAGACCGGGCGGCTCGGCTTCCTCGCCAGGCTCTGCCTCGACCTGTTGCGCGACCGCATCCGCCTGAACGGGGACGCGCTGGAGGTGCGGCCCGGGCCGCTGACCGAGGCCACCAATGCGGAGGCTCAGGCCTGGACCGTCCTCGCCCTGATGCCGACGGATGTGCCAATCGCCCGTACCGCGCCGGGGCTGCAGGCGGAGCCGTGGAAGGCTGGGTCGGAGACGGGTGGCGCGCCGGCGGCGGCGCGGCGCGTGACCCTCGTGGATACGCGGGTGGCCGCCGCAGCCTGAGCGGGCGGTGGACGAACGATCGCAGCAGCGCTGACGTGTAGCGCTGCCTCGGAGCACGGTGCTGGCCGAGGGGCTGCGGCTGCCGGCGCCAGGCTCACCGCGACGGTGATCGGGCGAAGGCTGTCGCAGGCATCCTCTGGCCTCCCGCCGGCACTCGGGGTGGTGCGCGCCGTTCGCCGCGATGGCATAGCTCCGTCGTGATCCGCGAAACCTGGAAGCGATTCGAGCACCGCCGAGGGCGGGGCCAGGCCAGGTGCGACCGAGGCGGCCGCCGGGAATCGGGCGCGTGGCATGTACTCTTCTCCCGCTCCCGCGCGCCGTCGGCGGCGGCCGGGACCTCCGGCGCGATGCGGCGGCGGGCCGCATGGGCGGTGGCGCTACCGGCCACAGGTCGGCCCGCCATCGCGGTGGCGATGCTGCTCGCGCTGCTCGGCGTCAGTGCTTGTGCCGTCCCGCCGGCGCCGCCGCCGGAGCCACCCCTTCCCTACCCGCCTTCGGTGCGGGAGCGGATGCTGCGCATCGCCATCGAGGAATGGATCGAATGGGGCCGGCAGCGCGCCGATCCGTTCGCGCCGGGCGCGACCCGCGAGCGGGCGGCCACAGGCGAGGGCGGCGAGGCGACCGCTGCCGAATCGGCGCCCATCCACTTCCCCCGGCTGGTTGCCTACTGGCGCGCGGTGCCCGACGACGAGGGCGCCGTGGCCCGCAACCGCGCGCGCTACCGCGCGGCCATCGGCGCCTCGGCGGGCGGCCCCCTGCCCGCGGGGGGCGACGCGGCGGCGCTCTGGGCCGAGCCGCCCTGGTCGGCCGCCTTCATCAGCTACGTCATGCGCAGCGCCGGGGTGGACCAGCGCGAATTCCCGCCCTCGGCGGCCCATTCCGACTACATCGACGCGCTGATCGCCGACGCCGAGGCCTTTCCCGAGCTCGCGCCCTTCGTGCCGCACGCGCCCGATGCCTATGCGCCCCGGACGGGCGACCTGATCTGCGCCGATCGCTCCGCGCGGCCGCTACGCCACTGGCGGGATCGCGCCGCCGAACGGGGCCGGTTCCGGCCCATGCATTGCGACATCGTGGTGGATGCCTCTCCCGGCATGGTTGAGGCGATCGGGGGCAATGTGCGCGATGCCGTGACCCTCACCCGCTTCCCAAGCGATGCACGGGGCGTTCTACTGCCGCGACCGCCCGGGGCGCCGACCTGGCTCGTCGTGCTCGAGAACCGGCT
>Ga0065720_1002181_pt1 | contig 10712 bp, 9 predicted proteins | sample Thericmetagenome_FD_59107 | JGI IMG/M metagenome (GOLD analysis project Ga0065720, IMG submission 59107) | Thermophilic microbial communities from the Joint Bioenergy Institute, California, USA of rice/straw/compost enrichment - eDNA_2 v2... | ecosystem: Engineered > Solid waste > Grass >... | reverse complement strand
TCGGGCCGGGCGTGGCGGGCCCGGGGCATCACCAGGATCGAGCCGGGCAGCATGACGTAGGCGATGGTGCCGTACCCGGGCTGGGACCGCAGCTCGACCTTGATCTGGTACCGCGACGCGAGCCGGGCCACGACGGCCAGACCCATCTGCCGGAACGTCGTCGCCTCGACCGAGCCCGGCGAGGCCAGCCGCTCGTTGAACCGCTCCACCATTTCGGCCGGCATGCCGACGCCCCGGTCCTCGATGTGAATGATCATGTAGTCGCCCAGGCGCCGGGCCTCGCAGACCACGCTGGTGTCGGGCCGGGAGAACCGGGTCGCGTTGTCGAACAGCTCGGCGACGAGACGGACGACGTCGTTGACGGCCTGCGCGGCCACCGCCACGTCGGTGTCGACCAAGCCGAACTCGATGCGGTCGTACTGCTCCACTTCGGACTGTGCCGCCCGCAGCGCGTCCACCACCAGCGCGTCGGTGGTCCGGGCCGGGCTGCTGTCCACACCGGCCAGAACGAGCAGGTTCTCGTCGTTGCGCCGCATTCGGGTGGCCAGGTGGTCCAGCACGAACATGCGGGACAGCCGCTGGGGGTCCGCCTCGTTCCGCTCGATCTCGTCGAGCTGGCTGATCATCCGGTCAACCAGGGACTGACTGCGGCGGGCGAGGTTGACGAACATCGCGGAAACGCTGGTCCGCAGCACGGCCTGCTCGGCCGCGACCCGGACCGCCGCCTTGTGGACCACGGTGAAGGCCTGGGCGACCTGGCCGATCTCGTCGAGGCTGCGTTCGGCATTCGGCCGGCCCACGGACTCGGCGAGCTCCTCGGGTGTCCGCTCACCGAGCGTGCTCGGGTCGGACAGTCGGGCCACCATCTCCGGCAGTTCGTGCTCGGCCACGGCGAGGGCGTCGCGGCGCAGCCGCTGCAGCGACCGGGCCAGCATCCGGGCCAGCAGCAGGGCCACCAGGACGGCCAGCACCAGCGCGACCAGGATCGCCGCGGACTCGATGATCACCTGCCGGACCACGGCGTTGCCCAGTTCGGTGACCGAGACGAGCAGCATCTGCTGCAACCGCTCCTCGGACCACCGGGTGGCCGTGGCCGTACCCCGCAGCGACGTGGCCGCCTTGGCCGGGGCGACGGTCAGGCTGCCCCCGACCGACTGCATCAGGGCGGAGATCGCCAGGTCGGCGAAGATCACGTTACCGCCGGTGACCACGGAGGAGACGACCGCCTGCTGCTCCACCGACGCGGTCTTGGCGAACTCCAGGAACGCTTCCTGCTGACCGGTCTGCGTCGCCAGGAACGCGGTCAGCTCCTCTTCGGTGAAGACCCCGTCCGCGAGCGCGACCATCGCGTTGGCCTCGGCCTCGGCCGCCAGCGTCTTGGCCTTGGCCAGGGCGACGACCGCTCGGATCTCGTTGACGAGCCCGGGATCGGAGGCGACCTCGGCGACCGTCTCCTGGAACGCCAGCACGTCGTTCATGATCACGCCGTAGCGCAGGAGGGCTGCGGAGGCGGAGATGGGGGCCTCACCCAGCACCTGCTCGCGGATCTCCTCCAGCTCGTTCATGTCGCGGTCGAGCCGGGTCAGCGTCTCCAGAGCGCCGGCGGGGGGCTCGCCGAGCCGGGCCCGGGCCTCCCAGTAGGCGGTGACGGCGGCGTCGGTTGCGGTCAGACGGGCGTTGTACGGGACCAGATCAGCGTCCGGAGTATTGAGGAGATTGGCGGCCTCAATACGTTCGAGGTGGATCTGGTTGGACACCCGCGAGGCGGCCGCCGACACTTCGGACAGCGCGCGGACCTGTTGGGCGTCCTGGGCCCGCTGGGCACCGTCCGCCACCCGGGCCGTCGCCAGGGCGGCGATGGCCAGGAGCGGGGTGAGCAGGATCAGGCCGAGCTTCGTCCGGATCCGAGCGTCGCGCAGCCGGGGCAAGCGCCAGCCGCGACGGGTCGTGGTCGCTGAGAAGTGAGTCAACCGGTCGCCTCCATCAGTACCGGCAAGCCAGGAACATACTTCACACCATGGCTGGGCGCCTGGCCACGTCGGGGTCGTGTGTGCCGATCAAGATCAACAGATCGGCGCAGGCACGTCGGGCATTCCACCACATCACACCTGCCTTGGGAAGTGTTGACCGGGGTCGCTGCGAGGTCGGGGCCGGTCAGGTACATTCCCCGCGGTATCACGGGGGTGGGCCGCGGGGTGCGGTCACCGGGGGCGAGTCAACGTCAGGGTCACGATCGGCAGGAGCAGGGTTGTGAGCAGGTCCAGGGCATGGGTCGCTACCGCCATCACCACCGCCGCCATCATGCTGGCGACGATGGTTACCGGGTGCACGTCGCCCGGGTCGGCCACGGAGCGGGTGGTGATAGGGGTCGACCTCGAGCTGACCGGCGCGGGCTCCTATCTCGGGCAGGTGTACCGCCGCGCCCTCGAGCTGCGGGTGGACCAGATCAATGAGGCGGGCCTGCTCGGCAACCGCCGCCTCGAGCTCAAGGTGATGGACAACCGCACAGACAGCGGCGTGGCCGTGACGAATATCTCGCGGCTCGCCGAGGACCCCGAGGTCGTCGCGATCATCACCGGCGGATGCGACGCCTGCTTGATGGCGTCGCTGGAGACCGTGACCAACGCCGGCGTGCCCGTGGTGTCGCTCGCCTCGACCGCCGAGCTCGTGGAGCCGGTCGATGAACGGCGTTACATATTCAAGTTGGGGCCCGATGCCGTCGACGTCGCCCAGGTGCTGGCCCGCGAGCTCGTGCGGACGGGCGTGGAGTCCATCGGGCTGGTCACGAGCGACCAGCCGTACGGAGTCGAGGGTCAGCGCGAGATGCTGATTGCCGCGGAGCGGTTCGACATCGAGGTCGTCGCCCGCTCGATCAGCGAGGGTGGTGAGGGCGCCGACGGCGTCGCCGCCGAGGTTCTGGTCGGTCAGGACCCGGATGCCGTGGTGATCTGGGCCTCGGGGCCGGCCACCGGCGCGGTGGCGCAGAGCCTGCGGGCCCGTGGCTTCACCGGCCAGATCCTGCTCGCCCCGTCCAGCGCCGACGAGCTGTTCGTCGCCAGCGCCGTCCGGTCCGCGCTCAACGGAGCCCGGATGGTCTTCACCGAGTCGCTGGTCATCGATGGTCTGATCGCCAGCTCGCCCGCCAAGGCGGCCCGCCAGACGTGGCTGCGCGAGTACACCGCCCATCAGGGCACCTACCACGCGCACGCCTCGTTCGCCGCCGACGCCGTGCAGGTCCTGGCCGCCGCCATGAGCGCCAGCGAGACCGTGGACCGGGAGTCGATCCGGGCCGCGCTGGAGAACACGCAGATTGACGGATTCACCGGTCCCATCCGGTTCCGGCTGGAGACCCACTCCGGGCTGAGCCCGCAGGCACTCGTCATGCTCGTCGCCCAGGGTGACCGCTGGCGGCTCGCGGCGAGCTGATCGGCCCGGTGCCGCCCGCAACGGCCAGCTCACTGCGCCAGTCGGTGAGCTGGCCGTCGTCGTTGGGGGGACCGGCTGGCCCGCCGCCGGCTGGCCCGCCGCCGGCTGGCCTGAGCCGTTGGTCGTTGGCCGGACTGTCCACATGAGCCGTGCGCTGCTGGGCGAGCCCGCCGGTGCTCGGGCTGGCCGGTCCGTCGGTGACCGGCTCGACCGGCTCGGCGCGGCCCGGGCCGGCCTACCGCTCGCGTACGGAACCGTTGGGTGGGTCGCGCTGTCTGCTGGATTGTCTACTGACCGGTACGCCGACGAGCCTTCGCCCGGCGGACACGTCGCCGCCGAACCTCGTAGGCGTACGGTCAGATCACGCACGGTCGGCGGTCTCTCGGGCCCAGGGGATGAGCAGCCGCTCGGCCAGCACGACCAGGTAGAACAGGGCCACGCTCATGACCGTGAGCAGCACGATGGCGGCGAAGATCAGCGGCGTGTTGGCGTTCTGCTGGGCGAGCAGGATCATCGTGCCGAGCCCGCCGCTGGGCCGCGCGATCTGAGCCACGACCGTGCCGATCAGCGCCAGCGTCATGCCGAGCTTCAGGCCCACGAACACCTGCGGCATCGCCCAGGGGAGCCGGACCTTGAGGAAGTGCTGGGTCCGCGTGGCGGACAGCGACCGGGCCAGCTCACCCAGTTCGGCCGGGGTCGATGCCAGTCCGGCCATGGTGGCGATCATGATGGGGAAGAAGCATATAGATGCAGCCATGGCAATCTTCGGCGCGTGGTCGAGCCCGAACCACACCATGAACAGGGGGGCGAGGGCGACCTTCGGCACCGCGTTGAGCGCCACGACGATCGGCAGCAGGGCGCGCTGCAGGGAGGCTGAGGCCGAGAGCGCCACCGCGATGAGCAGACCCGCGCCCGCGCCGATGCCGAAGCCGGCCAGCGTCTCGTAGACGGTGATCCAGGACTGCTCCAGCAGCGTCTCGAAGTTCTTGGTGAGCGACTCGACGACGTCGGCGGGCGACGGCAGGAAGAACGTACGAATCTGGAAGTACCAGGTGGCCCACCACCAGAGACCGATCGTGCCGGCGACACCCAGCACGGGCAGTCCAACCCGGTTGAACACCGTCGCCGCGGCGGGCCGCATCCGGGAGGGCACGGGTTCCGCGCTGCGGGCCTCGTCCCGCACGGCCCGGTAGTCGGTGGTCTCCGGTGTGAGATCTGTCATGGCCGTTCTCGCTCCAGGCGCTGCGTTGCGGGTTCGGACGCGCCGGCACCGAGCCGGGCACGGGTGGCCGTGAGCGGGCGGGACTGCCGCCCCGCCCGCTCATAGCCTGGTCAGGTTCAATTGGTCATTACCTGTCAGCTGGCCGTACCCGCCAGCTGGTCATCCGTGCCAGTTGGTCGTACGGGCCAGTTGGTCGTACGGGCCAGCTGACCATCGTGGTCAGTCAGCCGTCAGGTTCAGCTGGCCATCAGGGTCTGCGGACCCAGAATGGCCTCCGGCGTGAGGCCGGACGGGATCAGGCCCGAGCTCTCCAGAACGCTGATGCAGCGCAGCACGTGCGACTCGTCGATCGCGCCGATCTGGTTGACGTTGCCCGTGATGTACGGCTTCATCACATTGATCTGAGCAACGAACGGCGGAATCGCCGGCACCGCGCCCGGGTTGCGGTCGGAGAGGATCTGGATGGCCTCCTCCGGGTTGGCCAGCGTGTACTCCAGGCCCTTGAGGGCGGCGTCGCGGAAACGCTCGACCAGGTCCGGGTTGGAGTCAGCCAGTGCGGCGGTCGAGATGAGGGCGGTGCCGAGCATGTCGCTGAGCACCTCGTTCATCGGGAAGACCCGCATCGACTCGCCGGCCGTGTTCTCGACGACGCCCCGCTGGATGATGAACGTGCTCAGCGCGTCGGCGCGGCCGGCCGGCAGCAGGCCGAACAGCTCGTTCGGAGCCACCGACACCACCTGGCTCTCGTCGAACTCGAAGCCAGCCAGGCTGGCGTAGACGGGCAGCAGGAATTCCGTCGGTGAGCCGGTGAAGGCGCCGATCTTCTTGCCGGCCAGGTCCTGCGGGCTGTGAATGTCCGAGCTCTCCGGGGCGAGGATGGCGGCCAGCGTGGTCTGGTGCACCGCCGAGAGCGCCCGGAACGCGCCCGGCTCGACCTGGCCGTTACCCATCTGGTACAGCAGACCAACCAGGTCCACGTAAGTGAAGTGCGCCTCCCCGGCCAGCATCGGACCGAGGTTCTGCGTGCCCGCGCCGAGCTCGATCTCGATGTCGATGCCGGCTTCCTCGAAGTAGCCCTTCTCGTCAGCCACGAAGATGAACGCGTCGTGCGCCGACGCGTTGAAGCCGGTCAGGTAGACGACCTTGTCCGGTCCGGCCGGATTCGAGGGGCCCGGCTCCGGTTCGTTGGACGTGCCGCTGCTGCAGGCCGAGGCGAGCATGACGAGCGAGGCGCCAACGGCCAGGGCGGCTCGGACAGTTCGGGCTGGATGCACCATGCCTCCAATGTGGATAGATCAACCGTGGGGGGTGGAGCGGGTTGTCTCACGCAGCGACCGCGGGTTTCATCATGGCGGTCCACCTCGTAGAGTGATCGGCGGCCCCGGTTGCGACCGAGACCCCCGCATAGGCCGAGCGGAGTATAGAAGAGATCATGCTGGTGCGCACTCGATGCGAGTCTGACCACTGTCGCGGTGGGACGTACGGCGCACCGCCGAGCCCCGGGGAGCAGCCATGATTCGGCTGGTCGATCTGTCCCATACGTTCGCTGGGCGCAAGGGCGCCGTGCGGGCCCTCGACCCCATCAACCTCGAGGTCGGGGCCGGCGAGTTCGTCGCTATCGTGGGCCGCTCGGGGTGCGGCAAGTCGACGCTGCTGCGTCTCGTGGCTGGTCTGGTCACGCCGACCACGGGCGAGGTGTGGATCGGAGGCGAGCGGGTCAGCAAGCCGCGACCCAATGTTTCCATGGTGTTTCAACGCCCCGCACTGTTGCCATGGCGGTCCGTAATCGATAACGTCATGCTGCCTGCGGAGATCCATCGATGGCCCCGGGAGGAGTACCATGCTCGTGCGCGCGAACTGCTCGAGCTTGTCGGCCTCGCCGGCTTCGAGCGGCGCCTGCCGCATGAGCTCTCCGGTGGAATGCAGCAGCGGGTAGCGGTGTGCCGGTCGCTGCTCACCTCCCCGGAGGTCCTGCTGATGGACGAGCCGTTCTCGGCACTGGACGCGCTCACGCGCGAGGAGTTGTGCGCGGGACTGCAGGACATCCACATGCGACTGCGGACGACCATTATGTTTGTCACACACTCGATCGACGAGGCGGTCTTGTTGGCCGATCGGGTTGTGGTACTCACCGAGCGTCCCGGTCGTATCCGTACGGTCATTGATATTGAAGTGCCCCGGCCTCGCTCATTGGGGCAGACCGAGCATTCCACGCGCATGGCCCAATATGCGGCCCAGTTGCACGACCTGCTCCGTCCCGACCCGGCGCAGGCCCCACCCGGCTCCACCGTGTCGAGTGGCCTGCGATGATCAGACAGTCGATCCCCGGCACCCCGGCGGTGCGGACCTGGTCCCGGGCCGGGGCTCTTGTCGTGTGAGCACATACAGGAGGAACTGTTGACGCAGCAGCAGACCGACGGCGACGGCGCCGTCGTGGTCATCGGAGGCACCGCCGGCTTGGGGCGTGACCTGGCCGAGTACTACGCCGCCCGGGGTCGCCGCGTGGTGATCACCGGACGGAGCCAGGAGCGGGCCGACAAGGTCGCGGCGGAGATCGGGGGGAATACATCGGGCATAGGTCTCGATCTGACCAAAGTTGAGGAAATCGCACCCGCGCTCGCCTCGGTCGGCCCGGTGCAGTACCTCGTGTTCACCGCGTTCTTCCGTGACCGCAACACGGCCAAGGAGTTCAACATCGCCAACGCTCGCGATCTGGCTACGATCAAGATCGTTGGATACACGGAAGTGGTGCACGCGCTGTACGACCGTCTGCTCCCGACCGGCTCGCTGCTGCTGTACGGCGGCGGGCTGAAGGACCGGCCGCAGGTCGGCACGCTCACGGTTTCCACGACCAATGCCGCGGTGATGGGGCTGACCCGGGCCTTGGCGATCGAGTTGGCGCCGATCCGGGTCAACGCCATCCACCCCGGCATGGTCGCGGACAGTCCATTTTGGAGCGCGCAGCCCGCGGAGTTGCGCGAGGGGATCCGCTCGCGGACGCCGACGAAGCGGTTCACCACGATGCGGGACGTCACGACCGCCGCGGTGTTCCTGCTGGAGCACCCGGCCATCAACGGTGTGAACCTCGACGTCAATGGCGGGGCTTCCCTAACGTAACGGATCGCCTACAGTAGGTGTTCGGCTCCCAGCGTGGCTGGGAGCCGCGGTCAGGCAAGGAGGGCTGGCGCAAGACATGACCACGCAGGACATGAGCTGGCTGTTGGATAGCTTCGCCGACGCGACGACCGGCGTCTCCCACGCGGTCTGCGTGTCCGCCGACGGCCTGCTCATCGGGGCTACCCGGCATCTGCCGCCGGAGCGGGCCGAGCAGATGGCTGCCGTCGTGGCGGGTCTCAATGGCTTGGCCAACGGGGCAGCACGGTACTTCGACGGGGGCGCCCTGCGGCAGACCGTGGTGGAGATGCACAACGGTCTGCTGTTCCTGATGGCGATCGGCGACGGCTCTGTGTTGGCCGCGCTCGCTGCGCGCGGCTGTGATGTAGGACAGGTCGGCTATGAGATGACCCTCTTGGTCGATCGGGTTGGTACTGCGCTCGAGTCCGCACCGCGGCCGAGCATGACGATGGCGCCGTAGAGGCACGGACACCGAGGGCGCGGCCGACAGGCCGGCAGAAGGAGACGGGGCGTGGCTGGCCGGACTGCGATGAGGGAGGGGGACGATGCTGCCGGGTGCCGGCGACGATCCCCGCGGTGAGTTGGTGCGCCCGTACGCGGTCACCCGGGGGCGGACCGAGCCGACCCGTGACATCGCGATCGAGGCGATCCTGGTGACCACCGCGCGGGGCGCACAAGAGGCCCCGTACGCTGGTCGCCACAAACAACTCATCGCCCAGCTCTGCAGCCACAGTCCGCTGTCGTTGGCCGAGATTTCCTCCCACCTACGTGTCCCGATCGGAGTCGCCCGAGTGCTAGTCGCCGACATGGCATCGGAAGGACTGCTCGCGGTCTACCAGCAGAGCGACGACGAGAGCCAGGGCGAGCGTATTGAAATGTTGGAAAGGATTCTCGGTGCACTCCAGCGACTATAGATACCCGCTCGACCCTGACCCCACGCGCATTCGGTCCGCGAAGATCGTCATTGCCGGCGGCTTCGGTGTGGGGAAGACGACCATGGTTGGCGCGGTGTCCGAGATCGAGCCGCTGACCACCGAGGCCGTGATGACCAGCGCCGGCACCGAGCACGACGATCTGTCGGGCGTCCCGGACAAGACCACCACGACGGTCGCCATGGACTTCGGCCGGATCACGATCGGGCCGGACCTGATCCTCTACCTGTTCGGGGCGCCCGGTCAGACCCGGTTCTGGTTCATGTGGGACCAGCTCCACCGCGGGGCCATCGGCGCGGTGGTGCTCGCGGATGTCCGCCGGCTGCCGGACAGCTTCGCGTCCATCGACTTCTTCGAGAACCGCCAGGTGCCCTACCTGGTGGCGGTCAACTGCTTCGACGGGGCGCCCGTCTACCCCGAGGCGGACCTGCGGGAGGCGCTGACCATCCCGCCGCACGTCCCTGTGATGCTGTGCGACGCGCGCGACCGCGAGTCGTCGAAGTCCGTGCTGATCGGCCTGGTCCGTCACGTCATCGACCTTCACCAGCGCGGCGTGCCGGTCGGCCAGCGCTGATCCGGCCGCGCTGGTCGCCGTAACGTTCTCGCCGCCTCGGTCGGGCTGGGACCGGCCTACCGGGGTTGTGCTTCCTATACGACGAAAAACTTAAATCTTCACCACTCTCGCCAGCGCCCGGCAGTGGTGTCGCTACCCGTGGTGCCCAGGATTCCGGTTCCGTTGGCCCGCTCACGCCGTTCGTCGTGCGTACGCATCGCTGCGACGCTCCCGCGCGCCGCCGGAGAGAAAAGTGTGCCGCGGTGCCCCGGGCATGGGGCACCGCGGCGATACGTGGTCAGCGGGCGAGGGGAAGGCCCTGCTTGTCCTTGAAGCTGCCGATCGCGATCATGATGAAGTCGATCAGCACCCAGATGCCAAGACCGCCGAGCGTGATGAGCATGAGGATGGCGGTCCCGATCTTGCCGGTGTAGAACCGGTGTGCCCCGAAGCCACCGAGGAAGAAGCACAGCAACAGGGCGGCGAGCCAGGACTTGGTGCTGGTGGAGCCGGTGGACTCGGTTGCGGTGGTCATCAATGACTCCTTCGATCCGTCTGGATCCTCTAGCCGGCGACTCGGGTGGCTCCGGCTCTTCGTACCGGATGTGGCCCGAGTCATAGGAATGAACCGGAGCGGTACCGTACGGTGCCGCAGCGACGCACCGCATCCGCCGTGTCGGCGAATGTTGGGTCCGACTGGCGTATGACCCACGTCTCATTGGTTGACCAGACAGCGACTGCCCGCGCCGTGTGGTCGTCCGGCGCGGGCAGTCGGGTCCTTGTTCGATGACGAGGCGTACGCCTCGGTGGCTGTCTGTGAGGCGTTCGCCTCGGGGCTCGATTACGACGCGTACGCCTCGAGGCGCTGGGCGCGCGACGGGTGGCGCAGCTTGTGGAGCGTGATCTTCTCGATCTGGCGGATGCGCTCCCGGGACAGGCCGAACTCGCGGCCCACCTCGTCGAGCGTCCGCTGGCGGCCGTCGTCGAGGCCGAAGCGCAGGCGGATCACCTCCTGCTCCCGCTGCGAGAGCGTGGAGAGGACGATCGACACCTCGTTGCGCAGCATGCCGTACGACACCGTGTCGGCGGGCTCCTCGCGGGGATCGACGCGGGCCACGAAGTCGCCCAGCGCGCTCTCGCCGTCCTCGCCGACCGCCTGGTCCAGGGAGACCGGCTCGCGGTCGTACGAGATGAGTTCCAGCACCTGGAACTCCTGCATGCCCATCTCGGCCGCGATCTCGGCGACGCTGGGCTCCCGGCCGAGCGTGGTGGACAGGTCGCGGCGGACGCGCACCATCCGGTTGACCTGCTCCACCATGTGGACCGGGATGCGGATGGTGCGGGCCTGGTCGGCCATGGCGCGGGTGATGGCCTGGCGGATCCACCAGGTGGCGTAGGTGGAGAACTTGTAGCCCTTGGTGTAGTCGAACTTCTCGACCGCGCG
>Ga0065720_1021393_pt1 | contig 10713 bp, 10 predicted proteins | sample Thericmetagenome_FD_59107 | JGI IMG/M metagenome (GOLD analysis project Ga0065720, IMG submission 59107) | Thermophilic microbial communities from the Joint Bioenergy Institute, California, USA of rice/straw/compost enrichment - eDNA_2 v2... | ecosystem: Engineered > Solid waste > Grass >... | reverse complement strand
AATTCATTTCAAGAAAGCACATAAGACACAGAGATATCAGCCTAAAAGTTATTACACTTAAATTCTAGACCTGAGACTTATTTTGTAATTGGTAAGGAGAACTATGTGATTTGTAATATGAATTGAGCTAGGAAGAGAATTCGTCAAGAGCAGAATACCAGGTTCGAACGGGTTAAGAGAATTTTTGAAAGTAGAATCACATGTTAAATATTTCCCAGCTATAATTTGTCATTCCTTGAATAATATTGCAATCCCTGATTTTAAGTGTAACAAATATTAAGACTCAGGTACACCTAGTACACTTTTGAGTAACTAGTATGCTTAATTTCGGTTATCATATTTGAAATTTTTCTTGAAAATTCTTCTTAATGAAGTTAAAGTGGAAGTATTGCTTTCTATTCTTATCCATTGCTGTTGGTTATCTTGACTCTTTTTTGTGAAGTCTTTTGAATAATAATTGGAAAATAAAAAAATCCAAATATTTTTCTTGGTGATAATGTCTTAGTCTCACACTAGACTTCAATGAAGCTTTTGGGTGAGACCATCATCGTTTCCTGTTGGAAACTCAGACGTGTTTTCTTCTCATACTAGGATACAAAGTATCCCAGTGATACAACTAAGATCGAGTGTATTTAATTATAAAAATCCGAATTCGAGCTTAAATAGTGGAAAATTCAAACAAAGCATTTCTAATAGAAAGCGGAAAACAAATACAAGAATAATAATACACAATTTTATCACATCTCACTCACAAAAATTTTAGGCAAAAATCTTAACTAGACTCTTCTTTCTCAAGAGCCTTGGAGATCTTACTCCAAATTTCATTATTCATTTTCACCTGATCTTGGCTTTTCTCAAAAGTTATTTTCTCAATAGTTTTATTAGGGAGTGAGAGAAAAGCTATTGTCTTATCCCCTTCCTGAATCCATCTGATTCGGGTAAAATTAATATAGAGATGTAGAAGTTTCCTAATAAATTAGAACCCAGAAATAGGTTTTTACTTGTATTTATTGACTTCTTTTTCCTTTTTCATTATTTCTTGACTGTATTTCTCCTTAATATTCTCTTTCTTCTCCAGTATTTTATTCAATTCAATAACAAGGTCTTTTTCAGTCTGCTCAAGATTTTTAAGCTTTTCTTGGACATCTGTGCTCTCGTGAAGTAATAAATTCAAAGTATCTATGTAAGACTTTTCATTATTGTTGGCTTGAATTGTGCCATCAACTTCGCTATTTCGTTGGATAGCATCTTAAAGTTAGGGCGAAATGATGGATAAATACCCTGAATCTCTTTTCTTTTCTTTGCAAGTTCAGCATTTAACTTAGCAGTAACACTGTCACGCTGTTCATTTATTTTGTTGATATATCTGTTCTCATGCTGAAGGTCCACTAATATTGAGGTGATCTTCTTTGCTTGTTCCTCTAAATCCATATTCAAAATTTAAATTTTCAGCGAATTAACATCTAAGTCCTAATTCCAAGTATATCAATATATCCTAAGAAAATATTTCAAACTAGCATCCTAGATCCTCTTTTGTGCTATTCCTTTTATATCAGGATTTTCTAAAGCATACACTTTGATCTAATTATGATTAGGTCATGTAGCAATAATTTTCTCATTTCTTTGAGAGATGATTAGGAAACGGCTGATCAGATGAAAACCCTGTCTTCTGATTGAAGGATTCGAGCATATTAGTTGATCCTTGAGTAAAAATAAAATTTTAAATAATCTTTCAGAAATGGCATACATTGATCCTAGCACAGGAGGCTTAAAGTTTATTGATAAAGCTGAATCTTTGGAAAAGGCTTCTCAAAAGTCTGGAGATATAAATGCTCTCTTCAAGCCCCAAAAGAGCAAGTACGAGCTTTCTTAGTCATTATCTTAAATCCAAGATTGTCTCTTGAAGAAAGATACCAGTTATGTCTCAGTGTTGGAGAAGAGTGTATTAATGAAAAGGAACTTAGACAAGTACTAGAGGAAAACGACCATCCAATCTGCTACGATGGTTTCGAACCTTCAGGAAGAATGCACATTGCTCAGGTACTTTTTTGCTATCAAGACTAATTTTCAGGGTATCTTGAAAGTTATCAATGTCAATAAGCTTGTTGATGCTGGTTGTATCTTCATTTTCTGGGTTGCCGATTGGTTCGCTCTCTTGAATAATAAGATGGGAGGTAAGGGATCAGGAATGAAATTTGAGAATATTAGGTGACTTAGAAAAAATTAAGATCGTTGGTAAATATTTCGTCGAGATCTGGAAGGCTGCTGGAATGAAGCTCCACAATGTTAAATTCCTCTGGGCTTCTGATGAAATTAATAACAATGCTAATGAATACTGGCTTAGAGTTATGGATATTGCGAGAAAGAATAACATCAATCGTATCAGAAAGTGCGCTACTATTATGGGTCGTAACGAAGCTGATGATCTTGCTGTTTCCCAATTATTATACCCTTGCATGCAATGCGCTGATATATTCTTCTTAAAGGCTGATATTTGCCAACTTGGTGTTGATCAAAGAAAAGTTAACATGCTTGCCAGAGAGTACTGTGACTCCGCTGGTATTACCAAGAAGCCTGTCATTCTTTCTCATCGTAAGAGAATTGTTATTTGTCTTAGAGTTAGACATGATTGCTGGACTTAAGGAAGGTGAAGCTAAAATGTCTAAGTCCGACCCCATGGCTGCTATCTTCATGGAAGATGATGAAAAGGATGTTGAAGCCAAAATTAACCAAGCCTTCTGTCCTCCTGGAAAGGTTGAAGGAAATCCTTGTTTGGAATACGTTAAATACTTCGTCTTTGATACTTTGAAGGAATTTGTTGTCGAAAGACCTCAAAAGTATGGAGGAAATAAGTAAACTATTTTAAAACTTGATTAATAATATAGGGTTTACAAGACCTACAAAGAAGTAGAAGAAGACTATGCTAAAGAATTGCTTCATCCAGGTGATTTGAAGCCTGCTCTAGCTAAGGCCCTCAACAAGATCTTGCAGCCTATTAGAGATCATTTCAAGAATGATCCTGAGGCTAGAGAACTTCTTGCTCTTGTTAGATCTTTCAGAGTAATAATATCTTTATCCAATTATAATTGTCTTAGGTCACTAAAGCCTCTGACAAAATTGAAGAACCTAAGCAACAATCATAATTTCATGTTAACAAATTGAATATGTGTAATAATTCGACTTGAAAATTCCAGGGTCTCAAATTTTCTCAGATAGAACATTTTTCTAACAACGATTCATTTTTCCTAGTTATAAACAGTAGACTAGTTATAATCCCTTTTTTACATCTAATTCATAACCAACTTCTTCCTCCAGGATCCCTGACAGAGATATCTTAACGACGTAGACATTCAAAATCTTTCCCGCTTTAATTACAATTTTACACAGGTTCCCTCATAGTATGGGTAGTATGCTATATTCACAACCTTAAGGACCAGATTAACAGATCTTCAACCTTTCCACCTTAACCACAGTCGTTCTTGTTTTGAAATCGCCTTAATTGAACTTTTGAAGATCTTGTTCTTTCGTTATTCTCAAAAAATATGGACAGTTCTGAACCCATTTATTGAAATGATACAGGATCATTTGATAAAATCTGTTTGCCTTTCTTTCTCTTTCAAAATTTTGTTGATATCCAAAAATGGATAGATGTCGTCCCTTCTGACATAGTAAGGCCTATCCTTTTAGACCAAAAACAGAGAAGAGGGCTATTGCATACTTCCATGGAGCCGTAGGGCCCTAGTAGGTTTAGGAATGATTTGAGGCATTTTTTCTGATCTTTTCTGTGTTATCAAATTATAAAACATTTTTTATTTCCACTTATACTGCAAGTTTTTTGTAGACTGCGCTTGAAGACTCTGTTTCATTCCTAGATACTACAAAACCTTTTAAGGAAAGAAACAGTACTGACTTCCTCATCTCATGAAGAAAGATATTTTTCTAGCTGAGTAATAACCATAAATTCATTTAGTTGATTGAGATCAGATTAAAGTCAAAAATATTGACTCTATAATAATTAAGAATTTGTAAATCAGATGAGCACAGTTCTTGACCTCGTCCAGAAGCACGCACAAGGCAGAAAGTTCACCCTTAAGAGAGGAGATTTCATCTTCGAAAGAATCTTAGCTAAGACTGATTCCTTCCTTGTTTACGACACCCAAAGCAAGCTAAAGCCCCTTTACACTATTCCCGAAGAAAAGTTCGAAGAGGAATGGGTTCACTCTACTGTCATCAGATTGACCAAGCTCCCCAATGACGAAGCCAGAATCAAGGCCCTCTTTGATGAATTCGAAGTTAGAAAATCCATCAACTACGAAACTTGCCCTCATCTCCTCACTTTCCACGATCAAGGCCTTATTCAATGGAATGGTAACATTTACTATGCCACCAGATATGATGACCCTTGCAGAGACTTTGATTACTGGGTTAATGTTGATCATCAAGGACTCGAAATTGAAGCTCTTGATTGCTTCAGACTTGCTAGAGGAGCTTTGGAAGCTTTCGCTTACCTTGAAGAAAATGGATATGTTCTTACTCAATTCGACCACAAGAACTTGTACGTCGGATCTTTCTCTGAAGATAGAGGAAACTTCTTCAGAATTATGTTCAAGGGTCACAAGGACAAGTCCAACCTCCCAACCTTCCAAAAGAAGCATCTCTTCTCTCCTCCTGAAAATGAGAGCAAGGACATCTATAAATCTTATTCTTTCTCTGTTGGTTTGATGATCCTCTGGGCTATCTACTCAACTAACAACAAGCAAAGTGAATTCCCCACTGATATCCACTCCAACACTAACAAGCTCTCTGATTTGATCAAGAACGCCGTTGATATCTGCTATAAGGAAGGAAAGGAAAAGCCTGAACACAAGGAATTGTTCAAGGTCTTCTTGGAAGATTTGCTTGAGCCCAATATTGATAAGAGAAGAACCGCTAAGGAACTCTTAACCTACAAATGGATCATTGAATCTGACAAACTCGACTACGAAGAATACCAAAGAGAAGTCGAAGAAAACGAAAGAGCCAAGCAAAAGGAAAAGGAAGAAGAAGAAAAGAACAAGTTCAACTAAAAAACTGGATAAATTCGTTGAAAATATCCGCCCACTTTTCATATATTATCTATATAAGAATGCTTTAGAATAAACAGGTTTAAGTCTTCTATTGCATGATCAAAATGAGTTAAGCCTTTTGTGATTCAAATCAAAGATTTCTTTTAAAACAAAAGACTAAGTAAGGACGTTCGTTAATTCAACAAAATTCACCCCCTAAACATAAATACTGTATTTGAGAAAGTTGATAACGGTTGATTTACTAGTTATCTAAGGTGTTATTTAGCTGATATGAATTAGATTGGCATATATTATCCTCAGAAATGACTTCTTCAGATTATCATCTTTTTGAAATATCTCGATTTTGAGATAATTAAAAGAATGCTTCAAATAATTAAAGAGCAAAAAGAACTCAAGTCTTAGGAGCTCTTACAATCAATAAGATGGTTATAATATTCAAAGAGAAAGCATAGTATGCTAGAATAAATTTTTTATTAGATTCTCACTTGAAAGAGATGTAGCTCTATTCTGAGAGTTATTTTAAACTTTGAAATACTCTCTTACTAAGTGCATTATTTCCTAATTTCTCTACTCGAGAGTTATTTGGAGAGCTCTGGATTTTCATTTCTGGCCGTTCCCGACTGAGTTTAGAGCTTTCTTTCTTTTCTGTTTCGATCCAGTTGATGTTTTGACCTGTCTTAATATAATTTTTTTCAATTTTGGATTCAGTAGAATTTTTTTCTTGTAGTTTATTTTCTTCTATATTCTGTAATCGTTCTTCATTTCTTTTAAACACCTTTTCAAAGGATTGTAATTCATCATTATCCTCTTCATTCGATTCTAGGTGATCACTTACAGCTTCATATTTTTCAAAATATTTTAAAAGATTAACTTTCGGAAGTTGTCTCTGGAATTTTTTGTAAATTTGTATTAGAATAAAGGCATCCAATCCTGCATAATGAAGTTGTGCCTTTCTTAAGGGCCTGTTATTCCAGTTCGAGACCTGCTCATATTTTGATAATTTTTTCTTGAATAGCTCTTGGCTTATGAATGCAAGCCCGACCTTTCTAGCTCCATATTCTCTTCGAAAAACAGGAGCAACATTTATACATTGGTTTAGTCCGATCTTTGGTTTCTTCTGGATTCTAAGGGCTGCGTTTAACATATTCAAATCATTCATAGGAGAATGTCCTACTTTCAGAATTTTATCGCTAGAGAAGATGAGATCCATTAAATCATAAAACTGGGCATCTCTTCTCATTGTAAGCACATCGAATATGAATATCTCCCTGTCCGTAGCTATTTGTATTATGGACATAATTTGCTCCTCATCTGCAATTAGCTTGAATTTCCATTCTCCATCAAAACCAATCATTTCTGCTTTTTTTTAAATGATTTACAGCAAATTCCCATTTCAAGTCATAATTGTCAATCCAATGAAGGTTTTTTTAGGATTCAATCCAAAGTCTCTGATGTTAATGTATTCACCTCTTTTGGAATCATCTTCCAGTTCTTCAGTTGGCCAAAAAGCATCATCTACATAGATAGGGTTGGGAATAAATTTTTCTGGTTTATTTGTTGATATACCCTGTCTCCATAAAATTGAGTCCGCAAGGATTGCCTTTTTCTTGCTTATAAGGTATTTACAATAATATTCTAGAAGCTCTTCATCATCTCTAAGCGTATCCTCTAGCACATACCATTTGTCTTGTCGAATAAAGTAAGATATATTTTCTTTTTTTAAACTAGTTACTATCTTCGGGAAGTCACTCAAGTTTAAATTAAATTTTTTCCCAAAACTGATAGCCTTCCCGATATGGTCTATGTTACATAGGATAGTGACTAACTGTCTTTGAAGACTTTTATCATTTTTGACTAATCTGAAGACAATACTATATTCTCTCTTATCAACAAGAGCTCTAATCAAATTATCAAAATCAAGCTACTTTTCGAGATTAAAGAAATCTATATAAGCCAGAATTCTTCTTATATGTGGATGATTGGTCTTTAATTCTTCATTGCAAAAGTTCAAGGCTTGTTGATAAATTTCACTTTCTATGTCAAAAATCTCAAAGAAGATGTGCAAATCTTTAAAATGTATTTTCTCCCAATAGATTTTTCCAAATCGATTATAGAGCATCATAATTTCTGGCTCTCTCTTTTTTAAGGTAGATAAAACTGTAAGGGAAAATTTCCATATTTGATCACTGTATTGATAATTCATAGCCAGACAATACCAATCAAAGAGCTGTTTTATGGCAAAAGAAGGATTTTCATAAACAATCGTAGCAGCTCCATGCCTGAGACCTTTCCAAGGGTTTTCATCTAGAACAGGCACGATCTTTTCTAAATTATTTGCAATTTTTGAAAAATTTCTAAGATCACAATAGATAAATTCCTGAAGAACTGAGATTTGATATGGAGACAGAGATTGTCTTTCTGGGTTGCATTGTCGAGACATATGATGATAAATAGTAAAAATTATTTTCTGAAATGTTCTATTTAATCTTTTGAATTTCTTGTTTCATCTATTTAAAACCTGAGATCCGAATCTTTCTGACTGGAAGCAGTTTTATTCAGGTACTTTGACACTCTGTTTAAATAACGAAATCATTGTAAGTGAGTTTCAGAAACATTGATTACTAAGGTTTGAAAAATTTTGATGCTTGATTGATTATCTTGAGACCCTGATGCTATTGAAGCTAGAAGGGGTTGACTCCTAGAAAATTAGTAAGGAGCCATTATACATATTTGGCCAAATAAAGCGCTTTCTTAAGAAAAATTTAATCAGAGTATTGATATTTATTTGAGGCCGTAGTTAAGAAGAATGAATTTCCAGGATATATTGGATTCTCTACCAAATCCCTTCGAGACAACCAAGGTTAAATGTGAGTCTGACCAAGTCAGCATGGATGACCCTGCTTATGCTAAATTAGATCCTCATCTTAAGTATGATGAAATCGATAGAGCAGGTGAAGGTGATGAAATGCCAGGACTACCTAGAAAATCTCCTAGAAAGCCACCTAGCTTTGATACATTATTAAACCCTATTAAGTCCATCACCAAGAAGATTGAGCATATTAAAGGCTTCAGATTTGAAGTCGGAGGATCTCCTTCTCCTAAATTCCACATGGTTCACTCTTGGAACATCCAACCAAGTGGTGGACACCCTGCTGGACCTCAAGGAAAGGGTCAAATCGGAACCTATATGTTGGCTTGCCAATACATTGGAGGACACGTTGATCCTTTCAATCCTAATCCTGCTCCTCCTAAGCTTATCTTGACCGGAAGAATTGACTCTGCTGGAAAGTTAGAAGGTGCTTTGATCAAGCCTTTTGATGAGAAAACTCAATTGAGAGTCACTGCTATGTTCCCTACATCCGATATGAACTACTCAATGATCCATTGTGATTTGGACTACGAGGGTATGGAATATTTTGAGACCTTTTTCTAAAATTTTAGGTGAGGATTATACTCATACTTTCAAATACGGTACTAACTTATGGGGCTTCAATTTTATGCAAACTATTGGAAGAAGACTTGTTCTCGGATTTGAATTTATGAACCTCGTAATTTTAGCTAAATTAACAAAGTAACCCTATAGACCGACAGAAAGCAATCTGTTATTAGCGGAGCTGCCAGGTATTCCCTCGGAAAACACAGTTTTTATGCTCAATATCACGCTCTAGCTAATAATTTAACACTTGCTTACATGCAAAGAGTAATAAAGTCAATAATAGTTCTAATTTTTAGGTCAACAAGAATGCTCAATTGATTTCTGAACTCGATGTGAATACCCTTGACGGAGAAACCAAGACCGTTTTGGTGAGAATAAATTTTTCTTTTTAATAATTGAACAGGGATATAGACAAAGATTTGCTACCACTGAAGTTATTGCCACCGTCAACAGTAAAGGAAAGATCAGCTCAGTCATAAATCTCCTCAGTGGATTCTTCCAACTTAAACTCTGTGCCACCGCCGACTACCAAAAAGACAGCTATAAATTCGGTTATGGTATTACCCTTGGACAGGTTCAATAATTTAATGTCAGTAATTCCATCTAATGTTTGTATGTAATGCCTTGACTCAGGAAGTATCTATCATACTGTAAGAATTCAGCTATGTATAAATTTTCTGAAAAAAACTCTATAAAATTTTCTTGGTTCTTTAGCGGAATGGTTACTATTCAGAGAACCAAACAAGCATACCAAGAACCTATGATAGAATGCCCCTTTAATCCCTTACATAAAGTCTCAGAAAAAGCTTTTGAAGCTCATCTCATCAATAAATGTGAGGATTATAAAAGAAAAAAGGATGACTATGAAAAGTGCCCTTATTCGAAATATCATTACATCCTGAAAATTAAGATAGATGATCATCTTAGAACCTGTGATAAAAGGCCTAGTTCAGTACGGAAAAGTAATAACTGTACAAAAGAATTAGATCAGATAAAGATTAAGGATGATATTATTGCCAAGCAATTTGGAAAAAAATCACAAAAACCGAGAAATGAAATATCGAATAGTCTCTATGAAAATGAAGAGGTCAAAGAAAATATCAAATCTAAAAGACCTCGAAATAGAAAGAAGAATAAAATTAAAGAGGACGATTTTGATAAATCATATACAATTCATTATGGAGCACAAGCGGAAAAATTGAAGCCTGAAAATCCCGATGAAGAAGAAAAAGAATTTGACTGGGCTGGAGAAGTTGAAAAAGAAATGGCAAAATATATTGAAGAGCAAATCGCGTCTAAGAAACAACAAGAATTCGAAGAGCCTGAGAATAACGATCTGGATATCAGTGGCATTAGTCACCTCTCTAGCCTACAGCGCTCTAGCAAATTCAAATGATTTCAATTGGTTTTCTGTATATATTTCAATTATAGCAATTATATCAATCTAAGGAATGTAAGAGTACAATGAAAGGGCTAGAAAGAATATTCAATTATATGGTAAATTAAGAATCAATGATTAAGACTCTTGATTCTTGTTGGTAATAGCTGTTGACCAAACCCAGTCGAATTCTGGTATTTGGTTAACATATCCATCAACTATTTTCTTTCTCTTTTCTTCTTCTTTTCTTATCCTTTCTGCCTCAGCTTGGCGAAGTCTCTCTTCTTCCTGTTCTCTTTTTATTCTTTCTTCTTCTAACCTCTTTGCATTTTCTCTTTCTAACAATTCCTCTTGAGTAGGTTTTTGAGGAGTAGCCTCATGGAAATTGTCAAATGATAAATCATTTTGACTTTTTCCTTGTTCCTTTGAATCTGCTGGACTTTCTTCTCTTTCAAGGACTTGATTTCCTTTGAACTTAGATTCAATAATGCTATGACTTTTTCTGTGACTAAATTTGATAGTCTCATCTAAATTATCTTCTCCAGGAACGGTTTCCAGATTCTCAATAATAGGAGAAGGCTGATCCTCGGCATGATTTCTATTATAGGCTATGCTAATACTTAAGCGAGCTGAATTTTTCCTTTTATGAATATCTTTGAGTGGTGATTTATCCTATTTTGTTATACGAAAATTAGGGGAAGGCACACCTCAAAGACTGTATAATTCATATCTTTATCTTTTTGAGCTATATCTATTCCAGCAAGTTGTGCAATACTGAAAAGTAAATAATGATTTAATGTTATTACTCTCTTCTGCTTTCGGACTGCTCCCAA
>Ga0065720_1021392_pt1 | contig 10715 bp, 8 predicted proteins | sample Thericmetagenome_FD_59107 | JGI IMG/M metagenome (GOLD analysis project Ga0065720, IMG submission 59107) | Thermophilic microbial communities from the Joint Bioenergy Institute, California, USA of rice/straw/compost enrichment - eDNA_2 v2... | ecosystem: Engineered > Solid waste > Grass >... | reverse complement strand
ACCTATCACCCACCTTTTCACCGAACCTCCAGTATACTTTTCCAGGCTTTGGCTTCTCCTACCTAGCCACGAGTGCCACTCGCATGAGACACCAACAGAGGTGCGCAGCCACTTCTCCGCCTCGCCCAAATCGAGCTTTGGTACGTGATGTACGTGATTTGTAGTGCCTGTTTCTATGTTAAGCATTGTGGTTGATGAGGTGCCAAGAACAGGAATATAGGACCACCAGTGCAGCTTGAAACCTGATAGCTCCATGCTGTCAGGAAGCAGGGCCAATATCGCAGAGCCATGTGCACACAGATCAAATGCCACGGCCTGGAGATTCCATGAGGAGGTGTTCTCGCGTTTTTGTGCCGCTTTTCGGTTGTATCGCGGCCAACATGGAAATCACAAACCGTTAGAGATAAGAAGGTTGCCCAAGTCTGCGCATGAGGCGCCCCTAGCAGTCTGATCAGCGGGATTGCGACCTAATTTGACTTATTGATGCAGGCTTATCGAGATCTGATCCTTATGTATACCAGCCCCTGTCTGTAATGTACACTACGCTACTACAGCAGATGCCATATAAAGGATTCAGATCTTGTCATGCGTGGAAGCAGTTGCGAGTGTCTCAACAGGCGAACCCCGGCTGAGGTTGCAGGCCTGCTGCGGGATGGCGTCAGCCCAGAAGATGATAAGATCGTCTTCCTGGCAGAGCCCAACTCTCATGTGCTGATAGGTAGGCTTCAATGTGCTCAAAAGGTTATCATTTCAGCAAACTTGGATGCTGTGCCGCAATTCTATGGGCTCAGATTGCCCGGATTGCCCGGCCATTCGTCCTGGCAACGGACGCAGATGAACTTTCACGTGGAGAAACGCACGTCGAAAAGGGTGAGCTTCACACCTTCTTGCCCTTTGGATGCCACCCTCCAGAGTTGGTCCGTGATCAGGCTTGTGGGTCAGAATCCGGGTTAGAGCCAATCACAGGTACTCATTGATCGGCAAGAGGCTGTCCACCGTTGTGTCCCCACCTTTTCCAAAGATCCATGGGTTGATGATGGATACCAGCGACAGGGTCCTGCTGGGTGATGTGTCAGCCTACTCCAAGCTCACACAGCCGGTCCGAGACGACCTCTCTGCTCGACTTCGCAACCATTACTCCAGAAGACGCCGGCAACATCCGTTCGCAGCAGCTATACCTGATTAGCCCGCGTACATCAACCATCCGGCAGAGCAACAGCAAGGCTACAGCGGGCGCGAAATCGCAACGAAAGCCTTCAAAACAGCGCCATCCGTTTTGCGCTAAAAGCCCACACCTGTGCTGTACCAACGACAGCAGCAACAGCCCGAATCATCTGAGCGTCGTTTATCTCCATACTTGTATACCTGTTAGTACCGAGCTCGCCGCCCCTGCATGAAACTGGATTGGTGGAAAGGACAAGCAAGAGGAGAGAGCCAGGGCTGGCTACGCGTCCCACGCGCCCACCCTCTTCTGGATCACTGCTGGTTCTCTTTTGTTGCGCCTCGGTCATGATTTCGGCCAAAATCGCCCTACACATCCTATTTTGCTCCAGCCTGCAGCCCATCTTTTCCGGCTTCGTGATTTGACTAACACCTATACCGTATCCGGCACAGACAACGCGGTCACTGGAACGCCTGCCAACTCTCGCAATTTCCCTGACCTTTGCGTTCTGTGCCCTCCAAGCTTCACTTCACGAGTCTACCCAGCCTGTCGACGATCCCCGTCCCCGCCTAGATCGATCCCTCACGTGAGCTATAGTCACTGCATCTTTCAAAGTTCATGGCTTCGCAATCCTTCCGCGACGGCCTCAGCGCGCTGGGCTGGTCCCGGCGCGATCCCGATATCCCCGTGAACACATCGCGGCAGAACGGCGGTTTCCTGTCGTCGCTCCAGTCCCTCAACCCGTTCGGGAACCGCGGCTATGTTCAGTTGCCGACAACGGAGACCCAGGCCGCCCGTGAAGAGGAGGAGGGGTGGTTTAACTGTGAGTCACCTCCGTTCCCTGGGACTTAGGTTGCTTCTGTTCCTGCTTCCGCTTGTGCATCTGCATAAGCCGCATCACTTGCATCGCCTCGTTCTGCTAGCCTGTTGGGCCGGGTTGGGGGTCTCTTGACACCTACTTGCGTTGCAAGCTGCCTCGTGGTCTGGAGATAGAAATCTCCAGAATCAGAGCTGACCATGTGCCGGTCGTGCGTGGTCCCGTGTTTCAGCCTTGTCACACCCGGGGGGTGCAGTTCTTATGTCGCAGCGGTGCTTGCCTTTTAGTGTCTCTTATTGTTGCTGATGGCTAACAAGCAAGCGACAGTGAGTCGCTGGGACCGGATGTTGATATTTGGAGCTTGCAATCTGGGAGCAGCCCTATGCTTCTTCCTCTGCTTCTTCCTTTTCCCTGTTATTTCCCTCGGGAGACCACGCAAGCTGGTCGTTTTGTAAGTTGCTGTCTGAGTCGTGAAAAGTTGGCAAGTGACTAACATTGCTGCCTAGATGGACTGCGGGCTCTATCCTGTTCCTGTCCTCCTGGGCTGCTATTATGGGCCCATGGGCATACCTTCGGCACCTAGCCTCGCGCGAGCGACTCCCTTTCACTTCTGCCTACTTTGGCTCGCTTGCCTTGACGCTTTACTTCTCCATTGGCGTAAGTGGAACTGAAACTCGATTGCTTGAACTCCTGCATGCTGAGATTTTGATAGCTGCAAAGCACGATCCTCACTCTCTTCTCGGGCATCATCCAACTCGCTTGCCTGGTTTGGTACTTGGTCAGCTACTTCCCCATGGGTTCCACGGGATTGCGTGCTGTAGGCTCTTTTGGAGTTCGTAGGGCCGCTACTTGGATGACTGGATGAGTAGCGGAGTGCTGTATTGCATATCTGACCACTGTTTATACTGCTGTTCGACACCACCCACATCGAGGTGCTGTATACTTCTCATGATTACTGTCCTGGACAAGCGTCTAGGAAGCTGGAAGGAGCTTCAGTACTCTGTGTGTGACCAGTGTACGGTCGATTGGCGCTCATCGTAGACGCAATTTCCCTAACTGTGAACTTCATCCTCCAAGGCTTTCTACAAACAGGCAGGCAGGTTGTGTTGGTGGGTTTCCAGGCTATTTCCTCGACTCACTGGTCCTCTGTCTCTGTTTGCATTACCGTTCATCCTCCCATCACGGGTGAAGACGGGAGTAACCAGGACAAGGACCATGATCGGTGGGACGGTCTTTAACCGGAACGATCTAGTTGGCCGATTCCTGCTGCCCCTATGGATTCTGAGCCCTGGCAATCGTTCAGGACTGTGACTTACGTAGGTCTACGTCTACTTTAGCGGCATCGTCATGATTAGATTGGAACGCTCCGCGTGGCGTTGGAGTTGGAGATGAACTGATCTATCATGTTTTACGATCTGCTCGCATTCCCCAGACAACAGCCCTTGGGCAGACCGGCCGTGGTCCCAAGCAGCACTGTATATAACGGGATTGCTTTGATATCCGTTCTAGGGCTGGCAAGCAGTCCGGTACATTGCTGTACGAATCGACCAAACTTCGATGGTGCGCTTCAGAGTAAGCAGCATCTTGTCTAAATGATCGCGATGGTTACTGTCCACAACCCCGGGAGCTTCCAGAACATCACCAGGAAAGTTGCATGGATCCAAACGCCCATGTGGAGCCCGGCTCGGCCAACCCCTCCGTCGGACCTTGTCATGTCGGCTGCGAATTTCATGTCACTCCGTCACCGGCCAAAAAAAGATTCCATCCATCTCACCTTCCACGATATTGGAAATAGCTGATTATATAATGTAAGCATTTTCAGCGTAGTGATGATATGACTCTTGTTTCCTTCACATTGGAAATCGGGAAGCACACGCAAAGACTGCAACCTTGATCCCAAACCTCCTGGCTGGGGCAGGATGTGGTGATCCATGTCATGGACTGCGGGGGAGTGTTTGCCGTAACGGTCGCTGGCGTTGGGTTCGTTTGCAAACATCGTCACCGGCGTAACGCCGGCCGGCGGTAATGACACGATGGCTCCACCAGGACAAGGGTTTCGGCACCTGCCATCATCGCCCACAACTTTACAAGCAATGACTGCGAATTTTATTCGATCCAGCGACTCCCAGCCTAGGAATCCTAAAGATATATAAGAGAGGACAGCTAAAACGCTTCATTGCCGATAAACCAAGGCGCTAGCCCAGAGGCTCGATTTTGAACAACGTTTTGCTGGCATAGAGGTGCGGTTTAGTGCAAGTAACCCGCATTTTATGTACCTATCGAGGCAAAAAGCGAGTGGCTCCGCTGGCCTGCGGCATCAGAAAACAGTAACACCAGCGACAACAGATGATGTGAGACATGCGACATGCCCATCAACAGCGTTTTCGCTATGCCTTACACCAACCACATGCCAACGCTATCTTTTATCAATTTTCTTGCTGCTCATATTTAAGGACACATCCCAGGCCCATGTCGAGGTGTTCAGCTCGAGCGTACCTGAGAAAGGAAGTTGGTGCATTAGATCGTAATAGGATGCCCACGACAAAGCTCTTTTCAGTGAACTTAGACTGAGACAGGACCGGGATAAGGCTAAGACAAGGAACCTCCCGCACCCAGTGAATGTGTGCAACATCGGGGATCGTCCGGTGGATGGATTTGGGGCAGGAGGCTTGGTTGCTGGGCGCTGGGTACTGGCGCTGCTGGCTGGCTGGCTGGCTGACTGTTGGCTGGGCAGTAATGCTGTGCTGTGCATTGCGTAGGGACGCCGCCGCCTATAGATATGGATGGATGGACTGCGAGAGCCCGTCATGGTAACCAGTCTGACTGACTGGCTGGCTAGGATCCAATATTGTGTAGAGCTGGGTGCCAGCAGTACCTATCGTTACTTGGGTATCTTGTGGCGCCCCTACCGGCACTTAGACCCCAAACCTTGACACAGAAAATAGGAGCTTTGCCTATGATGGGCTGGCGTCTGGTTGCTGCAGATGTCCAAATGCACCGAGTTCCATCCCTGACTAAAATGAGGACTATCAAAACTCGTGCCCCAATCGATACTGTACTCATCAGCAGAGTTACATGCGTCTCAGCGGGCAGGCACCACAAGGGGCAATGGCCCAGGATCTGTCATCTTTGGATGCTGGCTGGCCCTGAAGAAGCAAAAACAGGCAGAGAGAAAGAGGGAACGTCAGTGTCATCTGTCATGTGCAGGGCCACCACCTCAACAGGGAAGTGGCCCTTGCCGGCGGCACATTGCTGTTGGCTGGCTCGCTAGTATGAGTGGAGCCCGAGATCCGTTGCACGAGCGAGAGAGAGAGAGAGAGAGAGAGAGCGGGCGGGGGTACAGTTTATCGATTGAAATTGTTAAGGCCGCCACTGGCGATGGGAAGGGTGAGAGAACACAGAGACAGAGGAATTGTAACCTCAGAGAGGGTTAGGAACGAGGGGGGAAGAACCAGGTACCTATTCTGCCCTGTAATGGAAGCGGCTAAGACCGCACAATTCCGTAAAGTGCGTGCAGATATGCGGACATGCAGGCGTGTCAAGGTCGTTACGGAAGAGTGAGGTGACAGAGTCTGGGGGATCCATCTTGAGGAAAACCTACCCTGGCCTGGCACCCGCTTTTGTTAGGCAGTTCCAGCTGTTACCATACAGAGAGGGTCGCCAGCAAAGCATTAACAACAATTACGGCTGATCAACACCCGAGCACATGCACTCCCCATGTGCAAGAGCGATCTCTGTGGAACAGATTGCAGCAAGTTGTGATTTTTTTTTATCTGCTACTGGCCTGCTCTTTTTGTCCAGAGGCATTACCAGTCCCTGTGAGCCGGCGCGATAACCGATTCATATTCGCGCAACCCCACCGTCCCACGTCCGGGCTCTCCCCTCTGCCCTGCTGCACACGCATGGAAGGTAAGGTGTTTTGGTTGTCCAGTACATCCGCCTTATAGTCGGTACATGCATATGAGCCTGTTACAGAGGAAACCATGTAATCTGTGCCTCCAATACAAGACTGAAGGGTCTGTGGGCTGTGTAGGTGGGCCTTAAATGCGCAGGACCTTTCTGCTGGATCTTCCGTAGTGAGAGGCACAAGCGTGGTATTGTCTGTAGGTACCTTACCCTCTTACTACCAGTTACATGTTTCTGCGCTACGGATTACGATTTACATTTCACCTGCCGCTGTCTGCCACTCAGTGCCTGTGCCGGGCTCCCCTCTCCACTGTTTTCTAGCAGGACCTGAACCGAGAAAAATTTATTCCCACAAATCTTGTTCACGTTTCGCCCTGGCGAACCACCACCACATTTTCTTGCATTCCCCTCCGACACATTTTTTTTCTTCTCTCCTCCCTGCCCACTCCCCCACCCTTCACTCTGCACTGCCATTTTTCTGCCCTCGTGCACGCGAGACACTCTTTTTGAAGAGGTCGGTCACTAGGGCTTTGTCTTTCGGTTGTCTGCGGACTTTTTTGCCAGCCCTGTTAGAGAGATCGGGACCACCTGCACGGCGTCTGGGTGCCATTGCCAGCCGACAGACAAAAATCTGTTGTGTCCTGGCATCTCCCGTGACGTTTGCCCGTCTCTTTCTTTTTCAACAGTCTCTCCGGTCTGTGTTGGCTTCCAGACAGTTTGCCCGCTTCGAGACATCGATACCTGCGCGCGCGCTGCCCATCGACCTCGAAACGATACAGCAAGCCCTCTGAAACCGGCCAGGCCAAAGTTTCCAGGTTGTGTTGTTGCCCGCCAACTTCAGCACCTACTCTTCCTACTCTCGGTGTTCGCGTCCATCTCCCGCATCGCCCCTCGGTTCTCGCTGCTTGTCAGGTTGACCCCTCCAGGTGGTTGGAGTAGCCGACTTTCGCTCAAGCCCCAAGTTGAGAAGGTCGCTTCGTCCTTCCCTTGGGCCTCGGTTCTTCCAGCATTCCGTTGGTGCGGGGAGGTTTGAATCGACCTCTCCGGACATCGCCTCGTTCCAACGAAGGCATTAGCAGGCAGGCATTTTGCAGCCATTTTCTCTAGCAGGCATCAGCAAGCCGTTGCTGCTGACTGCTACGACGTGACGTCTGACGACCATCCATCTTTCTTTTTTCTGTCGCGCACCCCGATTGGCAACAATCCCGGTGCCTAGCCTCCCCTCTGCAGATATGTCGACCGCTACGCCATTTTCCTACGCGCAAGCCGCGAGAGGCCGCACCACTTCGCAAGCGAGTCCGCAGACCACGAGCCCAGCCCCCTCGACGACCGGATCTCAGTCGAAGGACGAGACCCCGGCCAACGTCCCCTCTCAAACAGCCATCTCCGTCACTGCCAATGGCACCGATGTTAAGGAAGCAGAGCAGAATGTTCAGCAGTCAGTCGAGAGTGCGGCCGTGAAACAAGAGTCTGAGGCTTCGTCAGTCGCAGGCGGTCCCGCTCCTTCGACAACCTCAACCACAGAGCAGACTGGCAAAAATGCCAACGAGAGTGGCAAGCAGCCTGAATCCCGTCGCGGCGGCAACAGCGAGGACAAGAGCTCCCGTTCGACCAGCAGGACTTCACGGGTCAACGATAGCTCAGATGGCAGGAAAGGCCGCAAGGGTAAGAAGGGCCGGTCTGGTGATAAGGACGAGCAAAACGAACCGAACCAGGAAGAGGAAGCCGAAAAGGCGAAGGAGCCGCCGAAGCCTGTCATCCTCACTGAGGCCCCTGTGCCGACCGTCAACCCCTGGGCTCAGCGGATGGAGGCTCAGAAGGCGAGGGCCAAACTTGCTGCTCAACAAGCGTCAGAGGCTTCCAGCGCTGCTGCTGGCGGCGATTCTAAGACTCAAGAGACAGCTGGTGCTACCGTGAACGGCGACAAGTGGGCGAAGAAGCCCGGCGAGCAGGCTGCTCGGAGAAATGGTCCTCGTGGTGGCCGTGCCAACGATAAGGACGACAAGCCCCCCGTGGCGCTTCCTCCCGTTGCGGATCCGGCATCATGGCCCGATCCTAAAGCCGCTGCTGAGCAGCGTGACCAGGCAAAGAACAAGCAGATTGAGAAGCATGAGAAGAGCGAGAATGCCGAGGAGAAGGGTCAAGAGGAGTCCGCTCCATCCCGCAAGAAGACCTGGGAGAAGCTTGACATTGTCCCCTCTGTGGTGTTCGAGACCCAGCTGCCCATCCGCGGTTCGAAGCCCCGTGGTGGCGCGCGCGGTGGCCGTGAGGCTGGCTCAATGCGCGGCAGCCACTCCAGCACATCTGGTGGCGCCTCTCACTCTACTTCTAACTCTGTGAACGACAAGTCGGCATCTTCTGGTGTCTCGGCTGGTGCGAGACCTGCGACTACTCGCCCCCGCGAGGGCAGTCTTCCTGTGCGTTCTGCTCCTCAGTCTCAGCAGGCCCAGCCTTCCAAGCGCGCTCCGGCCGATGGCCCTTCTCGGGAGCAGCGCAAGCCGGCCGCCCCGGCAAACAGCAACAGCACAGCTGACCAGGCGCGCGACGCCCCTAGCGCTGACGCATCTTCTGTAAGTCATCCGCATGAGGCGAGCGGCCGCCCTGCCCCACACAACCGCCAGTCTTCTTTCGCAGCAGGGGCTAATCGAGGTTTCAAGGCCTCTAAGCGCAGCAGTGCTACCCGGGACATCCGGACTGAGAACGGCGGTAGTGTCAACTCCGAGGCCGGCCAGGCGGCTGCCCGGTCAGCTCCTCAGGAGAGGACCAACTTCCAGGGTAGGGGTGACAACCACAACAACACGAGCGGCCAGTACCCGGCGAGAGACGGTCGCCCTGAGCGTGGCCGTGGTGGCTATCGTGCCCGCGGAGGCCATAACGGCGCCTCTTCGCACATCTCATCCGGCTCCTATGCCGCCAACGGACACTACACAGCTCCGGGAGCCTTCGGGTCTCGTCAAAACCACAACCCTCACAGCCCTCCTGCTTTCTCGGGCCAGTATGCTGGTCCTTTCGGCCACCCTGGTAGGGGTCGAGGAAACAAGTGGGCCGGTGCTGGCCAGTCGGCCGGCCGTGGCAACCACAGCGTGAGTGGCTTCCCGCCGAAGCCGGCTCAGGTCGCCGACTTTGCCGTTCCTCAGTACGCGCAGTACATGTACACTCCTATCTACGACCCGACCATTTCCATCCTCAAGGCCCAGGTCGAGTACTACCTCTCTGTTGAGAACCTCTGTAAGGATTACTACCTCCGCCAGCACATGGATGGCCAAGGGTTCGTTCATCTGTCTACCATTGCCGGATTCAAGCGGATAAAGGCGGTGACAGAGGAGCTGGAACTCCTGCGCTTTGCTTGCTCGCTCTCGGACCAGATTGAGTTTGGTGTTGGCGAGGACGGAATTGAGCGTTTGCGCATCCGCGAAAAGTGGCAACACTTCGTCCTGCCTGTTCACGAGCGTCTGGAGGCTTACCGCAACAACGGACCAACCAACTTTGTGCCTTACATGAAGCCGGATGCCGCTCAGTTCGCCATCCAGTACCACGTTCCGTTCATGGCGCAGCCCTACCCACCGGTCGCTGCTCCCGGTGCGTTCCCGGCCTACCCTGAGGATCCCGCCCTCTTTCAGGTTGCCTATGGCAACGGGGTTCACTACGATCCTACTATCGCCATGAACGGTACGCATGTCAACGGTGTCCATGGTCCCCACGACTCTCGGCTGTCTGCTGGTGTTCCGGAATATGCTCCGCCCCAGTCTCCCGTGACTCTGGAAAGCATGACCAATTTCTCGGATGCTCAAGTGGAGAACATGATGGTGATCCTGGGCTACGAGGAGAAGGAGGAGTCGGGGGTTGCCGGCTACGTTTCCGAGAAGCCCGAGGTTGCTCCAAATGAGGATGCTCCCATCTCTGCTGAGGCACAGAGGTAAGCTTCCAGAAAACCCGCAGCTTTCGGCATTTCGTTGCTCGTATGCTAACATGTTCCGCAGCACCAAGGAGGCGTCTAATACTGCGGCGGCCAATACCGAGCCCCAGTCGGAGCGTGGTATCGTCTGGGTTGCCGGATCTTCCAAGGAGCAGCAGGAGCGTAAGCCCTATGTCGAAATCCGCAAGCTTGCCCTTGAGCAGCGTCAGAAGGCGCAGCCTGGTGAGACCCCAAAGGAAATGCAGAAGCTTTACAAGTTTTGGTCTCAGATGTTGCTCAACGACTTCAATGCTAAGGTCTACACCGAGTTCCGGGATTTCGCCATGGAGGATGCTTCTCGGGAACCGGCATCCCGCTGTGGTCTGAAGTATCTCCTGGAGTTCTTCGACAAACTCCTGCTTAAGACCAACACTCGCAAGCCGTGGCCTCAGGACCGTGCTGTGCCTGAGATTTTCACGACTCACTTCCACGAGGCCGCCGAGCTCGACCGGAAGCTCGCTGATAAGGAGGCTGCCGCAGCTACTGCGGCCAATTGAATGTGAGCGACTGCACTGCCCTTGGCAGCGTTTTCTCTTGGTGCACACCTTGGACGCTGGCCGCCACAACCCCACAACGGAGGTTTTGCCGAGACCACTGTTGCTTTCTTAACATATTCAGGAGCATATCTGGGTTTTTCGTACATCGTTCAGGCGCTCTTGAGAAGACTTTTCGCCTGCCTCGTTGCTTCTCTTGTTCAAACCGAGGCGGCATCATCGAATCACTTCTCTCGGCGACATTTTCTCTACTCGACATATGACGCATAATGGCGATTCAGTTGGGGTCTGGCAAGCATTTACAGCATCCCAAGCAATGGGTTAATTTTCTTTTTCGGATTTGTTATGGTATTTGGTGGTCTTTTTTTTTTTTTTTTTTTT
>Ga0065720_1004089_pt1 | contig 10716 bp, 7 predicted proteins | sample Thericmetagenome_FD_59107 | JGI IMG/M metagenome (GOLD analysis project Ga0065720, IMG submission 59107) | Thermophilic microbial communities from the Joint Bioenergy Institute, California, USA of rice/straw/compost enrichment - eDNA_2 v2... | ecosystem: Engineered > Solid waste > Grass >... | reverse complement strand
CACAAAGCTAAATAACCTCCCTCCCCAAAACCCTCCTCCCGCGATCCAACACAATCCTCAACTGCCTTCCCCTTTTGTTTGTCCCCTCAAACACCCCCCTCCGAACCCCCTCCAAATATAATTCATAAGCAGGCATATACCCATCCACGAACTTTTCGACCTGCTCATCCGTCATGGCGTTTTCTGGTCCTTTCTCCAGACGCAGCTGAGATTCTTGCTCTTTTCGCCAGGTATAGACCCATTCTAGCGCGGGGGAAGTGGGGATGTCTAGGTGGATGAATATATCGAACTTGTCATTCAAGACGGCTTGATAGGAGCTGAGGGCGTCGTTAACCTGGCGGAGGTGTTCCAGTTCGTGCCGAGCAAGAAGGCCCTTTGTCCTATCCGAATCCTGTGATTCAGTAGTAGTAGCAGGGGAAGAGAGAGACTCTTGTGCTTCTCTCCAGCGCCGTTCAAGCTCTGCTTCGGTAAGCGGTTTGAACCCAACACACCATCCCTCTAGGATAAGAACTGTCAAGGGACGAGGGACGATAGGCCATGTTGAGCGTGGAGCGCGGTCGCCTTTCCCGGCATGGGCGGATTTATTGTATTGTGGGAGGTATAGTGGCTCTTGTTCTGGCTCCATTTCTGGCTCTGAATTGAGACTTTGGGATCGCGTTTGGGAGAGCAGCGAACTAAGAAATGAGGACAAAAGCGGGAGGTCATGTGTCCCTGTTTATGAATCAAGGTTATCAGAAATCACGTTCGAACCATCAAACAACCTCGGGATGAGCCCCTGATTCTTCAGCGTTGACCCCATCTAGCAGCCTCGATCCTCAAAACGACACCCAACAACAACAACTACAACTACAACGTAGAAGGGAAATGAAATGCCAAACGTACCAGGCAACCCCCTCTGCTCCCAAAGCTTATTACCCCCCTCGCTCAACCTTACCTGGTCCTCGCGCGTCAGGTAAAAGTCATCTATGCTTGCGACGAGTGTGGGGTAACCCTCTTGATTGTTGAGTACCGAGGAGAGAACGCGAACGAGGGTCGTTTTGCCTATGCCTTGGACGCCGTTTAGGCCGATCATAAAGGGTCGATTAGAATTTTGGGAGTTTAGGTGGGTTCGAAGGTGGGAGAGGATGAAGGGTAAGCAAATTGATAGGGGGGTTTCTTGAGGGTTGGTCATGACGGTGATTGCGGAACCGGCTGAGGTCAGGCTGACGAAGACAAATGACAGTTGCTTCGCAGTTGACGAGTCTAGACTGCATGAATAAGTGTTCCAGAACGTAGACCGTCAACCAGAAGTTTAATTGCTTCAGACTGTTATCGTTCCCCTGAGATGCCCCGGTCTAAGGTTTTCGTTAAGTTGTAAAAACTGCGGAAGCGCAATTTTGGGATTTCTCTCGCAACTAAACGCAAAAGCGCCTGGAAAAGTGAGCAAATTGCCGCAAAAGCTTGCGATTAGAAAACAAAAAGGCTTTCTCAGACCCAAAACGTGAACAAATCGTCAACATCAACGCTGTTGTCGTCGTGATACCTCATCCTCAGGCAACGCCTTCATGCAAACTCTCGGAGCTCGGAGCTGGGGAAGCCGAAGGTGTGTCGTCATCTATCGAACTGGCTCGGCTTGGCATGGCGTCGGCCAGGGTCGGCTTGATGCAAGCCTTGGAGCTGCTGAAGTGTGGGGACTGGGGAAGTGTGGGGTTTGGACTCTTGCACGTTGCTTTCGAGTCTGAGGACGAGAAGGTTGACGATGGGAGTCAAGAAGGTCAATTGAAAGAAGCTCTGATAGAATAGCGGGTCTAGATCTGGAGTAGATTCGGAATCGACATCAACACATACAGTGTCGTTTCAACTTCTTACATTTTTTTTTTTCCGGAGGGACAACCTCTTCCAGCAAGCAACCCACTCCCATGTGACAGCCGAGGGCCCGTATAAGTCTCGGCGCCATTGCGCCGACACAATCGGCTGTGCCTGGCGCTCGCAGATGCAGCTGTCATTGCACTGAGTGCCATCGGTCCAGCGTCCGTTTATTAGACTCTCATCTAGAAGCTTACCATTTGGATAACCGACTGCCGAGTACACACACGGCTAAGACGCAGGCGGGCGGCTCGACAGCTGGCGCGGCGCTGGCAGCAGCCAGATCTGAGGAAAAGATCACCCGCTCGGGCCGTCGAGGGCTGCCCAGCTTTCGATCTCGCCGCTGGGGCCAGCAGTCTCACGTCGTAGGCAGTCTGTAGCAGGCATGTGAACAACGGCGCCAACCCTGCAACCCTGCAGATTCCCCCGCTCTCGGCAGTGGGGAACGGTGGACCCAGAGGGGAGCCAATGGGAGGGCGACATGACCCAGCGGCCGCGACAGCCGTAATGCCTCGGCTTAGCAGGTGCTGGGGAGCCGACCGGCAGCGCTGGAAGCAGGAGCCAGGCCAGGCTGGAGTCGGCTGGAGCCAGGTTGCGCCGTACGTGTTTTGGTATTTGAGGTCAGGTTTGTCGCTGCTGCGGAGGGAGAGCGTCTGTTCCTCTTCCTCGATCCTTCCTTTCTCACTGTCCTCGACCTCGTCTTATCCCTATCCCTATCCTCTTTCCGTTGTTGATACCCGTGGATCCGTGGTTGATCCTTAATTCCCCGCCTAAGGAGTAGTTCCTCTTTTTCCATCTCGTCAACCACCAACAACACACCCCAAGTTTCAACTTCTTAATTCAACCACACACACACACACACACACACACACACACACACACATACATACATACATACACATACATCATGTCGGAGCTCAGGTTTGACGGCCAGGTCGTTGTCGTCACCGGCGCGGGCGGCGGTCTCGGCAAGGCGTACGCCAAGTTCTTTGCGTCGCGCGGCGCCAGCGTGGTTGTGAACGACCTCGGCGGCTCCTTCAAGGGCGAGGGCAAGGACACGCGCGCGGCCGATGTCGTGGTCAACGAGATCAAGGCGGCCGGCGGTAAGGCCGTGGCCAACTATGACAGCGTCGAGAACGGCGACCGCATCATCGAGACGGCCATCAAGGCTTTCGGCCGCATCGACGTGCTCATCAACAACGCCGGCATCCTGCGCGACATCAGCTTCAAGAACATGAAGGACGAGGACTGGGACCTCATCTTCAAGGTCCACGTTAAGGGCTCCTACAAGTGTGCCCGCGCCGCTTGGCCGTACTTCCGCAAGCAGAAGTACGGCCGCATCATCAATACCTCGTCGGCCGCTGGTCTGTTTGGCAACTTCGGCCAGACCAACTACTCGGCTGCCAAGCTCGCCATGGTCGGCTTCACCGAGACCCTCGCCAAGGAGGGTGCCAAGTACAACATCCTGTGCAATGTCATTGCCCCCGTTGCTGCCAGCCGCATGACTGAGACCATCATGCCCCCGGATGTTCTGGCTCTCATGAAGCCCGAGTGGGTTGTGCCCCTCGTCGCTGTCCTGGCTCACCCCAGCAACACCAGCGAGTCCGGCTCCATCTTCGAGGTCGGCGGTGGTCACATCGCCAAGCTGCGCTGGGAGCGCTCGCAGGGTCTGCTGCTCAAGTGCGACGAGACCTTCACCCCCGGTGCCGTCTTGAAGAAGTGGGACCGCATCGTCGATTTCTCCAATCCCCAGTACCCAACCGGCCCCAACGACTTCCTGGGCCTGCTCGAAGAGTCGCAGAAGCTCGGTCCCAACGAGCAAGGAGAGAAGATCGACTTTACCGGTCGCGTCGTGATCGTCACCGGCGGTGGTGCCGGCATTGGCCGCGCCTACTGCCTGGCTTTTGCCCGCCACGGCGCGTCGGTTGTCGTCAACGATCTGGTCAATCCCGATGACGTCGTCAACGAGATCCGCAAGATGGGCGGCAAGGCTGCGCCGGCCAAGTTCTCGGCTGAGGACGGTGATGCTGTCGTCAAGGCTGCCATTGACGCCTTCGGCCGCGTCGATATCATCATCAACAACGCCGGTATCCTGCGCGACAAGGCCTTCACCAACATGGACGACAAGATGTGGGACGACGTTATGGCCGTCCACGCCCGCGGCACCTACAAGGTCACCAAGGCCGCCTGGCCCTACTTCCTCAAGCAGAAGTACGGTCGTATTGTGAACACCACCTCGACCTCGGGTATCTACGGCAACTTTGGCCAGGCCAACTATGCTGCGGCGGTAAGTCTCGTGAACTAACCTATTTTACTCAGGACCATGCTGACTTCTTTAGAAATGCGCCATCCTCGGCTTCAGCCGCGCCCTGGCCCTCGAGGGCGCCAAGTACAACATCTATGTCAACACTATCGCCCCCAACGCCGGCACTGCCATGACCCGCACCATCCTCCCCGAGGAGCTCGTCCAGGCTTTCAAGCCCGACTACATTGCTCCCCTGGTGCTCGCCCTCTGCAGTGACAAGGTCCCGGTCAAGCCGACCGGCGGCCTGTACGAGGTCGGCAGCGGCTGGATGGGCGCCACCCGCTGGCAGCGCACCGGCGGCCACCAGTTCCCAATCGACGTGCCCCTGACCCCTGAGGAGGTCCTTAAGAACTGGAAGGATATCGTCACGTTTGACGAGCGCGCCGACCACCCCGAGAAGACCCAAGACAGCATTGGCAAGATCATGGCCAACTTTGAGAACCGCAAGGCCGGCAAGGTATGATTCGTGCTTTTGGCCTCTTTTTTTTTTCTTTTTCTTGCTCTCTTAGTTTTTTGTGTGTATCATAATAGTGCACTATAACACGGTCTTGGACTCTCTTGGGTTATGCTAGTGTAACAATACACATGATGATGAATGATGATGAATTTGACTCTAACACAACTGTAGAAGAGTGAGTCGAACCAGTACCTGGAGGCCATCGAGAAGGCTCTCAAGGTCGAGGGCAATCCTACCGAATACAAGTTCACCGAGCGCGATGTCGTGCTGTACAACCTTGGTATTGGCGCCAAGCGCACCGATCTGCGCTATGTCTAGTAAGCTCTGGTGTGCTCTTTTGTAAGCTTTTTGAGTAAGTCTAACGGCGACTAGTGAGGGCAACGAGGACTTCCAGCCCGTGCCCACCTTCGGCGTCATCCCGCCCTTCAACGTCGAGATGCCCTACAACCTCGAGGAGCTCGTGCCCAACTACTCCCCGATGATGCTGCTCCACGGCGAGCAGTTCCTCGAGATCAAGAAGTACCCCATCCCCACTTCGGGCACCCTTGTCTCGCGCGCTCGCCTGCTCGAGGTTGTTGACAAGGGCTCCGCCGCCATCGTCCGCTCCGGTGTCACCACCGTCGACGCTGCCACCGGCGAAGAGCTCTTCTACAACGAGATGGTCGTCTTCCTCCGCGGCTCCGGCGGTTTTGGAGGAAAGAAGAAGCCTGCTGACCGCGGCGCCGCCACAGCTGCTAATAAGCCCCCTGCTCGTGCGCCCGACGCAGTGGTTGAGGAGAAGACGACCGAGGAGCAGGCTGCGCTGTATCGGTTGAGTGGCGACTACAACCCTTTGCACATCGATCCAGCGTTTGCGGCGGCCGGTGGGTTCAAGGTGCCCATCCTGCACGGGCTGTGCTTCTTTGGGATTGCAGGGAAGGCCGTGTATGAGAAGTACGGCAAGATTAAGAATATTAAGGTTAGGTTTGCTGGGACTGTTCTGCCGGGGCAGACGTTGGTGACGGAAATGTGGAAGGAGGGCGACAAGAAGGTCGTGTTCCAGACTAAGGTGAAGGAGACGGGGAAGGTTTGTATCGGGGGCGCTGCGGCGGAGTTGTATTAAATTGAGGAGTGAAGGAGGGTGAAAAAGGGGTATTGTTAGCGAGAGAATCACTTGGGTTTAGTAAGTGTATATAGTTAGTTTGTGGGTTGGTTTCTTATGTTAGTTTGAGTCTGGATGGATGGTTATTGTTGACTTGAACTGTGTTAGTCTCAATCAAAGGAGGTAATCAGTTATTGTTAGTGTTGGAATTGTCTTGAGATTTGGTCGGGGTAAAGTGAGAGAGAGTTTGTCTGCCGCCCGTATAGGTGTGTTTGCAACCGCTTATGATGTGTGAGGGGCTGGTATGCCGAGGAAGTAGGTAGGTAGGTAGGTAGGTAGGTAGGTAGGTAGGTAGGTAGATAGATAGATAGGTAGCTAGTTCCGTTAGGGACCTAATTGGCCCGGGCTGAGTGACTACTTCATAGAGGTGTTGATTGGGTACTTTGGGCTGAGTTTGCGTTGAGTGTGATATGGGTTGATTACCTGGTAAAGGCGGTGTTGGTTTCGCTTGAGTCCAAGTTTGACTTTAGTGACTTAGCCTGGCTTAGTTTGACTCAAGTTGATTTAGCTGAACTCAAGTTGGCTTTGATTGCCGGCAAAAAGAGGACTGGGCACCGTAGGGTGTTGACCATAGCCCAGGCGCAACCAATAGCCGTCACCGCTGCAAACACAATCTGGTGCATTTTGCTTTGTATAAGAGCGAGCGTGTGTGTGTATGTGTGTGTGTGTGAGTGAGTGAGACTACGTCAAAATCCTCTAGCTCCTGAGTAGCTGGGTATATCACCAAATAAACCATGCGATGCCGTCCGAGGGCCGAATGCCATGTCTTGATGCGTAACTCTGTGGGTAGATGAGAGAACTGTGGCCAGTATGCAACCGGTACGCCGTTGATGCTCTCATGTTTGTGAGATACGGGTTGTGGAAAAGCTTGATGGGGACTATCCGCGTCTTCAGGTTGGTTCCACCCGGGAAGGGTAACATGTTGCTCCACGTCGTTCATGCTGTTCAAGATGAAGGGGCGCGGTGTCATTGTTTGAAAGAGGGAGAGGATTTGTGGGGAGAGGTCGAGCCTTGGTATCCTCACACATATGCTGGTTAAGTGCTTGAGCACATACTATCTAGACATGTCGCATCAGAGGGGCAATCAAGCAATAGTTTATGTGACCTACTTTCAGGGACAGCGACTTGGATGACCACAGACGAAGCCTAAAGTGGTAATTATTGACAAGACAATTGTGAAGACAAGAATATCAGTTCACTTCCCTAACCAGGTCCGCTAATTCCGTAATGTGCAAAACACAACATTTATACTAAAGCTAGTCCTGTGGCACATACCCAAATTGAGGGTTGCTGCACTTTCTTATAATATGCGCCCACCACTCGTCGGCCGCACACAATCCATGGCTCTCTGTTCTTGAAACTCTGCTCTCTTGAACCATCGTACTTGCTTCTGCACTTTCCCATACGCTATTCTATGCTTTCTCCTCATATCTCCACTCCATGAAACCACAGCTATAGGAACCAGACTCATCACACAAATATATTACGCAGTTCAAGAACGTTCAAACCATCTGGACCAGTCCTGGACAGTCACATGACACAAGCTCAGCCCCCATTTGCAAGAGACGAGGGTGTGCTTTTCTAGTTAAATCCGCCGCCATTGCTTCGAGCAGCACCTGCCAGATCAGCTTGAAAGAGAATTTATTCTGCGCACAAAAGCGCAATGCTGCTCCAAATCTCTAAATACAGACAGATTGCAGATGGAGTTGGCAAGGTCTTCAATGCGGATGTCAGTCCTTTTAGGGAGAGTCGACAAACTCTTGAGTGATGCCCAGGCCTTTTGGGGGAACGAGGTCCAGCGGTATGCGCCCAGCACGATCTGCTAAGCTCAGATCACTTCGACCATGAGGTAACAGAGTTTAACAGCCGCGATATGACCAGTCCATGCAGCATAATTCAGCAGCGTTTGGCCATAGTTGTTTTGTCATTCTGGATCAACTCGGCCATCAGATAACAGAGTTTTAACAACCAACAAATGACTGCTCGTTGCAGAGTAACTCAGCGGCTTTTGACCGAACTTGTCTTGTCATTCTCGATCAACTCGGCCATGATGAAACAGAATTTTGAAAATTTCCACATGACCGGTCGATGTAGCGTATCTCTGCGGTGTTGCGCCATTGTTGTCTTGTCGGTTTGGATCAACTCGGTCATCAGATAACAGAGTTTTGACAATCTCGGTACGGCCTTGCAATGCAGCCCAGCCCAGCGGGGTTCGACCATAGTCGTCTGGTCGGTCTGGATCAACTCGGCTATCGGACAACAGAGTTTTGACAACCTCCAGATGGCCGTCCATTGCAGCGTAACTCAGCGGCGTTCGGCCCGAATTGTCTTGTTTGTTTGGATCAACTCGGCCATCAGATAACAAAGTTACAACAACCTCCGTACGGCCATTATATGCAGCAAGGCATATCGGCGTTTGGCCATTGGTGTCTTGTCGGTTTGGATCTATTCGGCCATCAGATAACAGAGCTTTAATGACCTCCGTATGGCCGTACCATGCAGCAAGACCCAGCGGCGTTTGGTCTTGCTTGTCATGCTGGTTTGGATTAACCCGGCCATCACATAACAGAGTTTTAACAACCTCCGCATGGCCATTCCATGCTGCCCCATTCAACGGCGTTTGGCCACGCTTGTTTTGTCGGTCTGGATCAACTCGGCCATCACATAACAGAGTCTTAACAACCTCGGTATGGCCATTACATGCAGCCCAACTCAGCGGCGTTGCGCCACCGCTGTCTTGTCGGTCTGGATCAACTCGGCCATCAGATAACAGAGTTTTAACAATCTCAGTATGGCCCTTCATTGCCGCCCAAGCCAACGGTGTTCTGCCAGAGTCGTCTTGTCGGTCTGGATCAACTCGGATATCAGATAACAAGGTTTTAACAACCTCCAGACTGCCGTTCAATGCAGCAAAACTCAGCGGCGTATGGCCTCCATTGCTTGGTCGGTCTGGATCAACTCGGTCATCAGTTAACAGCGTTTTGACAACCTCGGGACAGCCCATCCCTGCCGCCCAACTTAACGGCGTTTTGCCATAGTTGTCTTGCCGGTCTGGATCAATATCGGGGGCATGTACAAGGAGTGCCTTGACTAGATCATTGAGCCCATAGGCACCAACTATGTGAAATGCATTCTGTGATGGCTGCAAAGCCTCTGATAATTGCCCTGGATTCTTTCTGATCTCGGAAAAGAGATCGCAAAGTTGTGCCACCATGCTGACCCATTCCGATTTTGTTAACAGCTCAATCAACTGAGGTGTGCAGAAGCAACATGCAGATGCATGGTGTCCCCAGCAGTCAACGGCATAGGTGAAGAGAGGTATCTCAAGTCGTTTACACGCCTCTTCATACGTCCTGACAGGGCCGCCTGAGAAGTCTTTGAATGAAAGGAATGATACGCAGGTCTTTGCGATGTCGAGATGGGCGGTCGGAAACCACTGACTCCATGTATCCTGGAAATATTCCTGAGCTGTGTGGTGGGCAAGCCGAATGATTTCGCTGTCTTTGTCGATGACAACGAGCCCACAGCAGGCCGAAAGCATGTCTTCGGCATCAGGAATCGCGGTTTCATCAAGCTCGTCTTCACTGTCCTTGACAGCCCATGCATACTGAACATCTGTCGTTTTGAGAGGACGTTTAGCGCAGACGATCCACGATAGCACATGCTTGGCGAGCTCCTTGTATCCGACCGGTTGTCCATCGATTCGCTTCATTACATTGTCATAAGCCCGGCGTAATAGGGTAAGTCTTGGCTCCTTTTCCTTAGAGTCGTTTTGAAGCTCGTTCAGTGTTTTACGGATAAGTTTTACGCTAACTTTATCCTTCAAGGATTCGACGAAGAGGTGAGCGAGCAGGAACCTAATCTTGTAAGTAAGCATTTGCTCTATTGAATCAACAACACATGGTTTATGGACACTGATCACTTACATGCCATCTGCGACATTGGCAATACAACTGACGATTTCATGTTGGAGGTCCGGATACTTTGATACGCTGCGCAAGTTGGACATCTGATTGCGCACGTATCGCTCGATGTCGTCTCTATGGGCTACGATCTCAAGCCGAGTGGAGCGCCCATCAAAGGCTTCCACAATATCAGGTACAGGGCGGGAAGTAGCCAGGATGTTGACATTGCTTCTCTTCGATTGAAGGCGCAGCAATGCCTTAATGAACTTGGAATGATCATCGTCGCTCATTTGACACTCGTCCAGCGCATCGACAATAACGAAGACCCCATCCTTGTACAGTGCAGCGACAGTACGGAACATCTTTTCGAGATCGTTCAACAACTCGTACTTATTGCGTTCAGAATAGACTTTCACAACTGCGCGTGGCGGTGGAGACTTGTTCATGATTAGTTGCTTTACGAGGTTGGCAAGGAGCTGCTCCACGGCTTGGTCGTCTACGCGCCGGAAGTTACAGTATAGGTATGCGATGCCAACGTCACGGTTCACCAAGTTCCTTTGGAGATGATCAATGACGATCGATGCAAGGATAGTCTTCCCGGCACCTGGTATGCCGGGGCAGAAGAGAGTGACCGACTTCCTTGAGAGCCTAGTGGGCTGGTTAGCTTGAGGGAAAATAAGAATGAGCCAGGTTCGAAGGAAACAAGGACTATACCATTCCTGAAACTGAGGNGACTCTAGAAACCACTGTCCTGTGCCTTCTTGTCTTTGGCGTAGNAANTCGGCTTGTTNTTTCGAAAAGTCTTCTTTGGACAAGGAAGAGAGCCAGTCGAGGATCTCTGTATCTTCTAGTTCTTAGGGAACAGATGTCAGCTCAAGATCGGCCACAAGACGATGACTCGCAAACAAGCGAGATTAAGGTTCGGACAAACCTTCTTCCCAATCGCTGTTCACCTGCGATTGATCGGAGCTGATAACACTCTCAGTATCAGTGTTATCGGAAGCAGGGGAATCAGCATTATTGACAGTAAGGGGATTAGAGTTGTTAACGGCAGAGGAATCAG
>Ga0065720_1021390_pt1 | contig 10718 bp, 10 predicted proteins | sample Thericmetagenome_FD_59107 | JGI IMG/M metagenome (GOLD analysis project Ga0065720, IMG submission 59107) | Thermophilic microbial communities from the Joint Bioenergy Institute, California, USA of rice/straw/compost enrichment - eDNA_2 v2... | ecosystem: Engineered > Solid waste > Grass >... | reverse complement strand
GATTTAAAAAATAACGAACAGCACAGACCGCAATAAATACTGTACCTACGAAAACATGAAGTCCATGTAATCCTGTTAACATATAAAAACAAGACCCAAAAATTCCATCACTAATATTAAACGGAGCCTTTATATATTCATAAAGCTGAAACAAAGTAAAAACGAATGCTAATGCAATAGTTATTGACAAAGCTTCTAAACCTTCCGCACGTTTATTAGCTCTTACAGCATAATGTGCCCAAGTAACAGAAACACCAGACGATAACAAAATTACAGTATTATAAAATGGAATTCCCCAAGCATCAATTGGTTCTATACCTAAAGGAGGCCATATAGTACCAATTCCAACAGTCGGAGATAAGCTAGCAGAAAAAAACGCCCAGAAAAAAGAAGCAAAAAGCATAGCTTCAGAAAAGATAAATAGAGCCATACCAATATAAACGTTTTTACGAACAGAAGTAGTAAAAACACCTTGATATGTAGACTCTCTAATTAAATCTCTCCACCAAAAACATACAACACCTAATAAAAGTAAAGCACTAAAGAACATTGGATCAAAAGCGTAATCACTTACATCAAAAAAATGAAAATATAAAATAGTACCAATAACAAGACTAAATAGTTGTAACGCTGCTAAAATTGGCCAAGGGCTTCTATCCACCAAAAAGAATGGATTATTTTGCTTTCTAACCCAGGTGTTCATTTTCAAAAGGTCAATTAATGAACCCCTCCGGCAGCGAAAACAAAACACTGCGGCGCCTCACCCTATATTATCCAGTAATATATTGATCTTTTATACTTAACACTATTTATTATGTAAAATAGACTGTTAAGTCCGGACATAAATCTACAATCAAAAGAAAACAGTTCCAGGTTATTTTTGATATAATAAATATTATTTTGGATGATATTTGGTATACTCTTCATCTGAAATAACATCTATTATATAACTATGTTCAATATGGTCAATCAATAAATTTTGACTTTCCAAAGGACCTAGATTAAACATAATATATACAAGAATGTCTAAACATAAAATAAAAAGCATAAAGGCACTATTATGCAAATGTTCTGGAAGTTTTCTTTGAATTAACCGGATTACTGGAGGGCAGTATGGGCATAAAAATATAATAAATATGCCCAGAGGCTTAAGAGGGCAGAAAATCATTAGAGCCGTGCGGACCCCCCGTTTAATTTCTTAAACAAGGCGGTATGGGTACGTACTAAGGTACGAGATTTATGTAAATACGCCATTTTTACAAAGGCGGAACGGAAGAAAAACCCGAATGTAGCAAGAGTATATTTTACTACAGCTATAGTCACAGGAATATAAGTTAAAATATCTAATTGAGGCATTGTTTATTTATTATATTAATTTCGTTAATAAAATACATAATGCATATATAGGATCTGGATAAAATATAAACAAAAGATTAAACCAAACACAAAATGAAATAACTGTAGCAGTACCTTTAGGTACTATCAACTTAGTTATAATCATCTCAGAAGAACGTTCAAAAGATATAATTTTGATCAGACGTAAATAATAAAAGGTACTAATAACACTTAAAACAACGATTATAAGAGCTATTAAATATAAACCATTATCTATAAAAGTTTTATATAAAAATAGTTTTCCCCAAAATCCAGCTAAAGGTGGAATACCTGCTAAAGAAAATAATAGTACAAGAGTACTATATCCCAACGCAGGATTAACTTTAACAATTTGAGAGAAATTTACAATAAACGTTCTCAAATTAACATCTAAAGATACTATACTAAACAAACCAAGCAATATTGTAGAATATATTATTATATACAACAAAATTGCTTGGGGTGCCATTTGAGTATTAGTCCCTAAAGCACAAATAACAAGACCCATGTGACTTATTGAACTATAAGCCAAAAATCTTTTTGTAGCTGGTTCAAATAAAGCACCATAAATACCAACAACCATTGACAATAAGCCAAATAAATAAAATATCCAAACAAATCCTTGAGCAAAGCCTCCAATAAATATAAGATAATATAATTTTATAAACAACACAATTATAATAACTTTTGAAAAAATTGCTATATATGCTGTTAAGCCTGAAGGAGAATCTTCGTAAATTCTAGCAGCCCAAGAATGGAAGGGGACGATAGTTAATTTGAAGAACAGTCCACATGTTAAAAGAATCATACCAAATATTAAAAAACCATTGTCCATGATAAAGAACTGATCTTCAAAAACCAAATATTTATATAAATCGTCCAAATTTAAAATACCGGTAGATCCGTAAATTAAACACATTCCAAAAACCAATAAAGAAGAAGAAATTCCTCCTAACAAAAAATAAGTTACACCTGCACTAATAGATCGTGATGCTTCTTTATTTTTTAGTGTACAAACGATATACAGAGGAATACTCAATAATTCTATAGATAAATAAATCATAATAAAATGATTTGATATTAAAAGAATTAAAGACGAAACCGCTGAAAAAGCAATTAAAGAAACAAATTCAAAAGAACGTATACGATTTAAAAAAATATAATCTTTTAAGTATATAAAATATAATAACAAAAGAAAAACAATACCCATTTTTAACTGAGTAAAATATGGGACTTGTCTTAAAAACCCTCCTAAAATATCTCTATAAATCCCTAAATCATTATAAAACATAAAAAGAATTAAACTAAACATAAGCATAATATAAAAAGTCAATTGAACTACACGAAGATTTTTTGATATCTTAGGTTGTTGAAATTCACACACAGACACTATTCCTAACAAAAGGACCAATGATGTAAAACAGTAAATTTCTGGTAAAAGATATAAAATATCTTCAAAAGTTGCAACGCTAAAATCACTTGATATAGAGTCAGAAGAACAACTATCACATCCGTCCAAGGTAGCACTAAAAAGTTTCCCTCGAACGTGATCAATCATATCTTTTTGAATTGAACAAAACATAGTTCCTATTATAGAAGAAAAATATAAATATAAATCTACAAAAAAATTTAAAATCATTAGTATAATTAGTAGTCTTTATTGAAAAAAAAATAAAACATTTTATAGAAAAAAACAAAAGTATGTGAAATTTAGAAAGTGGCGTGTGGCTGGGGGCATCAATAAGTACTAAACAAACTTAATTGCATTAGTACTTTTGCCCCAAAACAGCCTAGGTCCAATTGGACTCGAACCAATAACCTTACCATTATGAGCGGTACATTCTACCATTGAATTATGGACCCGGGCTTACCACTTTTATGTTGTTAAATACAACCTCTATAACTAAAATAAAATACGAATATCTATAAATATTTGTTGACCAACCCTCCGTTAAACGCAGAATTATAAGCCATAATTTTTGTTTGACCAGGAAATTTTTTACAAATTTTAGTCAAACGATTATAACAAGGAGCTCTCAAAAGAAATTTCCCCATGCTATAGTATTCAAAAATTATTGAGTTTTTCGGTGCATATGCAATCCAACGGTAATGGCCTCCCTTACCCTTACCCATACGAACTTCCGCTGGTTTTTTGGTAAGTTGAATATTTGGAAAGATTCGTCTAAAATAATAATGTCTTACGGCGAAGATACTATCTTCCTTAAATACTCCTTTGCGAAGTTTCTTATTTCTTTTTACACGACGCTTACGTCGTAATGCAATCCTTACCGCCTCCAATTGATTAGGAGTAATTCTACTCGTTTCTAACGATACAACACTAAACTGCCCGAAAATGGCTGTCTGATTATATTTTATATTTTTTGGTATAATAAGATGATTCTTTCTATATTTAATTTTTTTTGGATATAATAAACGCATTTTGTCTAACAATAATTTATATTATTTATTTAGTTATTTTTTTATTATTAAATCCTCAATAAAACCAATAGTACTTTTATTTTGGATCATAAAGCTAAAAGGTCTAATGCCACGTATTTCGTTATTTTTTTATCAAAGTAGGACTAGATTTTTTCAGATCTAAAAAAGTATTATGTTGATCCTTAGAATTTGTTTTTTTTAGATGAGATTTATTCTTTATATTTTCATTTTGTAATTTGTTATTATTACTAATTTTATAAAAAATCGAATTAATTAACAAAGTTTCTCTACTAGACTTTTTATTGGTGAATCCATTAATAGTTTTTTCTACCAATTGTTTTTTTCTCAAATCATTAGTTTTTAAAATAGATCTTTTAGATTGTATTTGCAAGTGAGCTTTTGAACTATAATATGTCATTATAATAAAAATATGAAAAGCAGACCGTAGAACTTTTAAATGAGAGTAGTAGAATCTTCTCTTTTTGCGTCGAATACGTGCAATAGTATTAGACGTTTTTATTAATTTATAAAGATAAATTCGATTTGAATCTCCTTTGCTTAAACAGTTAAAATAACTAAAACGACAACGAAGGCGAAGCTTTTTCCTAAAAAACATTCTTAACATCCTAGAAAAATATAAATCTAGATGCAAGATGTTATTGCCTACCAAAAAATTATTGGTGGAGTTTTTTGATATTCCTATGCTATTGTTCAGACATAACTTTCTATAAGATAATATATAGCCTTTAGTAGCAGTCATTTTTAATGTTATTTAATACTAATTAATGCTATGTGTTCTCTAAATTTTTATGTTATATACCAACTAAGCTTTATTTCTTTTTTTCTTCTTTTTCACTTCGAAAACAAGAGTAGGTCTAGACCTAACAAACTCGCCAACTTTAAACCCTATCATGTTGCTATTAATTTTAAGGGATTCTATAGAATTCCCAGTATAGACCTGAAATTCCATTCCAACAAGATCATCTGTAATTAACACATTACGAGATATCTTGTTTGGGTTATTACATATAATTTCAGGGTCTTCAGAATAGTCATAAGAAACGTGATCAGAATATATTATAGAATCTTCTACTGGATAATACCTCGGTGAATAAGGAAATTTTCGCATTTTTTATTTTTATATCGTAAAGATATATTTAAAGTCTTGAAACTAGACATATAAATTCACTTGACTAGATTTGTTTATTTTAAATATAATTATATATGTGAGAAGGATGAGATTTGAACTCATGTTGTTTAAAAACTAACAATTTGGTTTAGCAAACCAACGCCTTAAACCACTCAGCCACCTTCTCAAGCTTTAAACAACATTAATACCGAGCGTATATTACTATTACAAATTAACTAATTTTATAAGATGACTCTTCAAAAAAAAAAAAAAAAAACAACAAGGGTTTAAGGACTTGAACCTTAAACGACGACTTTGGAGGTCGCTATTTTACCATTAAACTAAACCCTTGGATTTCAAAGTTTATTTTGATAACATAATTCACACGCATAATAATAATGAAAATTATAATACCACTATATAATAATTATAAATGGATGGAGTAGCTGGATTTGAACCAACGATATCGAGACCAAAGCTCGAGGCCTTACCTACTTGGCGATACTCCAAAAATTTAAATACCGATTATATTAAAGATAACGAATAATAACCCAAAGACCAAATACTAGTAAGCCGTAATCTTGGATTACACGCACGAAATATTTCGTAGGTGTAATACCTTTTAACCCTTTACTTTCTAAAACTGCTATAGATAATGGATCGACTTCAGAATCATATACATATAAGAATGGATAGATTATTAATAAGTAGAAAAAATAGAAAAATGTAGCAATCTGTCCTACTAGAACATAAGGATATTCAACAGGACATCCCCCAATATATAATAAAATTAAGAAGTCTAGAAAAAATAAAAAAGTAAAAAATTTATGTAATGGTCTAAAACTACGAATTTTAAACGAAGTTGTATAAATATAACTTGATACATAGTAAGCCAGAGGTATTACCATTAATGCTATTAGAGCACCAAACATTGCAATAACTCCTAATAATTTATCAGGAATTGATCTTAAAATAGCATAAAATGGGAGAAAATACCATTCAGGAACAATATGCGTTGGTGTTACCATAGGGTTTGCTGGAATATAATTATCAGGATGGCCTAAGTAATTAGGAGCAAAAAATACTAAAAAACAAAATACTCCAGCAAAAATCCAAAAAGCCATTAAATCTTTCCAAAGAAAATAAGGCATAAAAGATATAGAATAGCTTGTTTGAACACCCAACGGATTATTAGAACCTTCTGAATGTAAAATAATTAAGTGAATTATGGCCAACACTGCAATAATCATAGGAAGTAAGTAATGTAATGCGAAAAATCTAGTAAGTGTAGATTCTCCAACAGAAAAACCACCCCACAGCCAATAAACGATATGTTCACCAACAAAAGGGATCGCTGAAAAAAGGTTAGTAATAACAGTAGCACCCCAAAAACTCATTTGCCCCCAAGGAAGAACATACCCTAAAAAAGCAGTAGCCATGATAGCGATTAAAGTAACAACACCTACAACCCAAACTTCAGCTCTAGGAATCATATGAGATGAATAATATAAACCACGAGCCATATGTAAATAAACCACAATAAAAAACATAGACGCACCGTTTGCATGAAAATATCTTACTACCCAACCGTAATTTACATCACGCATAATATGTTCTACGGAATTAAATGCTTCGGATATATCAGGGTTATAATAACAAACAAGAAAAAAACCCGTGATAATCTGGATACCTAAGCAGATCCCAGATAGAGATCCTAATCCCCAATAATAATTCAACAACGGCGGAGTTGGATATGTGTTTATATGAGCGTCTATTTCTAAACCAAAAGCTCTAAAAGGATTAACGCGCATTTATTTTTAAATACAAAAACCGAACCTCTAAAATAATTTATTTGACAAATCTTATATTTATACTCGTTATTGGACTCGAACCAACACCTTATTAAAAGACTAGATTTTAAGTCTAGCACGTCTACCTATTCCGTCAAACGAGCCTAAAAGTATTGTGTAAATTCTATAAGTTGATATATTTCTATATCATGCAACTCTTTACTAATATTTATTATGAAAATTTAGAAAGTGATTCCACAACATCTTCAAAAGATCTTGCTTTTACGTGAATTGGCATAAATGCGTGACCGATTCCGCAAAGCTCACTACATTGTCCGTAGAAGTCTCCAGATCTTTTTACATAACTAAATATTTGATTTAAACGTCCAGGAATAGCATCAGTTTTTATACCCATACTAGGAACTGCCCAAGAATGTATAACGTCACTAGATGTTATAACAAAACGAACATGTTCTTTTACAGGGACGTATAAAGGATTATCAACACTTAACAATCTAAAGTCTTTACGAGTTAACGCATCATCTGTAATCATATAACTATCATAAGAAATTGTACCCATTCCTGGTAAAACTTCAGAATATTCATAAGTCCAATACCATTGACGTCCTATAATTTTAGCAGTAAACGATGGTGTGAAAATCTCGTCCATAGAATATAATAAAGAAAAAGATGGTAATGCGATAGCAACTAAAATTAAAAAAGGAATTATAGTCCATACAATTTCTATAACTGGAGCATGAATTTGTAATCCCACTGATTTCATTGGATTTAATGTAAAGTCATTAATAGTGTGGAACAATACAACCCCAACAAAGAAAGCAATAAAAATTACATAGTACATGACTTCGTGATGTACATTTATCAATCCTTCCATAATTGGAGTAGCAGGATCTTGAAATCCAAATTGCCATGGTCTTGGTATATCAAGAACTAGATTATTATATGACAATGATAAAAAAAACATTAATATATTAATTGATAAATACAATTCTTATTTTATCAACAATTGAATAAAATCAAGAATCTACTTTTAATCTTTTCTTAGACAGTTTTATTATAATATAAAAGTTAGAAAATCAGTTTATTGTATAATACTAAGACAATACATATAATGTAATTAATATATTAAAATTCATAAAAACAAATAGGTTTTTATTGCTAATATTATATACGACTCTTTTTTATTACAACCGATCACAAACAAAATACGAACTATTAAGAATTATAAATGAAATTAATTTTACAATATACTACTCTTAATATTATATAATTAATAATAGTTCGTATTATTGTTAAAAAGTCGTAACCGTCACACTCACATACTCGCTCATTAAAGTTCATAAGTAGGATACTATATTATATAAAACTATCCGATATATTTGGTGTATAAATATATTATAAAAATTACTCCCAATATAAACAGTAAACTATATAATAAAACAGGATAAATAACTGTATACTTTATACGTAGCCTCACAAATTCAGAATCGCTAGAAAATTTACTCCAGAACTCTTCTTCCCGTAATCTAGAAAGCTTACGGTTAAGTCTGTATTCTGTATACTTTGTATACATTATGTCTCGTATTCCTATGCTAATTTTACTTCGATATAATTTGATTTTCAATAAAAATTTATTTAATAGATTCATTTGCATTTTATTGAATGTGGTTTAAGCATAATATAAGTTTTCCATTTTATTTATAATACTAGTTATTATTAATAAACATTAGAATAAGATAATAAAAACTCTCACCATAAAATGAGAATAATATATTATATATAAATAATAATTATTTTTATATTATAATGTTACTAACGGAAGTTGGAATCGAACCAACAGCTTTAGGATCATGAATCCCACACTCTACCATTGAGTTATTCCGTCAGATATAAATATAGATAATCATGCATATATTACTAAAATTCAATTATTAATAACAATTGTAACGCATATTATTATATGTTATTTTATTTATTTGGTTTATTAACTAGTTTAATAAATTAAGTATTAAAAAATATTTTTAATTTCTGTTTACATTAATATAAATATTATTTTTATATTATAAAATATATAAAAAATATAATTATATTTTATTGTATTATATAGAATTCATCTAACATTACTTTGTAAATAGTTATATCAAGTCCTATTTTTAATAAGTCTTAAATCAAGTATCTCCTAGTAATATATATATTATATATAATAAATATTATAATTATAATAAATATTTTAATAAACAAACCCCATGACCCAAAAAACAAAAAAGAAAAAAAAAAAGACCAACCCCTTTTACCCCTCTCCCCTACCCCTCTCCCCTTTTTCCCCTACTCGGATTTTTTTATTAAGGTTGGGAATTTATTTATAATTTATTTTTCAGTTTAGTTTGTTAATTCAAAAAGTATTTTTACTATATTATTGTATGTTATTTATGAATTTTTAGGCATTTATTATAATTAAATCATGAAATATAGTTTTGAATTAGGATTAATTTATTAGAAAATCGTATTTATATTATATGTTAGGAGAATTAGTTTTTCTCCCTTAAATGTAAAATTGTATATATATATTTTTTTTTACTATAGTATATATAAGTTTAATGCTTTGTAGCATACGATTATTTTAAATAAAGTTTTCAATATATTTAATTTTTAGTGTTACGACTTACTACTTATGTTTAGTTTATTTTATGTAATTGATAATATCATTGATATTTTATTAAATATTAATCGATGTCGTAATAAAATTTATTAGACATAAATGTAATGAAGTACAAATAAATATAATGTTGGATGGATATGTTGCAGGTCAATTAACGTAAATAAATGTTATATAATTTTATAGTAATGGTTTGCGTGACCGTATATTTTTATTCTATAATAGGAACTATGTTTAGTCAAAATAATTATATTAATATGTTAATTTGTATTGAAACAAGCTTTTTAGCGTCTTTCGTGCAATGTGTAACATACTCTATAGCATATGATGATCTTATGGGGATTATTTTTTCTATTATGATATTAACTGTTGCAGGCGGAGATTCTGCAGTTGGGTTATCACTTACTATTTTTAACTTTAAAGGCTTAAAATCTATAAAAGCTGAATATAATAGAACTTGTTTTTAAGTCTGCATATAAAAGTAGTCTATTTTAGTATATTAAGTATAATATATGTGTGATATATTTTTATGCATTGTTTTTTTAATATCATATTAAATTTTTTTGAAAAAATATATATATATGGCGTTTATAGGCGAAAATAGATCAATTAGGTAGATCATACGATTGTGGTTCGTAAAGTTAAGGGTTCAAATCCCTTTTTTCGCCATTCTTAGAATTCTATAAGTGTATTTTATTTCTTTCAATATTAAATGTATATTTTTATGCCATTATAAATTATTTGTTATTCTCTGTTTTAATTAAAAGATAAAATGAAAAATGAACGTGAAAGGAAAAATGCGTTCTTCTAAAAAAACATTAAAAGATTTTACTATAAATTTTGGTCCGCAACACCCAGCAGCACATGGTGTATTACGACTTGTTTTGCAATTAAACGGTGAGTTGGTAGAACGTGCAGATCCTCATATAGGACTTCTACATAGAGGTACAGAAAAGTTGATTGAACCAAGGAATTATATTCAAAATTTACCTTATTTTGATCGTTTAGATTATGTTTCTATGATGACGCAAGAACATGCTTATTGTTTAGCTATCGAAAAATTAGCTAATTGCACCGTACCAAAACGAGCATCTTATATACGTGTGCTTTTCAGTGAAATAACTAGAATATTAAACCATTTATTAGCAGTTTCTACACACGCATTAGACGTTGGTGCTATGACTCCGATGTTTTGGGCGTTTGAGGAGCGAGAAAAATTATTAGAATTTTATGAACGAGTTTCGGGAGCACGTATGCATGCGGCTTATTTTAGACCGGGGGGTGTACAATCTGATATTCCATTTGGTTT
>Ga0065720_1004949_pt1 | contig 10718 bp, 7 predicted proteins | sample Thericmetagenome_FD_59107 | JGI IMG/M metagenome (GOLD analysis project Ga0065720, IMG submission 59107) | Thermophilic microbial communities from the Joint Bioenergy Institute, California, USA of rice/straw/compost enrichment - eDNA_2 v2... | ecosystem: Engineered > Solid waste > Grass >... | reverse complement strand
TCATGTTAAGATTTTTAATTGTTTTTTCTGTTATTATTGAAAAAGTCTTACTCGTATAAATATCAGAGGATTTTATATTAGCTTTTGTATTAATCCAGCAGAAATTCGATTGTCAGAAATTATTGTAAGGATAGAACATTCTTGAATTTCAAGTTTTAAGAATATTTTAACACTAAAGACGAGCTCATGAGTTCGTCAGAGACAAACCCATTATTCCAGGTTAACCTAGCTTGATATAGTGTTCAATCATTATCTCGAACCTAGTTTTTTATTTTTACCTAGAGAATTCATCAATTTTACCGATTAGAGCACTTGAATCTAAAGTCTCAGCCAAGGGCCAAGAGTTTGAATGGTGGAGAAAGATCAAAGTAAAGATTTATCTTCGATCTTTTCAATTTTGATATTGAATTGGTGATCGGAGAGCTAAGGAAAAAGTCCTTTTTCTAAGAATTTTTCTTCTGATACAGAGGAACTTCTTTACCTTAATATTTTAAGTGTGTTTTAAGGAAGCTGAATATGTTTAAGAGAACTAATTTTAGGTTTGTTATTATACTGTTATTTCTAATCAAATTACTCAAAATATTTTCAGGCTGATAACGACAAATTATCCCACTAAAACAAGGCAAGCACTAACATCATGTTGATTGCCTCCAGAACTTGCTTAAATACTTAGAGGCAGTATTTGAACAATAATTAGTATAGTCGAAACCCCCTTTTTCTGCTTTACTAAGGTTGAAAATTAGGATGGTATTAGATTAATCATAAGACTTTCATACTCGTTTATATAAGGATCACAACAAGCAGAAAGTGTTATAAAATATTACTTAAAGATAATTTTGGACATTTTTTGGAATCTTGTGACTAGGATAAGGCTTTCCATACTCTTTGAAGAGCATGATACATCCCTGTTTGGATCCGTAGGTATCAAACAAAAAACTCTGCTCTTCTTGACAGTTTTATCATGTCTGCTTCATCCCTTCTGCTTCGCTCGTAGTGGCGCTTGACAAAGTGATTGGCATAATATTCGTATGAGGCTTTTGATAAGCAATGTGCCTATTAATTTAATCAAATCAGAAGCTGTGCGCTTTTTAGATGACACTCAGCTTTCTCGACTCTCTACGATTCATTCTGCTTAGTCTAGCTGCGTACATGGGTTTATGAGAATATATTGCTGATTATAAATTTCTGAAATTGTGCTCAATTTAGCCCAAACTTTCAGTTCTCAATCTGAATTTGCTCCACTATTTAAGATTAGTGATGATGTGATAGACGAAAATCTGAAGGACTACTTTGAAGTTTTATTGCTCTCTCGAGAATTTATTGTGAGAGCTCATAAGGAATATGCTCTAAAAGCAAATAAAAAAACTTGCAAGAATAGGGCATTTTTGTGTGTCTCACACAAAGGAAGACAACGTAATTGCAAATGATATCTATATGAACTGCCTAGATGATAATGTAAACGCAACCCTGCATAATTTGATCTGTGATATTATAAACAAAATTACTTCTCTTATAATTTTACAATTACTCTCTCATCAACCTATTTGTCCTAAGTCCTGACTACAGGATGTATTTATCAGAAAATATTTAATGGCATGCATATATTGCATAAAGAAGTAGGACAAGAATTAAAAAAAAAGATTCGATAAGCTAGAAAGAATTAGAACTCCACTTACCATGGAATCCAGGTGGAATAACTCCAGGAAGAGCAATTTTACATATCGGACCATTCTCAAGAAGATAGCTTACATGAATCCAAAGCTCACTTTTGTGTTTCTCAGCATCGTAGACCACAGTCAATATATATCCATTTTCAGGATCATTTTGTGAGCTAACCAAAATTGGTTCTGAGACATATCTCGTTTTTCCAAAGGAATATGTAATCATTTTCTTGGTTTGCCTATCATATCTTCCAATTGACCTGAAGAACTCACCCTCTGAGTTTCCATCCTGTTCGCTATGGCAAGCAACTAAGGTATATCTCCAGTTCTTTCCAATTCTTGCATCGGCCACTGATGGAAACTCGCAACCAATATGAGAGATTTCATTTGCTCCTAAGACCTTGCCCGCCTTTGGATCGATTCTCATGAATGAGATCTTTCCGGCCAACATGTCCCCACCGTCCATTTTTCCTGAAGGAAGCTTCTGTAATGCCCTGTCAAAACTCATAAAATCTGGATATTTGATAAATTCAATGTAAATCGTTCCGTCAATTTCCTCATATCCATTTACAAAATGGGCACAATAGAATGCATCTTTGATTCTAATATGATTGACCAAGCTCATCGACTCCTTATCAAAGATGAAGATCTCAGTTCCTATCTCCGGTTTCCATGACAAAGCCTCATGGAATGTCTCCCCTCCTACTAAATATTTCAACACTGACAGCTTTGTTGCATAGTCAAAGACTACAAGGTACCTTCCAGCCATCACCCAGTCATGAATTTGGTTGACATTTCTCAGATCACCATATCCCATCTTAATTAGTTGCCCATTCCCATTACATCGGAACATAGCAAGCTTAAAATCCTTACCATTTTGCAATAATCCAAAGTTGTATATATCTCCACTTTCTGGGTCAACCTTGGGATGAGCTGAGTATGTCATCCCCTTCTTAAGGAAACTAAGATCTTCGAGGCCTAGAGTTTCCAAGGTCTTTAAGTGAACTGCATGAGGAAATCCACCATCCCAGAGGGCCACAAGTCTCCCTGGCAGGGGCAGAATAGAAGCATTAGCAACATTCTTAGGCTTAGATGATCTGCTCAGCCTTGTGAGGAGTCCTGGTTTGAAGTCATATCCATTATAAAGAAACTTTCCTTTTTTCTCCTCTTTAAGAAATTCTTCAGTTTTGACATACTTATAAACTGCTGAGGCCTCTCCTTGGTTAAAGTGGACACCAAGGATGGCTCCATCTCCGTCAAACCAATGAGTAACCTTCTGGCCGGCTCTTTCGAATCTGGCAGGACCATCTCTGTAAAGAGATCCTCTTAAATCTTTGGGAATTTGGCCTTCAATGACCTGGAGCTTTGTGAGATTAAATTCTTTAGCAGGTTCTGATATAGCACGGGACCAGTGTTTTGTGATCATGTTATGATTTGTTTGTTTTTATTAATTAAAAAGTCCCATCTGTATTTGTGCCAGTGTAATTATATATGAGCGTTTGTATTAATCTCGTAGAAATTCCATAATCAGAAATTTTCCCAGTTTAGAAGATTCTTAAACTTCAAAGTTTTAAGCATTTTAAAACTTCTGGCAATATCAACTTTATTTATCAATCCATTATTTACTTGTCTTCGACCAAGATTTTTTTGATGCCCTTCTTGGACCACTCTTTCTTTTCTTAGGAACATTTGTCAAGTTCGAGGATAATTATATGGAAACTATTGTCAAAATTACAAAAACTGCAAATCCTAGTTTAATATTGTATCATAAAGCTATTGAAATGTTCGTTTTTATGAGGTGCTTTCTAATCCATCTATCTAAACATCTGTATAATTGGAATTTTAAGCACATTAAAGGAAAACAAGACAGATTCTACAGGATTAGTAGCTTTCAGTTTTTATTTGAGCATTTGGTAACATCATTGTTAGATATAATTTGCAAAGGGCTGAAAAATATAGTTCTAGAACAAATATCAAGCTAGTTGGGGAGATAGCTATCCTTCAAAGGAGAGATTGGTGATCGGTTCTACTAAAATTTTGTTGAAGTTCTGCTTAGTTAATTCAGTAGAACATGCATAATTAATCATTTATATCTAAATCCACTACAAAATAATAATAATTTCTGTCTAAAATTCCATGAACAGCAACAAACTAAGTGTTCTAATTGTCGGAGCCACTGGAAAGCTCGGAACTAGGATCACAAAGCATTGTCTGGAGAGCTCAAAGCTACTCGTCAATATTCTAGTTCGCAATCCTGACAAAAATATCCCTCTTTGTGAGCAGGTCAAGCAAGCCGGTGGGAAGGTCATCAAAGTAGATGTTAAGGAGACCGAGACCTTGAAGGATGTCACAAAGGGTATCCACACTCTAATTTCCACTCTTGATGGAGAAGATACTCTTCCAGGACAGCTTGCCTTACTTGAAGACGGAGTTAAGAATGGCTTAAAGAGATTCGTCCCTTCGGAATTTATTGTCAATTACAAAGAATATAAGGTTGGAGATTCTTTTGCCTATGATGTTATCTTGCAGTTCAGAGAGAAACTGGAAAAGACTCCTGTGAAAGGACTGCATGTTTTTCCGGGTCTGATTACAGAAATCTTCATGGACTGGATATACAAACCTGGTTTGCACCAATATTTAACACGAAGCAGAAGTTGGAGATGACCTGCTTTGATGATGTAGCAAAATATGTTGTTGCTGCTGTAGAGAAGGAGGATAGAGTTGGGGATCTGATGATAGCTGGAGACGTTTTTACTCCGATTGAGATGGCAGAGATCTTTGAGAGGGTTACTGGAAAGAAGTTTGTTGATAGTTTTAAGAGCTTTGAAGAATTACAGAAGAGAATAGCTGAGGAAAAAGAAAAGGGAAATCAGTTCCATGTGGACCTTCTTGGATTTTCTGAAGCCACTTATGATAGTAGGATCAGCCTTCCATATATCCAGAATGATGAATTTCCTGAAATAAAGCCATGTAATTTTGAAAACTGGTTAAAACTGAATTATTCAGAGAAGTAACCTTTTATATTATAAGTGTATGGAAACAAATTTTTATATCATTACTAAAAACTCACTCAGAACCGTATAATAACTCTCTCAGGGAATGAAAAACAATGTTTTAAATCTTTGTTATAGTACTTTTAATTTCATTCCAGAATTTTCGAAGTACCCAAAGGAATCTCAAAATCTCTATGTGATATCATATAGCAGATGTTTCTTGTAGAGTTTCTTCTTGAACTATCAAGTAGAAACTCTTGGAAACTCATGCAACAAGGATTAAAAAAAAAAAAATAAATCCTATCCTCCCTAGGGCAAATTGATTCAACTAACTTTTCTGCTAACAGAGAATTTAGATCGGTGATACTTCATTAAACAGAGCTTTTAAGTTCTGGTTGTTTTAAATTTCATTTGTTAAAGCACCTTCTTTACAAGGACGAATCGCAATTCGGCTACAAATTGCTAGTAAAAAAGTAGAAAAAGAATGCCAACGAAATATCACATAGTATAGAAAGGGTTCATTTTTTAGTTTATGTTATGAAATGTAGCCTAAATTTCTGCAAAATGCTTTATCAAGGGCACATACTTGATAGCTTTAGTTTCCCTATTTACCAGATACGATCTCAACTTGGATCAAGACTGAAATTGAGAATCTTCCTCAAAAGCATTTAGAAGAGAAAACCAAAGTCAGAATCTATAGGAATTTCTACACTTGTCCGCGATCGAGAGTTGTGAAGAGATTTCACATATTTTGATAAAATCCGCTTAACTGAAGCTCAATCCATTTGGTCAGAAGGTCCTATATTCTTATATAGCTTGAAAGAAGATGTTGCTTGTGCTGATCGGGCTTTAAATCAATACGATCAGGTATTGAAATATTTAAATGAAGTGATCCTCTTCTATAAAGAGCAACAGGACTTAGGTACTTACTTGTAACTGTTTAGATGATCATATGTATGAAAGAGCTGATGAATAATCTATATTATAACTGCGTCAGCAGTTCTCAATCAATCAAAAATAGTTACTTACTCCCCTTTAATGCATTCAGAGAACATTAGAGTACTTGAAATTAATAAATTTATTTTTGAACATTTCAAATGCAAACTCCTCTTGAACACCTCAATCTTTCATCCAAGCTATATCTTCGCAATGAATATAACCAATTCTGGGAGGCCTCCCTCAACCAAGACACCCAGGAAATCATCATCCGTAAAGGAGTTATCCTTGAAGACCAAACTGAAGATCCAGCATCCATCAAAACCAAAAAGAGGGTCGAGTCTTCTTTCGAAGACCAGAAGAAATACCTAGAGCAGAAAATACAAAAGAAACTCGAAAAAGGGTACCAATTCTACGACACAGATGAAAAGAAGCATATTATTGTCAATAACGACTCTGATGTCTCTATCAAATTACCAGATTTCAAGAAAATGATCAATGAGATGTTCCCACAGGACAGTCAGCCAAAGGAGGAAAAAATGATTGAAGAAAAAGAACAAACCCATAAAAGAAAGGAACAGGAGTACCTCTCTAGTAACACCGAGAAAAAAGTCAAAAAGACAGACGTCGAACTCGCCCAAGAAAGAGACTTCGCTGGTATTAGCCTAGCTCAATCCGAGATCTTCCAACCCGGCTTCCAAACCCTCCAATCCGGGCCTGAGAAGAATACCTTCATTGATAGCCAGCCTATAAACAGCCAACCAGCCAAGCCTATCCTAAAGAATAATTCCCAGCCAAATGGCCAACCCATTAATCTAGAACCTAAACAAGAAGACAGCCCTAAACACTCAGAAAACAGAAGAGTCTCCTTCCCCGAGGCCAAAGAGTTCCTGGGCCAGGATGACCAAGGACTTCACTTCAGAGGACCTAGTAGCTCCAAGTCTCAACAGATTAACGAAATAAACATTAGGAGTAACCCATTATTTGCTCGGGACAGTCTGGACTATTACCGTACCTTAAATAAAAAGGATGTTTCGGAAAAAGTCCAAGAGATAGACAAGCAGATTGACAATGGATTCTGCTTGTATAAGTTGCTATTGGTGGGGACTATAATCTTTGAAATTTGTGCAGCCTGTACGAGTATATTTCTGCTCCCAGCGAGTATATTTCTGCTCCCAGCGAGTATATTTCTGCTCCCAGCATCCATATTTGCTCTCTTCTTACAACTCTTAAATCTTTCCTTTGCTTGGAAGGCCAGAACGGCCTATGAATCTAGAGATCTTGAGAAAATGAGCAGCTGTACAACTTATTTCTTTATAAAATTCCTTATCATCACGGCCTTAGCTGTTATTTTGGCTATATTTCTAGCAATCGTTGTTTTATTTACCAGCTTTATTATGGGAACCTTCATTGGAGCTTATCTACCTGTGGGAAGCATGCTGACCCTCTTTGTAGGAGTTACTGCAATAGTCAGCGTACTTTACGTTGTTTATTGCTATTATATCTACTCAAACACTAAGGCCATAAAGGAACTCCTCCAGAAGAGGGAAAGAGCGATGCCATACTAAAAAATGAATAGGAGATTAATAGGAGATTAATCGAGAGGGATTTGGATGTAAAAAAATCTAATGATAGTAGATTTTTATTTTTATGTGTAATAGGTAATTTGGTGTGTTTTCCTACGAAGTTCTTGAATAGATTCCTAGATTTTGGGTTTGAACATTCCTTATAATAGTTTCTAACTTATAAACAGATCTGAAAAGATTTGTAATTAGAAAATTCTTTAGATTTCAATCCAACTCAATTTTATTCTCCATGATGATGGAAAGCAGACGCTCTCTTCTTCTTGTCAGACACGCCCAGTCCCTTCACAATGTTGCAGAAATCGAGGCCTTGGGGCGGCCCGAAGGTGAGCTATACTTCAGATACAGAAAGGATTTGCTAGATTGTCCAATTTCTCCTTTAGGCCACGAACAAGTCGAGGCAGCGAGTCAGATCCTTAATTCTTACAACGTCAAAGTGGTCTTCGCTTCTCCTTTGAGAAGAACGTTGATGACCGCAACGGGTTTATTTAAGTCCCATCCTAATAAACCTAAAATCTATGCTTATCCTCCTCTTCGAGAAATCATGGCTTGTGCGTGTGATATCCCGGATAACCTGGATAAGATCAAGAAAGAATTCCCTCATGTGGATTTCACTTATGTGGACATGCTGCCTATAAAGGAATTATGGGCTTACTATAGCCTGAAGAATGAGAAGTATAGAAACAAGATTTTTCAAGAGCTTCAGGAAAAGTTTCCAAGCCCCGAAGATCTCGCCCAGAACAATTCCATCCACGTCCTCGAGAAAATGGAAAAACTCCATCCAGAAAGAATAGAACTTATATCCGATGTTAACGAAAGAGTCCGTGAGGCTAAAATTTTCTTAGAAGATAAAGTAAAAACTATGCTGGGTGAAGATGAGAGGTTAGCTGTTGTGGCTCACTTCACTTTCCTGAAGGCCTTCACGGCTACTAAATTTGATGAAAATGGAGAGCCTTTAGATGGAACAACTTTCGCCAATTGTCATGTGTTCGAATATCATGTGATGGACGAGAGCTTAAGAGAATAAGAAAATTCCTTTTGTGATATTAAACTTTGTTTCTTATTGTATGTCGATCATTGGCTATCTAAGCAATTAGCCTGGTTTTAATCAATAATTATCTCGAGTTACTTTTCGAAAGAAGGTCTAATTTTTGCATTTCTAAATTATTTTAATAAATTAATCTCTTCTCATCAGAGATCATCAGAGATAGGGTGGTCACACCCAACCCTCACACCACCCTAGATCATTCTAGGATCAATGCGAAGAATGCTTTCATGAAGAGGATCATCCTTTTATAATGCTGGACTTGTAGACAGCTGGCTCTTTATGGTAAAAATAGCTTAACCAATATAAGAGCTTTATAGAGCCATTGGCCAATACTCCTACTTTGGTAAGATTAAGACTCGGATGATGGTTGGACTTCCGAGTCGAAACTTGTTTCGTCTGTTCCTTAATAGTTTTCTTCCCTATAGTCTCTTCTATTGTTTCTTCTCCTATGTGTCTTTCTAACTATCCCAACCACCTTATTTTCCTGGGAAATAATGATGGACTGCAGGACTGAGAATAGTTTAAATCGTCTCTCTGTCAATGAGAGCACTTAGTAAGACAATCTCTCTCGACTAAATGATGACGATTTAAATAAGGATAACTATTGTCATGAATACTTTCACGCAAAAGTCAACAGGGATACTCGTTGCTCCGGCAGTCTCTAAATGAATACTAAAATTTTCGGGCAAGACAGTCCTAAGGTTAAAATTTCATTGAAAATTGCTCAATAAATTCACAAAATAGTGCAACAGTTTGCTTGGATGTTGGCAGAAGAGAAAATATGAGAGGTCAGGTGAGTATACTGTTGTCTAGATGTTAGAAATCTTCTGTGTTCATTAGGTTCTAAGCTCTAGTTAGAATTTAATAAATTCTCTTAGACTCTTTCCTTTAGAGCCCTCTATGGTTCTACAAGGAATTCAGTTTTAATTCAGCTGGAGGGATTATTTTTCTATTCAGAAAGTCCTCATTCTAGAAATTCCCTCCATTTCTAGATAAAGAAAATCGAAAATGCTAGGAAATTAATTCTTTTAAACTCCCCAAAATGGCCAGAGTCTTTTCTCCAACACCCTCCACCTCGATTTCTCCCAAGCAAATATAGTCCTTACTTCATAAATACTCATACGGGCCTACTTTCTTTTATCCCCCGGCTCTTTACGAGAAATAGTAGCGTTCTTTATATGCAGAATTTTGTTTCATTCTTAATGCTATAAATTGAATCCAGGAAGTCAGAAGAGGGCGTTTCTACTGTATATGGGGTGCTATGTAGCCGTGGAGCAAAAAGGAAAAAAAATAAATTTTCAGGGGACTGAAATTTAAATATTTACCTTCCAATTCCTGACACCAGAATGTTCTATTTCGACTATATAAGACGATTCATCATTAAATTCTTAATAATCAATAAGTTATCTCAAGAGAAATATCAACTTACTCACTATGGATCAACAGCAAACTATCTATCTTATCCGCCATGCTCAGTCATGCTGGAACGTAGCTGAGAATGCTGCCCTAGCTAGAGGAGCTGATGTCTATGAGTATAAGTTCAGTCCTGAACTTGTTGATACTGGTATTTCTGAACTCGGGCTCGAGCAGACCAAAGAGGCCCGTGAGAGACTAAAGGACGAGAACATAAAAATAGTCTTTACTTCTCCTCTGAGAAGATGTCTACAGACTACCTATAACATTTTTAAAGATCACAAGAGCAAACCTCGTGTCATAGTTGTTCCTATTCTCAGAGAAATCTTCTCTAGTGCTTGTGATGTCTCTGATGATATTAAAACTATCAAAAAAGAATTTCCTGACTTTGACTTCTCCCTCATCGAACAACTCCCCTGCGAAGAATTCTGGCTCTTCCACTCCCTTCAAAATGAGACCCTCAAGGAGGAATTCCTTAGAGAAGCTGAAAAGAATTTCAGACCAAATGAACCCAACCTTGGACAAAAACTTAAGCTTATGCTCCTTGATGCCCTTAGGAAGCACTACCCCCAGCAATACGAAAGCAGCTTTGATGTAATTCAAAGGAATGCTAAGGCTAGAGCACTCTTTAAGGAGATTATGTCTACTTTGAACGAAGGGGAAAAGGCTGCTTGTGTGTCTCATTATTACTTCTTGATTCATTTTACTGCCACGGAGTTCGGGGAAGACGGCCAGCCTCTTGATGGAAAGAGCTTCAAGAACTGCGAAGTCTACGAGCACGTCTTAGAGTAAATGTTCTTTTTCTATATTTGTACTTCTCAAAACATCTATCATTTTTCCTATACGTATTGAATGCTTGTATGCAAGCCTTCAATTAAATGAAGTTTATTTTTTAGCATCAAACTTTCACGCTTGTTTCAAGTATATTGTTGTTAATTCATCAAGACTCTATTCAACCTAAAAGCAGTCTCTAATGGTTTCACTCATGAAAATTCATTTAATATGAATCAAATTGATCGAGAAAAGATAAAAAAAATATATAATACCACATATCCTTACGACTCTTCTTGTTGGTAATCTGTTA
>Ga0065720_1004306_pt1 | contig 10721 bp, 7 predicted proteins | sample Thericmetagenome_FD_59107 | JGI IMG/M metagenome (GOLD analysis project Ga0065720, IMG submission 59107) | Thermophilic microbial communities from the Joint Bioenergy Institute, California, USA of rice/straw/compost enrichment - eDNA_2 v2... | ecosystem: Engineered > Solid waste > Grass >... | reverse complement strand
TTCTGACGGTCAAATTCGGCGACTACATCGCCCTTCTTGACGATGGAGCCGGGTTTGGCAAGCTCCTGGAGGACCTGCATGAAATCGTTCGCGCCGCCGATCCGGCCGCCTCCGCCCCCCAACCCGGCGCCTAAGCTGCTCGCGGTCGACCCAAGACCCGAGGAGCCCATCGCCGATCCGGAGGAGGAAGAAGAAGATGTCGAGCTAGAGCTTGATGAGGACGAAGACGACGAGCTCCTGGATGAACTTGAAAACCGGTTGGAGGCTCCACGGAAACCGCCTCCTACCGACGTCGCGGAACCGGAGCCGGTGCTCGCGACAGAAGGAGATGCTCCGACAGCGGCCGCGGAGCCGCCCGTGCTGGCAACCGAGGAACTGCTCCCGCCGCTGCTATTTCCGCCCGCATTGCTCACTACGGTGATCTGGCGCACGCCAGGACCACCGCTCGCAATGTTGACGCTGATTCCGCCGCGGTTACCCCGTAGCCGCGGCACAACCAGGGAGACGTATTTTTCTGCAGCCGTGACGCCGGTCACACGAATCGTCTGCTCCAGAGAGCCGGTGGACACCGCTGCCGTTCGAATCGATGCCCCGGCCGCCCCTGAATCTTCGTTTGGAGACAACTGCTGGCGACCGTGGAGCGCAGCCACGGCAAGCAAGACCAGAGCTGATCCAAACCACCAAAACCGGCGGCGAGAGTCACCCTGTAGAGTCGTAGAACTGGTATCAGACCGCATAACTAGCCGAGGTTGAATTTCCATCCCGGCCGGGGAGTGCCGGGCCCTGGTTCAAAGGTTCGGTCAATGTAATGACGATTCTATCTCGGCAAAGGTTATGCGTACAGGGAAAGAAGTTAGGAAGATGCTGGACAGGAAGGAAGTTGGCTCTTGGAGGCTACTCTAACCCAACCTCCAAGAGCCGAATTTTCGCTAGCTGCTCATCGAGGACAGGAACTCAGCATTGCTTCTGGTCTTGCTGAGCTTGTCGAGCAGAAGTTCGATCGACTCGACCGGCGAGAGCGGGCTGAGTACCTTACGCAGGACCCAAACCCTGTTCAGCTCTTCCTTCGACAACAGTAGTTCATCCTTACGGGTACCGCTCTTATTGATGTCGATCGCGGGGAAGACGCGCTTCTCCACGAGCTTGCGGTCGAGGTGAATTTCCATGTTGCCGGTGCCTTTGAACTCTTCAAAGATCACGTCGTCCATACGGCTGCCGGTATCGATCAGCGCAGTCGCAACGATCGTGAGAGAGCCGCCCTCCTCGACATTACGGGCAGCTCCGAAGAAACGCTTCGGGCGCTGCAGCGCATTCGAGTCGACGCCACCCGAGAGGACCTTGCCCGACGGCGGAACGACCGTGTTGTAGGCTCGTGCGAGACGGGTAATCGAGTCGAGCAGAATCACGACATCTCGCTTGTGCTCCACCAGACGCTTCGCCTTCTCAATCACCATCTCCGCCACCTGAACGTGCCGTGACGCCGGCTCGTCGAAGGTAGAGCTGATGACCTCGCCGCGAACCGAGCGCTGCATGTCGGTGACTTCTTCCGGACGCTCGTCAATCAGCAGCACGATCAATGTGACTTCCGGGTGGTTAGCCGTGATGGAGTTGGCGATGCTTTGCAACAGCATCGTCTTGCCGGTCCTCGGAGGAGCGACGATCAGACCTCGCTGCCCCTTCCCGATGGGCGTCAGCATGTCCATGACGCGGCCCGAGTAGTTGTCCTTGGTCGTTTCGAGCTTCAGCCGCTGATTCGGATAAAGCGGCGTGAGGTTGTCGAAGAAGATCTTGTTCCGGGCCTCTTCGGGTGGCTCGAAATTGATCGCGTCGACCTTGATGAGAGCGAAGTAGCGCTCTCCTTCTTTCGGGGGTCGGATCTGCCCGGAGATCGTGTCCCCGGTTCGCAAGTCGAACCGCCGGATCTGCGACGGAGAAACGTACACATCGTCCGGGCCAGGGAGGTAGTTGTATTCAGGAGCGCGCAGGAAGCCGAAGCCATCGGGCAGGCATTCCAGGACGCCTTCCGAGAAGATGAGGCCGCTCTTCTCCGCCTGAGTCTTCAGAATGTTGAAGATCAGTTCCTGCTTGCGGAGTCCGCCGACGCCGACAACCCCCAGATCCTTGGCAATCTGGTTCAGCTTCTGGATACTCATATCCTTCAGCTCCACCAGATCCAGGGTCGTAGTACCGTTCTTGGTTGTTGTCGCGCTGGCGGCGCCTGCGGCCGCAGCCTGTCCTGCCCCGGAGCCGCGTTTCCGCCCTCCGGTTTGAGAACCTTCTCCGCGCGACTCACTCTTGCCGGTGTCCGCTTTGTCTTGAGAGCGGCTCCCGTCCGCTGATTTCTCAGACCGGGAGCCCGCTTCTTGACCCTTGGCGCCTTCCGGCGTCTTTTCCTGAACCCGCACTTCGGACCGTTCCTCGGGACCGACCGCCTGGCTCATCTGTTCCGTGTTTTCGAAATCGCTTGCCAAAGTTCCCTCACTCCTCGGCCAGTGACAGCCGAGAACGGCACAAGCGCGCCGTCCGGGATTTCACTCCGAATGGCGGCCAAGCCGCGATATTCTTCCTTCTGATTCAACTTGTCAACCTTTGTGGCGACAACGATGTACTTGCGCTTATAGAACTCAAGCCACCGCTTCAGTTCCAGATCCTTTTCCATCCATCCGCGACGGGCGTCGAGAAGGAGTACGGAAAGCTCCAGGGAGGGGCGGTGCATCAGGTATCCTTCGATCAGCCGCTTCCATTCGACCGTCTTTTCTCTTGGAACCCGCGCGTAGCCATAACCTGGGAGGTCGACGAGGATCAGGAGGTCATCGACCCGATAAAAATTGATTACTTGGGTACAGCCAGGCGTGCTGCTGGTAAACGCCAGCCGTTCCTTGCCTACCAATCGATTTATGAGGCTGGACTTGCCAACGTTGCTCCGTCCAAGGAGGGCAACTTCCGGCAGCCCAGCTTTCGGAAACTGCTCTGGCCTGGCTGCGCTGACGATCAGTTCCGCCTGCACGGTTCTTACTCACACACAGCCCGAACCACTCTCGATCAGCACTCGTGCCGGCGCTTGGGCTAATGCGTCCGCTTCTCTTCTTCCGGCGACCGGGAGGCGATCTCTACAGGAGAGGTTCCTGGTTGCAACGGCAGCGTCCCAATCTCCCGTTCGAGCGCGATCTTCAATACTTCGTCCATCGACTGCACGAAGTGCAGGTTCATCTCCTTTCGGATGTACTCGGGAATCTCCGGGAGATCTTTCTCGTTGTCGCGAGGCAGAATTGCTTCCTGGATCCCGTGGCGATGCGCTGCCAGCAGCTTCTCCTTTACTCCTCCAATCGGCAATACGCGGCCGCGCAGTGTAATTTCGCCCGTCATCGCCACATCCCCGCGGACCGGGATGCCCGCCAATGCACTGCAAATCGATGTGGCAATGGTGATTCCCGCCGAAGGACCGTCCTTCGGAATCGCTCCCTCCGGCACATGCACGTGAATATCCAGATGCCGGTAGAAGTCACGGGGTAGGCCCAGCTGCGCCGCCCTGGACCGGACATAGCTCATCGCCGCCTGCGCCGACTCCTGCATGACGTCGCCGAGCTTTCCGGTCGTGGTCAGCTTGCCGCGGCCTTCCATGATGGTCACCTCCGTCGTCAGGATCTGACCACCCACTTCCGTCCAGGCCAAACCAACGGCAGCGCCGACCTCGTTCTTCTTCTCCGTTTCGAGATCGCGGTACTTCGGAGGCCCGAGCAGCTCGTGCACCGTGGACCTCTTGATCTCCACGCGCGGCGGATCCTTCTTTTCGCTTCCCGATTGCGCTTCGACGACCATGCGGGCCACCTTCCGGCAAAGGTTCCCGATTTCCCGCTCCAGATTCCGCACGCCCGCTTCCCGCGTGTACGACTGGATTACCGTCAACAGGCCTTCGTCGGTAAATGAAATATGCTTATCCTTCAGCCCGGTCGCCTTAATCTGCTTCGGAACCAGGAAGCGCTTGGCGATCTCCATCTTTTCCAGCTCGGTGTAGCCGGACAGACGGATCACCTCCATACGATCCTGGAGAGCCGGCGGAATCGTGTGCAGCACGTTCGCGGTGGCGATGAAAAAGACCTGACTCAGGTCGTATTCGACGTCCAGGTAATGGTCGACAAACATCCAGTTCTGCTCAGGATCGAGAACCTCGAGCAGAGCGGCGGATGGATCGCCACGGAAGTCCGTCGACATCTTGTCAATCTCATCCAGCATGAAGACGGGGTTCTTCGTTCCCGCCTTCTTCATCATCTGGATGATCTGGCCCGGAAGAGCGCCGATGTAGGTGCGGCGGTGGCCTCGCACTTCAGCCTCATCCCGGACGCCACCCAGCGACATGCGGACAAACTTCCGCCCGGTCGCCTTGGCGATCGACATTCCCAGAGACGTCTTGCCCACTCCCGGCGGCCCGACGAAGCACAAGATCGATCCCTTGGGGTTCTGCACCAAACGACGGACGGCCAGGAACTCGAGAATCCGCTCCTTGACCTTCTCGAGCCCGTAGTGATCGGCCTCGAGCACCTGCTGGGCGTACTTCAGATCGCGGATCTCTCTCGTCTTCTTCTTCCACGGCACCGCAAGCAGCCAGTCCAGGTAGTTCCGCGATACCGTGGACTCAGCCGACATAGGCGGCATGTTCTCCAGACGCTTCAGCTCCGCAAGAGCCTTTTCATGCGCGTCCTTCGTCATGCCGGCTGCGTCGATCTTCTTCCTGAGTTCGTCGATCTCGCTCTTCTCGCCCCGACCCAGCTCCTTCTGGATAGCCTTGATCTTCTCGTTGAGATAGTATTCCTTCTGGGCCCGCTCCATCTGGCGCTTCACGCGCCCTTGGATGGTTCGATCGACGTTCAGCTTCTCGATCTCAATGTCCAGCATCTCCGCGACACGCGTCAGCCGGTCAATGGGATCGAAGATTTCGAGCAGCTCCTGCTTCTCTTCAATCGTCAGTTGAAGATTTGCACCGACGGTGTCCGCCAGCTTACCCGGATCGTCAACCCGGATCGCGGCGATCATCGTCTCGTAATTCAGATTCTGGCTCAGCTTGACGTACTGCTCAAACAGAGACGTCACCCGGCTCAGCAGAGCATCGAGCTGCGGCCCCGTCTCAACCCGGTAGGTGAAGCTCCGGACAACAGCGCGGAAGAAGCCGTCTTCGTCATTAACCGATACAACCTTCGCCCGTTCCACGCCCTCGACGAGGACTTTGATATTGCCATCCGGCAGCTTCAGGTTTTGGACGATGTTCGCGATGGTGCCCACGGAGTAGATCTCCTCCGGCCGGGGCTCATCGACGGAAGCATCGTGCTGCGTTGCCAGAAAGATTTTTTTCTCGCCTGCGAGCGCTTCTTCGAGTGCCCGCACGCTCGATTCCCGGCCCACGACGAACGGCGTCATCATGTACGGGAAGATGACGACGTCCCGAATGGGCATCATCGGCAACCGCTTTGTATCCGACTTTTCCTTTGAGCTGAGCATTTATTCCCTTGATTTTAACCCGGAGTTTCTGGTGGGCGACCGGAGGATGGGGACCGACAGGACGGCGCGACTAGCCGGCCTTTTCCAAGAGAGCAAGGTTGATCTTTTGCGACATCACCATCTCCTTCGTGACGACAAATTCGCGCACTTTCTTGAAGGAGGGGAGATAGTACATCAGGTCCAGCATTAATTCTTCCAGAATCATGCGGAGACCTCTAGCCCCCACCTTACGCTCCATCGCCAGCGTTGCAATCGCGTCCAGAGCGTCGTCGCTAAACTTTAGTCTAACATTTTCGAACTCGAAAAGCTTTTGGTACTGACGGATGATGGCGTTCTTCGGTTTGCACAGAATCTGGATTAACGCTTCCTTGCTCAGATCCTCGAGGATGCCGGTTACGGGCAAACGGCCGATGAATTCAGGAATGAAGCCGAACCGGATCAGGTCGATCGGCTGAAGCTGCTCAAGCAGATTCATATCGCGCTTGCCACGCTGCGATCCATCGTCTTCCTCTGCATTGAGGAAGCCCATAGTCTTTCGGCCCACCCGCCGCGAAATCACCTTTTCCAATCCCACAAAGGACCCGCCGCAGATAAACAGGATGTTGGTGGTGTCCACAGGCGTAAATTCCTGGTGGGGGTGCTTCCGTCCGCCCTGGGGCGGAACATTGGCGATCGTGCCCTCGAGAATCTTCAGTAATGCCTGCTGCACGCCCTCGCCAGATACATCCCGGGTGATCGACGGGTTCTCGTCTTTGCGGCCGATCTTGTCGATCTCGTCGATGTAAATGATGCCCTGCTGGCACCGCTGAACGTCCCAATCCGCGTTCTGCAGCAGCCGTAGGATGATGTTCTCGACATCCTCGCCGACGTAGCCGGCTTCGGTCAGCGTCGTCGCATCAACGATTGCAAACGGTACATCCAGAATCCGCGCAAGAGTCTGCGCCAGCAGCGTCTTTCCAGTTCCAGTCGGACCGATCAGCAGGATGTTCGACTTGGACAGTTCCACATCCGAGTTCCGCTGCTTGTTCATCTGGATCCGCTTGTAGTGGTTGTAGACGGCGACCGCGAGCTTCTTCTTGGTCGCCTCCTGACCAATCACATACTGATCCAGATATTCCTTGAGCTCTAAAGGCTTGGGCAGTTTGTGCGGAAACCCGTAGGGCTGCTCCTGACGATCGTCCTCAAGAATCGAGTTACACACCGCGATGCATTCATCGCAGATGTACGCACGGGGGTAGTCACTGGGGGACGAAATGAGCTTTCCAACGACGTCCTGGCTTTTATGGCAGAAGGAACAGCGTAAAGAATCGTCAGTACCTGCTCGCTTCACAAAATATCTCCCGGCTCAGGGCAAACGCCCCACGCTGCACCTTCGGAGATCCCCATACCCTCATTATCTCTCGAAACCACGGAGCTATCAATCCTCAAGTAGATACTCGAAAGCGATTGGGATAACCGGGTGCATGACGCTGTAGGCGCGTTAACTTGCTTCTTTCCGTGCCTGTTCGAAAAGGAAGTTCAGAATCTTCTCGGTCCGGATGGCCGAAGCAATCCGCCCAAGCGTGCCGTCCTTCTCCAGCCTCATTCGAACCGCCGCAACCGGCTGCCGCTCCTGCCTGGCGATCCGATGCACTTCCCGATCGACCTCGTCTGTCGTAGCCTCTATATGCTCCGCGGTGCCGATGCGATCGAGAATCAGACTCGCCTTGACATCCCGTATAGCCTGGTCCCGCTGGCTCGTACGCACTTTCTCCCAGTCAAGCTTCAAATTGCGGATGTCTACCCCGGAAGCAGCCATTGCCCGCACGCGGCGCTCTACGTTCACCTCAATCTGGCGGTCAATGAACGCCTCCGGCACCGGAAAATCATGGGTGTCAACAAGCTTATCGATGATTTTTGTCTTCGCTTCCTGCTGAGCCGCGTACTCGCGTTCCCGGAAGATGCTCTTCCGGATGTTGTCCCGGAGTTCGGCAAGGTCGGTAAAGTCTCCCAAGTCCTTGGCAAACTCGTCATTCAGCTCCGGGAGCTCCTTGCGGCGAATGCCCTTTACCTCGGCCCGGAAACGGACCGTCTTGCCGGCGAGACGGGGCTGTCCGTGATCCTCCGGGTAGACGACATCAAACTCGCGCTGCTCGCCCGGCGAGGCTCCCACCAGATTCTCCGTGAAAGCAGGGAGAGTCTCTTCGCTGCCCAGATGCAGCATCACCTCGTCCTGCCGGATCGGTTCGCCCTCGACTCCACTCAGGCTCTCCAGGTACACAACCGCATAATCCCCCTGCTCCAGAGGCCGGGGTTCCACATTCACGTATTCCGCCTTCTGGTCCCGAATCTCTTCGAGGCGCTTCTCGACGTCCTCGTCGGAAACCTTCGGCTCCTCGTAGGGAACGGCGATACCACGATATTCGCCAAGCTGGATCTCCGGAGCGACTTCAAACTCAGCCCGAAAGCGCAGCGGCTCCCCCTCGTGGAAATGCACTTCCTTGATGCTGGGGGTACCAACAACGTTCAGATTCTCCTCCTCAAACTGCTTCTGCAGAAAGCGAGGAACCAGCTTCTCCAGTACTTCCTGGCGAATGTCTCCCTGAAAACGCTTCCGAATCAGGCTCGCTGGCGCCTTTCCAGGGCGAAATCCGGGTAAGCGAACCCTCTGACGAATCTCATCGACTACGCGCTCGGTCTCTTGATTCACCTCTTCCACAGGAATGGAAATCTCCAGCGCGTGCCGGCAACCTTCCAATAATGCCATCGATTCCTACTTTACCGAGGTCCCGCCTCATCATGAAGCGTCCTCACCTAGATTCTGAGGCTTTTCAGCCTCTTACGCTCCCTCAGCCCAGCTGGAAAGGTACTTCTCCTGCTCCAGGCTGAGTTTGTCAATCTTCACACCCATCGACTCGAGCTTCATCCTCGCTACCTGGCGGTCCAGCTCCGCCGGCATGGGATGCACACGTTTCTCAAGCGACCGGTGATGCTTCAAAATGTACTCCACTGCGAACGCCTGATTGGCGAACGTCACGTCCATGACGGCAGCCGGGTGCCCTTGAGCACTCACTACGTTCACAAGCCGGCCGTCATCCACCACATACAGCCGTCTGCCGTCTCGCATTGCATATTCGTCCACCGACGGCCTTGCCTCCTTCCGGCTCGATGCCGCGCGCTGCAGCGCCTCAAGGTCGATTTCGACATTCGAGTGGCCGGCGTTGCAGAGGATCGCTCCGTCCTTGAACTTGTCGAAATGCTCCCGGTTGATGACGGACCGGTTGCCCGTTGCCGTGATAAAGATGTCGCCGACGGCGGCAGCCTCGCCCATCGACATCACGCGGTGGCCGTCCATCAGTGCCTCGAGCGCCTTTACCGGGTCCACTTCCGTCACGATGACGTTTGCTCCGAGCCCCCGGGCCTTGGCTGCAATGCCCCGTCCACACCATCCGTAGCCCGCCACGACGACCTTGAGCCCGGCGAGCAGCACGTTCGTAGCCCGCAGGATGCCTTCGATCGTGCTTTGACCGGTCCCATACTGGTTGTCAAACAAATGCTTTGTGGCAGCGTCATTGACGGCTACGACCGGGTACCCGAGAACCCCCTCCTTCGCCATGACCTGTAACCGGGTGACGCCGGTCGCAGTCTCTTCCGTTCCGCCGACCACGTCCCCGATCGCATCCTGCCGGCTGCTATGCAGCGTCGCTACAAGGTCGCAACCGCTGTCGATTGTGATATGCGGGCGAAGATCGATGGCCGCCATGATGTGGCGGTGATACATCTCATCGCTCTCGTCCTTCACCGCGAAGGTCGCGATTCCGTAATCCCGGACCAGGCAGGCGGCCACGGCATCGTCCGTTGTAAACGGGCTCGAAGCACACAAGACAACGGAGGCGCCGCCATCGCGCAGCGTAATCATCAGATTCGCCGTTTCCGGGGTCACATGCAGGCAGGCGGCAATGCGGTACCCAGCGAAGGGCTGCGTTCTGATGAAGTGCTTTCGGACGCTCTGGAGAACCGGCATCGACTGGTACGCCCAGTCGATGGAAGACCTTCCGGCATCCGCCAGCGCCAGATCCTTCACATCGTATCCGGCCGAGGCTTCAGCGTTGGCTGACATACAACAATCGTCTCCTCAGATACCGCGATCCCTACGGCTCAGCCCGCTCATGAATGGGAAGCGGACCNGGTGCAGGAGACACAGGCCCAGGNGTCNGTACTCTTAGTTCCGAGCCGCGGACACAACGAGACGGGCGTCCTCCCGCAGCGCGTCCGCCTTGTCGGTGGCTTCCCAGGTGAATGTTTCTTCCGTGCGGCCAAAGTGTCCGAACGCCGCAGACTTACGATAGATCGGCCGCCGCAGCTTCAGACTGTCGATCATGCCCTGCGGCGTCAGAGAGAAGTGGTTGCGAACAAGTTCCACCAGACGANGCTCTTCGACGATACCCGTCCCGAACGTGTTCACCATAATGGAAACTGGTTCCGGCACGCCAATCGCGTAAGCCAATTGTACTTCGCAGCGCTTTGCAAATCCGGCCGCCACCAGATTCTTGGCAATGTAGCGGGCCATGTAGCAGGCAGACCGGTCCACCTTCGTCGGNTCCTTGCCCGAAAACGCTCCGCCGCCGTGGCGGCCCATGCCGCCGTAGGTGTCGACCACAATCTTACGGCCGGTCAGCCCGGTGTCGCCGTGGGGACCGCCGATCACGAACCTGCCCGTCGGGTTGATGTGATATTTGGTGTTGTTGTCCACCATATTGGCAGGAATCACAGGATCAATGACCGCTTCCCGGACCTGCTTCCGAAGCGTCTCCGTCGACACCGTGTCATGATGCTGGGTTGACACGACAATCGCATCGATCCGCGCCGGTTTGCCGTTGACGTACTCCACGCTCACCTGGCTCTTGCCGTCAGGCCGCAGGAAGTCCAAAATGCCTTCGCGGCGAACTTCGCTCAGGCGCCGGACCAGCTTGTGAGCCATCATGATGGGGAGCGGCATCAGCTCCGGCGTCTCGTCGCACGCGTACCCAAACATCAACCCCTGATCCCCCGCGCCGCCCGTGTCGACGCCCATCGCAATATCGGGGGACTGCGACTGAATCGCATTCAGAACGCCGCAGGTCTTGGCATCGAATCCGTAGGAAGCATCGGTGTAGCCGATGTCGGCAATCACCTCGCGGACCAGCTTAGGCACGTCCACAGTCGCCGTGGTCGTGATCTCACCGGCGACCATGCAGATGCCAGTCGTG
>Ga0065720_1021389_pt1 | contig 10722 bp, 9 predicted proteins | sample Thericmetagenome_FD_59107 | JGI IMG/M metagenome (GOLD analysis project Ga0065720, IMG submission 59107) | Thermophilic microbial communities from the Joint Bioenergy Institute, California, USA of rice/straw/compost enrichment - eDNA_2 v2... | ecosystem: Engineered > Solid waste > Grass >... | reverse complement strand
AAAAAAAAAAAAAAACGCGTCGCCGTCGCGCGCGTCGGTAGATGTGGATTTGCCCACGGCACTTCTCGGCGGGAACCCCGTGAACAGCAGGGCCAGTAAAGCCTGCCGCACAGGGTCAAGAAGGTCAGAATCACAGATCCAGGACTATATTCACATTTAGCAGTCATTCCGACGACGGTCCAACAATTTTTACGGGGACAGCAAAAAGATCTGAGTTGTGGTGGTGGTGACTTTTGTCCTCAACGCACACGGGTGACAGGAAGGCTGACCAGGAGCCAGAGCCACAAGTCGTTAGCCAGCTCGGCCCCCCCCCGGTCGCTGGTCGCTGCGGTCGCCAGCGAGGCCCCAACTAAGAAAGCTAGGAGCGAGATCGCCTTCTCCCTGTTCAGCGCGCACGCAGCACGCAGCACGCAGCATTCAGAGAGACACACACTCGCTCACACACCTCCCTTCCAACCCACCCCTGTTTTCCCTTCCACCACCAACCCAGCCACCACCGCGTGGAAATTTTCTCCAAACGCCAGAATCTCGCCCGAGCTGCTGTCGCAGAGCGACCAATCGGTATGTGCCCTGTTCTTTTTTCACCTCTTTTTTTTTTTTATTTTTTTATTTTTGCTGCGTGAAGCGATGCTGACCCTTTGCGCAGGAGCGAGATCCGCAAGCGTTGGTTCAAAGAAGGGGGCAAGCACCGGCGAGCAGGCTGCTGCTGCGCCCGCCACTCCTGTCAGCATGTCTTCCACGCCAGTCTCATCCAATACCCGGGCGACCCGGTCACGCTTCTCGAGCCCACAGACTGCTTCAGGAAATGCTGCGACCGACTCATCGTCGTCGAGGACCGAGAGACTCTCCGCCAGCCACGCTGCAAAAGGGGGCAACGAGAAGGAGAAAGAGTTCATGCAACGCTGGCTTGAGCCGCCCGTGCAGATTAAGGCGAGCTTTCAGGATGCAGGCCTCGTGCGTCATGGCATCTTTGAGACCATGGCCCCTCTCGGGACGCTGCCAAAGGTCGGCTTGTTTAAGAAGACAGCACTCCCCCCGGCTCCGGCCCCTGAGCACGCTCCTACCCGGAAGATTATCGTCAAGCAGCGCACCCAGCAGCCGCCAGCACCTCCAGTGCCTGCAACAGCGCCCGAGGCCGACGAGACGGAAGAGGAGAACGACGCGAATACGGAAGAGGATGTCGAGACCCAGGGCGGCGCATCCCTAGAGTTCGAGGAGGAGCCAGTTCACACCGCCAGTCAGGCCATGAGCAAAACTCGCACAGTACTCCCTACAGCATCGCGATCACGCTCCCGTCGCCCATTGGGATCTCGTGACAGCGACGACGAGGAATGGGCGCCGGCGCCGGGCAGGACGTCGCAGAAGAGCGCAACAGGCAGATTTGCATCACGAACAGGCACTGCACGCGCGGCTGCAGCATCTGCAGGGCATCAGCAGGCATCCAGCGCAAATTCTCGGGCCATGATGGAGGAAAAACAGTTCGTCGACAAGGTTGTGGAGGCGGCCGTGGACGAGGCGCTCTCCCATAATCGGTACCCCACAGCCTGGGCCCTGCGCACACTCTACGATGAAAATTCATCCCGGTCTGATTTTGTCAACATGCTTGCGAAGGTGTTTACGCAGACTGCAGACGTCGACACTCTGCAGGAATTTAAGCGACTCATAGAGCCCAGGAAGCGGGAGGGCAAGAAAGACAACAAAGCCTACAACTACTTTGTGCCGCCGTCGCCCTCTAAAAAGGACCCCAAGCCCCAACCGCCGAAGCGCTCCCCGTACGGCGATCTCATTAAGCTGGACTTGTCTGCTCTCCGTCGTCGTGACCGTGAAGGCGTCCGCGCCGCCAGCAAGAACAAGAAGGAGAAGCGGGAAAAGGAAAAGCAGGAGAAAGAGAGGGCGCCAAAGGAGCCGAAGGAGCCGAAGGAACCGAAGGGGCGCCCAGCTTCAGCACCGCCCTCGTCTCGCCAACAACCCGAACCCGAACCCGCGCCTGTACCCGCGCCTGCAACAACGCGCAAGCGGGAGCGCTCTCAAGACAAGAAAACTCAGCAACAACAGCAGCCAAAGGACAGGACCGACGAGTCCGCGTCCGCCCCCGAGCCTGAGCCTGAGCCTGAGCCTGAGCCTGAGCCTGAGCCTGAGAAGCAGGAACAGGACGAGGCCGACCCCGACCCCGACCCCGGCCCCGAACCTCCTCGCAAAAGGCGCAAGACAGTCGCTGCGGCCAAACAGCAACAGCAGCAACAGCCGCAGCAGCAGCAAGCTCAACAGAAGAAGGCCGAGCAGCTGTCGCTGCAGTCGCCCAAATCAAAGCAATCGCAGAGACAGCAGCAGCAATCGGACGCTACCGCCAAGATGGTGACCTCGTCGTCGAATGGGGTTAACGGTAAGGCCGCCGCCAAAGTTGAAACGCCTTCGCGCAGATCCAGACGGGCTCGCTCGCTGTCCACGTCGTCATCTCTGTCGAGCGCTCGGTCCATGTCGCCCCCGGATAGCATCCAGGAGCGCTCATCGGAGAGTAACGAGAGTACCGAGCTGGCCGTAGACGCTGCTGAGGACACTGGCGAGCCGCAAGCCGAACAGGCCGAGCAGGCAGAGCAGGCAGAGCAGGCAGAGAAGCAGCCGTCGTCGCGCACCAGCCCCGTGCTGCGTCAGCCAATCACGGCCAAGCGGCGACCGAAACAGCAGCGTTCCAGCGCACCACCACGCAAGAGCGCCCGGAACGTGTCACACCTATCTCGTCACGCCTCTCCCCAGACAGACCCGGCTGCCGCGGCCGATGCTGATGTTTCCTCTGCTACCGCTAATGCTCCGGAGGAGCAACCATACGAGATGCCAGCCGTCGTCGACACTCCCTCGCTACCTGCGAAGAAGGGTTCTGCCAAGCAGGGCGCCCCGTGGCCCGTGGTCTTTGCCCCCAAGGTCGGCAAGCTCGACGAGAACGACACCAAGCTGAAGCTGCGCCAGAACGCTCGCCGCGTTACTCAGAATAGCAACGAGCTGGCAAGCATTAGCAATGTCCGAGCCAGTTCCCCCGAGGGCGCCTCTCGTCAGGGGCTCGACTCCGAGGCTGACTCGAGCACGGCGACGCCCATGCCGGCTCCCACAGGCCGTATCACCCGCAACGGCCTTGCCAATGCATCTGCCTCTCGTCCTACGCCGGTGCCCCTGAGGGAAGGCCGCAGCACTCGCTCATCGCTCAAGCGGGCGGCCGAGGAGATGGAGGACCAACCGTCGCCCACAACTGCCAACATGCCTGGTTCAGAGGCAGCATCCACGGCTGCCAACTCGCGTGCTGGCACTCCAGCTCTTCGCTCGAGCAAGAGGCCCCGGACTGGTCTTCGTGTCAAGACTTCGTAAGTCGTCCCTTGTCCTATATCCGATATCATGATGCATGTGGATCATTGCCATTTGAATTTTTTTTTTTTTTTTTTCCCTTCTCACTCACGTTGTCACCAACACTAACACTAACACTTAATATGCTCAGGCCTGTCAAGAAAAAGAACGGTACCTCGGCGGGCATCCCCCGCGCCAGCGGCGAGCGGAGTAGCCCCATTGGTAACGGCACTGCGAATCGTGAGGTAAGCAATCATCAGCTCTCTGCCTTCTTCTCTGTTGTGTTTCCATCACCATCATTCTCGCATTTGTCTTATGTTCACGTGCCCATGAACCGTCAAGGGCATTTGGTCATCTCGTTCTCTTAACCCCTCTCACTTCCTCATCGGCTACCCCTCGCCCATCACAAAACGCGCGCACAGTTCGGGTGTGGCAAAGGTTAGCCGGCGCTGGCTCCAGCTCGCGCTTTTGCCAAAATTGACGCACACCCCCAGCTTGCCCAACCAACCCTCCCAGTCGTTACGTTTTATATATATATATATATATATTTTGTTGCTGACTAGATGCTCACCACCTGCCTGCAGGATGATAATGATGATTACTGCTCATCATGCGGCGGTAACGGCGAGTTGGTCTGCTGCGATGGCTGCACACGCTCGTTCCACTTCAACTGCGTCGACCCAATTATCCGCCAAGATGACATGCCCGTCGAATGGTTCTGCAACGTGTGCCGCGCCAGCCGCAGCACTGCGCCAGCGCAGCATTATTCCGGTGCCTTTGCTCTGCTCCTCGAGAAGCTCGACTCCAAGAACTCGAGCGCTTTCCGCTTGCCGGCCGGTGTCCGCGAGTACTTTGAAGGTGTGCGCACCGGCGTTGACGGCGAGTATGAAGAGATCGTGGCGGTGACCAAGCCCCCGAGAAGGAGAAAGGACGATGAACAACCCCCTGACTTCTACCGGCTTTGCGACGCCCAAGGCAATCCAGCCATCTGCCACGGCTGCGGCAAGGGTAGCGGCAACGTTCGCCCTATCATCCCTTGCAGCGTCTGCGCCGTCTTTTGGCATTTGGATTGCCTCGATCCTCCCATGACCCAACCCCCTCCTCTCCGGAACTGGAAGTGCCCGCTCCATGTCGAGGAGCTCCTGGCAAAAGTTCCGGGTGTCCTGGCCCCGGCTCATCGCTTGCGCAAACCGAAGCAGCTTCCCCCCGTTGTTCGTCCTGCTTTCAGTCGCGGCTTCATCAACGATGGCTACATCGAAGTCGATCTCGAGGAGACCGAGAATCTCAGTGGCTGGCGCAACCTCGAGACATACGGTCGGACTGTGCGACTGCCCGAGAGGGGCATTAAGTTGGACTTTTTGTCTCGGTGAGCGGCCCCCTGATCTATTATTTTTCCCATTTTTTCTTTTTTTGCGAGCCTGTGAGCTAACCTTTCTTTTGTTCCAGTGCCCTTGAGAGCCGCATGCAAAAGGAGACCGTGATACAAACTAGTCAGGCTGCAACAGCCGTCACGAGTGCGGGCACAAATGCCGAGTCCGCTTCAGCTCCGGCCCCGCTGGGTACCAGGTCACTCGAGGAGCAGCAGGCTGCCCTCAACCTGGCCTGGCTCAGCACCAATGGCAATAACCAGCCGCCCGCCGACGGGGTAAGGACTCTCATCGATGTCATGATCGTAAGTGTTCTTTGTTTTATCATCGTATCGCCTTGGTAGGTGCTAACCCTTTCCAGTCCGAAGCAGAGCCCACGGTCATCGACATGATGGCTCGGGCGAACCCCGGCCGCCTCGGCGAGTTGACATCGCTCAACCACATGGACCAGCAAGCCCTGCGCGCCATGCTAGCGCAAGCCGAAATGATGGTCGAGCGTATCCGTTCCTTGCTGCAGCCGGCCCCGTCTGCAGCTCCAACCGCTTCGTCCGTCCCGGCTTTGCCGTCGCCAACCGCTGCCGAGCCGACCGAGAAGAGCCCCGCGCGTGCTGTCTCTGTGGCTGCTATATCGCCCGCCCCAACTTCATCTTCAGACGAGGAGGTCCCTCCCATGACCCAGGGCGAGAAAACTCCTGTGCTCCCAGGCGGTACCTCACCAGCCCCGGTAGCTGAGGAGGACGGCGTCGAAGAACCAGGCCCCGCTACGCCGCCCTCTAAGACGGGCGACGAGTCGAACAGTAACGGGGGCGCCAAAACGGTTGTCGAGGATGGGGGGCCGGTTGTCGCTGTTGCTGGGGAAGATGGGGCCAAGGAGGGGTTCGTTGGGGAGGATGGTCAGGTTGAGCTGGAATGAGTTCTTGCTTCCAGCAGGGACAGAAGGAGTTAGATGGAGATTTTCTTCATCCCGATCTGGCAGTTTCTTCTCCGCCCTCTTGGTCTTTTGTCCTTTTCCTGGGAGAGGCTGCTCTGTCCGTGGGCCAGCACGACGTTTTGGGGTGTTTCTCGAGGTTTACGACATAGCATGACAAGCTATTTCTGACTCAGCACAGCTCTCTGCTCTCGGATGGAGGACGACAATGATCCAGCTCTCGACCCCTTTGGCTTTCGTCACCGCTCCTGCTTCATGTCGTACAATGATCTTCCTCGCTTGGCGGATGATCTTGACGCACGATTCGATGCTGCCCGCAGCATTTTGCAAAGAAATGGTGCCAGTAAAGGCATCACTTTCACTTCTACTCTTACCTCTTTCCCCGTACATGAATAACCTTCCATACACTTCTCGACATGTGTTTTTTGTCACACCAACAATGGAACAAAAATATCAAACCTTTTTTCCCCCGGTTGATCAGGAACGTCTTCATAACTGACGAACGAGCATCATCATCATCCCCCTCCTCCTAATTTGAGCAGTTTATCCTTGTCCATCTGGGTGTTTCTTCTTCTTCGGTATGGTCGACGATGATGGGTATGGTTGGCATGGGCTGCAGGAACAGGGCTGGGTTTGGAGTTCGCGCTTCCTCGTCCGGTTCGGGTCTCTTCTTTCTCCATTCCTGCTGAGAGCAAGAACGGTTAATCAATCATCTGGTTCGGTATTTCTTAACCTCTTTATGTCTCCTATCTACCTTCTTTTGGGTGTGTATTACCACGGAGGAGGAGGGAATTAGGGATCATCTGAGAGAGCACCTTTTAACACTTATTTGTGATGAACTGGAAGTGGACTCATCATGGATCACTAGAGGTTCTTCTCCTCTCCGTTTCCTTCCATCTCTGCTGGCCTTTCTTTGCCTTCGTCTATGCTGGAACCGGGTCGCTTAGTTGGAAATGGAGGGCCATTCACTGAGCATCTCTTGAGGGTATATCTGGGGCTTGGTGAATGGGGCCGGGCAACCTCCAAGCTAAGCACGTCTCTGCTCGAGGGGTTGGAGGAAATGGCGTTTATCGAGGCGGCAGGCCATGGTGTCCTGCAAGATCTGGGGCAAACAGAGAAAGGGGAACGGGATAGGTAGAGAAAAAGGCCTCTTTTTGTCCGTTGTTAGCATAACTCTTTACTCTTTACTTTGGTATGAGATTTATCGGGATAGTAAATAGATGGGTTTAGGGTGCATCATTCGGTCGGGAATTGATACCAAAGTGATTTAAATTCCCTAATTTGCAATATGGTGATTGATGTGTATATGTCGTCAATCAATTGCGACTGCTCTCTCCCTCTTCAACAGATTCTCTTGATCTTTGGTCATTGGTGATGCTGAACTGTGAGTCATACCCCTGAGCTTTTCAAAAGTCTATAATACCGCAATAATATACTGATTCACTAAAGCTCACATGCATCAGGAAATTACAGAGCCATGACACTCAGGGGCGACGATTTTTGTTTAAAGAACGGATGGTTTGTATTCGTTTCTAAACTCAGCAACAAGCATGCAACGTGTTAGGTGAACACTTTTATCCCACAATTTATAGCACAAGGCTCTAGCTAGTAACCATCACATCTGGAAATATGATTCATCCATTTGAGAAATCCTAAGCACATTGGTTGTCTACCACACATCTGCACCTTTTTATTTTCTTCAATGCTTATAATGACCTTTGTAAACGGGAGTAAGAAGCGAAAGATCCCAGCCAGCGGGGTCAATTGTCCAGTGTATGGGAAGAACAATCCTACCACTCTCAGTGTGAACCCCCAACCTGAAAGTCAGGCATGTGTCATGGTAGGATAACGGATGAGAGGTAGGAAGAAATGAGCAAAAACTGTCTCAACCGGGGGGGTGGGGGGCTGAGTGAAAGATAAGTCTCATATTCCCAAATCAAATATCACCAGAGAGAAGAGAAGTGCAGAGAGAGATGAAAAATATCCGTAAGAAAAAGAACATGGGAACAAAATACACGGACGACATCATCATATCCCATTTCATCCATCCCTGCCAAGCCCCCAGCTTCCACTGTACCGTCCAGTCCCAGATCATGCAAGGCCCAGCCTTTTGCAGAAAAGGCTCGTTGCCAGGCCATCATCATCCATCCCGACGGTTTCCCTTCCTGCTAGTAAGATCACATATACTTTCTGGTGACCGCCTTCTTATTCCTCCCCTGACATGAAAAAAGTTTTCCCCCAAATCAAACGTGATGAGAAAGAGTTAGGTACTAACTAGTTAGATAAATACCAGGTAGTTACCAAGAGCTCTTCCCGCTCTCTCTTGGCCGTGAGCCGTCTATATCTTTACAACTATGATAGGGTAGGTAGGTACGTAGCTGGGCCGGAACCGTAGCCAACCAGCTGTTCACACCACACAGCGCGCGGTGTTGCAATATGTCACCATCTCGTTGATCTGGCCCCTGGTCGATTCGCGTGACCTAGAATGAAAATATCTCATCTCTGTTAAGAAGGGGAAAAAAAAAAAGGCGGTGAAGAAAGCAAAGAGAAGCCAAAGCATAAGCACTCATCCGCTCAACATGATCAACGACGTTGCCTGTTATCAGGTTGTGGGCTGCGACCTACACGTCCACGCCTCGAAGAATTGATCTGCTCCTGTTGCTGTTGTTGTTGTTGTTGTGGGAGGTAACCAGGAGGGGGAGGGGTCTGCATGCCATAACCACTATAACCTGACAGCCCGCCCAAATTCATATTGAATCCAGGAGCCGCGCCGAAGGGAGCCTGGGCAGCTGTAGTAGACAAAGTCGGGATCTGAGGACCAGCAGGGGGGATCGGGCTGTTGTTCGCAAGAGGTTGATTTCGGAACTGGTCAAGCGAAGCATTGGGGCCCGGAAAGCCGCCAAAACCGGTCTGCATCGGGGTAAAAAAATTGTTCATAGGCGGGGCACCGCGAGAAAGGAGATTCTGCTGGTACTGCATCGGTTGCAAGGTAGCTGGAGCCAGAGGGGAGTTGGCGGGGTTGAACAAAGGACCCTGGTTGAAAGCAGGGAACTGGTCGATGCCATCGGTCCTCGGCATGGGAAATCCCATGTCGTAATTCGCAGCAGCCGCAGCCGCATTCAGCTGGTTGTAATACTGAGCATTGGTGGTGCTATACTGGGCTACTTGCTGCTGCTGGGCATGCGGCTGTTGCTGCTGTTGCTGCGTTTGCTGCTGCTGATGTTGCTGCTGTTGATGATGGTGATGATTGGCAGTAGACCGGGAGGTGGGACGTCCACGATCGTTATTACCATGATCGCGAGACCCTCCACCACCGCTGTTCCTAGTAGAGAGACCAACCTCATCCATCAGCCGCTTGTATCCTTGACCAGGCTGAGCCTTGATGCGGATCAAGACAGACTTGACGGTCTCAACAACTTGGTTCCGGATCGTCTCATCGAAGAAAGGGGTAGTCAACACCTTGAAGATCAGGGTCGCGCCACAAGCATGATCGCTGAGGATTGCCTCCAGCACCTGATCGTTGGGCGTGAAGAACAACGCCTTGAGGATGGTGTCCCTGGCCTCCGGCTCGGCCTTCTGGTTGATCACCTTAAGCACAGTGAGATAAGCAACCTTGTGGGTGCAGAGATGAACCAGATGTGGGACGAGTTGAGGCGACAGCACAGTGCGCCGCTGAGGGAAAGTGCATGTATCAAGGAACCAGGTCAGGAGCAAGGCACCATTGGCATTGGTGGCGAGCTGCACGCTGTGTAGAGCAATCGCGGCAGCCAACATTCTCTGCTGATCCTTGCTGGCGTGGTGGCTCTCGAGACAGGCGCGCATGGCGCGAGCACCATACCTCCCCTGAGCAATTTCCCACATTTTGCTCAGCATGGTCTCAAAGATGAAGTCGTTGTAGGGTTGGCCGAACTTGAGGCAACCCTGCAAGACATAGTTGCCATACTGATCCAAGAAGAGCGGGACAGTGTAGGGCCGCAAATGCTGGACGATAACGCTCATCTGGTGCGGGGTCTTGCAAACATCAATGATCTTCTGAGCTGCCCAAGTACCGTTCTTGTGGACGCCAATCTCTGCCATGTGCGGGGCAATTTCGGCGAGCATAGAATCGCGGACACTGTCGGAGCAGTGTTCAAACAACTTTTGAACAACGGTGTTGCCAAGATAGTCAGAAGAGAGCTCAGCGATCTCGGGAAGCATGTCGATAGCGATGTTTTCGATCTCGGGCTGAGACAGAGACTGGTTGTCGATCCTCTTGCGGATGTCACGCAGCTTAGGGGCGTCATAGACCCGGGTGTGGGTGGGCTCTTTGATGGGCGGGATCTCGTCAGTGAAAGCATTGTATTCGATAGCCTGCTTGAGATTGACCGAGATACGCATGCTATCTTCCTCGGTTGCACCGAACTGCTTGACGATCTTCAGGATGTCGCTAGTCATCTCGTGGAGCGGAGGAACTGTGGGAGTAGTATTGGCAGCAGAACCCGACCCAGAGTCCCCAGAAGCTCCAGCAGCCTGACCATTGTCGCCCTTCGCAAACGGATCGGGACTCGGCGATGGAACTGCACCGTCGTGGCCAGGAGTGCCAGTGTTCGACGGCGGCTTGGCGTAGTTGATGCGAATGGGCCCTGCACCAGGAAAGATCTCCTTGCCATTCATGCTAGCCTTAGCAGCAATGGCACTTTCGACGCGTTCAAAGTTGACAAAGCCACAGTTCTTGTGAGTCAGGACTCTAGCCGACACAATTGGGCCATACGACTTGAACATCTCGGTAAGCGTCGACGTTGTGGTAGAAGTTGGGATGCTGCCAAGCCACAGAGCACTCGTCGGACCCTCCAAACCTTGCTGCTGTTCCTCGGAACCCAACATACCATTGCCCCTACTGTTGGACCTCCCCAAGGACATGGCAGCGACAGACTGGGAGAGATCCTCATAGGACTTTTCCTCCACCAAACCAATATCGGCGGCTGTGATGGAGCTATCCAGTCGCGACGGCGTGGGCAAGTAATTGCGCAGCAGGCGGGAGGCGGGAATATCTAGGACGCCAGCCGTCCTGGCACGGGGACGGCTGATGGCTGCTTGGCTCGCAAAGGCCTGGAC
>Ga0065720_1021388_pt1 | contig 10724 bp, 7 predicted proteins | sample Thericmetagenome_FD_59107 | JGI IMG/M metagenome (GOLD analysis project Ga0065720, IMG submission 59107) | Thermophilic microbial communities from the Joint Bioenergy Institute, California, USA of rice/straw/compost enrichment - eDNA_2 v2... | ecosystem: Engineered > Solid waste > Grass >... | reverse complement strand
TAAAAACCCTCACGCATAGGGCAGGGGGCATGGACCCAATGCACTGGCACATATGGACATATGGCATGGCAAGGTTTCAATCAGTGGGGTGCCGTTGCCACACGTCTGGGCACCTGGGCATCGGAAAGCTTCAAACAAACGCTCGCGAGGCTCAGGGAAACACCGGAAACGGCTTGGGACCGGGCTGGACGACCTGCTAGAAGTTGGCTCGAACCCTACCTGGCATGGCCGTGGCATTCGCAGCCCGCATGCAAATGGCGTTTGAGGTGCTGCGAACTGCTCCCCGTCCAACCATTGGCCCGTCTTTCGGGTGGTCCATAGCATTGCAAACGCTGCTTTCCAGCTTCATCTGTTCGATCCCGCGGGGCCGGCAATGGTCCCCAAAACGGCAACGGGGATGGGAATGGCAGTGGTGTGAAGTCTTCCCCTCTCTCGGCTGCCTGGCTGTATGATGTGTGTGGGCTTACTCCGTAGCGGGACTGAATGTCGGAACCTGGCAGCAGCCCTGGCTGCGGACGTTCCCGTCTCTGTCCTCCCCTCCTCTGCCCTGAATGGATACAGAGCAGACTTGAGGCTTACAGATAAATGTCCATGGCGATGGCAATGGGCCACAATTTGCGAGCTCTGGTTTGCGTCTGGTCGCCTTATCGAGCACCGTATCGCTCGAGACGATCAACTCCTCAGTCCCGACAGACTCATTTCCTTCAGGACCAAATACCATTTAATGAAGGAGAGCTGACCAACAATCCTTTTTTTTTCTCGCCTGGCGTTAGCCACGATCGGCCGGACAACCTGAAAAGCAGGAAAAGGGAACAAGAATAGAGGCAAATCCAACCTTGAGCCCCCAGCGGCTGACAAGAGGCCCACATCCTACATCGAAACAGCGCTCCATCCCGCGAGTTCTAGCGGCGTGCAGGACCCAGCTTATACTGACCAAATTAAAAGCGATCAGCGCCTCCGGAACTTGTCCTTCCAACTCGGCTGCAAAGGACCGTAATTTTCCCAGCAAACGCCTTCTCCTGAGTCGTCATCGGCCCGAGGACCGCTGGTCTCCAATGCTGGGAGGGCATCGTCTGAGCGCAAAAGTCTTCTTTCTTCCAAAGGACTTCTCTTGCGAACTTCGTTTGAGTGTGTACTGGAATGTGGTTGACCGGCCCCAAAGGTACAGGTACTTCCTCCATTTGGTTGGTTCAATCTGTGGTGATGAAGGAGGGTTGTTCAACATCCATGATCCATGTCGTCGAGTTGCGAGCAGGGGTTTGTCGTGGGTGGTGGTGGGGTTGGCGTCGCTTCCCAGCTGCCTGAACCGCCACAGATCCCTGCCCGTGTTCTGCTGCTGCGCTGGCCAGGGTCATGGGTTCGCCAAGTTCAAGAGGGCCAAGTTGACGAATCACCATCGAGGCCTCGACAAACTTCTGGAAACCCTGGGACCACACTGCCGACGATATCGAAGGTACCGACCGTTACCATCGTCACCGTTGGAAGGTCACTGTACCACCTATCTCTCCCGCGTGCCGAGCTTGCTTGCTGGAAACCCATTGTGGCGCGCGTGATCGTGCGAACGCAGCAGTGTCTTGGGGACGGCGACACCTGATATTAGCCGGAAGCACGGCAACCATTTCATCGAGAGGTACCCGGTACGGAGAACCTAACAAACCAACGCTATCATCGCCATAAGCCGTACCCACGCAATGATTTTCTCCTCGAAGTTTGGAACGCGGCCTTACTCGGCCTGACACTCTGGAACAGACAGGCTCTTCGAGTCACCCGGGCTGTTTCGGCTTTGGTCCTATTGTGAGCAAGAATCCGGGGGCCTTGTCAAGCCGGTGAGCATTCCTTTCCGCCGCTCGGTCGTTGTACCAGGCCTGGGCAGCTATCGCCTTTTTTTTTTTTTTCCCACATTGTCGAGTGTGCGTGTCGTCGGACATGCCTCCGAGCTTCCCTGTCGAGTATCCAAGCCCTTGACCGTCAACACGCCCTAGCGCCATGGCATGATGTCATTCGAAGACATGCCCGGTCTGCCGGATCTGCGCAGAGCCTCGCAACTAGCCAGCCAGGGCTGCCGACCTAACAGAAATGATTGACCCAACGACCTCAGGGCTCAGCTAAGCTGTACGCAAGGAAAAGAGCTATTTGCGCTTTGTTTGTTGCAGAACGAAGGTTGCATTGTAGGCCAGACCCGTTCTGTAATGTTTGCTCAGCGGCTGTCGATCTGAGCTCCAGATCTTCGGTGACCTTGCTACTAACCTATGTACCTACCGACATCTCCTGTACCTACCGACGTGCCGACTGTGTGACTGCCCAGCCGTTATCGTCAGAGCACGCCTCGGGCTAGCTCCCTGTCTATCTCCGGGTACCTACGCCCCCCATATGCCACGTACACGCTGTTTGTTTCTATCCAGGCTGAGGCGTCTGGGGCTAATCTGTGTTGTCCACACATGACACACTGCGGCGCCATGCATGCATGCGCAGCCAGCCAGCCCTACGCGTTTCAGGGACTCCACTTTTGACGACGTTTGTAACGGTTGTCTTGGGCAGCCTGGCTGCCCAAAGAGAAGACCGAGGGGATAGGTGAAGTTCTGAACTAATTTCTCCCATTAATTTCTCCCATGGCTCGGAGTTATAGGGACTTTTCTAGAAGTTTAGCATGAAACACGGCGTGCTATGTTGGCCAGTGACAAGTCAAGCATGCACACATACCCGGAAGGAGGGGTTTACTACTTACGCTTTCTTGACCAGTTTCAGATGAGATCTACTCATGGGTCTGGGCATAACACTAGGGCTTCTGCTGGTTTATCGCCACTTAACCACCATATACAGTGCCCAATATCTCCCTTAGCTGAGACCGCAGTTTCATAGCTCTCGCTGTTTTTAACCTCTGGGCTGTTGACATGTATTTTGGAAAGTAGCATGGAAGTTTCTATGTATGAGCGTATGAGAGAATTTCAGGGGTTGTAAGAGAGCACGCTTTGAGGATCAGGAGAAATTTGGATGCAACGGCGATATGCCCAACACCGGACACAATCACCGAAGGATACGATACAACTAGAAGTTGTATTCTTGCGCAGCTTTATTGTATCCCGGCGTTGATCAAGATGACGATACTCTGCGCCATGCGGTGTTGACAGGTTCATCCAATCACTGGTCCTGGCCCGGGTTGCTTCGTCTGAGACGGACTGCCCCCCTATCCAACACAAGAACGTTCATGCCGTCTACACCCGACTCTCCAAACCCGGATCCGATAGGCCTGCCGACTCATAAAGCCGGTTCAAAGGCTGATCTGGGAAACCCCGACGCCATATATTGTACAATTATTGGGGGTGTAGCCGATATACATACACGCAAGCAGCTTGCGGACAAGATCGTGATGGGACACACGCTCATGCAAAGCCCAGATAAGTCCATAACAACCGTCGCATACAGGCTGGCGCCAAGCGACCCGACTATCTTTTGACCCACGTGAGGCCCTTTCTGGCCTTCTTGCGGCCGGGCTTCTTCCTTTCCACCGTTCTCGGGTCGCGCGTAATGCAGCCGGCTGAAAAGCGAGGTATCATCAGCAAGGCCCTCGCGCGGTCTGGAACCAACAAAAGCAGCGCAAGAAGAAGAGTGCCACAACCAATACCACTTACCTCTCCTCAATGCAGGCTTCAGAGCCGGCTCGTGGGCCAAGAGACCCTTCGCGATCGCCAGCTTGATGGCGTCCGCCTGGCCCGTCGTACCGCCGCCCTCGACCCGCACCCACACGTTGTACTTGTCGATGCGGTCGGTCGCCGTCAGCGGCCAGATGGCCGTCTCTCTATCGTGGACCCGGCCGAAATACTCGGCCAGCGTCTTGCCGTTGATCAGAACCTCCCCGTTACCTTCCAGTACGTAGGCCCGCGCCGTCGACGCCTTCCTCTTGCCGACGCCCAGGGCGCGCCCGTATTTGTCGATAGGCACCGGCTTTGGCTTGTTGAGGAAGCCCTGGATGTCGCGCTTGAACACCTGCAGCGCCTCCGTCACCTCGGCCGGCTTCAGGTCCGGGTGGATCGAGTGTAACGATTTGACGATGAACAGACACCTGACGTAGTCGGTCGCCTTGACGCGCTCGTTGAAATCTGTTCGGGCGTCCTTTAGCCTCTTCCAGGCGACCCGCTCGACGTCGGCCGGCGGTAGGGTGGGCAGGTGGCCGTATTTCCGGTAGAGAGCCTCAACACGAACGAAAGCGTCGTTGAACTTTGGTGATTTCGAGAAGTAGGACGGAGAAGCGGGGACGGTGCGGGCATGCTCGGCAAGCCGGTACTTCTTCGCAAGAGCGACCAGATCGATCTCGGGGGCTGCCTGGATGTCGGCAGACCCGGGTTTGATGGGCTCGAGGGCCATATCGGAGGAGCACGGTGTGCTGATGGAGAGTAGACGGAATTGGTGTTCGAGTGAGCGGCACTGTCTGCTCGTGATGCGCCGAGAGACGCCCCGAAGGGCGGATACGAGCCCTGGTCGTGTTGTAGAGGCCATCATGTTGTGTGGGCGTCTCCCGTCATACCCCCAGAATCGCGCCAGAGGGGTAGTCGGTCGTCGGTCGTCGGGGCCTATCTGAATATCGGGACCTGCGCAACGTTTTGGCGCTCACCTCTCGCCGGAACAACCGCGGTGAATTTTTCCAGCGCCAAGCCCGCGTGCAAGGGCCCTGTGGCCTTGCTGCCCCTCGGTGTCGGCCCCGCAGTTTTCCTGCAAGCAATGTCGCCTGGGAGCTCAGGCCAGTTTTGTGGTCTCATGCCAAGCTTTGGAGCCTTGAGCAAGGGACCAATCAGAATCTGTCTTGTCAGCTTAGCCTGGCCTGCTTTGTCCCCACGGCGACCACCTACCCCGCCGCATAAATTTTCTGAACCACCGTTTTTAACCCTCGAGAGCTCCCTTTGAACTCGCAATCCCTCTCTGAATCACCGTTCTGCTTTCCCCGAAGGTCGTTCAAGCAAAAATGGCGTTCGGCAAGCTTTATTCCTATCCGGTAAGTCCAGTCATTGATGTCTGGGGAATCAATATACCTATGTTCCAGTGACAATAACCACTGTTCTTTTTTTGGGGGGGGGGGGAATTGCGCGAACGACAGTACACCAATTGCTGACATTGATCGGCTTAGGGCAACCCCCGTACCACTGGCATTCGCGCTGTCGCGAAGGCCAACAACCTCGAGATTGAGGAGGTTGAGACCGACGTTAAGAACCCCTCTGAGGAGTTCCTCAAGGTCAACCCCATCGGCAAGGTCCCTGCCTTCGCCGGCGCCGATGGCTTCAACCTGACCGAGTGCATTGCCATTGCCGTCTATTGTAAGTGACGCTAGTTCGTGTCCTTTCTACAATTGGCCAGTAGCCCGCTCTCAAGGGCAGCTAGCCCCGCGACAATGATGACCTAGACATCGTTTGTAACAGTTATCCCTATCTGAACAACATTTACAATGTTGAATTGGTTCTAACTTCTGATTGTCATTTTTTTTCTGCCTCATTGTTTACTACTTGCTTGCTCACGAGAGTACAGAGCTAACAATTCCACAGTCGCCTCTCAGAATGAGAAGACCACCCTCCTTGGCAAGACCAAGCAGGAGTAAGAGACACCTCGCCTGATCCACCTAATCAGACCCGTCTCACTGACACAGCTTATAGCTATGCCTCCATCCTGAAGTGGATGTCCTACTTCAACAGCGAGGTTCTGCCCAAGCTCGGCGGCTGGTTCCGTCCTCTCCTGGGCAAGGACCCCTACAACAAGAAGGCCGTTGAGGAGTCCTCCAAGGCCGCTCTTGCTGCTATTGCTATCGTTGAGAAGCACCTCGCTGACAAGACCTACCTCGTTGGCGAGCGGCTAACCCTGGCTGACCTCTTCGCCACCGGCATCATTGCCCGCGGCTTCGAGTACTTCTTCGACAAGGAGTGGCGCGAGAAGAACCCCCACGTCACCCGCTGGTACACCACCGTGTATAACCAGCCCGTCTACTCGGCCGTTGCCCCCGAGTTCACTCTCCTTGATACCCCCAAGCTCACCAACGTTCCTCCCAAGAAGCCTGAGGCTCCCAAGAAGGAGGCCAAGAAGGAAGCCCCAAAGAAGGAGGAGGCCCCTGCCGCTGCCGCTGAGGAGGAGCCTGCTCCGGCCCCTAAGCCCAAGCATCCTCTTGAGTCTCTCCCCAAGGCCTCGATGCCTCTGGACGAGTGGAAGCGCCAGTACTCTAACCAGGAGACCCCCGATGCCCTGAAGTGGTTCTGGGAGCACGTCAACTTCGAGGAGTACTCCCTCTGGAAGGTGCGCTACAAGTACAACGACGAGCTCACCCTCACCTTCATGTCGAGCAACCTCATCGGCGGCTTCAACAACCGCCTGGAGGCTTCCCGCAAGTACCTCTTCGGCTGCGCCTCCGTGTTCGGCAAGAACAACGACTCCATCATTGAGGGTGCCTTCCTCATCCGCGGCCAGGATTATCTGCCCGTTTTCGACGTCGCTCCTGACTATGAGAGCTACGAGTTCACCAAGCTCGACCCCAACAACCCGGCCGACCGGGAGTACGTCGAGCTTCAGTGGTCGTGGGACCGCCCCCTTGTCGTCGACGGCAAGGAGTACCCCCACGCCGCTGGCAAGGTCTTCAAATGAAGGACCAACAGCAACCGAAAATAAAAGCTTGTTGTTTCCTCGAGCGCATCGGGCGCCCGCAGTGGCGGTGTGCTAGAAAAATATGGGTACATGACTGATGAACGGGAACGGGAATAGGATTTGTTGGGAAATTGGGATAGGTTTATTGAGCCTTCTTGTTCATGAGCTTGCCTTTGACTTGTCGGCTCATACAAAACAATGACAAGTCTACGGAATAGACACTGGCCGCCGCCTCTATGCGGGGCTTGATGATGAATGAAATTCTATGATGAATGATGGTCATTTTGTGACTTGACGCCGTGGAGTGTATGGCTTCCGACTCTGCTATGGTATGCATAGAGCTTATAACCCTTGTCCCCTTGCAAATATTCGTCGTTCTTGGGGAACATTGGCTGCTATTGAGGGGCAACCCAAGCATAGATCACTCGACCCCTGAGTAACATACCTCCGAGTCTTTTGAGATCATTTGCTATTTTTTTTTCAAGCGACGCTCCTTTATCCTCAACTAAAAGGGCATCTACAAATCACTGTACCCAATATTCCCCTCTCTACCTTCCTACCCAGTCTAAACACAACCGTTCTGTATAGCTTTCATGCTCCAGACTTAACAAGGGACACAAGTCAGGACTTTGACCGTATTCTTCCAGTGTGTCTTTAAACCCTTTCTCTCACATTACCTAGTACGAATCAGTTGTGCGTCGACTTCGCATCTTACTGGGTGTATTATCTCCTGTATCTTCCCCTAAACTCCACCCCTCTCCTGACTCATCCCAACCAAGCCCCTGCAATGCGTATATGATGATGATAATGATGATGCCTTAAGCTTAAGAAGGCTCTGTCCAATTCACCACATCCAACACCTGGCCCGCCGTAGGATGTGTGTATCCTATCCTCAGCCTCAACCTAAGCGGCTGTAAGTTCACTCTAGTCAGCGTCTCTTCATTTACAAAAAATTTTTTTTAGTAATACTGATTTGGGAAATACTTACCCCCTTACACCCCAAAACCCTCATTACTTGCGTCGCCTCTGCCCCCACTCCCAACTCACTCTGTGAAATAGCCAGTAACTGTAATTTCTGGCTCTTGGGCACCGCCGCTTGCAATCCGACACCCGACAACACCACCCCAGCGGGGTTGGTATTCCTGAACCGTGCAACAGCCTGGATTGCGCCCTCTGCGTTGCGCTGCACTGTGATGGTGACGAGCAGACCGTTGCTGTCGTAGCACGGGTGGCCGACCGGCGCTGCTGCGGCTGCGGTTGGCGCCACGGCTGGTACTGCGGGGGCAGTGGGTTGCGGAGGGGGAGTGGAGACGACCGAGGCGAGGAGGTCGGCTGCCGAGCTGGGCGCGGCAGCAGGAGCCGCAGCCAAGGCCGGCGCAGCAGCTGTAGGAGCGGGTTGAGAGAAGAGGTCCATGATAGCAGCGACGTTAGTCTGAGTCGGGGCAGGAGACGCGGGCGCCCCCGCGGGAGGAGGGGAGGTCGCGCCGCCGAGGATGTCGGCGAGCAAGTCGGCGTTGCTGGCGCCGCTGACGGGCGCCGGGGCCGGCGCAGCACCGCTATCGCCCATTAGATCGAACAGCAGGTCCTCCTCCTTGGGCTTGAGCGTCTTGCTCTTGCGATTGGCCGCTTTGTTCGACTTCTTGGCTGCCTCGCCCAACACACGAGACTCCTCCTTGATCTGGGGCGGAGGCATCTTCTCGAGCACGCCGAGCCGGATCTGTTCGTAGGCGAAGAGGTTGGTGTACTCGACCGCGCGCTGCTGGACCTCGACGTCAAGGTTGGTTTGGTGGTTGGCGAGGATGCGACGCACGCGCTCGATCTGCGCCGGGTCAGACAGCCGGGTTGTGAGCTTGACCAGTGCTGTGATGATGTACTCAGTTGTGACCTGAGTCGAATAGCTGCTGTTAAGGATGGTCGAAAACAGGTCGATGATCTCGTGCTCCTTGACCTCCTGCACTAGCTCCTCCTCCTCGTACTGCCCGCCACGCAGCAGCAGGTCGCCGTACTCGCCGATGCACCACGCTCCCGCAAGAGTCAAGCTCTCTTGAGTGATATCCTTCTTCAGGTTGGCGTATAGCTTCTGCACGGCATAGGTCTGTAGCTCAGGGGTCGTCGCGATCAGGCGGATGAAGGACGACAGGATGGGCTCCTTGACGTAGTTGCCGGCCAGGGTCACTACGCGTAGCATGGTGTCGAAGTGCCAACGCTTGTTGGGCGCATAGCGGTCGGCAGCAATGCCGATCTGGCTGGTCATGGTCGGCTTGAACTCGTTGTCGGCCACCTCGAGGAAGGCCAGAAGCTCCCGGATCAGCACCCGGACGTTGCTTTCGTTGATCAGCGTAAAGCTGAGGTCGAGGGCTCGCCTGCGGATGCTGATATCGGGGTCGCGTAGACATTCAAGGATAGTGTTGCGGTGACGCTGCACCGCGTTCGGCTCGATAGCCACCACCTTCAGCAGGGTGTTGAGGGCGACATAGCGAATGTTGTTGTCCTTGTTAGACAAAAACTTGCCGAGGATGTTGACACCCAGAACGCGTAAGCCTGAGTCGGCCTCGATATCAAGGATCGTGCGTACAGCCTCGTATAGAATCGAGTTGCCGACATTCTTTGAGGAGTCGGTATTGGTAGCGACCTGGGCGAGAATGTCGCTGATCTGCTCCGACACCTGGGCATCACCCCGACCCAAAACGCGCAGCAAGCGCAGGATCTTGACCTGCAAAAAGGGATCTGTAATACCGGTGACATCATGTTCTGGCGCATAGCCCGACGACGCCAACGACTTGAGAGTCCGCACTAGCTGGGGAACCAGCGGCTTGAACTTCTCAACGACGCCATTCTCACCGCCCTCAGCCTCATCGGCTTCGCACAGGCTGGTCACCAGGGTAATGCCGCACAGCAGCACGCCGTGGTTGCGGTCTGCCAGCAGCTGGGCGGCCTTGTCGAGGAAGTGTTCCTGCAGGTCGGGGACCTTCTTGCATATTCGCATGGCGCAGAGGGCTGCCTTGCGTCGGATGTACGGGTTCGCCGTCTGAATTAGGCTCTCGACGTCGCTAAACAGGTCGCGCGACATCTCGACCGAGGCGATGTTGCCCAGCGTGCACAGGGCCAGGCCGACGACATATTGGTTCGAGTGTGACAGGTCACTGCCTCCGTTAGCCCCCTAATCTGGATTACCTAGACATATGTAGATCCGGGCCTACTGTTTGAGCGAGTTGGTCACCAGCGTCAGCACCTCCTGGTTCTCGTCGAGCAACAGACTCGTGGCCAGGTGGCCGAGTCGCTTGTCGGCGAAGCGGGGCGAGGCCAGCAGCTTGATGCACTCGATCTGGCCGAAGTGGGTGCGCTCACCCAGGGTGAAGAGGTAGAGCAGCTTGGCTACATTGTTGCGGCGTACGGCAGGGTCGTGGCTCTCCTCGCGGAAACTCTGGCGGATGGCGGCGCTCTCTTTCTGGATGACGGCTCTCTCGTCGGCGATCGTCTTCGCGGCGCGCACGTTGCGGATGAACTGCTTGACTGGGCGGGGTCAGCGGGGGCTGGCTGTGTATATACGGTTGTTGGTACAGAAGGTGAAGAAAAATGTATGCTCGATTCTCCCATCCTCCATCCACTCATCCTTCTCATGCATGGCGATCATGGTGATGCAGGCAGGCAGGGGAAGGACAGCAAGACGACAAGACGGACGGGCAGAGTGCAGGCAGGAGAAGGGCACGGGCGCCATCACATACGGGAGCTCATGTTGAAATTCTGGGGGCCCGCAAAGGGGCCTGAAGACAGATGCTATACCAGGTTGGAATTTGGAGGGCGGCGGCCGCGAAAGCGCTCGTCTGGGCGGTGGGTTGCTTCAGTGGATGCTTGCTGCTGGCCGCATCACGACCCCAAAGGTGTCTCTCTCATAGGCGATGTGGTCTGTGGTCCGTGTTCGCCCTCGTCCTGGCTCGGTGGGCATTGGGCAATGCGGCAGGCGGCGTGGACTGTCTTGCCCGTTTGAGTAATCCTGATGCCTGAGGCATGAAAGCCCCTGAGCTATGGTTTTGTGTTTGGGGGGGAGATCGGAAGAGCACACGTCTGAACTCCAGTCACTGACCAATCTCGTATGCCGTCTTCTGCTT
>Ga0065720_1004999_pt1 | contig 10725 bp, 6 predicted proteins | sample Thericmetagenome_FD_59107 | JGI IMG/M metagenome (GOLD analysis project Ga0065720, IMG submission 59107) | Thermophilic microbial communities from the Joint Bioenergy Institute, California, USA of rice/straw/compost enrichment - eDNA_2 v2... | ecosystem: Engineered > Solid waste > Grass >... | reverse complement strand
ATACCGGCAGTTTGACCTTCCCTTGTGGGGTTCCCATGTGGCGCATGAGCACTATTCCTGGCTGCCGTTTTCCAGCGACCTTAAGTTTCCGTTGCTGCGTGCGGCCCTGGAACAGAAGATGATGGCTGGGGCGAAGATTATCATCAACGAGAGCGGAAACTGGTTTTTGCAGACCACAAAAGCGGTGGATTCGCCCCTGTTTGAGTTGCCAAGGGTGGAAACCGGTTCCATACGGGATCGCGATCCCTACAAGGTGGCACCCTACGTGGCCGAGGCGGAAAAAGGATATTGCAAGATTGATTACCACTCCCCCTACGCCCGGGCGTACCGGAAGGTCATCTCGGATTTCTACGACGAAATCGTGAAGCAGGGAGCGCCAAAGGGGCAGCCCGAGGTAACGATCGCATTGGCCAAGGGGAACGGAGATTTGTGTGCGCAGGAGTTCCACCCCAATGCGCCCATCGCGGGAATGTATACCCTCGCCGATCGGGACCGGCGTTGGATGGCGGGGCCTCCCGAAAGGGGCTGGGAGATTGCGCGGAACCTCTTTTTCCCGCGGCCAGAAGTGCTGGCGCCGTACCCCAACCGGTTCCTGTCGGGAACACCCTACGGGATGGTGGATATCGTCACGCTGGCTGAAGATACCCTTTCTGCCGAATTCCTATCCACCCATTACAAGGCCTTGCTGTTGACGGGCTGGAACACCGCCACCGACTACCAGTACGAGCAGTTTTGCGCCTTTGTGGAGCAGGGGGGAACGTTGTTTATTGCCATCCCCCACCTGTCGACCGATGTGACCCGGAATTACGCCAACTACACGGTGGACGACCTGCTCTACAAGGGGGATTTCAGCCGGTTGTGCGGCGTGCGCGTTCGAGGGAAGGGAAAGCGCTTCTACTGGGCTACGGCGCCCGACAGCCGCAATACGCTGGGCTTTTCCTTCCCGCGCCGTTTCGGAACCATGATGACCTGTCTGGGAGAGCTGGAGTTTGTCGATTCCAACTACGAGGTGCTCGTCGTGGAAGACGAGGAGATGGAGCCGCTTCTCATCCACCGTCGGGTTGGAAAGGGCGGGGTCTATTTCCTCAACTCGTGGGCTTATCCCGGCGCACTGGAATGCGACATCGGGCCCGGAGCCACGCTTGATTCGCCAGGCTTGATCGGAATGCTGTTTCGGCATCTTGCCGAGCGGTTCCGGGGAAGCACCTGGATTACCGATGAGGGGCGATCGGCCGGCCCCGAGTGCCAATACATTTCGCATGCCTATTTCCCGGAAGACGGCACGGTTTGTTTGCAGAACATCGATTTCCGAAAACCCCACCGCTTCTTCTTTCACGATGCGAGCGGAAGGGTCGAGGCCATGGAACTCGCGCCCGCCCAGTTTTTGCGCTTTCAGCGTTCCCTGAAAGATTGCGCGGTCGCCTGACCCCACGGCGGCGGGGCGGGCACCGGTCTTCACGCGGCTCCGCCCGGAGCGGGGAATGGCTGGCGGTGCTGCCGGCCGGAGGGTTTAACGGTCGGCCATGTTTAATCATTTGAAAATCAGGAGCTTGTTTTCGTTTGGCCCCTGCGGCGGGAGTAAACGGCGCAAAAATCCTTCGGAGTGCGAAAAAATTCCTTGCAATGAAAAAGTAATTCAATGTAATCTTTCTTTGCAATGAAACCGAAGACTCCAGCTTCCGGAAAAAAAGCCGGGCCGTTGTACCGGCAGGTTCAGGCCCGGCTGGAGTCCCGGATTAAGGCGCTTCCGCCCGGCTCCCGCATTGAGACCGAATCCCGGCTGGCTTCGCTTTATAACGTTTCGGTAACCACGATCCGGCAGGCGCTCGCTGAGTTGGAGCAAAGGGGGCTGATTGAACGCCGACAGGGGAGCGGCACCTATGTGGCCGAAAGTCCGCTTCCTGCGCAGCACGTTGCGGTGCTGCTCGATGGCGACATTGCCAGCCGGGGGCTCTCGCCATATTACCCCGCTTTTTTGCAGGGAGTACGCCGGGCCCTGATGAAACTGGGGATCGAATCCCGCCCATATCTGGGTTTCCAGCCAGTTGGGGTGGAGTCTTCCAGAATTACCTGTCGTGATCTGATCACCGATGTTCGGCTGGGGCGCGTCATGGGGGTTATCAGTTCCCTGGCAAGTCTTGGCGAGGAAGAGCGCCGGCTCTTTCGGGAAAGGAACATTCCGCTGGTTGATCACACCTTCCTGGACGAGGACGGCACATGGCCCTTGAAGAGCCACTTTATTCGAACCGCGCTGGGGTATTTGCGAGAGCGCGGCCGCTCACGCCTCGCCATTCTCGGGTGGGAAAGCCCGGTTGACAAGCGCTTTCCCGTCACCAATGTGTTGCGCCGGCATGCGCTGGAATACGGCTTCGACATGGACAGGCAGCTCATCGATATGAGCGCCTGCGGATGGCTTCCCGGCATGGGATGGGAACGCCTTCGTGATTTCTGGAAACTCAATCCCTATAAACCCGACGCGCTCATCGTAGTCGACGACTCCCTGTTTGCCGACTGTCAGCAGGCCATCATGGAGCTTGGTATCCAGGTGCCGGATCACCTTGATGTCGTTCTTCGCGCCAGCGACGCGTTTTCGTTGAATCCCCGGTTCCCCGTGCTGGTTTGGAAGTACAAGGTGGAGGAGCTTACCTTCCTGTATGCTTTGCGCTTGAAAGAATTGCTCGAGGGATTGCCGCAAAGCGAGCCTGAGAAGTTGCCAATCGAAGTCAGCTTCGAAAGCCCAGATCTCAGCTGCAAGATCCCTGACCTGGATCTGTTGGCCTTAAAGTCCGATTTTCCAACGAAGTGCTGATTCCTCCGGAATCCTCCGGAACAATAGTATGTTCAAAAAAGTTCTCTCCCTTTTTTCCCTTGTCACGATAACGCTCCTTGCCCTTGCCCCGAAGGGCGGGGCTGCGGAACCGGTCTCGACCCGGGAGGTAACCATCTGTCTGGAACCCGGAGAAGGCACCATCCTCTTGCTGGGTAATGAAGATTCATTCAAGGCCCTCCAGGATGATCTTCAAAACCCGAAAGCCGTCGCCGATCGCACCGGCGTGCTCAAAAGGATGCCTTTTGGGGTCTATATTTCGTCGCCCCAACGCTATGCCCCGACCTTGAAGGAACGCGGCATTGAGGACGCCTTCCAATGGTACAAGAATCTCCTGACGCTGCTTAAGAATAGCGGCGTCAATACCGTCTATCTTCAGGGCGGCGCCTCGATCAGCCCCCAGGAGGGCCGCCCCCTCAAGGAACTCGCAGCGCTTTTTGAGGAAAACGATATCCAGTTCATCATTCAGCCGGATGACGTCTATTTTGGCGGCGGCACCTATGCCAACTGGAAAAGACGCCGCCTGGCATCCAAGGGCGAGAATGCCGACGTCAGTTATCAGGCGTTTTTTGATGACTATATCAAGCGGGTTGTTACCCAGTACCTGCCCCGTTTTGCCGAAGACAGGGGGATCTTTGCATGGTCGCCGGTGGAAGAGCTTCCGCCGCAACATGAAGCGGTTTTTGCACAATACAAGGCGCTGATCCGGGAGCTCCTGCCCAACAGCATTATTTATCAACTCGACAGCCCGCAATCCACCAAGGAGAAACTTCAGTCCAAAACGGGCATCATCCCCGACATTCTGGCTTTCGACCGTTATTGCTGGTGGCACCAGGAGGCTGGCGAAACCGACGGCTTCGTCAACTATCGGATCTGGACGCCCCACTTTGCCGCCCGCTGGTTGAATAGTGTCCTTGGCAGGTATGCACGGGATGCCTACGAACTTTACAAGCGGCCGATGATCGCGGTGGTCCATGGCGGCGCGGGCTATGAATTCTTTGGCGAGGAACGGGCCAGGCGTTACGGCTGGAAACGGGACGAATCGTACGTCTATCCGCTCTCACCCGATGTCCGGTATTACCCGAAGCACGACCTGTGGGGACTGCCCAACCAGTACTTCCCTCCCAAACACGCCATGAAGCTCTCATCATGGATTGCGATTTGCGCGGGGTACAAGGGCGTCATGCTTTACGGCTCCCTTGGCGATCATTCGGACTATCTGGCCACGTTCCTTCAGCGCAACGACCTCAAACACGGCAGCTATCTCCGTTACGGCTCCATTCGGTATGACCTCAGCGTCACCCCGCAATGGGAGGAGTTTGCCACCGCCGCCAAAAACATTCAGCGGTATGCCCCCATCGTTCTCGATTGGGAACCGGCCACCGAACCACACGGGAAAACGTCGCAGCCCAACGTCTTTTCAAACTCGTTTACGGACTCCAAGGGCCGAAAATACCTGGTTGTGGTTAACGGGCTAATCGGCTCCTGGGATGGTGGCAAGAGCCCTGATTGGATCCGGTATCCCGAAAGCCGCTTCTCCGTTGGAGAAGATGGGCAGCTCATCGGCTATGAGCCGCTTGAAGGAACCCGCGAAATCAGGGTTCAGCTGCCTGCCCAAGCTGACGCCTACGATTTACGGACGCTGTTTCCTGCAAACCAGGTTTCCACAACTTCCCTCTCACGATGAAATTGCCATTGTTTTCCATCGTCTCCTTCCTTCTGGTTGGAGCCACCGTTACTGCCATCGCGGATCCCAAAAAGAAGAAGGACCGCTATTGGGAGTGGGGCGTGGCCGTCTATGGCGCCCAGTCGACCACGGACCGTCCCGATGCCCCGACCACCGATCTCGACCTTGCCCGGCAAGACTGGATTTATCTGGTCAACAGCGGGCCGGACGCCACCACCGTTCCCGCGTTCAACCGCTTTCTGGCGATCAACCCGAACTTGAAGATTCTTGTCCGGCTCTGGCCAATTAACAACACCACCAACCGCAGGGAGCGCCGGCATAAAGCCACGTTTCTCGACTACCTTTATACCCCCGGGGTTAAGGAAAAAATCTTTGCGAACATCAAGAAGCAGGTCGATTACACCCTCGTCGGTTTGTCAAACCCGGATGCCGTCGTCGGATTTCACTTCCTTGAGGAGCTGCCATACAACTTTGCCGGCAACGAGATCGACCTGGTGGACAAGTTGAGCGACGACTTGATCTACCACCAAAAGAGCATCGAGGCGGAGCGGGGCAAACCCCTCGTGTGGGATGAGGAAACCCGCAGGTGGTGGGCGGAAAAATGGGTGCAGGTGCAGAACGAGATCAATGCCTACATCAAGGAACTGACGGGCAAGCCGGTCTTCGTTTACTACCAGGCCAATACGCGCACGCTTGACTTCCTGGACAAGAACGAGCCGGTTCACCAGCGCAAGGTATTACCCTTCCGCTATTCCGATGTGGTCAAACCCGGCGTCGCGGACGGCTTCTTTGCCTATCCCGTCAACGAGAAGGTCTGGAAGCGTTTTCTCGACCTTTCCAGCCGCCACAACTGGCCTTTCTTTTCGCAGCTTGCGCACCCCGGAGGGATGCGGCTCGAAAGCTGGGAAAAGACGATCGAGCTGGTCAAAACCCGCCATCCCAACAACCTTGGAACGTTCATCTACTGCGAAGGCCACTGCCACCACGGGCTCTGGAACGACGACCCGGCCATCACCCCGGACGACAACGCGAACCGCTACAGCATCACCAGCCATTATCGCCGCATCCTGGCTGATCTGAACGTGGGGATGGAGATTGTCGCCCGGAACATGCAGCCGCGAATTGAGGTCGAGTATGACCTGAAAACCCTGGAGGCAAGCGACTACCTCAAGGTGACCGCCGTCGTTTTCAACCAGTACGATTCCTCCTGGAGGCTCGGGGCGAATGGGGGACTTCTCAAGGATGCCGAGATCGAGCTGGAGCTGCCCGGCGACTACAAGTTTGAAGACACCGTAACCGCTCCCCGAAAGCTGAAACTCGGCGACATCCCGGCTGGAGCCGATGTCAGGGCGGTTTGGTATGCCCGGGCCGGGAACCAAAGGGAGATCTCGGAGAATACTCCCCTGAAGATCCATTTCCGGGCCAAAAATGCGGAGCCGCTGGTTCAAAGCTGGACGGGGGCGTCTTCCATTATTGCGCCCAACCTTACCCGTACCTTCAAGGGAGGAGGGGAGTATTGGCCCGTTTCGCTCTACCACGTCAAGGTGCCGGTGGTCGTTCCCGTGGAGGTAACCCTGGAGTGCATTGGCGACCCGTGCACCAATCCCACCCTCACCAACGGCAACAAGCGAACCATTTACCAGGGGGTACTTCGGAAGGGAGATACCCTGGTGCTCAGATTCCCGGAGCAAAAAGCCGTTCTGAAGAATTCGGCAAACCCGGAAGGAATCGACGTTTCCGACCGGCTCGCCAGCTCCGGCTTTGCAATGGCGGGTTACCGGATCATACCGGTCTCGTATACCGACGACGATCCCCCGTCCATCGCGGACAAATTGCGAATCACGATCAACCCGATCAACACAGCCAAACAATAACAATGCGGACAATAGCCCCGATATCGCAGGGCATGCCCCGAAAAACCGGTTTCACAGTGGTGGAACTGCTCGTCTGTATTGTCATCGTTGCAGTCTTGATGACTCTGGGGATTTTGGGGGCGCAACGCTTTCGGGAGGAGGCGAGGGCCGTCCAGTGTGTCCGGAAACTTCGGGACCTTTCGGTGCTGGTCCACAACTATGCGCGGGACCATGACGGGATGCTGGCCTGGTATGTCANGGGGCAGGGGGNGNAGGGCATCTGGTGGTATAAAGTCTGGAAGCATTGCGGACTTCCGGCCAGGGAAATGTCGAAACTCCTGACCTGCCCGAGCCATCCCGACCCCAGAATCCTGAAGGTGGGAAACGAGGAAGTGACGTTTGGCTACCGGTATAACAAACGGTTCGGTTACTACAATGACACGGGGGCCGCTCCCACCTGGACGTATCCGCTGCGCAAGATGTATTTGGCTGGTTCGCCCTCAAAAGTTCCGCTGCTTGGCGATTCCTACGTGATGCCCGACAGCGCCAGCGGCTTTGATTCGTGGCCGGACATCTGGGCTGCCCATGGCAATGGCCGTTACGGCCACGTGGCAATGCTGGATGGCCACGTGGAGCGCATTTTCAAGGCACCTTCGGCCTCGGAGGTTCCGGGGAAATACAACTGGGGTGCTGATGCGAACTTCTAAACAACCCTTTTAACCTATGCACAAGTTACTGCTTGCTACCGTACTAGCCTCGGTCGTTTCCATCGGCTTTCTGCCGGGGGCAAAGGGCGATGCCAATCTCTTCCCCTTGGGCAACATGGAGGAACCAAACGTAGTGAATGGCGTGACGATTCCCAAAGGGTGGGAGAAACCGCCTGCAAACCTAACCATCAGTCAGGATTCCGGCCTTTTCAGCGAGGGTGAGAACTCCTTGCGCATTACGCTCAACGAAACCGGTCAGGGTTGGGTGCGCACCCAGGTGATGCCGGTCCAGCCTGGCAAGACCTACGACATCAGATTCTCCATGCGCCTTTCCTCCCCCGGGAATCTGCCCTTCTGCGGGGTGCGAATCTATGACTCCCAAAAAGGGTGGATTCCTTCTTCAGGCTATTTGGTGAACTCGCAGCAGAGCCGCGATTGGGTGAAAAAAGAGGCCCGGTTTACCGTCTCCCCGGAGGCCAGGTGGATCTATGTCGGATTCCTTGTCAAAGGGGATCAGGAGGCCTCCGTGAATATCGACGACTTAACGATTACCGCCGTGGATTAGCCGGTTCTTTTTATGACCGCCTGTATAACACCGAAGGTAACGAGCGAAACCGTTGGTGAAGGAAATACCCGGGTCTTTGCTTGCCTGGCCGCGCCGGAGGGCCAAACGATGATTCCCTTGTACCGTGAGCCAAATGGCGCGGTGAGCCTCCGTTTTGGGGCAAAGGCCGGCTATTATCAGATTTCGATCATTGCGGACGGAAAGGATTTTGACTGGGAGGGGCTGTACCTGAGCCTACACTGCTACGGTAATACCGGGCAACGGACAGGTCCGTGGGACTTCAACCTTCTCGATAGCAACAAGCCGCTGCTTCCCAGCTATTGGGTGTTTATTGACGGCGTTAAAATCGGCCTCTGGAATTTCGAAAGGATCAGCCTTGAGGATTTGTCCAACCGCTATTTCCGGGGCCGGATGGCCTTTCGCCTTCAAACCCCGGGTGTCCACGAGCTGAAACTGGTGCCGTACCGGGACTTCAAGGCGGCATGGAGAAGTTTTCGCATCGAGCCGGACCCCGAAACTCCGCGCCACTTCGTCCTTCCATTTTCCGGAAACGGATCACCGCACATCGACTGGACACGGCTTCGCGAACAGCTGGCGACAACGCATGCACCCTTTGCCAGCATTCTTCAGGAGGCCCTTGACTGGGTCGTTGAACGGCCAAGGCATTACGCCGCCCATCTTCCCCTCCTTATTGCAGCCCACTTCCTCCGGAACCGGGCAGGGGCTTTGGAAAAAGCCCTGGCTGAAATTGATCGGCTGGTCGCCCTACCCTCATGGGGGAATCCCTGTGAAGAAGGGTACGGGCATAACGGCGATCTGGAGGCATCTCTCACCCTGCGCACCCTTGCATGGTGCTGGCATATTTTGGCCGATGAACTTGGTGCGAAACGCCGGGAAGAGCTGGCCGCGAAGCTGGCATTGCAGGGGGAGCGTTTCATTGACCAGGCGCTGCTGAGCCGGGAGTATTGGGGCGGATCCCTGGTGCAGGATCACGGGTGGCGTTCGATGCTCCGTTTTGGGGCGGCCGCCCTTCTGCTTCGTGGAGTGATTCCCGGGGCGAAGGCCTGGCTGCAATGGGCGGTTCCCCGTATCGAAAAGGCCTTTGCCGCTACTTCGACAGACGGCGTTATTCCCCTCAGTTCTTACGGCAATCTCGATCTCTACCTGAATGATTTGGCAGTCTACTATGACGCCTATGTCACGGCGGGCGGTCCCTGCTTTTATTCGACCTACCCTTTCCCGAAGGTTGCAGACTACCTGCTGGTCATGGCACGGGGGGGCCACGACCGGTTCATCGACGGAGGCGTCCAAACCACCTGGATTGCGGGCGGCATGGCGTTTTTCAACCAGCTCGCATCCCGGTTTCGGTGCACCAAAGCCGCCTATTTGAGCCATTGGCTGGCGTCACGGCCCACGCCGCCGTTCCACCTCGAGAGCGCGCGTTCGGAATATTATCTCGGCGTATTTCATGCCGCCCTGAATTATGATCCGTCCGTCCCGGCAAAGGCTCCCGAGTCGCAGCCGCCCGGGTTGGTGTTTTTTGAAGACAGCGGTTTGGCGCACTATGTCGATCCCGTTACGGATCTTACGCTTGCGGTTCGCTGCGGGCCGCTCTTTGGACGCAATGCTTACCGCAAGGCGCAGGGCTCCAGCGACCGGCTGGGGTCGGTGCCGGGGGCGGGGCACTTCACCGTTTTCCTGGGGAGCAAGGCGCGCCTGATCACTCCGGAGCCCGGCTACCGGATGCACTCTTTCCAGCGCTCCTGTCTCCTGATCGACAATGAGGGACAGACCGGGGATATCGGCTACCCCATGTCGCTCCCTTCCCACCCCGACCAGGGCGACGAGGTTGAACGGGTGGAATGGTGCGAGGAGACCGGCGAAGGCTTCATCCGGTTAAAACTTGCCGACACTTATCCCAAACATCTTGGGGTTGTCAGCTATTACCGGGAACTGATCCTGAAGCGGGGCCATGCCACTCTGTGCCGAGATACCGTTTTGCTCAAGGAACCGCGTACCCTCTCCTGGCTGTTCCAGTTCGATCTTCGTGACGAGGTCGAGTTGAACGGTTGCGAAGCCGTGATCGCGAAAGATTTCACCATCAGGGCGGAACCGCTTTGCTTCAACCTCAATGCCTCCCTTCATCAAACGGAAATCGTCTGGAGCTATTCCAGCCCCAGCTTCCGTGCTCCGGTGGGGCATGTCCGTTTCGATTCCCCGCCGGTTTGCTTTGCAACGGTCGACTTCCGGTTCGGGCCAGTGGGCTCCGTTTCCCGGAAAGAGGGGCAACCCGGCCCCATCGGCCCTGGCTTTCCATAACTTCCCAACGATCAAACTGAATATCCTATGAACGCATCATCCCGTATCTTCGCTCGTTTCGGCGCTTGCCGTATCCCCATGTTCCGCTGGTTCGTGCTCAGCTCGGTATTCCTGTTGTCGAATGCCGCCGCCTTTGCCCAAACCTACACCTTCAATCCCGCGGCGGAAGGAAGCAACAGCTGGAGCAACCCGGCGAAGTGGGGGCTTGAAAGCGGTTATCCAAACGGTGCCGGTACGGTCGTTATCCTGCCAAAAATCTCGGCGGGCACCACGCTCTCGCTGGATGTTTCACCGACCATCGGCGAGTTGTATCTTGGTCCGTTGGGCGTGGGATCAGGATCCTCGGCTTGGCAGCTCACGAACAGTCCCCTCGTGCTCGATAACGGAGATGCTCCCGCCATCATCAACAACACCTCGGGAGCGAACGCAAACTTCGGAAGCCCGATCACCTCCTCCAAGCCGGTAGTCTTGCAAGGGGTATACAACAATCTTTTCCGGAATACCAACAGCCGTTTCACGGGCGGCCTGATCATCGAGAGCAGCGGAAGCCAATATTTTTATAGCACAGCCATCGTCAACCAAAGCGACATCACGCACAAAGGCACCGGCAATGCCATTTTCGGTAATGGCAACCCCGGGGTTGTGACGTTGGATAGCAACTTCGAAGTTCAGGGCGACAATGCCCGCCGGGGCATACTCAGTCATACATCTGGCACCCTTGTCCTGAACGGAAATATTACTGGAACAGCGGGCGTCAAACTTGGAAC
>Ga0065720_1021386_pt1 | contig 10728 bp, 9 predicted proteins | sample Thericmetagenome_FD_59107 | JGI IMG/M metagenome (GOLD analysis project Ga0065720, IMG submission 59107) | Thermophilic microbial communities from the Joint Bioenergy Institute, California, USA of rice/straw/compost enrichment - eDNA_2 v2... | ecosystem: Engineered > Solid waste > Grass >... | reverse complement strand
CAGCGAAACCGCCCGCCGACGCGCCTTCACCCGATGGCAGCACATCTACAATCACCACCGGCCCCACACCGCGCTCGGCGGCAAACCACCCATCAGCCGCGTCACCAACCTCCGTGGACACGACACCTAGTGCCTCGCAGCGACGAAAGTGCCTCGCCCTGACTGTCCACTCGACACAAGGCCGCTGGCCGTACGATCTCGCGCCGTACGGCCAGCGGCTCACACAGCGGTCAGGACACCTCTTGGCGGGTGACCCGGATCAGCCCGATGACCAGGGGCAGTCCGATCCAGACGGCGACCGAGACGGCCAGTCGGGCCCACGCGCCGGCCGGCACGTCCGGTTCAAAGAGCGCCGTCATGGTCACTGCCGTGTCGAGCCATTCGGCCGCCCGACGCAGGCCCGGGATGATGGCGCCGAGCACCGACCACACTGTCGGCAGCACGAAGTACACGACGATGGCGAGCGCGCTGTTCAGCAGGGCCATGCCAAAGGCGATTCCCATGAGCACGGACAGGATCAGCACGAGCATGGCGTTGCCCACGTACGACCAGCGCAGCGACCAGCCACCCAACTCGCCCGTCCAGTCCCCGACCAGCGTCCCGATGACGGCCAGGGCCAGGCTGACGAGAATCGCGCCGACCCCGGCCAGCATCCCGGCCGCGATCTTCGCGACCGCGACGCGGCCCCGGTTCGGGACGAGCGTGAAGGTGACTAGATTGGTGCGCTGAGACCACTCGCTGGTGACGAGCAGGATGCCCAGCACCGGCAGCAGGAGCGCCGGGGCCAGCACCGCGTTGGCGAGCAGGCTCCCCAACGTCGTGTCCGGGCGGTCGCCCCAGATCAAATTGATGGCGATCATCCCGGCTGTCACCAGCCCGATCGAGACCAGCAGCCAGAAGCCGGCCCGGGTGTCGACGAGCTTGCGCAGCTCGACCGCGGTGAGCCGCGACAGCGACGGAGCGGTGTCCACGGTGGTCATCGGGAGGCCTCCACGGAGGAATCGATGAGACGAAGGAACAGCTCTTCGAGCCGCTGGCCACCGGCGCGCAGCTCCGCGGCGTCCTGGTCGGCGACGATGCGACCGGTGTGGATGACCACGATCCGGTCGGCGATCGCCTCGACCTCGGCCAGCAGGTGTGAAGAGAGCAACACGGTTCCGCCCCGGTCGGCGAACGAGCGCAGCAGGCGCCGCATCCAGGCGATGCCCTCGGGGTCGAGCCCGTTGGCCGGCTCGTCGAGGATGAGCACCTCGGGGTCGCCGAGGAGGGCCAGGGCAATGCCGAGCCGCTGCCGCATGCCGAGCGAGTACGCGCGCACCCGCCGCCGGGCGGCCCGCTCGTCCAGCCCGACGCGCTCGAGCATCTCGGGAACGCGGCCCGGGTCGACCCCGATGGTCATGGCGGCGAGCGTGAGCACCTCACGACCGGTCCGGCCCGGATGCTGAGCCGAGGCGTCGAGTAGGACCCCGACCCGGCGTCCGGGATTCGGCAGCTCCCGGTAGGGCCGGCCGAGCACGGTGGCGGTGCCGGCGGACGGGGTGGTCAGGCCGCACACCATCCGCAGCGTGGTCGACTTTCCGGCCCCGTTGGGACCGAGGAACCCGGTGACCGTGCCGGGCCGGCAGGTGAAGCTGACGTCGTCGACGACCGTACGGTCGCCATACCGCTTGGTCAGACCACGAACTTCAATCATGGAACCCAGCCTCGCCCGTGGAGCCGGCGACGACAGCGGTCGTGAGTCGCGACCTGCATCGACGATGGCGGGCAATCGAGGTCAACTTTGGTTGTACGGGCAAGCGTCAACTTTGGCCGCTCACGCCAGCTCCGTCGGCTGCCTACGCTGGTCCGGTGGCGAAGGTCGTGGCCTCCGAACACCAGTGGCTGCTGCCCGCGAGCCTCACCGAGGACACCGCGCATCCGCGGCGATCCACCCGCGACTGGATCGTGGATTCCTTGCTGTTCCTGCTGGCCGTGGGCTGCTGGCTGCTGGTCTGGCTGGACGAGGCGGTTGGCGTCGGCAACCGGGGACCGGAGTGGCTGCCGACGGCCGATGTGGTCGTCGGGTTGCTGCTCTGCTGGAGCTTGTGGTGGCGCCGGCGGTGGCCGGTCGCGCTGGCAGTGACCGGGGCGCTGTGCGGCCTGGTGAGCATCAGCGGTGGGATCGCGATCTTCGTCCTGCTCTTCACGGTCGTCGTGCACCGTCGCCCCGCGGTCTCGGCCCCGGTCGCCGCGCTCAATGTGATCGTCGGCACGGTATTGAACCTCTACCGGCCCGACCCGTATCTGAGCACCCTCGGCGTGCTCGTGCTCAACCTCGCTGGCATCGCCGTGATTTTCGCGTGGGGCATGTTCATCCGGGCCCGGCGCCAACTCATCCTCGCCTTGCGGGAGCGGGCGTTGCGGGCCGAACGGGAGCAGCAACTGCTCGTGGCCCAGGCCCGACACGTTGAGCGGGCCCGCCTCGCGCGGGAGATGCACGACGTTCTTGGACATCGCATCTCTCTGCTCGCCATGCACGCTGGTGCCATCGAGTTCCGCCCGGACGCCTCGGCGGAGGAGATCGCCCGGGCGGCCGGGGTCATCCGGGCCAATGCCCACGAGGCGATGCGCGAACTGCGGGAGGTGATCGCGGTCCTCCGGCAGGACGAGCCGGAGCCAAACCATCCACAACCGACACTCAAGGATCTGCCGGCCCTGGTGGACGAATCACGCGCGGCTGGCATGCAGGTGACGTTCGACAACCAGGTCGAGGCCCCCGATACCGCCCCGGCCGGGCTGGCGACCAGCGCCTACCGGATCGTGCAGGAGGCGCTCACGAACGCCCGCAAGCACGCGCCCGGCGCGCGGGTCACGGTGCATCTCTCCGGGCGGGCCGGCGACGGTCTGACCATCCGGGTCAGCAATCCGCGGTCGGTCCGGCCGCCGGTCATTGAACCCAGCCTGAACGCCGGCATGGGACTGGTCGGGTTGACCGAGCGGGTGGCCCTGCAGGGTGGTCGGTTGGAGTTCGGGCGCGACGCGACCGGGGAGTTCCGGGTGGGAGCATGGTTGCCATGGCCAGCAACGCAGGAACCTCGGACGTCATCCGAGTGCTGATCGTCGACGACGACCCGTTGGTTCGGGCCGGGCTGTCCATGATCCTCAATGGAACGCCGGATATCACGGTGGTGGGTGAGGCAGCCGACGGCACCGAGGTCCCAGCGGCGGTCCGGACGCACTCGCCCGATGTCGTGCTCATGGACATCCGGATGCCCCGCGTGGACGGCATCGCCGCCACGGCCGCTCTCCGCAAGGCGCCGGACGCACCCGAGGTGCTCGTGCTCACCACCTTCGACGCCGACGAGCATGTTCTGGGGGCGCTGCGGGCCGGTGCCAGCGGCTTCCTGCTCAAGGACACGCCGCCGGCCGAGATCGTGGCCGCGATCCGCCGGGTGGCGGCCGGCGAGGCCACCCTGTCGCCCAGCGTGACCCGGCAGCTCATCGCACATGTGACCGCCACCACGGACGATCCCACCGGGCGGCGTGCCGAGGCCCGGCGTCGGCTCGACACCCTCACCGAGCGGGAACGCGAAATTGCCTTGGCGTTGGCCCGCGGCTGCTCCAACGCGGAGATTGCGCAACAGACGTTCATGAGCGTCGCTACGGTCAAGACGTACGTGTCGCGGCTGCTCACCAAGCTGGATCTGAACAACCGGGTCCAGGTCGCCATCCTGGTCCACGACGCCGGCCTGGCCTGACACTCGCGCGCGGGGCCGGCGGGTGTCACCCGAATTCCTACCCGGAAGCCGTCGTGGCCGAGCGGATGTGTGCACCTGGCTGAGCCGCTGGCCGTAGGGGTTCGGAGCCTACGGCCAGCGGCCGCCGGGGTTCGCGGGCGTCGCGCCCGAGATGGCGAGGACCTCCTTCACCGCGCTGGTTCAGCGCCGCCTGGCCTGCTCTGCCGCAGCCTCCATCTCGTCCCGGACCAGGGCCTGGAAGCGGAAGACGGCGTGGATCAGCTTGCTGTAGGGAGCCATGGCGGTGAAGAGCATGACCGACGCCATGTGAATGACCAGCACCAGCGGGTAGGCGGCGGTGGCCCGGACCATGAGCGTGAACAGACCCGTGGTGGCGAGGAAGAACAAGGCGCTGAGCAGGCCGTAGTCCTTGATGTTCATCTCGGCCACGCTGGTCGCCTCCGACGAGTCCTTCTTGAGCATGACCAGGCCGATGCAGCCGATGGTGATGCCGATACCGCCCAGGGTTCCACTCAAGACCGGCACCGACAGCACCGGATAAGGCGGATCGATGTGCAGGATGTCCTGGAGGAAAGCGGCGGACAAGGTGGACACCACACACAGGCCGTAGCCGGCGACCAGAGTGATGTGCAGGCGCCGACGGGCCGGCGAAGGCTTGTCGTCTCTCGGGTAGTGGCAGTCCGCCCCACCCCCGCGTTGGTTGGTCAGGGCCATCGAGTGCCAGATCGCCTTGAGCAGAGGGACCACCCGACCGGCCCCCGCCGGCCGACCCCCGATCTCCCGCCAATAGGCCCGTCCAGCCAGATAGGTGATGACCGCCGCGAAGACGGCCGGCAGCAGACCCATCAGGAAGAACGGCTCATATGGAATGACCTCGTACGGGGAGTACGCGCCGTTGGCTGGTCCCCGGAACAGGGCCTCCGGTCCTGAGGTCACCCAGGCGATGGCGATGCAGAAGATGGTCGCGAGAACCATGCCGGTGAAGACGCCGATCCGCCCGCGGAAGAGGCGGGGAACCCGTCGCGGCCACAGGTACCGCTGGTAGCTCTGCAGCCGCGCCGCCGACAGGATGGCCGGCGGGTTGATGGCGAACTCGTGGGGTGGCGCGTACATGCAGGCGTCGTAGCAGGCCCGGCAGTCGTGGCACAGGTTGGCCAGTTGCAGCACATCACCGGTGCCCAGTACGGTGCGGCGTTCCAGAGCGGGAAAGACCGCGCAGAGGCCCTCGCAGTAGCGGCACGCGTTGCAGATGATGAGCTGACGCTCGGCCTCCCGTACCAGGGCGTGCAGTGAGGTCTCGTGCCGGTCCTCGGTCGCTGCGGCCGGCAGAGTGGTGTCAGTGGCCATAGCGGGCCGCCTCGGTTCCAGCCAGTCGTCCCCACACGCTGCCGATGGTGAGCCCGAAGCCCGCCAGGTACCCCGAACTCAGTATGTTGCCAGACATGATTTCGCCTCCCGCGAAGACGTTCCTGAAGGGAGAACCGTCGACGCGCACGACCCGCGCGTGACGGTCGACCTTGACACCCATGTAGGTAAATGTGATGCCCGGCCGCATGGGAATGCCGAAGAACGGCGGGGTGTCCAAGGGCTGAGCCCAGTGGGTCTTGTCGGGACGCAGTCCGGTCGTGCGGCAGGTGTCGAGGTCGGTCGGGTCGAAGGATCCGCCCGGCACGATCGCGGCGTTGAACTCGGCCACGGTCTTCTCGACGCGGGTGACATCCAGGCCGAGCTGGGTGGCGACGTCGCCGATGGTGTCGCCAGTGGTCGCGCCGAACATCGGCGGCAGGAAGAGCCCTTGCACCTTGCTGTCCCACAGACAGTACGCGATCTGGTCGGGCTGTTCGGCGATCTTCCGGCCCCAGATGGCGTAGCGCTTCGGCCAGACGTCCTCGCCTTCGTCGTAGAAGCGTTCGCCGTCGCGGTTGACGACGATCCCGAACGGCACGCTGTCCAGTCGGGTGGCGATCCCGCCGTCGAACCGCGGGGACCGGGCGTCGAGCGCGACGGCGTGGAAGCCCTTCTCCTGGCCGGCGGTGGCGGCCCCGGCGTCGTAGAGTCGCGCCAGCACGAGGCCGTCGTTGTAGGGCGTGCCGCGAATGACGTAGTTGTCGACGCCATCGCCCCAGTAACGACGCAGCCACTCGATGTTGGCCTCGAAGCCGCCGCTGGTGGCTACGACCGCCTTCGTTCGCACCTGGTAGTCGACGTCCCCGTGGCGGACGACGACGCCGGTGCAGGTGTCACCGTCGAAGATGAACTCCGACACCATCGCCTCGTACACCACGGTGATGTTCCGTCGGCGCTCCACCTCTCGGTAGTAGGTGTTGAGGAGGGCCTTGCCGCCCCCGAGAAAGAATCGGTTGGTCCGTCCAAGATGGAGCGTTCCACGCAGCGGCGGCTGCCACCGCACACCGTGGGCCGACATCCAGGCGGGGATCGTCTCGGAGTCGGCCACGGTGAACCGGGCCAGCTCCTCGTCACTGGGGCCGTCGCCGACATTGCAGAGGTCCCGCCACAGCTCGTCGAACAGGTAGTCCCCGGTGTAGAACTCGTCCTTCCGGTGTACGCAACGAATGTTGCGGGTGTGCCGAGTGTTGCCGCCTCGCATGTGGTGTGGTGCCCGTTCCAGGAGCAGTACGGCGGCACCCGCGTCGTTGGCGCTCAAGGCCGCCACGAGCCCGGCGTTACCGCCCCCGACCACGACGACGTCCCAGAGCGGCTTGGTCCATTCAGGGACCCGTAGCCGTGTTTCGTCCACTGTTGATACTCCCGGAGATCAGGGTTGGCGTATCGAAATGACGCGTTCGCAGCTCATGGCCCGGATGGCGTAGGCCGGGCCTTCCGCACTGCCGAACCCGCTGTCCTTCAAACCGTGGAAGGGCATGGTGTCCACCCGGCTGGCTGACGTGTCATTGACGTAGAACGCTCCCACAGCGATCCGCTCCGCGGCCTGCAGTGCCTGACCGAGGTCCCGGGTGAAGATGCCGCCCGCCAGCCCGTAGGGGTTGTCATTGATTTCGGTGATCGCCTGGTTGAGGTCGTCGAACCCCCGCAGCACCAGCACCGGGCCGAAGACCTCTTCGCACATCACCCGGGCGGTGGTCGGCACCCCGGTGAGCACGGTCGGCTCGACCACGCTGCCCGTACGACGCCCGCCGGCGACGAGCTCGGCCCCGGCGTCGACGGCCTCGCGGATCCAGGCGTGCACCCGTTCGGCCTCGCTGGGCGCGATGAGCGGGCCGACGCTGGTGCCGGGGTCGCGCGGGTCGCCGGCCACCTGAGCGCTCGCCTTGGCCCGCAGTAGCTCGGTCACCTCGGCGAGCACGGCGTTGTCGACATACAGGCGTTGCACCGATGTGCAGACCTGGCCGGCCTTACGGACGAGACCGCTGTTGACCACGGCGGTCGTGGCGGCGTCGAGGTCCGCGTCGGCGCAGATGATCGTGCTGGCCAGTCCGCCCATCTCCAGTTGCACGGGCCGCATCCCTACCGTGGCGTGGATGCGGCGACCGACGGCGGTGCTACCGGTGAACGCGTAGAACGCGGGGCGGGGGTCCTCGGTGAGCCACTGCCCCACGGTGCGTCCGGGACCGTGCAGCAGAGCGATGAGGTCGGGCGGCATCCCGGCGTCGAGGAGGATTCGCACGAACGCGTCGGCGGTCGCGGGCGTCTGGACGGCGGGCTTGAGGACGACCGCGTTGCCCGCCGCGATGGCGGGACCGACCTTGTGGGCGACCGTGTTGAGCGGTGAGTTGAACGGCGTGATGGCGCAGATGATGCCGAGCGGGTCCAGCCGGGTGTAGGCCAGTCGCCCGGCGCCGCCCAACGCCGCGGCCACGGGGACGAGGTGTCCGGTCAGCCGTTTCGCTTCCTCCGCGCACAACGTGAGGGTCTCGATCGTGCGCTTGACCTCGGCGACGGCGTCGCTCCGAACGAAACCGGTGTCCTGCTGGACCAGGGACACGAGGTGTTCCCGGCGTTGCTGGACGAGCTCGGCGGCCCGGGTGAGGATGGCGGCCCGGTCGCGTGGCCCGAGTCGGATGCGGGCGTGGCCGGCGGCGAGTGCGGTGAGGGCGCGCCGGACGTCCTCGGCGTCGACCGCGTGGACCCGGGCCACCGGTGACCCATCGAACTTGTCCACCACGATGTCGCTCGGGCCGTCCGCAGGCACCCAGTCCCCGGCGACAAAGGACGTCAGAGCCGGTGGCGAGGGGGTCACGTGGCCTCCATTTCGATCGGGTAACGCATCGCTGTACGCCGCAACCGACCTGTTGTGGTGTGCCATGGCGTCCGTTACAGTACGCTGCACAATACACCTGTATACAGCCGTGCACCAAGCCATACCATCGCACAAGAGCGGGGCCATGACACAGCTAACGAACTCATCAGCAGCGCCGCTGGCATACCCGGCATCGCGCGGGAAGATCATCGTTTCGGGCGTGCGGAAGTCGTATGGGCGGCGGGGCGAGGTCTTGGCCCTCAACGGCATCGACCTGGTCGTGCACGAGGGCGAGTTTGTCTGCCTCGTCGGCCCGTCGGGGTGCGGCAAGTCCACGCTGCTGCGGATGATGGCGCGCCTTCACTACCCGACCGCTGGCGAGGTGAGGCTGGTGGACAACGGTCGGACGCACCTGGCCGCCATGGTCTTCCAGAACTACAGCATCTTTCCTTGGAAGACGGTGCGGAAGAACATCGAGCTGCCGCTGCGGACGCTCGGCATGCCGCGGGCGGAGCGGGAGGCCCGGGTGACTCGGTTGATGGAGCGGCTCGGCCTCATCGACTTTGCCGATGCCTACCCGGCCGCGCTCTCCGGTGGTATGGCCCAGCGGGTCTCGATCGCCCGCGCGCTGGCCGTGGAGCCACAGATCCTGCTGATGGACGAGCCGTTCGCGGCCCTCGACGCGCAGATGCGTCGGGTGCTGCAGGAGGAGCTGCTCAGCCTCTGGCAGGAGGACCGGCGCACGGTGGTCTTCGTGACTCACTCGCTCGAAGAGGCGATCCTGCTGGGCGACCGGGTGGTCGTGATGAGCGCCCGACCCGGCGTCATCATCGCCGATCACACCGTGCCGTTTGAACGCCCGCGCCGTCCCGAGATCCGGGGCACGAGCGAGTTTGCCGAACTGGAGCAGCGCATCTGGTCGCAGATGCGCGTCGAAGTCGAGCGGAGCGAACAATGACGTCTTCCGCGAAGGTCGCGGCCGTGACCGCACCGAGCGCCACGCCGGATGACGCCGCCGCTAAGGTGTCGGAGATCCTCATTCGTCCTCGGCGGCAGGAGACCGATCCGGAGGGCATGGTCCGGCGCCGTCGGGCGCTGTCGTTGAGCCTGGGCATCGGCACCCCGGTGCTGCTGTTGGTCCTGTGGCAGATCTCGGCCCAGCAGAGCTGGATCGACACCCGGTTCTTCCCCGCACCGGCGATGATCCTGACGGAGGCCGGCGAGATGGTCGAGTCGGGGATGCTCGTCAAGGACGTGTGGGCGAGCCTCAAGGCGATCCTGGTGGGCTATGCCCTGGGGCTGGTCGCCGGCGTCCTCACCGGTACGGCGCTGGCGCTGTCCACAGTGGTGCGATTCGCGCTGGAGCCACTGCTGTCGGCTCTCTACACCATCCCCAAGCTGGCCATCCTGCCGCTACTGCTGCTGATCTTCGGGTTGGGTGAGCTGCCGAAGATCATCCTGATCATGCTGGGTGTCTTCTTCGTGATCTGGGTGAGCGTCCTGGAGGGAATCGAGGATGCTCCACCGACCTATGCTGAGGCGGCCCAGATCTTCGGCATCAACGGCATCAACCGTTGGGTCCATGTCATCCTGCCCGGCATCCTGCCCAATCTGTTCACGGGGATGCGCATCGCGCTCGGCACGTCGGTGCTCATCGCAGTGGGTACCGAGTTCGTCAATGGCGACGAGGGAATCGGCTATCGGATCTGGCCCAGCTGGTCGCTGTTCCAGCCCGAGCGCATGTACGTCGGCATCGTCGTCGTTGCGTTCATGGGCTTTGCGCTCACCTGGATTGTCAAGGCCATCGGCGCCTTGGTCGCGCCGTGGGCGCCGCGTCAGGCGCGACGTCATAGCGAGTAGGCGAGTCGTCACCGGCAAGCGATCCACCGACAAGCCACTCGCCTGTCAGGTGCGGCGGCCTGGCCCATCGGGGCCGCCGATCCACGTCCCAACATTGAGAGGAAGTCACGTGTCCACACACAGCCGACTCCGGCGAGTTCTGGCGGCCGTCGGCGCCCTCGCCGTTGGTCTCCTCGGCGCCTGTTCATCGTCGAATGACTCGAAGGAAACGAGCGACGGTCTGACGACGGTCAAGGTAGCGGTCTCCTCGAAGATCGCTTATTACCTGCCCTACCTCATGGAGCCCTACTGGAAGGAGTTCGAGAAGCAGGGCATCGCGATTGAGATGGAGTACGGCTCCGCGCCGGACATGCTGGTTCTCCTGACCACTGGCCGGGTGGACGTACTGGTGACGGGGCCGAGCGCCAACATCCTCAACGCCGCCGCGGACGGGGCGGATCTGAAGTTCGTCGCCCCGGGCGCCGTTGAGGCTGAGGAGTCGCCCAACGGCTGGTATGTCAGCACAGCGGCTCTGGCGGGACGGACGTACTCGCCGGAGCTGCTCAAGGGACAGACCCTCGCCTCGTCCTCGGGCGTGGCCGGTCCGCCGTTGCTGACCCTGTCCCAGGAGCTGGCCAAGGCCAACCTGACTCTGGCGGATGTGACGATCCGGCCGCTTTCCTCGTCGGATGGCCTCATTGCCATTGAGAACGGGGCCGTCTTCGCCGGGACCGTTTCGGCCCCCAACACGGCGAAGATCGCGGAGTCCGGTGCGGGCACCTTCATCGCCCGCAGCGCCCCGATCGGATGGCCCTCGGTCGGCGTCTTCTTCGGGCCGAACCTTCTCAACGACCGGCCGGAGGTGGGTGAGCGTTTCGTTACCGCCCTGCTCAACATCTACCGCACCTACCTTCAGGGTGACTTCATGAAGGG
>Ga0065720_1021385_pt1 | contig 10729 bp, 7 predicted proteins | sample Thericmetagenome_FD_59107 | JGI IMG/M metagenome (GOLD analysis project Ga0065720, IMG submission 59107) | Thermophilic microbial communities from the Joint Bioenergy Institute, California, USA of rice/straw/compost enrichment - eDNA_2 v2... | ecosystem: Engineered > Solid waste > Grass >... | reverse complement strand
GAGGCGGGTCCAGGGTCTCGTCCGTCCCCCGGACGACCAGCCGCTCCATCACCAGCGCGCAGCCCGCCACCGCCTCGGGCCACATGATCCTGCCCAGGGTCTCCTCCAGCGGCACGTCGGCGGGCAGCGGCTCCTGCTCCACCGGGGTGAGCTCGTCGGGGGCAGGGTCCCCGCTGATCCCCAGCATCTCGGCCAGGTGGGGCTCACGCTGCACCAGGTCGGCGGTGGGCACCAGGGCGTACATCCGTATCGGCTGGTCCCAGCCCTGCTGGGAGGCGTGGCGCTCCAGGTCCAGCACGGCTTCGCGAATGTTGAAGGACACCTGCTCTGTCTCCCTGCCTTCGGAACGGGTGGTGGGGGCGGCGATCGGCGCGCATCTGCGTACGGTGCGAAGTATGGTCGGGGGGAACGGCTGTCCCGAGGGACTCCAGCCAGCTTCGCGGACGGGGTGTCGAAGCCGTCTCGGCCAGATATCGGCGCGATCACGCGGGAACCCGACAGGGCCCCGATAAGTTGCCACTGTATAGGGGACACCGTGTCCGCACATTCGACCAGCCAACGAGTCACCCGGCGGGTGCGAGGACAGGCGGCCGCCCGGCCCAGGCCGGACCGGGGCCTGTCCGGGCGCCCGTCCGACGACAACCAGTAGGAACGAGGGGGAGGCGTGAGCTTCCGATCGCCCGGCGCGCCGACCGCGCGCATGCCCCGACGGTCCCGATTGCTCGCGCCGGTCGGCGCGGCCGTGGTCGTCATCATCGCGGGCATCATGTTCGCCGCGAATTTCTGGACCGAGTACCGGTGGTTCGACTCGGTCGACTACACCACGGTCTTCTGGACAGAGCTGCGCACCCGGGCGCTGCTTTTCGCTGGAGGGGCGCTGCTGATGGCCCTCGCCGTCGGCTTCAGCGTCTACTTCGCCTACCGGACCCGGCCCGCCTACCGGCCGTTCAGCCTGGAGCAGCAGGGGCTGGACCGGTACCGGTCCTCGATCGACCCGCACCGCAAGGTCTTCTTCTGGGGACTCGTCGGCGGCCTGGCGCTGCTCACCGGAGCCTCCGCGACCGCCGAGTGGCAGACCTACCTGCAGTTCGCCAACGCCACCGAGTTCGGCGTCGAGGACGCGCAGTTCGGGCTGGACATCTCGTTCTACACGTTCGTCTACCCGTTCCTCCAGGTGATCCTCGGCTACCTGTACACGTCCGTGGTCATCGCGTTCATCGCCGGCGTGGTGGTGCACTACCTGTACGGCGGGGTGCGGCTCCAGTCGCAGGGGCAGCGGGTCACCCCGGCCGCCCGCGTCCACCTGTCGGTCATGCTGGGCGTCTTCGTACTGCTGCGGGCCCTCGACTACTGGATGGAGCAGTACGGTCTGGTCTTCTCCACCCGCGGCTACACCTTCGGCGCCTCCTACACCGACGTCAACGCGGTGCTGTACGCCAAGATCATCCTGTTCATCATCGCGCTGGTGTGCGCGGCGCTGTTCTTCGCCAACATCTACTTCAAGAACGCCATGGTGCCGCTGGTCAGCCTGGGGCTGCTGGTCCTGTCGGCGGTGCTCATCGGCGGCGTCTACCCGGCGATCGTCCAGCAGGTCACGGTCTCCCCCAACGAGCAGCGGCTGGAGAACCCCTACATCCAGCGCAACATCGAGGCCACCCGGGCCGCGTACGGCATCGACGGCGCCGAGGTGATCGACTACGACGCGCAGACCGAGCTGACCACGGCCGAGCTCGCCAAGGAGGCCGAGACCATCCCCAGCGTCCGGCTGGTGGACCCGGCGGTGGTCTCCCAGACCTTCCAGCAGCTCCAGCAGGTCCGCGGCTTCTACCAGTTCCCGCAGGTCCTGGAGGTCGACCGGTACACCACCTCCGACGGGGAGACGGTCGACACGATCGTGGCCGCCCGCGAGCTCGACGGCCCGCCCAGCCAGGAGGACCGGTGGCTGACCCGGCACCTGGTCTACACCCACGGCTTCGGCATGGTCGCCGCCGCGGGCAACCAGGTGGACTCCGAGGGACGCCCGGTGTTCCTGGAGTACAACATCCCGCCCACCGGCGAGCTGTCCCAGAGCGGGGAGGGCTACGAGCCGCGCATCTACTTCGGCCGCGAGGGCGCCGAGTACGTGATCGTCAACGCCGAGGCCGAGTACGACTACCCGGTCGACTCCGAGGCGCCGAAGGTCCCCACGGCCGAGGACGCGGTCACCCCCACGCCGTCCGCCTCGCCCGAGGCCGACGAGGCCCAGGCGCCCGGACAGCAGGAGCAGCAGACCGCGGGGAGCGAGGAGGGCCAGCAGAGCCCCGAGGCGGAGCAGCCCGGCTCCTCCGAGCAGCCCGGCGGCGACAGCGGGCAGGCCAACAACTACTACGACGGCGACGGCGGCGTGCGGCTGAGCAACTTCTTCGACAAGCTCATGTACGCGCTGAAGTACCAGGAAGTCAACATCCTGCTCAACAACGCGATCAACGAGAACTCGCAGATCATCTACGTCCGCGACCCCGCTGAGCGCGTCGAGAAGGTGGCCCCCTTCCTCACCGTCGACGGCAAGTCGTACCCGGCCGTGGTCGACGGGCGGATCGTGTGGATCGTGGACGCCTACACCACGTCCGACCGGTACCCCTACTCCACCCCGATCGACCTGGCCCAGGCCACCACGGACACCTTCACCGAGAGCACCACGGCGGTCAACGCGCTGCCGGGCAACCGGGTGAACTACATCCGCAACTCGGTCAAGGCCACCGTCGACGCCTACGACGGCACCGTCACCCTGTACGGCTGGGACGAGACGGACCCGGTCCTCCAGACCTGGTCCAAGGCGTTCCCGGGCGTCGTCACCAGCAGGGCGGAGATCAGCGACTCCCTGCTGTCCCACCTGCGCTACCCGGACGACCTGTACAAGGTGCAGCGCAAGATCCTGGAGCGCTACCACATCACCAACGCCGACGCCTTCTACGGCGGCCAGGACTTCTGGACCGTGCCCAACGACCCGAAGCCCAAGGCCGGGGAGAACCCGGAGCCGCCCTACCGCCAGACCATCCGCTTCCCGGGCGACGAGGCGCCCATGTACTCGCTGACCTCGACCTTCGTGCCGCGGGGCAGGGAGAACCTGGCGGCGTTCATGGCGGTGAACAGCGACGCGACCTCCGAGGACTACGGCCAGCTGCGGGTCCTGGAGCTGCCGCGGAGCACCGCGGTCCAGGGACCGGGGCAGATCCAGAACACCTTCCAGTCCTCGGCGGAGGTGCGCGAGGTGCTGCTCCCCCTGGAGCAGAGCTCGGCGCAGGTCACCTACGGCAACCTGCTCACCCTGCCGTTCGCGGGCGGCCTGCTCTACGTCGAGCCGCTCTACGTGCAGGCCGGCGGCAGCGACGCCTCCTACCCGCTGTTGCAGCAGGTCCTCGTGGGCTTCGGCGACCAGGTCGCCATCGGCAGCAACCTCCAGGACGCGCTGAACAACCTCTTCGACGAGGGGGAGGCGCCGCTGGAGGAGCCCCGGACCGGGGAGGAGACCCCCGAGGGCGGCACCGAGGGCGGCGGGCAGGCTCCGGCCGACGGCGAGCTCGCCCAGGCCCTGAAGGACGCCTCGGAGGCCTACGAGGACGGCCAGGCCGCGCTCCGGGAAGGCGACTTCGCCGCCTACGGCGAGGCCAACGAGCGGCTCGCGGACGCCCTGGAGCGGGCCGAGGCGGCCGCCGGAGGCCAGTAGCCCGCCGGGCGGCCGGGACGCTGCGGGGATGCTTCCGCGGCGCCCGGCCGCCCCGGGGCGGCCGATTTGGCGTTGTCCGTGAAGCGCGGTACCGTTGGCCACAGCGACGCGGGGTGGAGCAGTTCGGTAGCTCGCTGGGCTCATAACCCAGAGGTCGCAGGTTCAAATCCTGTCCCCGCTACCAAGGTGCCCGAGGCACGGCCGTGGCCCCCACGACACGTGGGGGCCACGGTCTTTTCCGTCCCTAGGAGCGGCGGGCCGACGAGGACCGCGACCCCGCGCCCACGGACCGTCGGCCGAGGAGGACCCCCAGTCCGACCATGCCGACGGTCAGCAGGAAGTGCAGCCAGTTGTCGGCGGTGTTCAGCGGCACGAAGTTCGCCGCCGAGTCCTCGCCGACGAACAGGCCGTACAGCCACAGCACCAGGTAGACCAGGCCGCCGCCGATCAGGAAGGCCCGGGCGGCCGCGGCGGACCGGGCCATGGCCACACCGACGACTCCGAACAGCAGGTGGACGATGTTGTGCAGGACCGACACCTGGAACAGGCCCAGCAGCATCGCCTCGGAGTGGTGCCCGGCGAACCGCATCTGGCCGTAGTCGGTCGTGATCCCGGGGATGAACCCCAGGAGGCCGATGAGCAGAAAGACCGCTCCGAACGCGAGCGCCGCCTTCTGGACCGGGGTGCGCAGGACCGAGGATGCGCGGTCGGCTCCGGGAACTGACATCTGCTTCTCCCTCACTGTGCTGGGCGGCCGTCCGCCGTCGCGTGCGGACCGGCCGCCGGGGGACGGCACGCGTCGGACCCGTCTGGTCGGTGTCCGGCGGGGCCGGGGCGAGGCCCGGGAGCCTGCCGTCCCTCGTACCGGCAGGCCTCCTCTACCCGGAGGAGGAGCGTTATGCGGCCCGGAGGACACCGGCGGCGCAGGAGGTTGCTGATTTGCGTCAACCGGAGACAGCATCTAATCTGATGAACACAGCGACGCGGGGTGGAGCAGTTCGGTAGCTCGCTGGGCTCATAACCCAGAGGTCGCAGGTTCAAATCCTGTCCCCGCTACTCGGATCCTCGGGCCGACCACGCAGCAGCGTGGTCGGCCCGAGGTGTGTCCGGGGCCGGTCACGGGCCCGGAATGCGTCGGGGTCCCGCCGGGGTCACTCCTCCTCCGCGGGGAGGATGCGCCCCTCGGACATGGTGACCGTCCGGTCGGCGCGGGCGGCCACCTCGGGGTCGTGGGTCACCACGATCACGGCGGTGTTCCGGGAGCGGGCGTGGTCGAGCAGTTGGTCCATGATCATCGTGCTGCTCGCCTTGTCCAGGGCGCCCGTGGGCTCGTCGGCGAGGATCAGCGCGGGGTTCAGGCTCAGCGCCCGCGCCAGCGCCACCCGCTGCTGTTCACCGCCGGACAGTTGGTGCGGCTGGGAGGAGAGCCGGTCGCCCAGCCCGACCGACTCCAGCAGCTCCCGGGCGATAGCGCGGCGCCGTACCAGCGGCACCCCCGCCAGCACCAGGGGGACGCTCACGTTGGCCAGCGCGCTGCGCCGCTCCAGCAGGTGGAACTGCTGGAACACGAACCCGATCCGCTCGTTGCGCAGCCGGGCGCGCTGCCCCTCCCGCAGCCGGGTCACGTCGACGCCGTCGAACACGTGCTCGCCGGAGTCCGCGCTGTCCAGCAGGCCGATGATGTTGAGCAGCGTGGACTTGCCCGAACCGGACTGCCCGACCACGGCCACGACCTCGCCCCGGGCGACCTCCAGGGAGCAGCCCTTGAGGACGTCGATCCTGGTTCCCGAGACCGTGAAGCTGCGCCTCAGGTCGTGGACGCGCAGCAGCGGCCCGGTCGGGGCCTCCTGCTCCTCGGGGGCGAAGAGAGCCTCCACCGGATCACTCCTCCAGCATCCAGGAGTCCAGGTCCTCGTAGTACTCGTCCTCGGTGACGCCGGACGGGACGTCGAACTCCTCGGCCAGCGGGATCGGGTCCATGACCAGGTCGCCGGGGCTCAGCCCGGAGCGCACCTCGATCTCCTCCCCGTCGGAGACGCCCAGCTCGACCTCGCGGACCTCGGTCGTCCCGTCCTCGAGGACCACGAGCACCTCGCCCGAGTCGACCGTCCCCCGCACCGCGGTCATGGGGACGACCAGCGCGTTCTTCGCCTTGTCGGTGACGATGGAGAGCTGGCCCCGCATCCCGGAGAACACCCGCATCCCGTCGGGGACCCGGCAGGCCAGTTCGAGGCCCCCCTCCGAGCCGCCCGTCTGGTCCGCCGCGGCGCCGCCGGCCTCCCCCGAGGCGTTGTTCGAGGGCGACCCCAGCGACAGGAACTCGCACTCCTCGGGTGCCGGCCCCCGGTCGATCTGCAACAGGATCTCCTCGGGCTCGTCGTAGAACAGGTAGAGGTCGTTGGCCGGGACCGTAGCCACCGCGCGGAACTTGTTCTGGGTGATCTGGGCGACCTCGCCGGGCTCCACCGGGTCGCCGACCGCGAGGTCGCCCAGACCGGAGACCGTTCCGCTGGCGGGCGCGCGGACGACCCTGGTGACCGGGGCGGGCTCCGCGTCGTCGTCTCCGGACGCCGCCCCTCCCTCCACGGTGAGGGTCAGGATGGGGGCGCCCTGTTCGACGCTCTGCCCGTCGGTCAGCCAGACGCGCGCCACGGTCCCGCCGGTCCGGGTCTTCACCGCGACGCCCGGTTCCGCGGCGATCACGGCGTCCAGCACCACCCGGGACTCGATGTCGGCGCGCCGCACCTCCACCGGCTGCCCCTCGGGGACGATCTGGAGTCCCAGGGCTTCCTCCTCGGGCGGCGTGGCGGTGAGGGAGTACAGCGTGTAGCCGCCGAATCCCAGGCCGCCCAGCAGCACGGCTGCGGCCACGCCGAGGGTGATCCACTTCTTCACGTTCCCACCGTTCCTATTCCCGCAGGCCGGCCACCACGGACGCGCGCAGCGCCCGCCACGCGGGGATGATCCCGGCCAGCAGACCGACGAACGCCGCGCTGGCCAGTCCCACCAGGGCCGCCTCGGGCGGTACGAAGACCGACACGTCAGAGGGCAGGTACGGGGAGGCGAGGACGTCGACCACCCACGCGCCCGCCAAACACAGCGTGAGAGCGATCGCCCCGGCCACCACCGAGACGACGACCGCCTCGGTGACGACCGCGACGAACAGGGTCAGCGAACTCGCGCCCAGCGCCCGGTAGGTGGCGAGTTCCCGGCGGCGTTCCCGGACCGTGACCAGGCCGACGTTGAGCACGCCCAACAGCCCGGTCAGCAGGGTGATGGAGGCCACTCCGAGCAGCCCCATCGACAGGTAGCCGAGCATCTCGTCGACCGCCTCGGAGTCGTCGGACCGCCAGACGGACACGAACTCGTCGATGTTCTCCGTCGGGGCTCCCCAACGCCAGGACGCCGACGCCAGGCGGTACAGGAAGGAGTCGGGGTCGGCGTCGGTCGGAGGAACCAGGACGCTGTAGCTCAGCATGAGCGGTTCCTCGGAGGAGGACAGCGAGGACATCAGCTCCTCGGAGGCCGGAGAGCGCAGCAGGTAGAGCTGAGGATAGGACTCGAAGGCGCTCGTCTCCACCACCCCGACCACGCGGGCGGACAGCCAGCGCCGGGTGCCGATCTCGACGTCGGTGACGTCCCCCAGGAGACCGGCCAGCTCCTCGTTGACCACCAGCACCGGGACGAGGGACTCCTGGTCCTCCTCGGTGAACCAGCGCCCCTGCACGATCTCCAGCCGGCGGATGTCGCTCAGCGAGGCGTCGACGGCGGCGAACGCGACGTCCGGGACCGGTGTTCCGCCGCTGCGCACCACGGGGCCGCTGATCCAGGTGCTCAGCGACACCACGGTGCCGCCGGCGCGTTGCAGGTCCGCCTCGAACGCCTCCAGGTCCTCCAGTTCGGCCATCAGGTCCACCTGGAAGGTGGCGGCCCGCCCGGCGACGGACTCGCTGTAGGCCTTCGCGTAGCGCTCCCCGAGGTCGCCGGCCGTCACCACGGTGATCAGGGCGCCGATGCCGACGACGATCCCCGCACACGACAGGATCGTGCGGGCCACGTTGGCGCGTGAGCCCGCGAACGCCAGCACGAGCCCAGCGGTGATGGAACGCAACACGTCGGGGAAGACCTTTCGCAACCGGAGTGCGAGGAGAAGGCGAGACACGCGGGAGTACGGCGTGGTCGAATCGCTGCGGCCGGTGACGGCCCGGGGTACGAACCAGGGTAGTGGACCGTGTGCGGTATGTGCCGTTAGTGGCCGGTGGTGGCCACTATGACGGAGACCACCCGTTTCCTCCCGCGGGGCGCTCAGGTCAGCCGCAGCGGGGTGGGACCGCCGTTGAGCTGGGTGAGCACGGCGTCGTGCAGCACCCCGTTGCTGCAGACCAGCGGTCCCCCGTCGGTGAACGGGCCGCCGCGCAGGTCCGTCGCCCGCCCGCCGGCCTCCTCCAGGATGAGCGGGAGGGGAGCGGCGTCCCACAGCGACAGCTCCGGTTCCATGGAGATGTCCACGGCCCCCTCGGCGACCATCACGTGCGACCAGAAGTCCCCGTAGGCGCGGGTCCGCCACACCGATCTGGTCAGGTCCAGGAAGTAGTCCAGGCGTTTCTGCTCCTCCCAGCCGGTCAGGGAGGAGAACGACAGCGACGCGTCCTCCAGGCGGGACACCGCCGACACCCGGCAGCGGGTGGCCTTGGTGAGGCTGCGCCCGGTCCAGGCGCCGCCGCCCTTCGACGCCCACCAGCGGCGTTGCAGCGCGGGAGCCGACACCACGCCCACCACGGGCTCGTTGCCCTCCAGCAGCGCGATCAGCGTCGCCCACACCGGGACGCCGCGCACGTAGTTCTTGGTGCCGTCGATCGGGTCCAGCACCCAGCAGCGGGAGCTGCGCCCGGTCCTGCCGTACTCCTCGCCGAGCACCGCGTCCCGGGGACGGGCGCGCGAGAGCACGGAGCGCAGCGTCTCCTCGACGGCCCGGTCGGCTTCGGTCACCGGGGTCAGGTCGGGTTTGGTGTCGATCTTCAGATCGAGGGACCGGAAGTGCCGGAGCGAGAGATCGTCCGCAGCGTCGGCGAGGACGTGAGCAAGACGCAGGTCATCATCAAAGGCCGCCATGGCCGGTAACGCTACCGTTCTTTACCCGGCGGAAGCCATGCCCGCCCCGCGTGGCGCGCCGCGGACTCAGCGCTCGGCGTCGCCCTCCCGGCTGAGCAGCAGCCGACGGAAGGAGGCGACCCGGTCGGCGCGGAGCCGACCCGCGGCCAGCCAGTCGTCCAGCGCGCACCCGCCGTCCAGGTGGGAGCAGTGGTGCGCGCACTCGTCGATCGCCTCCGCCAGGTCGGGGAAGGCCACCACCAGGTCGTCGGGGGCGACGTGGGCCAGCCCGAAACTGCGCACCCCCGGGGTGTCGATGATCCAGCCGTGGTCGAGCTCGCTCCGGTCGAGGGCGCCCTCGCGGGCCGCACGGAGCCGCTCCAGGCTCTCGGCGTCGGGCGGGGCGCCGAACGGCAGCGCCACCGCCGAGGTGGAGGTGTGCCGGCCCCGCCCGGTGACCGCGTTGACCCGGCCGACCGCCCGCTGCGCCTCGGGCACCAGCAGGTTCACCAGCGTCGACTTGCCCACTCCGGAGGGGCCGACGAAGACGCTGATCCGGCCGGTCAGGCGGGAGCGCAGCTCGGAGAGGTCGCCGTCCTTGCGGGTCACCACCCAGCGCAGGCCCAGCGGCGCGTAGATCTCCACCAGCGGGTCCGGGGGCGCCAGATCGGACTTGGTCAGGCAGAGCAGCGGCTCCAGCCCGGCGTCGTAGGCCGCCACCAGGCAGCGGTCGACGAACCGCGGCTGCGGGGCCGGATCGGCCAGCGCCACCACGATGACGAGCTGGTCGGCGTTGGCGACGATCACCCGCTCCACCGGGTCGGTGTCGTCGGCGGTGCGGCGCAGCACCGACGTGCGCTCCTCGACCCGCACCACCCGCGCCAGCGTGCCGGGGCGGCCGGACAGGTCGCCGACCAGGGCGACGACGTCGCCCACGACGATGCTGCCGCGGCCGAGCTCGCGGGCCTTCATGGCCACCACCGAACGGTCGCCCACCAGGCAGCGGTACCGGCCGCGGTCCACCCCGGTCACGAACCCGAGCTGGGCGTTCTCGTGCTTGGGGCGTTTGCGGGTGCGGGGCCGCGAGCCGCCCCGGGCCCGCACCCGTACGTCGTCCTCGTCGATGTAGCGGCTGTCCCTCAAGAGGCGACCTCGCTCCACAGGGCGGGGAAGTCCGGCAGGGTCTTGCCGGTGGTGGCGATGTTCTCCACCTCCACCCCGGGCACCACGAGTCCGATGACCGCACCGGAGGTCGCCATCCGGTGGTCGTCGTAGGAGTGGAACAGGCCGCCGTGCAGTCGGCGGGGACGGATGACCAGGCCGTCGGGGAGCTCCTCGGCGTCGCCGCCCAGCCGGTTGATCTCGCGGACCAGCGCCGCGATCCGGTCCGTCTCGTGCCTGCGCAGGTGCGCGATGCCGGTGATGCGCGAGGGGGTGGACGCCAGCGCGGCCACGGCCGCCACGGTCGGGGTGAGTTCGCCGACGTCGCGCAGGTCGGCGGTGATGCCGCGGACCTCTCCGGTGCCGTACAGGGTCAGCCCCTCGTCGGAGAACTCCACGCGGCCGCCCATCTCGGTGAACAGGGAACGCAGCGCGTCTCCCGGCTGGGTGGTGCGGCGCGGCCAGTCGCGGACCGTCACCCGGCCCCCGGTGACCAGGGCGGCGGCCAGGAACGGCGCGGCGTTGGACAGGTCGGGCTCGACCGCGATCTCGGCGACCCGGATCGGCCCCGGCGCGACCCGCCACACGTCCGGGACGGAGGTGTCCACCTCGACCCCGGCGTCGTGCAGCATCGCCACGGTCATGTCCAGGTGGGGCTGGGAGGGGACCGGCGGACCCTCGTGCCGCACCTCCACGCCCTTGGTGAAGCGGGCGCCGCTGAGCAGCAGGGCGGAGACGAACTGGGAGGAGCCGGAGGCGTCCAGGGTGACG
>Ga0065720_1021384_pt1 | contig 10729 bp, 6 predicted proteins | sample Thericmetagenome_FD_59107 | JGI IMG/M metagenome (GOLD analysis project Ga0065720, IMG submission 59107) | Thermophilic microbial communities from the Joint Bioenergy Institute, California, USA of rice/straw/compost enrichment - eDNA_2 v2... | ecosystem: Engineered > Solid waste > Grass >... | reverse complement strand
TATGCATTCTTCATCGATTCTGATGATTGTAAGGCATAATAATTCATCATAGATATCTTCATTGCAACTTAAACTTATCTCACCACTCACCCTGAACAGTGATCACATATTCATTGGTTGCCAAATTTCAATCGAATAGACTCATCTCGTATCCTCTAAGAACTTAATTAATTACAATTTCAAAATTCAACAACTTATCCCACACTTATAGCCACTCTTTCTAACCTAATAAAATTTTATGTTCTAACTTAGTAGTTCCAAAGAAGGTGGCTTAGACCCAGACTAGAATAATTTAGCCAAGTCACACATTATTATAGACTAAGTCTAGAAAGAAAAATGAAACTGATGATATAGACTTCTGGATCTATTTCTTCCTTTAAACTTTCAAATTAAACAAGTCTAAAAGAAAAAACATATTTTTCCTATATCAATTGCCTATTGCAATTTAAATAAAATAAAAATGAGTGTTGTTACCGTGAATGATTCCCTGGTATCTACAGCTCCCCCAAGAACCTCATCTGACGAGGTGGCCACTAAAAGGATCGGTCTACTCGATTGGTTAGCTTCTAAATTTACAGCTGGCTCTATAAAAGGAAGTATTTTAGAATTGATCAGTGCTACTATTGGTGCCGGTGTTCTGACTTTGCCATATGCCTTTGGTCGTTCAGGTTTGTCTCTGAGCATTATTCAGGCCCTAATATGCGCGGGCTTAGGGTTTTATTCTACACGATTGCTTGCAAAATGTGGAGATCTTGCTAAAAAGTATTCATATGCAGAACTGGCAGAGGCATCCTATGGTCCAGTGTTTGTGTTTTTTGTAAAGCTGATCTTCTTTCTCAACAACTGGGGTGGATGTGTAATTTACACAATCCTCATTACAAATTTGCTTAGCACATCAGTAGGCATGTTCTTTCCCGATTTACCAAATTATCTTACTGATACTAATAGCTTGGTATGGCCTCCTATATATACTACCCTGATCATCCTTCCGCTGAGCTTAAATAGAGATTTGTCAGCTCTGAGATATACCTGCCTTACCGGGTTCTTGTTCATCATGTATCTGGCTGTCGTAGTTATCTATCAGAGTAATCGCGTCTCAGACTTGAGACACAATTTTAAGATCTCAGAACATTTTGTCTGGAGCGGAATTAAGGTAACTTTTCCTACTGTGGTATTCAGTTTCTCTTGTCATCCAAATGTCCTAGATGTATATCATGAGCTACAGCGCTCTAGCATGAGAAGAATGACTAAAGTGCTCTTTAGAACAATGTTTGTTGCTTGTTTGGTATTCTTGTTAGTTGGATCATTTGGATACCTGACTTTTACAGACAAAAAATATTTCCTGGACTGCCCACAGAACATTTTATTATCATTCCGTTATCTTAATTGGCCCACCTCGACTGTTGTAGCTCTTCTATGTATCGGATTTACAATCATTCTTGCCATGCCTTTGAGTATAAAACCAAGTAAGGATGCTCTGAGAGCCCTTTTAATAAGTGATAAACCTACGAAGAAAGCTTCGAAGGTTAACAAGGGTGTAAAAGCAGATTTAAGCAAGGAAGACGTCAGCGAAGTTGTAAAAAAGGAGATTAAAGATGATATCAAAGAAGAGGATATCCAAAGAGATATAAATGAAAATATAAGAGAAGAAACAAAAGGAAATAACAAAGAGGATATCCCTGAGATTGTCAAAGAAGATGTCCCAGAGAATATCAAGAAGGATCTTAATGAGCCACTGCTCAATAACACTGAAGCTGCATACCAAAAAAAGAAAGACTCAACAGCCTTACATGTTAGTCTTGTTGTCTTCGTGGTTTATTCTCAAATGATATGCGGGATGTTCGCCAAAAGCATGGCAAGTGTGATTACACTCCTTGGGGCTAGTGCCTATCCTTTGATTTGCTATTGTTTCCCATGTTTATTCTTCCTTAAGTTAGACAAAAGTCATTGGTATTCACCCCAAAGACTTTTTGCCCACCTTATCAACATTTTGATGTTTGGGCTTGCTGTTTATTGTACAGTTTCGTTCTTTACGGAAGATTCTGACTTTTGTTGATAAAGTTTTGGGTATGTTTACAAATAGAATTTCTGAATGTATCCAATATAAGTAACTCTCTCGCACCAATCCAAATTGTAAAAATATTTATTGGAATTGTTCTTAAATAGCCTGTTAATTTCACTCTCAATGAATGGAATCGTTCTTTTAAGACATGAACAGGACAAATTTTTGGATTTTTTGATTGAAATAATTTATTGCAATAAATAGATATTTCTAAATGGATCAAGAAGTCACCATTTTCGACAAGATTGTCAAAAAAGAAATCCCTGCCAAGATCGCCTACGAAGACGACCTTTGCCTAGCCTTCCATGACATCAATCCCCAAGCTCCAGTCCACCTCCTTCTCATCCCCAAGAACAGAGATGGATTATCTCAACTTTCTAAGGCTGAAGATAAGCACAAGGAATTGCTTGGACACATGATGGTCACTGTTGCTAAAATTGCCAAGCAAGAAGGACTTGAAGATGGCTACAGACTTGTCATTAATGACGGTTTGGGTGCTGGACAAAGTGTTTTCCATTTACACATGCACATCTTGGGATGCAAAGGTACTCAATTCACCTGGCCTCCTGGAACCCCTGGAAAGAAGACTGAGTAAGAATTTGTGAAGTTATAAAAACGTAGACCCTCTTTGTGATCCTTAATCGTAATATCATTCTAAAGCTATATATGAAAGTAACAATGAACTTGAGTCTTATTTCCCTATAGAAATTGCTTTCATACTTTCATACTATGGTAGTTAGAGTTGTAGCAATAGGCTTGGAACTTGTTTCAATAGTCATCTAAAGCTCCCTAAATATAGTTGTAGGGAGGTATTGTTGAAGGTTTTTCTTCTTTTACGTAGAAAATTCAAAATAACAGGCAGCTACTATCTATTGAATACTCTGAGGACATAGATGCTTGGCAGAATGGTTTCTTCCATTATTATGAAAATTTTTGATTTGAAATAGAGATTCATAGATAAAATTTTGAAAGTTAGATTATTTATAATTAATATATTTTTCAAATTTTTTGGCAATCAGGCGAATGGGGAAAAACTGGTACATTATGGCAAACAAACTGGGTATTTGGTAAATTCAAATTCATTTATTGATTTGAATATCCCTCCCAATATTTTATAATCAAAAAATTGAAAATTAAGAAAAAACTGACACTGATATCAAATGACACTGAAACAAAATGTTCTTGATTGAATATGAAATTGGGTTGTAGTAATTGAAATCATGATAAAAAGCGGCAGCGTTTCCAATATCAAATATGATCTTGTATGGGTAATGTCTGAAACTCACACTTTTGAAATTCAAATTTTATGATTTAAATTCAAAATCAATTATGAAATATTAGCACTTCTCAAAGAAAAAAATATATTCTTGAAAAAATTCAATTATCCTTGCAAGCAATTGTTTTTTGACAAGAAAATAAGATAACATTGTTTCTATATTTTTTTATTTTTATTCATTTTTTATTTTTTTGTTTTATTTATTTTTTTTTTTTTTGAAAATCTAATTAAATATTTTCTTTCATAAAGTTTCTAAAGTACTTAATTATCAATTTCTCAAATTGTCAACCTAAAAAAAATTGTAGTAGAAACTTGATTCCTATTATTTCAGATTTTAGGAAATTAGTACAAAGTGGCAGGTTATATATTCTACAGAAAATTTTACTCTTGTTGCATTCTGGCCATACTAGCCTTATATCTTTCATATAACTCCTCACTTCCAGCTCTGATTTGTGGTTTCACACTACAATTAAATATGAAATCTTCTACACAGAGTTTCATTCCATCTTCCAAGACATGTGAGAATGAAGAATGCTGATTCTTCCATTGCTCATAGTTGGGCAAAAATATATGTGTTCCAAAAACTGTTGGCTTCTCCTCATAAATATACCACCCATTCTTGTCAAATCCAAAGGAGCAATGTACATTAGACACAGTGATATCATCAATTTGATAATCAGTATCATATTTAGCCCTTCCAATTCTGTATACCAATCCCTTCAGTACCACTTTATACACAAAATCAATTATATCTCCTTTATTAGGGCCTGCAATACACTCCAATCTGATCTTCTCTTCTCCGTCCTTAACTTCCAAAAACTTATCCTGAACGAACTCAGAGTAGTTAGTTCTCATTTCTAAAACATCCCTGTATAATTTCCTTTTTGATTCTTCAATAAAATCAGCCTTATGGAATTCGATCAATGAATAATAGTCCTTATAAGTCTTTGTAGGATAGGGATTTACATATGTCACATGGAACAAGTTGTCTCTTCCTATTTGAATAATCATTCCTGGAATCAAAAAATATGGTTTTTCTCCAACTCTAAACTTCAATCTTGCGTTTCGGGCTGTGCATTTGACCTTGAATCCTGTCCCATCCATTGTTCTTGATATTCTAAACATTTCATTCTCATAAAATGGATCATCCTTCTTAACTAAAATAACATCACAGCCTTCTTTGCCAAATGTCAGATCGAACTTTTTGAGAGTTTTTAACTCCTCTATGTCAATTTCAATCAAAGTTTGATTATACCCTTCAGAAATAGAAGCATTTTTTGGAACCTTTTCAGCTGTAATTGTCAACTTCTGAAAGACCATAGGGTCTGGTGTAAACTTGTGACTCAAAGGTATTTCACTTTGAAGTAAGTTTCTTCTAGAAGCAGGTTCATTCCAAAACTTTTCATAAAATATGTTAAATTCTCTAATGTCAACTGTTCCTACCATTGTGGGGTCGATGACATTTCTGATATTCAAGAATTGCTGTTCTGAAAGTTCATAATCTCCATATTCTTTAAGATACTGCTTGAATTTATCCAAAAATTGCTGTGTGGTGACTTGTTGGACCATGTAGAAATATTTGTCCCAAAAATGAAAGACATTAGATTGCACCTTGGGAGGTTGGAGTTTCTTTTGCATAGATAAAAGACCTGTTTTAGAAATAATTTTTATTAATATCTGAAACCAAAAAAAAGTTTTCTTTCTCTCAATTTTTCCTGAGATCATACATTATGAGAGTTTAGCTACAGGAATTAAAGAGCAGCCCGACGTATTCATTGGCATAATCCCAGATTGTAAATCGAACTTACTACAATCATGCAGAATGAAGATTGTTATTTTTCACCTATAGCAAGGGAAGACATGGAGTTTTATGCACAGTCTTCAATGAACGAGTGTATAGAATGTTCTCGACGAATAAAATAATTTTTGATAATTTTATATGGAAAGCCTTGTCTCTTATACACTAGAAATCTTTTCATTGATTAACCACTAATAATCATAAAATTAACTTGTAACAAGAAAAGATACACTAAGGTAAACATCTTTTCCCTGATTATTCTATTGTCGATGAGAAAATTATAGACTTGCCAGCATAGTACAACTGCGGTTGTACATGGTGGTTAGAATTCTGCTTCTCTGAGAACCATAAAACCTAAAGAACCATATTAACGTTCTTAGATATCTCCTAAGGCTCCTCTTCATGCCTTCTTAAGAAGCCTCTGCAAATTTAATTCTAAGTCAGAGCTTCTTAAGTACACTATGCAAACTACAATGGAAAGTAACTCCTTAACAAAAGTGAATGAAAAATCCAACCACAGATCTTTGGCTTGGAGCTCTCCTCTTCTTTAAGCTTTCATTAGTCCTAAGGAAGGGGATTAGTGCCCTAATATGGATCCTGAGGAAATTATGTATTTCCTGAGAAACAAAGGTATGGAATTTTCTTTTCCCTGTCGCAGTGATGTTCCGTGTTTCACTTGATTCAAAGATGATACAAACCTTTTATACCTGAGCGCAAAACCTCTTCTCATATAGGACATAATCTGATTGTTTTAGATACCAATTTGAGATGAGCCTACAAGAAAGCCTTGAAGCAAATTGGATTACAAGGTAACTCGAATTCCAGATTTCTTATGATGATAAATGACAATGTCGCTATCATGAATTTCTAATGATTCGATTTTGCCCGCTGATCTTTTTTCATTTTCAAACATCATATGCTGACTCTGAATAGGACAAAGCAACTGAAGAAAAATTGAAAAATTGCTCGGATGAAGGCTCATAAAATGTATCTTCATTTTTCCAATTTTTGAGGAGCATTTTTTGCTTACGTGCTCCAGGAATCACTAATATTCGCTTGAGCCCAGAAAAAATGCGAGAGAAATCTAATTTACAACTACCCTTTTACTCTTTTATGAATAAGAGAGCTTTTTAAATTAGACATCTTTTCTCAATGTTTGTGACTTTGATTAACGTGATTAGATGGAATCCTGGGGCTCAGTATTCAAAATTTTGCTTGTTATTTCAATATATGTATTTTACATATATATTCTTATGAATCCTATCTCTCTAAGAAACCATCAATAATCTAAATCCATCTCTTTCATTTCATATTATTGATTGTTAGAATGAATATCTAGTATCAAGAGCTAATTTTAATTTGATATTCAAAGATGTATTTTCTTTCCTAATTGTATTAATTACAGCTTTCGTGAAATAGAGTGGCATTTACGTTATCCAAGAGCAATGAATTACAAAGTAACAAAATAGATTTGTTCAGAGCTTCAAACTAAATCAAACTCTTGATAACAATTAAGAAATTCAAAATAACAAATCTTTCAAAATATGTTTGATTTTTTTTATCAAGAGGAAAACAGAATTTCACAGGGCAACTATCGAATAATATGAATTATTCATTCCTAATCTATAGGAAGTATTGAATTCCCTGACTTGAAAATGATTTTTGATTTATCCATTTTATTCTGGAAAGATTATCAGTATATAGCTCATTAGGCATGATTCTCTATCTAAATGAATGACTATCTGACTATAGCCGCTCCAAAAAAGCTTACTAAATAGTCATCTGAATTCAAAATTTTTAGAATTATTAATCTTTCAAAAAAAATTTCAATTAATAATCTTTTATAAATTTCATTCCAAAATTTTGTTTGCTGCTGCCTATGACCTTGTAAGGGTTCTAAATTCCTCCCATGAGGATATCTCCAAGATCTGAAGACCAGCTTGTAAAAGCAAATGGGTTCTGGTGTTTATAATTAATTTCCTTAAGTTTATTTGTGCTCTGAATTTGAATTTTAACGCCCAGAGTTTTGGGATCATTTCAGGAATTCGTGTCACTTATTTTCCAGGCGCAACTTGTCCAGAGCATACATAAACAGGACCTATAATCTTAACTTGTCTAATAGCGATCAAGGAATCCAAAAAAATTGGGTGTATCACTGGGAAAAAAATTGCAGCAGAGCCTACTTCAATAACTAATAATGGAATAGGCAGAAGGATCCTCATAATGTTTTTTGATAATTTTTTTACCTGTTTTCTCTGCCTAATTGGACTGGGAACTTCCTAAGGCAAAAGAGAAAACCGAAAATTATTGGATGGGTTTTCTGTCTGTTAGAAAATAAGAAGTTTGGGCCTGACTGTTAATTTAAATATCTATATTCTTCTATATGAGAAAAAGAAAATACTCACTTGGGTTCCTGTTTTCTATTAATTGCTTGACTGATATGGTTGAGCTTGTATTCCTATAAAATTCAAATTCAAACTTAATGAAATTTGAATTAAACTTTCACAAGATTTAAATTCAAATTCTTTTCTTTCAAATTATATTTCTTTACAGAAAAAAAGGGAAAAAAGTTATCAGATCTCAATTTATTCAGAAAAAATTCATTTAGAAAGAACCTAAAAATATCCCAAAGAGAAAATATTATTTTTCAATTTTTATTAATTCTTTTTTTTTTAATTTAATTTTCTGATTTTTGATTTTTCATTTTTTTTATTTTTGCTTTTTTTCCTCCTTTAGTCTTGATTAAAAAATTTTTAATTATCCTTCTTGAGAAAATATTCCTTTCATATTTTTCTAATAGCTAGTAGCCAATTTTTTAGAGTATCAGATGTTGGATTTCTCAACAAATCTAGCTAGCATGTGAATATACATAGAATTGCTCATAGTAACTTGAAATAAGTTCTCTCTACAGAGGTAAAAGGAAAACTTTGTTTATTTTTGACTTGAAATAGATTTAACACCCATGATACCCTACTAGAAAACACAATAAAACAGATTAAGAACAGACATTCTTTCTTTTGCTTTTATTCAGGAATACATGTTGAAAAATATCTTCTTCTCATTATCAACATTTGAAATAAAATTATTAAAATAAGCATACAGTTTCTTCACACTCTTTCAAATATTTCATCCTGGCTGAACCCCGCCATTTCATTCAGTCCAAAGATATATATATACTCAGATTCATTTCAAATCATAATGAGTACTTAGAACTCAAATCGCCTATACAAACTTCTACATATAGGAATGTCAAGCGAAGCCCAAGTCTCTGTCTCTAATTCCCAGGTGCATGATGAGCGCTCTTCCCATCTATCACTCAAAGCAAGGCCTTTTAAGCCCGAAGAGCATACTGCTAACTCTGTGAGTCGGTCCGATCTCTCCACCAAGTCTGATCAATCTGCTGCATTGGAGTTCTCTCCTGGTATGAAGATTGGAAATCTCAATCTCACTCTAGAGGATGATCCCTTAAAACAAATTGACCCAGCCATCATTGATTCTAGTGAGACCAAACGCTTGGAGAGCAACCCCTATCTCAACAATTGTAATTCCCATCCTACTGTCATGAATGGGATGCCTAGTATGCCCAAACCATTAACAACTTTCTTAAATCATGCATCTGACCTTGCTACCTTTTATGCAACCTACATTTTCACTCCTCAAGTTCAAAACCAATTTCTTCCTCTCCAACATCAGCAGCTCCAACAGCCCTCTAATTCAGGAGTCCAGATAACTTATTCACAAGAGACTCAACAATCTTATCCTCCTAGACTTCAGCAACCATATTCCCAAAAAACCCAAAAGTCTTATTCTCGAGGGGCTCAACAGTTCTGTCACCCTAGATCACTGTATCAAAAAGTTTACATTGAGAAGAGTGGTAACCAGTGTCATGGTCATAATCAAAGCTATATTCCACAGTCTTACCGTCAAAAGTACTTCCAGACACAGTCCAAGGACTCAAAGTGCCACTTTCGTTCCCATTCAACTTCTAAGCATAATTTTAACAAACATGTTCCTAATTACAAAGTTCAAAATAAACAAAACATCGATCTGAGACACAATCGTAAAAAAGGAACCCCAAGAAATCCTTCTCATGAACTTAAAAAAACAACCCCCAAGTTGACTAAGTTCCATTATAAATCTCCTAGGACAATTGCTGTAGAGAAGCTCAAGGTCATACTTCCTGAAGAAATCAAGCTAAAGATTGGAACTCCACCTCTAAAGCCCCTCTCTGCCTATCGAATTTTCCTACAAGATCAGTATAATATCATTAAGAAGGAGAATCCTGAGATGAAGCACAGTGAAATCCAAAAGAAAGCCAACTCAATCTGGCTCTTCAAGACCAGTCCATTGGATAAAGAGGCCTATGAACACAAGTATATGGAATCTTTAAGGGAGTATAATAAACAACTTAATGAATACCACAAGAATAAAAAGAAAGTCCTGACTGAATATTATCAGAAATTAGCTCAAGAGGGAAAAGGAGTTGATTCTAGCAACCAAAAGATCAAGTTCAAGACTGCTTTTAAATTATTCAAGTTGGATCATGTGAGTCAGGTCAAACAAAAGTATCCTGATGCGAGTTTCAAGCAAAGGTCTGATATCCTTAAAGAAATGTGGAAAGGACTCTCGCAACACTCTAAATTCCTTTATGTGAAGCGCTCAAGGCTCGAAATGAAAAAGTAATCATTCTTATTTTTGCTATAATATATAGAGCTCAGATTGAAAAGAATATGGAAGCTGTCATCCAAGTTCAATATCAAAAAGATGGAATCAAGGCCAATGTCCAGCTCCAACCTGATGATGGTCCAAAGGGGAAAACACTCACCCAAACACCTGAAGAAGAGGAAAAACACCCTGCTGAGAATATGATCCAGAAAGAAGAATCTAAGGAGGGAGATCATGTGTGTGGTAATATGGATGAATTCCTTAAAAATGAGGATTCTTATAATGATGAGCAAAAGGATAAGCTGGTGGAATTTGCTCTAGATAATAAGAAGGATATTGAGGTGCAACAAGTTCATGAAGAATTGAAAACTATTTAAATGTAAATTTCAAAGATCTTCTCGAAGAAATTTATTTTTGTTCACTAAGTAAAAATATTCTGAACTTTGGATACTTTTCTAAATGAATCTATTCAGCTATGTTGCTAAGAAATTAGACTAATGATCGATCGAAGTTTATTGCAAAGTCTCTTAAAAAATGCCCACAAAAAAAGGTTAAAATCGATAGAATTAAATTGTTTTATAAGAGAATTTTTACTTTACAAGCCAATTTAGCGAATAATACCCAATACTTCACAAAATTGGCAATCCAATTCAAAGACAGGGGAACAAATCAGCCTATATCAGACCCAAATTTTACTACAGAACTCATACTTTACAACTTATATGTTACAGTGTTACATATAGGACTGATTGTTCAGGCTGTTCAAGCCCTCCTTCATTAGCAAGAGTAAGTTTAAGCTACAATAGAGGACATAGCTAAAGTTCGGTACATTTGCTTTTACAAGAATGAAGCTGAGTTTAAAATAAGTAGCTTCAATGGATCACAGGCGTGTTTGTATTTAAGCAAATGAATACCCAGAGGAGGATAG
>Ga0065720_1004169_pt1 | contig 10731 bp, 12 predicted proteins | sample Thericmetagenome_FD_59107 | JGI IMG/M metagenome (GOLD analysis project Ga0065720, IMG submission 59107) | Thermophilic microbial communities from the Joint Bioenergy Institute, California, USA of rice/straw/compost enrichment - eDNA_2 v2... | ecosystem: Engineered > Solid waste > Grass >... | reverse complement strand
AGAAGGCGGCCTTCGTCGGCAGGGATTGGGCGCGAGCACTGAGCCTTCGCGCTCCTGTGGCGAGGTCATGAAGAGATAATCTTACGACCCGCCACTATCCTCCTGCCCGCATTGAACGAGTGCAGGTGGGCCTGCCACCTTCAGTCGGCGGTTTGCCAAGAGTGTCCTTTGGGCCATCTTTCGGCTTGACACTCTTCATCGAGGCACATGCTTCGTCTAGCGGTGGCAATTTGAAACACCCGGGCCGGGACCAGATGTTCAGTTCACCCGCGGCGCGTCCTCCGGGGTAGTGAAATTCCTGGCGAGCAAGTGAATACTTAGCTGTTCAGATGCTGCCTCTGCATCACGTTTCAGAGCGGCTGCGAGCAGACGGCCATGTCCCTCACGATCGAGCCAGTAATCCAGCGACTTGCGAACCTTCGCCCCATCATTGCTCGCACCGGGAGGGAAGTACGCGGCGCATTGATCCAACGTCATATCGACAAATTCAATCAACCGTCGAACACCGCAGTCAGCGATGAGCGCCAAGTGGAATTCCTTATAAAGGGGAAAAAGATTGGCGGGATCGTTGGATTTTTCCGTATCGAAAGCGCTCATCGCCTCGAATGCGGCCTCAACGGCGTTTTCCCAATCCGGCCCGCCTTTATCCACAGAGGCACGCAAAGCTGTGCCCTGAAGCAAATAGCGCACAGCCATAAGCTCCTGAAAATCGGAGTTGCAGAGCTTCCTCAACATCAAATTATCGCCCTGCGCTTCCGGGGATATTCCACGAGGGCAGAGATGGTGACTTTTCCACAGATAAAAGCCTTCCCAAGCCCGGGCTCTCGCTCTCGCGAAGCGGTATATTTTGTTCTGTCCACAAGCAACGAGCGTGGGACGTTTTGTCAGAATCCATTGATGATGTTCTTTTCAAGCCGTAGCCTGCGCTTCTGCGTGCAATTATCTGCTGAAACCGCCCAGCCTTTTATGACAGATAATGCGGCAACCCGCCACTGCGACACCTGCGACGTTTGGCGTGGTTCACGACTTATTACAGCCAGCCCTCAAGGGTTGATTTTTGTTTTCCGGCTTCATATGCCCGCACGAGTTGCGGTGGGGTTAAGGCTAAAAAGTCGAGGGCGCTTAGTTGTTTTTTCCGGGTTTCTGGGCTCGCAATATGGGTCCGGGTGAATGTGGCACCCAAAACAAGCCGACGGCATCTCCCATCTTTGAGCCGAGGGACATTAATGGGCGATGATCGTAGGGTATGCGAGGGTCTCTACCGAGGAGCAGAATCTCGGCCTGCAGCTGGCGGCATTGAAGCGCGCACGCTGCGACGTAATCATTGAAGACAAGGGTTATTCTGGCCTGACTGCCACGCGACCGGGTTTTGACAAGGCCATCGAGACGCTTAAACGCGGCGATACTCTTATTGTCTGGCGGCTCGACCGTTTGGGCCGCTCGCTCATTCACCTGGTTGAGACCATCAATAATTTTAACAAGAAGGGGATTCACTTCCAGTCTTTAACTGAAAGCATCGACACGACAAGCTCGGGCGGAAGGCTGGTCTTTCACATCATGGCCGCAATGGCGGAATTCGAACATGCCCTGATCAGCGAACGGACCCGTGCCGGAATGAAGACCGCGCGCGAATCCGGAAAGCGCATCGGAAGGCCACCCTCTCTCAGTCCATTGCAAATCGCGGAGGTGTTAGCAGCCCTAAAAAAAGGAGAATCCAATTCGTCCGTAGCATCACGCTTCGGCGTATGTGCCAAAACCATCAGAAGGGTCGTTTCTCTGCGGGAGCATCAAGAAAGCGTTTGAACATCAAGGGGCGAGACGATCGACAAAGACAACCTGGGTCCCTTCCTCGACCCTCTCGTACAAGTCGATAACATCCTGATTGATCATCCGCACACAGCCAGATGAGGATTCCTTTCCAATGCTCCATGGCTCTGTCGTTCCATGAATGCGAAGGAGCGTATCCTTTCCATCCTTGTAGAGGTAGAGCGCTCTTGCGCCCAACGGGTTCATTGGCCCGGCCGGCATTCCCGACGCCCATTTTGAGTAACGCCGCGGTTCCCGCTTCAACATATCGGACGTTGGTGTCCAAGTGGGCCATTTTGCTTTTCGAGCAACGGTCACTGTCCCGACATACTGAAACTCGCCTATTCCAACACCGACGCCGTATCTCAACGCCTTCCGGCCATGCTGCACCAGATACAGGAACTTCTCATCCAGATCGATGACTATGGTGCCCGGAGCATAGGAGCTTGAAAAGGGCACAACCTGGCGAAGGTGCCTTGTATCGAGATATCTGAGATCTATAGCTTCGACAGGATATGGCTCACCGGGAACGGCTGTGTAGAAGTCCTCAAGTTTGTATGTAGCTGGCCCGACACACGCCGGCAAATACAGTGTTACTGCTGTGACCCCCGATACCTCGTCCATCTGATGCTAGAGTCCGGTCCTCTCCTCGGGCCGGACTCTAGCATCAGATGGACGAGGTATCGGGGGTCACAGCATTACCGCCAAAACAAAACCGATAAATGCTGAAGGATTCATTTCCATTTTCCTGATATTTATTAATTCAAAATATGATAGCATTTTATATGATAAATATTATCAAGATTTATATAAAATACTTACGGTACATTATGATTTCTCTTTATCAATGAATGTTTTTATGTTTCGGTGAAGAAAAATATGCATCAATCAACTCTCCGTGCAGCCAGGCAGCGAGAAAGGAAGGGATATCCTCTGGATCCAGGTGATACAATGCAAACTCAATTGCCTCACGATCGCTACGCGGGATGAAAATCTCTTCTTTTCTCTTCATGACCGGTCAGCATTCCCTTTCCGATGGAGCCCCCTTATGCCAGCGTTCCCGCCGCCGGAAGATAGCTCGAAGTCGCGAGATTTCGGGGAAACCTGAACACTGACAGAGACGACGGAGCGGAAAAGTAATAGCCCTGCATCAGGCCTATTCCGGCGTCTTTCAGGAAATCCCTCTCCCTTTCCGTCTCTACCCCCTCGGCAATTACCGAAATGCCGACGAGCCGGAATGCGTCCAGATTTCCCCGGACAAGCGCTTGGCGCAGCGGATCACTATCAATGTTACGGACAAGCGATGCATCCAGCTTGATAATGTCGGGTGCAATCATCACAACGGAGGACAATCCGGCATATCCTGCACCGAAATCGTCTATTGCGATTTTGACGCCTCTTTTTCTGTAAGCATCGAAATGCCTGCGCATAAGGGGAAAATGACTGCAATTTTCCTCCTCAGTTACCTCAAATATCAATAGGCCTTCTGGATACCCAAGCTTCCTGGCCGTACGTATCGTTGAATAGATACCATGATGGGGGCTGCACATCGCAGAAGGAGTGAGGTTCAGACTCAACCTGCACGGAATCTGATATGCGACCGCGATCTCCACTGCGGCCGCCCTGCATGCCGCATCAAATGCATCCCGGTCACGTTCGTCGATACTTCCCAGGACTGCGGAAGCACTTTCTCCCGACGATCCCCGCACGAGTGCTTCATAAGCATAGGGTGCATAGTCATTCGTGATGTCAAAGATCGGCTGGAAGACGATCGTGAATTCCAGATCGCCAAACCGGCGTTTCTCAACATCCGTCATCGCACCACTCACTTGAAGTGGGGTCAGCCATTGCCGCTTTGACACGGCATCTGGCTGACCCTGCGGCAGCGCGCCGCAACAGCAGGGCGTCGCTTTTGCTGTGGGGTAACATTGCCCTGCCGATCTCAATCATGTCAGGCGTTTCTTTCCTTCACCGGAGACGCACGACCTGGTTCGCAGACTCCTCACTGTCGGCTTCCTCCGCATCTTCCTCCGGTGCGGCGGCCACAAGCTCGCTTTCCGGCTCCCAATCAAGATCAATGGCATCTTGCCTCGTGGCTGCTTCCTCAGAGATCAATTTTCGAATTGTCCCCTGCAAATGAGCAATATGCTCGTAGGCTTTGTCCGTCTTTACCCTTTGGTTCTCAAGGAGTCTCTGGAGCAGAACAATTTTTGCACGGAGAGCTACCTCCAGATTCTCGTACTTTGTTTTTAGAGCTTTCAGACTTTTTACTTCTTCCTGGAAAGATTTTATTTCGCTGGCATGCGATTTTTGGCTCTTTTTGAGCTGCTCACGCAACTCATCAAGTTCGCGGCGGCTTTGGGCCAGGATTCCTTCAGCCTGCATGCGCCCGGATCTTTCCATCCCCAGGTCTTCGAGTGTGCGCTCTAACTCCAGCTCGCGGGATGCCAGATTGGCCTGCAGAGCTCCCAGATCGTTTGTTGCCTTGGCAATTTCCCGCTTCACGCGGAAGTAATCAGTTTCATTTTTAGTGAGTCGGCTGCGAAGTTCGTCCCGTTCTTTTTCCGCTTCCTCCCGCGCGCGTTTTTCAAACGCGAGCTTCCCGGAAAGCTCCTGAACTTCCCCCTTTGCCTCAGTAAGGCTTACCTGAAGCTCTTCCAGCGTTTTCCGGTCTGCCGCCTCGCGCTCGGATGAAGCATCAACCTGCTCCCGGAGCTTCGCACAAAGCGTTTGATAATGATCGAGTTCGGATTCTGCTTTAACGACACGCTCGTTGAGCTGCACGCGCTCCGTTTCCAGAACGGTGTTGCGCTCCTGTGCTGCCGCGTAATCGGTCTTCAGCTTGTTTACTATTGGATGCAGGCGGGCAACATGCGACACCAGGTGCGTCAAATCCCGGGTAACCTTAGCGAAACTACGCTCGCTTTCCTCCTCCAGATCGAGAGATATTTGCTGAACGGTATCGATCAGGAATGCCGTTTCATCGGCATCGTCGGCAGACGCAGGCTTCCGTCTGCGCCAACCGATGAATTCCCGGACCTTGTTACTCTCGACCATTGCCATTCGTCGCCCTCCCTGTGGGCTACATATTCAGAATTCAGAATTGGTCCGCTTTGAACCGGCGACCCGCCGCTCCATTCGAAGTGTGCGGGCATGCCTCTCCGCTCACGGTCAAGCTGCCAACGCCCGGTTGCTTCGCGAGGGGAAGAACTTTCTTCCTCCGTCTTCCAAACGCGGGACTGCTGGGCCTTGCCGGCCGGCTTCCGAACAAGACTGCGACGTTCCCGGGGATGGAGGCAGCAGGCCGAGGTTGCCCTTTCAGCCGCAAGATACGCCGCATTCTCGCCTCGGATACAAATGCCTTGGTGGCCCCGCCGCGCAGCAGAACTGATACCAGCAGATGAAGTATCCGGCGCATCAGGAGACATCCTCCGCAGGTATTCCTAGGCGGCTCTCCGATAGCTGATCCAGTCTTGCAAGTATATACATGCAAACGAAATCAGCCATCATTTTTATATCTTTGGTGACGAGAGGTAATTCTAACCCTGTCTTTGTCTGTAGAATAAAATAGAGATATTCATCTCCGGGGAAGGTGTCGATGAGGGCACAATCGTCAATTTTCAGCGGCTTTCCGAGGTTCTTCAAATTAAGAAAGGCCGCCTTATTTCCGGCGTCCTGATCAATCCTTCCGCAGAGTCGTTTTTCAATCTCGATTTGCAACAATTTGAGTCTGCGCACGTCATTTGCAGGAAGTTCAATGACCTCACCTGACACCGCTTCTGCACCTACAGAGCCACTAACCAACATCTTGGCCTCCAATTCGCTACTCAGTCGAAAAAGGGCCCGCTGTTCTGAGTTCATAACAACGAGCCCCTCCCGGAAGTCAGAAAGCAATCTTCATGTTGGCTTTGATCTCGTGATCCTGCCTGTCGCTGCCGAGCCGACCACTATACGACGCGCCCAGAGTTAGATTACGCGCGAGATCGACATCAGCTCCGACTTTTACGATCGCCGCATTGCGTTCGATCGGGGTGCCTGCTACCTCAAATGTGGAACCGCCTGTAAAGGCGAGTCTCGCCGCGGGCGAAACATCACCGAACGCGTGTTGCCAGCCGACCATGCCCCGCAGCGTCAACAATACCGTGTCAGAAGCCACTACAGTCGCGGAGCCGCGGATGCCTAACGTCGCATATCCGAGGCCGTCCGACGTGCTAGCCCCGTCTAGCGCCGCATCACCGCCCTGCTCATGCATAGCATCTGTATGGTGGTTCACATAAGCGAATCCGGCAAACGGCTCGACTTCTATTCCTCCGAGAGCAGTCCGATAGCCAGTCTCCCCGAATATTTGGGCTGTCCTGGCGTCGTAATTGGCTGTCAGGAAGTCATCAAAGCCGTTGATGGCAACCCGGCGCTCGGACTCGATGTCATGCCAGCTATGCGCTGCGCCGAAGCGGACTCCGAGCGGTCCTGCGCTCCAGCCGCCATAAGCCGCAGCGTGAACGCTGTTGACGGATGCGGAGGACGAACGACCGTCTACATCAAACGATGTACGACTGTAACCTCCGGCGAAGCCTAGCAACCAGTTGTCATTTACCGCGCCATCCGCGCCAATCAAGAAGCCTGAGACGTCACTGTCTGCTTCGGCCGTATTACCGTCGGCGTCTGCCTGCCCATACGATGTGAATGCCTGCATCCACATATTCGGGCCCACGCCCGCCAATGCGGCCGGAGAAGTGCCTTCGAACGCCCCGTTAATGCGATCCAAAATCGTATTCCGGACATAGCGGCTGTCTTCGATAAGCGTAGTCTGCACGCTCGCATGAACCTCGCCCGATAGATAATTGAACGCATCGGCGGCCTCTTCGAGCGACGACAGCGCGACCGCGTCGTGCGCAGCATTGCCGAAATTAAGGCTGTCGATCCCCTCTGCAACCTGGAACTGGTTGGCAGTCTTTGCCGCTGCAGAGAACGCCACACCGTTCCGGTCGATAGACAAGGATACGGTTTTGCTGCCGTATGTCAGATTGGGCGCAAGAAAGGCGCTATTAAAGTCCCAGACAGCCCCATTGAACGTCGTATCATCGAACCCGCCGTCAGCTTCAACGATAGTGTACGCATGACCAAGCAGGAAGTCGTTTCGACCGTGAAGCGGAACCACGTGTACGATCCCGCTAAGCGTAGCTGTTCCTTCGATGACAGTACGATCAGAATTGCCTTCTGCGTCGATTTCGACCTCGTACTGTGAGGCTCCACCAAAGATATGGTTGCTAGCTACAGTAACGACACCGATCGAATTGCCGGGGCTGAGTGTTCCATTTACTTCCAGGTCTCCTCCGATGAACCAATTGCCGCCCATCCTTGACGCTCCGTCGACCGAAACGTTTCCTGTTACCTGGACGGGATTGTCGAGCGTACCACCGATCGTACTGGAACCATTTTCAAGAGATACGTTCCCCCCAATGGTGATGTTACTACCTGACCTAGCTCCAAATTGGATGGAAGTGTTATTGCCAATCAGGTTGCCATCAATTGCTGCGCTACCGTTGAAAGTAAGAACACCGCCTGCGTCACCACCTTCCGCGACTACTGAACCACCAATCTGGGCTCCGTCCGCGACGGCTGCCACACCCGAGGAAGCTCCGCCAAAATCAACCTGCACGTCACGATCGGTATTGCCGATGCCTTCACCGCTGCGGATCAACGTTCCAGACAGAAGACGAGACCAGTAACTGTCATATTGGGAATGGCCGGTATTCCTCGCCTTCAAGTACATCGCAAAAAATTGCTCTGGAAGGCCGAGATCTGGATTGCTGGGTTCCGGCACATCCCAGGTGTAGATAACCTTACCATTGAAGAGATACTGTACTTTTCTATCCTCAGGCAACAGCCGCAGATCGATCGTATTCCAGGAATCGTAGTTAATGACCCCAGATGTTTCCGGAAGATCCACCCAGCCATCAATTCCTTCCGGAGAGCTTGGATCCCAGACGACCAGTCGACCGACACCACCTTGATTGGTAAAATGTACGATCGGAAAGACAGAAGCGGCGTCCACATACTTCCCTTCTGCCACCAGATCTTCGGGCATAGCGGAACCCCACATGCCTGTATGCACGTAGTCGTCTTCACCTCCATTCTGCCAGCCGTCCATAATCCAAAGGTCGCCGCGAAGGAACGAATTACCAGATGGCGCCTCGGTTCTCTGGCTGTAGCCTTGCCAGTTATAAAAGGAGCCTCTAGGATCCTCCGGACCCTTAATGCCGAGCCTTAGTACATCGTCCCGACCTTGAAATGATCCGACATTCTCGAATGAAGAAGCATCGGCGCGATCCTTGGACCAATCGGCGGGATCCATGCTGACCGGATAAGGAAGATATCCGATAAATTCGCCTGCGGTTGCCACCGGATTTACTGCTAAAATCGCCAGTGCCGAAGTTGCTGAGATGAGATAACGCCTACCAGCATCCAGCGAGCTGTATCTTCCGCTCATGTTCATCAGATTGCAGTCCTTTAATTTTGATCCGCCCCAATTCTCTTCGCGCTCGGAGAAAATGGACCGCCAGGCACACGGGGGAGACCTGGCGGTCCTGCCAACTCAATACTGGGGGGCTCGAATTGAGTTGGCGGAGCCGACGGCGTGCCGGCTGCACAGCGGCATTGGTGAGTTTGCCGCACGTAATGCGACCACCAGATTGAAGGGAATACATCAATCTGGCGGTCGCTTTCCCCGATATGAATTGGCGGGATCACATCGGGGATTGGGATATTCGGGAGCCGCATGTCTACATTGTGCCGAGTGGGCTGGTGATCCGGTCCTTGACCGCCGAAAAACCCACTAGCGAGTTCTGAATTTTGATTTCGCCGCTGTCTGCGACGGCATCGACCGATAAGATGCCGCCCCTCACCATCAAGTTGACCTCGCCTCGGGTCACAACTCAGAGGAACAACACAACCCGAGGGCAAGCATGCTTTGAACGGGATCGCATGTTGCACAGACGCGTCATAGACTCCGACATTGCCCCCCCGCGAAAGAGTGAGGCCAAAAAGAAGTACGAGCAGGCCATCCAAGCCGCCCCCCTTTGCTCGCAGCGCAATAGTCAGGGCGCGCTGACGCGTGCCCCGCTGCTGTTGCTGCTGCACCATGCCGCACTTCTTCGAACTACATATTTGCCACCAAACCAGGTGAGGTTTTCGCCTGCACATACTTGCGCACGCGACCTCCTGCCTCTTCAACCTCTTGAACGCAGCGCACTCCCGCCACTTAATTCCTCCCTAGACTTACTGCGCGAAGTACATCCGAGCGCTTGCTCTGCGCTCCATTTGTTTCTTGCGGGAAAAAAGGGGAGGCTTTTGTCTATACTCTAAGCAACGCGTGAGAAGACACCGAAATGCTTGAGCTTCTTAATAAAATTAGCGGAGTAACAGAGGCGGAAATGAGGCGGAACAAGGAAGGACAAAAGGGTCCCCTTGAGTCAAGGCGGAAGGGGCGAGAGGTCACGCATGCACACAGAAGAAAGGAGACGTACCGATAAGTCGCTGAAAGTTATAAAGGAATCGTCACCATGAAGTTTGGTTATGCGCGCGTATCAACAGATGATCAAAATCTGGATCTGCAGCGCGAAGCCCTTCAGGCTGCTGGATGCGAACGCATTTTCGAGGACCATGGAATCTCCGGAGCGGATTTCTCACGCCCGGGCCTGAATCAGGTTTTGGAGGTACTTTCGCCGGGGGACACGCTTATCGTGTGGAAGCTCGATCGCCTAGGCCGCTCGCTCGTTGATCTCGTGGAAACCATCAACGACTTGGGAGAACGTAGTATTCAATTTTACTCCCTCACCGAAAGCATAGACACGCGCTCGCCAGGGGGTCGGCTAATCTTCCATATCATGGCGGCCCTGGCCGAATTCGAGCGCTGTCTCATCGGAGAGCGGACAAAGGCAGGAATGAACGCCGCCAGGGCAAAGGGACATCATGTCGGCCGTCCTCCCGCACTTTCAGCAACCCAACGCCGGGAAGCGGTGGTCGCTATTGAAATGATGGGAGAAACCATAACGTCGGTGGCGCACAGATTTNNTGTACATCCGCGCACAATCAGCCGTCTGTTGAGGAGAGAAGCGACTCAGGTCTAAAGAAAAGCCTCAACTACAAAGATTGCATTNCCCGAATTCCATCGGGACAATCTCAAGCTGCACAGGCATTCCGGCACATTCAGGGGCGGGCAATAAGACCCGCCTCCGGGTGAACGCCGTCAATCAGGCCCGAGACTTGGCCTCCGCCTTCGGGCCAGTCCCCGAACCCGAGTTCATGGTCCTCGCAATAGATGATGACGAAGAGGCGGGTCTCATGGAGGAGACGAGCGCATCCGACTGGATGACCGTGGACGGCTGACCTGTGCTCGCAGCAGGATATATCGTCCGTTATTACGATGAAGGACCGACCTATGCTTGGGTACTTGCCACCGTCTAGGGGCTTTCTCGACGGATACGGATGCCCGGAAGGCGGTACAGGACCAGCTCAAAAAGCTGATGGCGACGTTGGAGTTCAAAGGGCCGGATGTGTGAAATTAATTGCATGATTTTCCCATATGTGTAGACTGATGGTGACGCGCCAAGGAGGGCCGGAAGATCGGTCGCAGAACGAAGGTCCAGCCACCCAAGGTGTACTGATCTGCCAAGCGTTAAAATGCAATTAATTGCAAGAGATTACCGTGGCCATCGTCATCCGAAGGAAAGTCAGAACCCCGACTCCGGAACCGGTTGTCGGGCAGGACGATGATGTAAGTTTCGTCACCGGATACACGCGAGAGCAATCTGCTGATGATCCACCCCCATTGAACGGGTCCACCTTGAAGTATGGTTTTGACCATGAAGGAGGACCACAATGGCAAACAAGCGACACAAGCCCGACGAGATCGTCACGAAGCTT
>Ga0065720_1004040_pt1 | contig 10736 bp, 10 predicted proteins | sample Thericmetagenome_FD_59107 | JGI IMG/M metagenome (GOLD analysis project Ga0065720, IMG submission 59107) | Thermophilic microbial communities from the Joint Bioenergy Institute, California, USA of rice/straw/compost enrichment - eDNA_2 v2... | ecosystem: Engineered > Solid waste > Grass >... | reverse complement strand
TGAGGACGGCCGTCCCACACGTCCCGGTGCCGGGCCGGGTCGGTGTGCCGCCGTCACGTGCTGTTCTTACTTTGTAAAGGAGGGTGCTCGGGTGCACCGGCAGCTACCGCCCGGGTCACCGCCCGGATCACCGAGGACCATCCCTTATCGCATCTCCGGCTGTCCCGCCTGGCCCGGACGAGGCGCTGATCTCGGGCGAGGGCGGCCGGCGCCGGGGCCGTACGGCGCACGGCCGCGCCCGACGCGGTGGCGGCCACATCGGCCGGAGGCCGGAACCGATCGCACGGTCGCGTCCGACGCCCGCCGTGGGCGGAGGTTCAGTCGGCGGGGCCGGTGTCGCCTTCCAGGGCGTACCGCATGGCGCGGAACTTGGCCTGGGCCTCGGCGAGCTCGGCCTCGGGGTCGGAGTCGCCCATGATGCCGCAGCCGGCGAACAGGCGGGCGCGGTCGCCGGACACGGCGGCGCAGCGCAGCGCGATGCCCCACTCGCCGTCGCCGCGCGAGTCGATCCAGCCCACGGGACCGGCGTACCGGCCCCGGTCCATGCCCTCGATCTCGCGGATCAGATCCAGCGCCGTGGCGGTGGGGGTGCCGCCGACCGCCGCCGTCGGGTGCATCGCCGCGACCACGTCGAGCACCGAGGCGCCGTCGGAGAGGCGGCCGGTCACCGGGCTCGCCAGGTGCTGGACGTTCGGCAGCACGAGCAGCTCGGGCTCGGGCGGCACCCGCAGCGACGAGCACAGCGGGGCGAGCGCCTCGCGCACCGAGGCGACCGCGCAGGCGTGCTCCCGGCGGTCCTTGCGGGAGGCGAACAGGGCCGCGCCCCGCGCCGCGTCGTCGGCCGCGTCGGTGCCCCGCTGGGTGGTGCCGGCGAGGACGAGCGACTCGATGCGCCGCCCGGTGTGCCGGACCAGCAGCTCGGGGGTGGAGCCGACCAGGCCGTCGCAGGAGAACGTGTAGCACTCGGGGTAGCGCCGGGCGAGCCGGTCGAGCAGCACGCGGATGTCGATCGGGCGGTCGGCCCGGGCGATCAGGTCGCGGGCGAGCACGACCTTCTCCAGCCGGCCGGACCGGATGCGCCGTACCGCCCGGGCCACCCGGTTCCGCCACTCGGCGGCGGTGAGGCTGCCGTCGCCGTACCGGATGCGGCCGGGGGCGGCGGGCGGGGTGACCGCGCTCAGGTCCGCCTCGCCGATCGTGGTCAGCCAGGCCCGCCCGCCCCGCTTGGCGAGCACGACCTTGGGGATGACCAGCACCGATCCGGGCCGCTCCGGGTCGAAGGTGAACGAGCCGAAGGCCACCGGGCCGGAGCCGGGGATGCGCAGATCGTCCTCGATGCGCGCCTCGTCGAAGAGCGTCGCGAGCCTGGCGCGGGCCCAGGCGAAGCCGTCCCTGCCCGGGGGGACGTCGAGGCGGGCCGCCTCGCCCCAGCCGACCAGGCCCTCGCCGTGCCGAATCCAGGCGAACGGCGGGGATTGCGGCAGTCGCGCGACGAGGTCGCCGGGATCCTCGATGGGGACGGTGCGTACGAGTAGCGGACGGGTCAGTCCGAGCGCGACACTCACCTGACACACTCTATTCAGCAGTCTGAACATGTTCGACATCGGGGATGCCCGCATATGTCGGGTTCAGACGCGGTGCCCGATGTGCCGTCTGACCTGGTGAGAGGCGGTTTCCCCGCGCCGACCTGCGCGTGTCCGGACCGGTCAGGAAAGATCACGGAGGGTCACGGGCCGGAGTGTGATGTCCGCTACACCTCGGCGTCCGCCCCGGGGCGCGAGGCCGTACCGGGACCGGCGGGGCTCATAGCAGGCCCGCGAGCGCCAGGCCGCCGTAGGCCGCGGCGAGCCCGGCCGCCACGCTCCCGGCCACGTTGAGCAGCGCGTGCCACCGCGCGCCCGTCTCGATCAGCCGCAGGGTCTCGTAGCCGAACGTCGAGTAGGTGGTGAGCGCCCCGCAGAACCCGGCGCCCGCCGTCGCCATCGGTCCCGGCCCGGTGGGGAGCCCCGCCAGCAGCCCCAGCAGGAACGAACCCGTCACGTTGACGACGAAGGTGCCCAGCGGGAACTCCGCCCGCAGCCGCTCCCGCACCACCCGGTCGACCAGGTACCGCAGCGGCGCCCCGAGCGCGGCGCCGAGCCCGACCAGCAGGACGCTCACACCGCCCTCCCGCGCGCGAGGACCCGCCGGGTCCCCCGTACGGCGAGGCCCACGGCCGCCAGCCCGGCGAGGAGCGTCCCGGCGAGGTAGGCGAGCGCGACGCCCGGCCGGCCGCCCGCGAACAGCAGGTGCAGGTCGAGGGAGAAGGCCGAGAACGTGGTGAACCCGCCCAGCACCCCGGTGCCGAGGAACGGCCGGACCAGCGGGTGCGCCCATCGGCCCTCGCCGGCCAGCACCATCAGCACGCCGATCAGCGCGCAGCCGCCCACGTTGATGCCGAACAGCGTCCACGGGAACCCGCCGGGGGAGCCCGGGAAGGCGAGGGTGAGGGCGTGCCGGGCCATCGCGCCCGCGGCGCCGCCGGCCGAGACGGCGGCGAGCACGCTCGCCGTACCGGGCGGGGATCGGCGCGGCCCGGGCTCGGCGGCCGGGCCGCCGGAGCTGGCGGAGGTGCGGGCGGAGGCGCGGGCGGCGTGGCCGCCGGTGGGCGTGGCGGCGTCGCCACCGCGTACGGCACGGCCTTCCGGCACGATTCGCTCCCCGGCGCCTCGGTCGGTCACGACGACGGGATCGGGGCAGGGGACGGCGCGAACCACGATCGCGGCCGCGTCCGGGGGGAATCGCCCGGCGACGCCCGATCCGAGACCTCACGATACCCGAGCGCCATGGCCCGGGCCCGTGCCCCTGCCCCGCCCGTGCTCAGGCGAACCCGGCGAGCTTGTAGAGCACCAGGGACGCGGCGACCGCGACGTTCAGGCTCGCCCCCGTGCCGATCATGGGGATCTCGACCACGTCGTCGAGGTGGTCGAGCGCCTCGGGCGGGATGCCGTCGCGCTCGTGGCCCAGCACCGCGACGGTCGGCCGCCGGGCCATCGGCAGGTCGGCGAGCCGGATCGCGTTCTCGGCGAGCTCCACGCCCAGGATGTGCGCGCCGTCGGAGCGTCGCCGCTCCAGCCAGTCGCACGGATCGCGGACCCAGTGCACGCACGCGGGCCTGCGCAGCGTGTTGCCGCGGTCGAGCGCGGCCGGCACCCACGGCAGGCGCGGCACCGCCAGGCAGGCCCCCACGGCGTCACAGGTGCGCAGCAGGGTCCCGAGGTTGACCTCGTACATCGGCCACAGCGGCGCGGCGATCAGATGGTCAAGGCAGCGCGGCGGGCGACGCCGGCGCTGGGCCCGCAGGTCCTTGGGCGTGCGGAGCCGGATGGCGGGCCGGCTCACCGCTCCGCGCGGACGTCCTCCGCCAGGATGTGACAAACGGTCATCATGTGGGCGCTTTCTGCGGCACGCCCCGGCCATCGACGAAACGACACGATCAGGATAGAGGCCCGCCCGGCCCGGTGCCACCCGGCACGGGACGCCCGCCCTCGGCCGGTGCCCTCGGCCGGTGCGCCGACCGGCCCGCGGCGGCGCGAGCGCCCAGGCCGGGGCGGATCCCGGTCGTGGGCCGCGGCCGCGATAACGGCCGTGACCGTGGGCATACTCGGAAAGTGATCGTCCTCGATGCCGTGCTCAGGACCCGGGCGACCGCCGGCTTCACGGCCTGGCCCGTCGCCGAGGTGGGCGACGACGAGATCCTCGTGCTCTCCGGCCGGATGACGCCGCTCGGGGTCGGTACGGCGATGGCGGTCATCTTCCGCTACAACGACATCCCTTCCGAGCCCCTCGAGGACCTGCCACGGCTGCTCGACCGGCACCTCGCCGACATCGGCAGGCTGATCGTCCCCGGCGGGCTGCGGCTCCGCGACACGGCCTCCGGCGCGGAGATCTCGCCCGCCTGCTGCTGCGGCCTGGAGACCTGGCGGGAGTGGTGCAACCTGCTGCGCGGGGAGCCCATCTGGCTGGGGCACGACCCCGACACCGAGTTCGTGCGCACCGCGCGCGGCTTCCGCCTCAGCCAGGAGGCGGACCACGGCCCGTCTCCCATCGGGACGAACGCGATCGAGATCTCGCAGGACGACCTGCCGGACCTGCTCGCCTACGCGCACCTGAGCCTGCAGGAGTTCCTCCACCTGGTACGCCGCTGGGCGGACGAGACCGTCCCCCAGGCCGCCGACCGCCTGGTCACGGTCCTCGACGAGTGCTTCGACATCACCGGCCCCCTCGAACCCGACTGACCGGCCCCGGCGCCGCACCGCCCGTGGCCGGGCCGGGGACGCGCCCGGCGACGGGATCGGCGGCCGTGGGCGTCGCCCCGGACCGGGCGGGAGGCGGGCCACGCCGTGGCGGCGGCCACGCGGCCCGGCCGGATCAGGGGGCCGGGCGGGGCCCGGGGGAGCGGCGCGGTCAGAGCCAGCCGTTGTGGCGGGCGGCGCGGGCGGCCTCGATGCGGTTGCGGGTGCCGGTCTTGCCGATCGCGGCCGAGAGGTAGTTGCGCACGGTGCTCTCGGAGAGGTGGAGGCGGGCGGCGATGTCGGCGATGGTGGCGCCGTCGGCGGCGGCGGAGAGCACGTCGCGTTCCCGGTCGGTGAGCGGGTTGGGGCCGACGCTGAGCGCGGCGGCGGCGAGGGCGGGGTCGATGACGCGTTCCCCGGCGAGCACCCGGCGGATCGCCGCGGCCAGCTCCTCCACCGGGCCGTCCTTGACGAGGAAGCCGCAGGCGCCGGCCTCCATCGCCCGCCGCAGGTAGCCGGGGCGGCCGAACGTGGTCAGGATCAGCACCCGGCACGAGGGGAGGCGCGTACGCAGCTCCGCGGCGACGTCCAGGCCGCTGCGGCCGGGCATCTCGATGTCGAGCAGGGCCACGTCCGGCCGGGTCTCCAGGGCGCGGGCGACCACCTCGTCGCCCGCGCCGACCTGGGCCACGACCTCGATGTCCGCCTCCAGCCCGAGGAGCAGCGCGAGCGCGCCGCGCATCATGCCCTGGTCCTCGGCGAGCAGCACCCTGATCATCCGGCGCTCCGTCCGTCTCCGCGGGCCGGTCGCCCGCCGCCGGCACCGTCTCGCGCCGCACCGGCGCCGGCCCGCGCCACGTGGCCGCCGGGGTGGCCGCCGGGGTGGCCGGGGCGCGCCGGGTCCCCGGCCCCGGGGGGCGCCGTGCCGTACGCGTCGTGGCCGCCGGCGGCGGCCGGGCCGGCGTGGCGGGCCGCCTCCGCGGGGCCGGCGTCGTGCCGGGCCGCGGCCGGGGCGGCGGGCTCGCCGCCGTGCGCCGGTCCGTCCGGGGCCGCCGCCTCGTCGCCGGACGTGCGGGGCAGCGGCACGCGGACGAGCAGCCGGGAGCCGCCCGCGGGCCGGGGGCCGAAGGTGAGCCGCCCGTCGGCGGCGGCCACCCGCTCCCGCAGGCCGACCAGCCCGTGCCCGTGCCGCGCGCCGGGGGATTCGGGGTGCGGCGCGCCGCGCCCGTCGTCCTCGATCCGCAGCAGCACCTCCCCGTCCCCGCGCTCCAGCGTGATCCCGCACGTCGCGGCCCCGCTGTGGCGCAGCACGTTCGTCGTCCCCTCGCGTACGGCCCAGCCCAGCAGCGCGTCGGTCTCCGGCGGCAGATCGCCCGCGGCCACGCGGATCGTCGGGGCGATCCCCGCGTCGGCGAGCGCCCGCCGGGCCGAGTCGAGCTCGGCCGCGAGCCCCCGCCCCCGGTACCCGGTGACCGCGGCCCGCACCTCGGCGAGCGCCCGCCGCCCGATGCGCTCGATGTCGGCGGCCTGCCGCGCCGCGGCCGCCGCGTCGCGGGGAGCCATCCGCCGCACGACCTCGGCCTTGACGACCATCACCGAGAGGGTGTGCCCGAGCAGGTCGTGCAGGTCCCGGGAGAACCGCAGCCGCTCCCGTTCCACCGCCGCCCGGGCGAGCTCCTCCCGGGTGCGCCGCAGCTGGTGGATCGCGTCGAACAGCCGCAGGATCACCCACGGCACCAGCCCGGCGGTGAACGTGCCCCAGGCGAGCGACACCGCCCCGGTCCCGGCGCCCGGCGCCGCCCCGGTGAGCTCCACCACGACCGCCACGGCCGCCAGCCCGGCCGCGACGTACGGCCCGGTACGGCGCAGCGCGGTCCCGGCCGCGATCGCGGCCACGATGAAGAGCGTGTACCACGCGCCGTGGTAGACGGCGGCGAGCAGGGTGGAGAGCACGGTGAGGGCGGGGAACGTCCACCCGACGGGGCGGCGGGGCACGGCGAAGGCCCGCCGTACCGTCGCCACGTACAGCACCCCGGCGGCGAGCAGGCCCGCGGCCGCCGCCCAGGCAGGGCGGCCCGGGACGCCCTCGCGCGCCAGCTCCCACGCCGGGAGGCCGAGCAGGGCGACCCACGGGTACATCCCCTTGGCGTCGGGGCCGCGCATCCGGTCCGGCGGGGCGAGCGGAGCCGTGCAGTCGTCCGAGCTCATGTGACCAACCTACGCCGACCCACCCGGACGGGGACCCGGCTAGGCCCGCGCCGAGCGGCCCGCACGCCGGTAGGCGTACGCCGCGTACGCCCCGAAGACGGCCGTCCACCCGAGCAGGATCGCCACCGAGCCGGGCGTCGGCGTCCCGCCGAAGGCGATCCGCCACGACATGTCGGCGTAGTTCGCGGTCGGTGTCCACGCGGAGATCGCCCGCAGCCACCCGGGGAAGAGGGTGGCGGGGAGCCACAGCCCGCCGCCCACGGCGAGCAGCAGGCTCGCCGCGAAGTTGACCAGCGCGGCCGACTGCCCGGTCAGCAGGTAGCCGTTGCCCAGGCCCAGCAGGGTGAACGGCACGGTGCCCGCCCACAGCAGGCCGACGATCGCGAGCCACTGGCCGGCGTCGAGCCGTACCCCGTTGACGAGGACGCCGGCGGCGAGCACGGCGGCGATCGCGGGCACGACGATCACCGTTCCGGTGATGGTCTTCCCGGCCACGACCGCCACCGGGGAGAGCGGGGTGAGCCGCAGCCGCCGCAGCCACCCGGCGGCCCGGTCCTCGGCGAGCCCGGTCCCGTTGTTGAACGCCGCGCCCATCCCGCCGTAGGCGGCGATGCCGACCATCGCGTAGAGGGCGGCGATCTCCTTGTCGCCCGGGGTGAGCCCGGCGTTGGTGAACAGCAGGTACATCGTGACGGGCATGACGATGCCGAACACGAGGAAGGTGACGTCCCGCCGCATGCGGGCCAGTTCGAGGGCGATGTAGCCGAGCATGTCAGGCCTCCTTGGCGGTGAGGGCGAGGAACGCGTCCTCCAGGGCCGCCGGGGCGACCTCGAGATCCCGTACGGCTCCCGCCCGCGCGAGCGCGAGCACGGTCGCGTCGGAGTCGGAGCTGCGCAGCCGGGCCCGGTTCCCGCGGATCTCCACGGCCGTCACCCCGGGCAGGCGGGCGAGCCACGAGGTGTCCCCGCCGTCCGGGTCGATCGTGACGCGGACGGTGGTGAGGGCGACGGCCCGTTTGATCTCCCGGCTCGTGCCGTCCGCGACCACCCGGCCGCGGTCGATCACCACCACCCGGTCGGCGTACTCGTCCGCCTCCTCCAGGTAGTGGGTGGAGAACAGGATGGTCGTGCCGCGTGCCGCGTATCGGCGCATGCTCTCCCAGAACTCCCGGCGGGACTCGACGTCGAGCGCCGCGGTGGGCTCGTCGAGCACGAGCAGCGCCGGGTTCCCGGCGAGCGCCGCGGCGAACCGCACCCGCTGCGCCTGACCGCCGGACAGCCGGTCCACCCGCCGGTCGGCGACGTCGGTGAGCCGCGCGGTGGCGAGCACCTCGTCCACCGGGAGCGGCGGCGCGTGCACCCCGGCCCGGGCGTGGGTCCGGGCGATGAATCGGACGAGCTCGCGCACGGTGACCCGGGAGACGAGCCCGCCCTCCTGCGGCATCGCGCCGACCAGGCCCCGCCGTACCGCCCGCTCGGGAGGCCCGCCGAACACCTCCACCTGGCCGGTGTCGGGGGGGAGCAGGCCGAGCAGCATCCCGATCGTGGTGGACTTGCCCGCGCCGTTCGGCCCGAGCAGGGCGACGGTCTGCCCGCGCGGCACGGTGAGGCTGAGGTCGGCGACGGCCCGCACGGCGCCGAAGCTCTTGCTCACCCGGCGCAGGGACAGTGCGTCCCCGGCCGCGGCCGGTACGGCGTCGCCGCCGTCGGGTGCGGGCTCCGCGCGCCCGATGTCGTTCGCAAGGCCGATGTCGTTCATGTCCGGAACGCTACGGACGCGGCCCGCCCCCCGGTAGGAAGCCTGATACCGGGCTGACCATGACAAATGTCCTTGAGGGAAGAGATCGGCCTGGTTCGCGTTTACATGTAATGCTGTAAGCATCTGTCGCGGGAGGATCCCTCATGGCGCTAGACGCGTACTCCCAGGTCGTCTCGTCCGTCGCCGCCGAGCTCACCCCGAAGGTGGCGGCGGTCCGGGTCCGCCGCCAGGGCAGCGGATCCGCGGTCGTCTTCACCGGCGACGGCTTCCTGCTCACCAACGCGCACGTCGTCGGCCGGGCCCGGTCGGGCACGCTGGCCTTCTCCGACGGCGGCTCGGCCGAGTTCACCGTGGTCGGCGCCGACCCGCTCTCCGACCTGGCGGTGATCCGCGCCCACGGCGCCACGCCCGAGCCGGCGCGGCTCGGGGACAGCGACGGCCTCGTCGTGGGCCAGCTCGTCGTCGCGGTCGGCAACCCGCTCGGGCTCGCCGGGTCGGTCACCGCGGGCGTGGTGTCCGCGCTCGGCCGCTCGCTGCCCGCGCGCAGCGGCTCGGCGGTCCGGCTGATCGAGGACGTGATCCAGACCGACGCCGCGCTCAACCCGGGCAACTCCGGCGGCGCGCTCGCCGACGCCGAGGGCCGGGTGGTCGGCATCAACACCGCGGTGGCGGGGGTGGGCCTCGGGCTCGCGGTGCCGATCAACTCCACCACCCGGTCGATCGTCGCCGCGCTCATGCGCGACGGCCGGGTACGGCGTGCCTACCTGGGCCTGGTCACGTCCCCGGCGCCGCTGCCGCAGTGGGCCCGGGAGCGGTTCGGGCAGCGGCAGGCGCTGCGGGTGATGGAGGTGGTGCCGGGCTCGCCGGCGGCGAAGGCGGGGCTGCGGCAGGGGGACCTGGTGCTCACCGCGGCCCNCAAGGCGGTCGCGGACGCCCAGGCCCTGCAGCGGCTCATGTTCGCCGACGCGATCGGCAGGCCCTTCCCGATCACCGTGCTGCGCAACGGCGCGCTCGTCGACGTGATCGCCGAGCCNGTGGAGCTCGGCGAGCTCTCCGTCTGAGATCTACAAAGTAAAGGCGGCGGNCTTGGGCTCCGCACGCTCCCCGGCCTGCCCGCCACGGGAGGCCGCCACATCGGCGAGGAGGCGATCCCACCGCGGGCCGATCTCGGAGAGGCCGTAGGCGGCCGCGGTGCGCAGCGCGTTGCGCCCGAGCTCGCGGCGGAGCGGCTCGTCCTCGATGAGGCGGCGGATCGCCTTGGCGAGCGCCGCCGTCGCCGGGGAACGCACCAGCAGGCCGTCGTGCCCGTGGGTGATGATCTCGCGCGGGCCGTGCGGGCAGTCGAAGCTCACCACCGGCACGCCCTTGCTCATCGCCTCCAGGATCGTCATGCCGAAGCCCTCGTACCGGGAGCTCACCACGTAGATCGACGACTTGGCGAGCTCCAGGCCGATCTCCGGCGTGCTGCCCATGAACAGCACCCTGCCGGTGAGGCCGGCGGCGGCGATGCGGCCCCGGAGCCTCTCCTCGTTCTCCGGGGTGCCGGCGCCGTAGATGCGCAGCGTCCAGTCCGGATGCTCGGCGGCGACGTGCCGCCACGCCTTCACCAGCCGGTCGAAGCCCTTCGCCCGGACGATGCGCCCGATCGCGATCACGGTCTTCTCCTCCAGGCGGGAGATCTCGCCGGCCAGCGGCGCGACCGCGTTCGGGATGCGGACCAGGTGGCGGGGCGGGCTCGCCCTGAGCTCGCGGCGGTAGTGCCTCAGGTCGGCCTCGGTGAGCGTGACCAGGGCGTCGAGCCGGCCGTACCGGCGTTTGATCAGCTTGACCAGCTCCGGGTCGTGCGACTCCAGGGTCACGTGCTCCTGGCCGATCAGGATCACACCGGGCGGGGCGAGGAGCGCGGCGGCGAGGTTGAACCCGGGGCGGGTGGTGATCAGCACGCCGGACCGCAGGGAGCGCAGGTAGCGGATGAGCCGCAGGTCGGACCAGAGGGTGAAGCGGTGGTATGCCTTCTCCTGCTCGGGCATGAGCCGGCTGGGCATCCGGGACAGCAGCCGGGCGAGCGGGCCGCGCCGGCCCAGGCGGTCGTCGAGCACGGTGAGCCGCACGCCCGGCGGGACGGCGAAGAAGGGCTCGGGGTTCTCCCGGATGAGGCTGACGATCTCGACGTCGCGGTCCCTGGCGAGGTACCCGGCGAGGTTGAACACCGTCCGGATCGTGCCGCCCATGCCGTACGCGTGCAGCAACAGCAGACGTACGGTGCGGGTGTCCGGCGGCGGGAGGCGGCGCCCGCGGCGCCGGTTGACGAGGCGAAGCAGCGCCAGCGCGCCGCGTACGACCGCGGTACGTCCCCGTTTCAGCACCCGGAGGTCCCCTTCTCCGCTCGTGGTGTGCGCGCCCTCCCCGTTGTGATTCCTCGCGCGGACGGCGTGATGCCCGATAAACGGTGAGAAATACGTACTGCCCACCGACAGGCAGAAGGAGGCTGACGA
>Ga0065720_1004039_pt1 | contig 10738 bp, 10 predicted proteins | sample Thericmetagenome_FD_59107 | JGI IMG/M metagenome (GOLD analysis project Ga0065720, IMG submission 59107) | Thermophilic microbial communities from the Joint Bioenergy Institute, California, USA of rice/straw/compost enrichment - eDNA_2 v2... | ecosystem: Engineered > Solid waste > Grass >... | reverse complement strand
ATCTCCACGACCGGGCGCAGCCCGGCGATCGCCGCCCCCACGGCCGCGCCCGCGATCGCCATCTCACTGATCGGCGTATCACGGACCCGCTCCGGCCCGAACGCGTCGCGCAGCCCGACGCTCGTCTTGAAGACGCCCCCGGCCCCGGCCACGTCCTCCCCGAACACGACGACCCGGTCGTCGGCCGCCATCTCGTCGTGCAGGGCTTGCGCGATGGCCTGATTCATCCGGAGCCGGACGATTTCACCGCCGGAGGCGGCCAAAGAGGGCTCAGTCATCCGTCAGTTCGCCTCCTCGAACGATCGCCCGTCGGCCGGCAGGTGTGATAGGAAACTCAACGGCAAAGCGGTTGTGACGTCCAAGACGCAGTTGAGCCTGCGTGATAACCGTTGCTTATCGATGGGGGTCACGTTGGCCGACCTGGATCTGCGCCTCGTGCGGTACTTCGTCGCGGTGAGCACGCACCGGCATTTCGGACGCGCGGCCGCGGAGCTGTACATCAGCCAGCCGGCGCTGAGTCAGGCGATCGCCAAGCTGGAGAAGCAGCTCGGCGTGCGGCTGCTCGACCGCGACCACCGCAACGTCGAGCTGACCGTCGCGGGCGAGGAGTTCCTCAAACAGGCCCGCGTGCTGCTCGAGGCGGCCGACACGACGCTCACCGTGGCCCGGCGGGCGCGCCGCGACCAGGGCAACGTCCTGCACATCGGCTACATCGCCGCGCCCGGCCACCTCATGTCAGCGATCATCATGCGGGCCGAGGCGGCGGCCCCGGACGTGGTCATGGAGACCCGCCGGCTCGAATGGCGCGACCAGGAGTCGGCCGTCGCCACCGGCGTGGTGGACGTGAGCTTCGCCCGCGCGCCCATCGCCCACCCGGACCTGGACCACCTGACGGTGTCGGGGGAACCGCTGGTCGTGGGCGTCAGCCGCCGCCATCCGCTCGCGCGCCGGGAGAGCGTCACCGTGGCGGATCTTGTCGACGAACCGATCCTCACCTCGACGAGCTGCCCGAGCGAGCAGTGGCGGCTCTGGTGGGCCATGGCGCACCTGCGCAACGGGGTCCCCATCACGTGGGGGCCGGCGGTGGACACGGTCGAAGACATGCTGGAGGAGATCTCGCACGGCCACGGCATCGCGATCACCGCCTCCTCGGTCATGCGCAGCTACAGCCACGACGAGGTCCGGTTCCTGGCGCTGGAGGGCGCGCCACCGTCCACAACCGAGCTGTGCTGGCTGCGCGGCAGCACCATGCCGGTGCTCCAGCGGTTCCTGGCCGTGGCCCGCGAGGTCGTCGCCGAGCAGCCGGCGCAGCCGACGGCCTGACCGGGCCGTCTGCTTATCACCACCGCCGAATTTCGAATCACCAAGCCGTCGCCAGCGCTTCCCAGCGCGGGATCCGACCCCTTTGATGGATAGCCACACGGTCAGCTCGGGCGGAGAGGCGCCGGATGCAATCTACCAATGTCGTTCGATGGCTGGATGATCTCGAAGACGCCGACCGGACGGTCGTGGGCGGGAAGGTCGCCGAGCTCGCCCGGCTACGGCGGTCGGGCTTCGCCGTCCCGGACGGGTTCGCGATCACGGCCGAGGCGTTCGTCGCGACCCTGCGGTCGAATGGCATCGAGGAAGAGATCACCCGCGTCGCGGACCAGGTCCGCGACGACGCGCAGGCGGAGCAGGCGGAACAGCGGTGCCGGCGGATGGTCGCCGAGTGCGTGCTGCCGGCGGAGGTGGTCGCGGCGATCGAGGACGGGTACAACGGGCTGATCGCCCGGCAGCGCAATCCGCGGCCCCAGGTCGCCGTCCGCAGTTCGGCGCTGCGGGAGGACCTGGCCCAGGCGAGCAGCGCCGGGCAGTACGACAGCTTCCTCGGCATCAGCGGGATCGAGGCGATCATCGATGCGGTTCGGCGCTGCTGGATGAGCCTGTTCTCGCAGCGGGCCCTGGTCTACCGGGCCCGCAACGGCATCAGCACCGCCTCGTCCCCGATGGCCGTGGCCGTGGTGGAGCTCGTCGAGGCGCGATCGGCCGGCGTCGCGTTCAGCGTCCACCCGGTCACCGGAAACCCCGACCGCCTCACGATCGAGTCCACCTTCGGCTGGGGTGAATCCCTGGTCCAGGGCCGGGTGCGTCCGGATCGGTTCGAAGTGGACCGGGACGCCGGGCGCATCCTGCGCCGCGACATCGCCCGCAAGTCCTGGGTCTCCTGCCGCACCGACCAGGGGCGCATCGCCGAGATGCCCATGCCCGCGGTCCTCGCCGACCAGCCCAGCCTCGCCGACGAGGAGGTGCAGGCGATCAGCGACGTCCTGCTGCGGGTCGAGGCGATGCTCGGCTACCACGTCGACATGGAGTGGGTCTGGCCTCAGCGGGCGAGCGCGCCCGTGGTCGTGCAGGCCCGACCCGGGACCGTCCACGCCACCGCGCCCGCCCGGACCCCGGCCGCCTCCGCCGATCCGTTCGCGGCGGCGCTGCGGCACTCGCCATCCATGGTGGTCCGTTGATGGCGCATGGTGATGCGTTGATGTCCGGAGAGAACCTCCTGGCTGAGCCGTTCGTCGCCGGGGTCTGGGGCGGCCCGGGCCCCACGGACGAACGCCGCGATCCGGGCGACACGTCGAGGATCGTCGGGCTCGTCCGGTACGCCACGGCGGAGCAGGTCGAGCAGGCGTACGCCGCGGCCACCGCGGCCCGCCGGACGTGGGCCCGCCTGGGCGCGGCCGAGCGGGCGGCGGTGCTGTACCGGGCCGCCGACATCCTCGACGCCGACGCCGAGCGGGCGGGCCGGGAGTTGGTGCTCGAGGAGGGCAAGACCCTGCGCGACGCGGTCGGCGAGATCCGGCGGTCGGCCGCGACTCTGCGCTACTACGCGGGGGCGATCCAGCACCCCATCGGCAGCGTCTACCCGCCCGAGAAGGCCCGGCTGAGCCTGACCCGGCGGTTCCCGCTGGGTGTGGTCGCCGTGATCACGCCATTCAACTACCCCATGCTGCTGCCGGCCTGGAAGGTCGGCGCCGCGTTGGCCCACGGCAACACCGTGGTGTGGAAGTGCTCGGAGCTGGTGCCCTTCTCGGCGGCCCGGCTCGCCGCCGCCTTCGCGGCCGCCGGGCTGCCGGACGGGGCGCTCAACCTGCTGCCGGGCGGGGCCGATGTAGGTGAGGCCATTGTGGACCATCCGGCCCGGGCGGCGGTCAGCTTCACCGGCAGTACCGCCGTCGGCACGGCGATCGCGCGCCGGCTGGTCGGTAGCGGGGCCCGGCTCCAGCTTGAGCTCGGCGGACGCAATCCGGCGGTCATCCTGGCCGACGCCGACCCGGCCTTCGCCACCGACCTGGTGACGAACGGGGCGGTCTCGGGGAGCGGGCAGAAGTGCACGGCCATCGCGGTCGCCATCGTGGAGAAGCCGATCTATGACGATGTCCGGGCCGCGCTCGCCGAGCGGTTCGCCGGCCTGGTGGTGGGCCACGGGCTCGACGAGACGACCGACGTGGGCCCGCTGGTGAGCGAGCCCGCGCGGGAGCGGTTCCGCGCGGCGGTCGACGAGGCGGTCGGCCACGGCGCGGACGTCCTGTGTGGACACCTGGCGCCGCGCCCGACGAACGGGTACTACGTGGCCCCGACCCTGCTGCACCGCCTGCCCGAGGGATCGCCCCTGCTGCGGCGCGAGGTGTTCGGGCCGTTGCTCGTGCTCGTGCCCGCGGCCGACGCCGACGAGGCCGTCCGCATCGCCAACGACAGCGAGTACGGGCTCAACGCCTCGATCATCACGGCCGATGTCGGCCGCGCCCTCGACCTGGCCGATCGCATCGAGGCCGGCATGGTGCACGTGAACGCGGTCTCCGGCTTTCCCCCGCACATCCCGTTCGGCGGCATCAAGGCCTCGGGGTTCGGGCCGCTGGAGCAGGGCGACACGACGGCCGAGTTCTTCACCCACCCGCGCGTGCTCAACCTCCACCCGCACGGCCCCGTCAACCGGGGACCCGGCACCCCGCCGGGGTCGCGATGACGGGCGACGACCGGCGGCCTGTCGTCGATCTACGGCGTTACTCGTGCGCTTTCTTCGATGTCGACGGCACCGTGGTCGTGGGGTCGACTCCCACGCCAGGAGCCCCGGAGTTCGTGGCGGCGTGCCGGCGCGCCGGCCTGGCCGTCGGCTTCATCACCAACGCGAGCATGCGGACTCCGGCGGAGCTGCTCGCGTTGCTGGAGCGAGCCGGCGTGGCCGAGCCCGGCGACTACGTGCTCACCTCGGCGGTGGCGCTCGCCCAGAAGGTGCGCATCGACGGATACCGGGAGATACTGTGCGCCGGCCACAGTGGACTGAGCTCGGCCCTGGCCGCGGCGGGCCTCGTCGTGCACGACGCGGCGGACACGTCGGTGGCCGCGGTCGAGGAGCGGCGCGGGCGCCTGGCCGTGGCGCTGGGCCTGTTCCCCGACCAGCTCCCCGCCGTGCGCCCAGTCCTCGAGGCGGCTTTGTCGGCCGGCTGCCCCTGCTACGTCCCCACCCTCGAGCGCAGTTGGCCGACGCCCGACGGTCTGCGCCCCGGCAACGGCGCCACCGTCGACGTGCTCCGCGAGACCGTGGACGTCCAGCCGATCATGTGCGGCAAGCCCTCGGCGGTCTTCGCCGCCGCACTGCGGACCATGACCGGGGGGCCGAGGGCGGCGCTGGTCGTCGGGGACACGTGGGCGGTCGACGTCGCCCTGGCCCGCGCGCAGGGGTGGGACAGTCTGCTGACCCTGACCGGGACGACCGCCGCCGACCCCGACCGGCCGTGGATGAACGCCGGCGACGCCGGCCGGCCGTGGACGAGCGCGGGCGCCCCCACGTACGTCGCCTCCTGCCTGGCCGACGTGATCGTGCGGACCTGAACGGGTGGGCCCACCCGCGCTCAGGTTGGTGACCCGCCTATGTACCATTTGGTACATGGACTACGAGCAGACGATCGATACGCAGGCCGACGTCGCCCAGGCGTGGACCGCCCTGGCCGCGGTGACCGCGTATCCGCAGTGGACACGCTCGATGAGTGCGGTCGAGCCGCTGAACGGGCCGGAGTTGCGCGTCGGCCACCGCTTCCGGATCCGCCAACCCGGGCTCCCGGTCACCGTCTGGCGGGTCTGCGCGGTGACCGACGGACGGTCGTTCGAGTGGGAGGCACGCGCGCCCGGGGTGCACACGGTCGCCTACCACCACCTGACGCCGCTGCCCACCGGCGGTACCCGCATCACCATCGGCATCCGGCAACGCGGCCCGCTGGCCGGCCTGGTCGCTCTCTTCACGGCCGCCAAGACCCGCCGCTACCTGGCTCTGGAGGCCGCCGGGCTCAAGGCAGCGGCCGAGGCCGTACCGGTCCACGACGCCAGCCAGTAGGCTGAGCGCGCATGACGGCGCGCACGACGGCGCGCGAGGCGCTGCTCGACCGGTGCATCGAGTTCCTGACCAGCAACGGGTTCAGCGAGCTCAGCCTGCGCCAGATCGCCGCGGGCACGGGCACCAGCCACCGCATGCTCATCTACCACTTCGGCAATCGGGAGGGCCTGCTCACCGCGGTCGTGAACCGGGTCGAGGCCCTCCAGCGCGAGGCGCTGGTCGCGATGGCCCGCGAGACCGACGACCCGATCGAGCTGGGCCGGCGGTTCTGGCGACGGCTGACCGATCCGTCGCTGGCCGGGGCCGAACGACTGTTCTTCGAGGTGTACGCCCAGGCCCTCTACGGCCGGGAGTGGACCGAGTCCTTCCGGGCCACCGTCATCGCGGCGTGGGCCGGGCCGGTCGAGGAGCTCTTCGTCCACTATGGATTCTCCCGCGAGGAGGCCCGGGCCCGGGCCCGGCTGGGCATCGCCGCCACCCGGGGCCTGCTGCTCGACCTGCTGCTCACCGGCGAGACCCAGGTGCTCGACGAGGCCGCCGAGCTGCTCGGCGGGCTGCTCACGCGACCGACATCCCCCGCACCGACATCCCCCGCACCGACATCCCCCGCACCGACATCCCCCGCGACGCCGCGGAGCGCGGCGACCCGCTGACCAGCCCCGTGACCCGGTGACGGTCCGGTGGCCAGTTGCCTGGGTCACACGGGCCGGACCGGCCGAGCGACCCACACTTAGCTACTTGCTAACTTCTGCAACTCGTGAGGTTGGCAGGTCTCCGGATCTGTTCCGGGGCGGGTCGGGTTGCCCGATAGGGGCAGGTGGCTAGGGTGAGAGTGGCGCGCACGTCGATGCCGAAGGGGGTGGGCGGTGCACGCTCCGCTCTACCAGGCGAAGGCCGAGTTCTTCAAGGCGCTGGGGCATCCAGCGCGGATCCGGGTGCTCGAGCTGCTCTCGGAGCGGGAGCACGCGGTGTCCGAGATGCTGCCCGAGGTGGGCATCGAGCCCGCGCATCTGTCCCAGCAGCTGGCCGTGCTGCGCCGGCTGAACCTCGTGGTGACACGCCGCGAGGGTTCGGCCGTCTACTACGCACTGGTGAGCCCGCAGGTGGCCGAGCTGCTCGCGGTGGCGCGGCGGATCCTGACGGAGGTGCTCTCCACCCAGGTCGAACTGCTGGACGACCTGCGCGCGTCCTGACCGGACGACGCCCCCGCCCGCGCCCAGCCCACTGCCTGTCGCCGCGCCCGCGGCCACGCCGCTCATCACCGTCACGCCCCCTGGCCCGCCGGAGGCCGGCATGGGCCTGATCCGTCGCATCGTCGCCGCCGGCCGGGCCGCGCAAAAGGCGCCGGCCCAGCCCGAGCCGCTGCCGCCGGCGAGGTGGCTCAAGCGTTCCCTGCAGATCCGGCACGTCGACGCCGGGTCGTGCAACGGCTGCGAGATCGAGATCGGGCAGGCGTTCTCGCCCGTCTACGACGCCGAACGGTACGGCGCGCGGCTGGTCGCCTCGCCGCGTCACGCCGACGCGATCACCGTGACCGGCCCGGTGACGGTGAACATGGCACAGGCCCTGCGCACGACCTACGAGGCGATGCCCGAGCCCCGGCTGGTCATCGGCATCGGTGACTGTGCCCGCAATTGCGGCGCCTTCGCGGGCGCCCACGCCGTGGTCGGTCCGGTCGACGACGTGGTGCCGGTCGACGTGCACGTGCCGGGCTGCCCGCCCGAGCCGGACGCCATCGTGGCCGCCCTGCGCGGCCTGACCGGACGGTGAACGTCGTCGCCGCGTCCCTCGGGGCCGCGGGTGGGCTCGCGATCCTGGGGGCGATCAGCGCCGTCCTGGTTGGACGGTCGGCCCGCGCGGCGCTGGTGGGCCTGCTGACCGCGTCGTCCGGCGTGGCGGCCGTGGTCGCGGGCGCCGCCGCGGCCGGTGGCGTCGCCTGGTCGCTGGCCGTGCCGTACCTGCTGCCGCTGACCGGCGTCGAGCTGGCGGTCGATCCGCTCTCCGGGTGGTTCCTGCTGCTGGTCGGGGCGGTCACCGCGGTGACCGGCGTCTACACGACCGGCTATGCCGGCCGGCAGGGACACGGCCCGGGCTCCCGGCCGAGCCTGTTCCTGCTGCCCGTCTTCGCCGCCAGCCTGATGCTGGTGCCGGTGGCGGCGAGCGTCCCGACACTGCTCGTCGGCTGGGAACTCATGGCGGTCACGTCGCTGCTGCTGGTGGTGACCGAGCACCGCCACGCGCCGGCCGTGCGCGACGCCGGGATCTGGTACGCGGCGTTGACCCAGTTCGGGTTCGTGGCGCTGCTCGTCGGCCTGCTGTGGCTGGCCGCGGCGACCGGCGGCGCGAGCTTCGCCGCGATCCGGGCCGGCGCCGCGCAGGTGGACGCGACGACGGCGAGCATCGTGTTCCTGCTCGGCCTGATCGGCTTCGCCGGCAAGGCGGGCGCGGTGCCGCTGCATCCCTGGCTGCCCCGGGCCCACGCCGAGTCGCCCAGCCATGTCTCGGCGCTGATGAGCGCCGCCATGGTGAAGCTGGGCGTGTACGGCCTGCTGCGGCTCGGGTTCGACCTGCTCGGCGGCGGGGCGCGGTGGTGGTGGCTCGTGCTCGCGGCGGTCGGGGCGGTCTCGGCCCTGTACGGCATCACCCAGGCCGCCGTCGCCCGCGACATCAAGCGGATGCTCGCCTTCTCCACGAGCGAGAACGTGGGCCTGATCCTGCTCGGCATCGGCTTCGCCGGGATGTACGCCCAGGCGGGCAACCGGACGGCGGCCGCGCTCGCCCTGGCCGCGGCCCTGCTGCACGCCGCCAACCACGCCGCGTTCAAGGCGCTGCTCTTCGCCGGCGCCGGGTCGGTCGTGCGGGCGACCGGGACCCGGGACATGGACCACCTGGGCGGCCTGGTCCGCACCATGCCGGCCACCACCGTCCTGTTCGCCGGGGGCGCGCTGGCCGCGGCGGCGCTCCCGCCCGGCAACGGCTTCGTCTCGGAGTGGCTGCTGCTGCAGTCGCTGCTGCACCCCGGCCCGGACGCCGGCCCGGTGCTGACGATCGCGGCGCCGATCGCCGTGGCCGTCGTGGCCGCCACCGCCGGCATCGGCGTGGCCACGTACGTCAAGGCGGTGGGCACGGGCTTCCTGGCCCGCCCGCGCTCGGACCGCGCGGCCACGGCCCGGGAGTCCCCGCCGAGCATGGTCGCCGCCATGGTGCTGGCCGGGCTGGCCTGCGTGGCCCTGGCGATGGTGCCCGGCCTGACGGTTCCGGCCCTGTCCCGCATCGCGGGCGACCTGCGTCTGGCCGCCCCCGGCGAGACCGTCGCGGCGTCGACCTTCGCCCTGCGGGTCGAGGCGGCCACATTGTGGCCACTGTGGACGGTTCTGGGCATCGTCGCCGTGACGGCCGCGGTCGCGGTCACCGCCCGGGCGCTGGGTCGGGCGCGCCGCCGGGCCCCGGCCTGGGACTGCGGCGGCGGGCCATTGACCGAGCGGATGGAGTACACCGCGACCTCGTTCGCCGAGCCGCTGCAGCGGATCTTCGACGACGTGCTGGCGCCGGAGCGCGACGTGGACGTAACCCATGTCGATGAATCGCGTTACCACGTCGCGGCGATCCGGTTCCACCAGCGGATCCCCGACCGGGTCGAGAACCGGCTCTACCGGCCGTTGATGACCGCGCTCCGGTCGCTCGGCGAGCGGGTCCGACCACTGGCCAGCGGCAGCGTGCACCGCTACCTGGGGTACATGCTCGTCGCCCTGCTCGCCGTCCTGATCGTGGGGGTGCTGCCGTGACGGATGGGGGTTTGGCATGAGCGGCGAGGGTTTGGGCCTGACCGTCGCCGTGGCGCTGGGCCAGGCGGTGCTGGTCGCGGTCCTGGCCCCGTACGTCCTCGGGCTCACCCGGGCCGTCCGCGCCCGCCTGGAGGGCCGGGCCGGTCGCCGGCTCGGCCAGCCGTGGCGGGACCTACGCAAACTGCTGCGCAAGCCGCCCACGAGCCCGACCGACGCCAGCCTGTTCTTCGTGGCCGCCCCGCCGGTGCTCATGGCGACCAGCCTGCTGGTGGCGGTGGCGGCGCCGTTCGTGGCCACGACGTCGCTGGCCGGCGAAGCCGACCTGATCGTCGTGGTCGGGCTGCTCCTGCTCGGCGCGGTCGCGCTCGCGCTGGCCGGGTTGGACACCGGCACCGCGTTCGGCGGCATGGGCGCGAGCCGGGAGATGACCATCGCCGCGCTCGTGGAGCCGACGCTGCTGCTGTCCGTCTTCGCCCTGTCGGTNCGGGTCGGCTCCACCGACCTNGCCACGATCGTGACCGCNGGGGCNACGGACCCGGCCTCGGTGTTCACCCCGGCGAGCGCGCTGGCCGCCGCCGCGCTGGCGATCGCCACCCTCGCCGAGTGCGGCCGCGTCCCGGTGGACAACCCGTCGACTCACCTTGAACTGACGATGGTCCANGAAGCGATGGTGCTGGAGTACTCGGGCCGNGANCTCGCNCTGGTCGAGTGGGCNTCGGCGCTGCGCCTGACGATCCTGTTGGGACTNTNGGCGAACCTGTTCGNNCCCTGGGGNGTGGCGACGNAGCTGACCCCGGCNGCGCTGGCCNTCGCGACGGTCGCGTTCGTCGTCAAGGTCGGCGGGCTGGCCGCGCTGCTGGCCGCGGGCGAGGTCCTCGCGGCCAAGCTGCGCCTGTTCCGGGTACCCGAGCTGCTGGCCGGGTCGTTCGCCCTGGCCCTGCTCGCCGTCCTGGCCGCCGCGGTGCTGGGCTGACCGGAGGGGATGGCATGCACGGCGCGACCTGGGTGGAGCAGGCGTTCAACCTCGCCTGTGGCCTGCTGCTGCTGACCGCGATCGGCGCCCTGTGGCGCCGGGAGACCTCTGCGCTCATCCCGATCCTGACCGTCCAGGGTGGAGCGCTGACCGCGATCGCCATCCTGCTGGCCTGCGGCCACCCGGACGGCACCGAGGCCATGCTCGTCGCGGCGGTGGTCGGGCTGTTGAAGGTCGTCATCATCCCGCTGCTGCTGCGCCGGGTGCACCGGTTCGTCCGCAACGCCCGGGAGACGCGACCGCTGGTCAACGTCGCCACCTCGCTGCTGGCCGCCGCCGGGCTGTGCCTGCTCGCCTACGCCGCAGCCCGCCCCCTGGTCGCGGTGGCCGAGTCGCCCACGGCGCGGGCCACGCCCGTCGGGCTGAGCCTGGTGTTGATCGGGTTCTTCCTCGCCGCCACCCGGCACCGGGCCATCTCCCAGATCGTGGGCCTGCTGCTGATCGACAACGGCATCGCGGCCACCGCCTTCCTGGCCACCGACGGGGTGCCGCTCATCGTCGAGCTGGGCGTCTGCGCGGACCTGGTGCTCGCGGTGCTGGTGCTGCAGG
>Ga0065720_1021382_pt1 | contig 10739 bp, 10 predicted proteins | sample Thericmetagenome_FD_59107 | JGI IMG/M metagenome (GOLD analysis project Ga0065720, IMG submission 59107) | Thermophilic microbial communities from the Joint Bioenergy Institute, California, USA of rice/straw/compost enrichment - eDNA_2 v2... | ecosystem: Engineered > Solid waste > Grass >... | reverse complement strand
GTCCATCGAAGCCAGTTCCGCCGCCGTGAAATCGGCCACGCGGCCTTTGCGGTCAGTCGTCCGGTTCACCGTGTCGTCGTGCATGACGACCGGCACGCCGTCCTTCGACAGCTGCACGTCCAGTTCGATCCATTCGACGAACGGGAACGTGAGCGCCTTCTTCATCGCCGCCATCGTGTTCTCGGGCGCAAGCCCGGACGCGCCCCGGTGCGCGCAGCACGGATTGGCAATTCCCACGCCTTGAGGCCTCCTTCCCCCTGTTGCCCGCTCCGGTCAAGCCGCTCCGGCCGCTCCGGCGTCTTCGGCCTCGGCAGCCGGACGAAGCGTGCCGTCTTCGCCGACCGTGACGCCGAATGAAATCCGCTCCAGCTGATCAAGCATCGCCTGCCGCGCCTCGCCTTCCAGCGGCTCCGGACGCGACGGCTCGATCGCCCGCATCGGGACGAATTGCAGCTCGCATCCTCCGCCCTTCGTGCAGACCGCGTTCAGCACGCCCGTGTCGCGCGTATCCTCGTTCTTCGTCACATTGAAAATGAAATTGCCGAGACTGTACGCGATCCATCTGCCGTTGTAATGCTCGAAACCCTGCAGAACATGCGGGTGAGAGCCGACGACGAGATCGGCGCCCGCGTCGATGTAGGCGCGGGCCAGTTGCTTCTCGATGTCGCGCGGCTTGCGGCTAAGCTCCTCGCCCCAGTGGGCGTACACAATGATCAGATCATGGGACTCCCTGGCGCGTTCGATCGCTTCCACCGCCCTGCGCGGATCGTACGTTTCCGCCACGCCGGGATGATGTTTGTCCGCTTTCCAGGACACCTCCGGCAAGACGCGGCTCAGGCTGAAAATCGCGATCGACATCCCCTTCACGTCGAAGACGGCCGGCTTGAACGCTTCTTCGTCGTTGCGGCCGGCGCCCGCATGCTTGATTTCCGTCTCGTTCAGATGGTCGATCGTATCCAGCAGCCCTTCGACGCCCTGGTCGAGCGTATGGTTGTTCGCAAGCGAGACAAAGTCGAATCCCGCGTTGCTCAGCGAAGGAAGGAGTTCCGGGCTGCCTTTGAAGACGTACTTTTTGTTCTCGGCCGGCGTGCCGAGCATTGTGATCGGATTTTCAAGATTGCCGATCGTCAGATCCGGTTCCTGCAGGTAAGCAAGCGCCTTGGCGTAAGGGTAGTCGAACCCTTCGCGGCGCATCAGCTTCTCAACGGACGAAGCCAGCAGGATGTCGCCGACGAACGCGAGCCTGACCGGATCCTCGGCCGGTTCCGCCTCTTCCGACGGCTCCGGCCCGCTGACACCGCCGGAACCTTCGCCCGCACCGTCTTCCGCGCCGCCGTCCGCGTCTGCGGTCCCGCCGGACGGCCCGTCGTCCTGCGGCGGCTTCTTGTCGGAATCCGTCGACGAATCCGGCTCCCCTGCCAGCGGCGGAATCGGCACGCCGGGGCTGCCATCCCGCCCTTGCATCCAGCCTCCGGACGCCAATCCGTACAGCAACGCGGCGATGGCGATCAACATGCCCGCATTCACCAACACAAGCCGGCGCATCCGCCGTCTGCGCCTTTCCCTGTTCCGCGCGTGCGTATCGATCCGCGAGAGTTGCATACGTACAAGTCCCCTTATCTGTAATCGCCTGTCATTGCCGCCGCTCCGGCGGCGTTCATCCCAAACCATTATAACAGGAAAATCGGGCAGCACAGCTTGCTTGATTCAAAAAAAAATTCCGTATCGTATTGTAGGAGGAAAGGTGTTATGGTGCTGTCTGTAGTCATATTGCTAGGTGATGGTGCATTTCAGTGCGTATGAACCATATAACAAAGGAATCCTGTTTTTCGAGCTAAACGGAAATCTGTTGGATGAAGCGCTGCTCAGAGGATATTGGCAGTGGAATTTCGAGGACAATGCCTGTCTTTTGCTGGCGGCGGTGCTGTCCGGATTTTCATTTTCAACCACATCTTTCTGTCCGCTAGGGTTACCGGACTCGGCTGCCTCGTCTGGTGTTCAGGCTCTATGAAAGGTGTGCGTTCTGGTGAGGATAATGCGCGGAGCCGCGGTTTCCGCGCTGACCTACGGATTTGCCAGCAGTTCATTATACAGCGCACCAAACGAACCCGCTGTCGGAGCAATCCTGTACGGATTCCGTGAATCCACCCACTCCGCAGCCGGAACCTTTGGTGCGTTGCCAAAATCGTTTATTTCGCCCGGTACACCACGCAACCCGCCACAACGGTTTCCCGGATCGCGATTAATCCGGAGGCTTCACTATAGTCAAACAACGTCATGGTTGCGGGCTTCCCGACGGCAAGGGTGCCGAGGTTTTCCCGGCCGATCGCTTGGGCAGGCCGCAGCGTGACGGCTTGAACAGCTTCTGCCAACGTCATGTCGGTATAACGAACGGCGTTGCCGATCCCGATGTCCAGCAACAAGGCCGAACCGGCAAATATCTCCGGATTTTCAGCCATGTGAAGTCGACCTTCCATCGTCAGCTCCACCAGTCCGCCGATCGGACTTTCGTAACGTCCGGGCGGCATACCGGCAAAACGTGTGCAATCACTTACGAAAATGGCCTTATCCCGCTTTGCCCGTACCATGGTCTTCAATACCGGCGGCTCCAGATGATGCCCGTCCGGAATCAAGGTCGCCCAAAGTCTGTCTTCGGCTAGTTGGTGCCAAATATAATTCGGATGACGCGGCAGCATCGTTTGCGATCCGTTGCCCAAATGCGTGGAGAACGTCGCACCCGCCGCAACAGCCCGTTCAATCTGGTCACTGCTTGCTGCCGTATGTCCGATGGCGGCAACAATCCCGTTAGCTACCAGCTTTTCGATGAAAGGAACCGCTCCATCCCTTTCCGGAGCCAGCGTTACCATTGCAATCAAACCATCAGCGGCTTCCTGAAGCTTCATGAACTGATCCCAGTCGGGGTCACACATGAACTGTTCGGGATGAGCTCCCCTGCTTCCCGGCAACCCGGACAAGTACGGACCTTCCAGATGAATGCCGGCGACGGATTCGTGGGCAAATTGTTTTGAACGACAATAGGCCGCAATCGTTTGCAGTCCACGCCGCATCCGGTCAATATGCCCTGTAATCACGGTAGGCAGATACATCGCAACGCCGTGTCGGTGAAGGGTTCTCGTCACGCCTTCCACATCGTCCGGCGAGATATGTTCGGCGTTCAGATCATAACCGCCGCAACCGTTCACTTGCAGGTCGATCCACCCCGGTGAGATCCATGGCAACCCGGCAGATTCAGCCCCTTCAAGTTTGTGAATAGCCGAAATGACGCTGCCGTCCGACTCAATGACAACCGTATCGCCGGAATCTGTCAGCTTGCCGGTCCACTGCATTCAACAGGTCACCGCCTTTAGCTTCATTTTACAGTCGCATCCGTTCCGTTCATACCCAATGATACACTTTCGCCGCCGATTCTTTGTCCAAAAAGAGCCTCCAGCTCGGGTGCGTCTTCAAGATGGTAGCCGGCACATTCGGGTCCACCTCGCCCATGAAGGTATTGAAAATGGCGTCGGCCTTGGTGGAAAGTGGGACGACAGAGACAATATGACGGCAGCGCAAAATTTGTCTAACGGACATGGAAATGGCTTGTGCTGGAACGTCATCCACCGTCGGGAACCATCCTTCGCGCACCTGCTGTCGCTTGCATGCGTCATCCAAAGTTACGATCCGGTACGGCTCCTCGGTATCGAAGTTGGCCGGCGGATCGTTGAACGCAATATGGGCGTTCTCCCCAATGCCGATCAGTCCCAGATCAATCGGTTTGGCGGAAATTGCCTCGTTCAATTCATTCAACGTTTCCGCAAGATCGCCTTCACCATCCACCAGCCAAGCCTTGCGCACAGGTACATGGCTTAAAAAACGTTCTTTCAAATATTTACGGAAGCTTGCCGGATGGGATTCGGGCAAACCGACATATTCGTCCAGGTGAAACATGTCCACCTTGTCCCACTCGATGTCTTGTTTCACGAAATGACTCAAAAATTCAAACTGCGATGCTCCTGTCGACAACACGATACGGGCTTCTCCCTGCCGTTTGATCGCATCTTGCACGATGTCACGGCAAACTATCGCCGCTTCCAAACCGAGTTGATCAGCCGTTTCACTAATCGTCAGGTTCAAGGTTGTTCCTCCCCGGTGGTGCAGAAATAAACATCTCACCTTTTAGTAATCGATTGCAAATCCAAATTAAATATATACAGTAATCGATTTCTATGACGATTGTAACACGTTTACCTGGTTTTCGACAACCACAAAAAGGGCTTATTGTCTTGCGGACTTTGAACTCTCTTGCCAGGATACCACCGACTGCCGTTCCAGCAGCTTCGGTTGAAGAATGATATCGAACAAATGGTTGTCCTCGTTGTTCATCATATTAAGAAGCATCGTGCAGGCCATTTTCCCCATCTCATAATCCGGCTGTTTGATCGTCGTCAGCGGGGGATAAATCATTTGGCCGACATCGATACCGTCAAAACCCATTACGGACACTTCCTCCGGAACACGCACTTGCTGCAAAGAAAGTTCGTTGATGACACCGATGGCCAGCATGTCATTGCAGGCAAACACTGCCGAAGGCTGAACATTGGCGGCCAGCAACTTGCGGGCCAATATTTTGCCGGTATCGAAATCGTACAACGGATTGTGATCATCATCCGCATTGGCTTCCACCAAAAATGGTTCGAGATCGGCTTCTTTCATCGCTTCCACATAGCCTTGATAGAGGCTTATGCGGCTTGGGCGATCCATTCTCGCCGTCAAATAAGCGATGCGGCGATGCCCTTTGGAAATCAAGTGCCGGGTCGCCATATAACCGCCCTTGGAGAAGTCAAACTCAATCTTCGAGATCCCCTTCGCTTCGATTTTCTGATCAATGGCAATGACGTGAACCCCCATTTCCACCAGTAGCTCAAGCATTGTGTTGTCGCTCGAAATGGAAGCGATGATCAATCCCTTGATTTGCTTCTCCATCAACGTTCGGATGTATTCACGTTCCAACTCCGGATCATGCAGGGAATTGCAGGTGATGACCGTGTAATGCTGTTGTCTTGCCGTTTGCTCGATTCCGAAAATAACCGACGAATAGAATGGGTTGATGATGGAAGGGACTATAACGCCAATCGTTGTGCTTGTGTTTGTCTTCAACTGCTTGCCAAGCATATTCGGCACATAGTTGGTTTCCTGAGCGATCTTCAAAATCTTCTCCCGAAGTTTTTGGCTGACCGGATAATTGCTGTTGCTCAACACGCGGGAAACCGTTGCGGAAGATACGTTGGCTAATCGTGCAATATCGTGGATGGTAATCGGTTTTTTCATCTTCGTCCTCCAATGGAAATTGGAATCGATTACCCGTCCTTATTTGCACGGGAGCGGAATCGGCAAAGTTGCTGATGTGCCGGGTACGGTCAAAATCGTTGATTCTAGATCGGATATTACCACGTACATTCCATGAAAGGCAAGTTGACCGGCCGCACAGTCAGTGACAGTTAAATGTGGTCACTTTTTTGGATTCTTTATGGCGAACCGGAATAGAATACCTCCCTTGTATGTGCTTTTCCACCAAATTGCTTTGTCCTGCCCCTGTAACAGTCGGATCATCCCGTCTATGCATCCTTTGCTCTGTCGTACAGCGTCCCTTACCAGTTTCCGCACATTCACAGTTCGCTTCGCCGGTTTCTTTCCCTCACTGGCTTCCATCCTGACCACTTGTCTTTCCAGGTGCCTCATGATCGTGCTCAGCATCGCTCTAGCCCCGCTCTCGCTCCAACTGTAACCGCCTCGCTTCGTTCGCCTGGCAAATATCCGCATCTTCGCTTCCGCGCTCCCCATCGGCCGCATGCCGCTCATGTCGATGCCCGACGCCTGAAGCATTTTCCGCTTGGCGTGAATGTTGTGTTACCTTGAAGTTGCTTTGAACTCCATGCCAATCTCCATGAATGGTTGGCGGCGGGCTTGCGTGGGTGCGCAGGTTCCGCCTTTTTTGTTTTGATTTCACCAGCCGCAATTCAATCACCATGCGATCCTGAAACGTCACCCGGAGGTGCATGGAGCGTGAAGGCCGGGGCCCGATCTTCCAGCCAGGCATAAGGTGTCGCGTCGATCTGCCACAGCATGCCCGCCTGCGGTTTGCGCTGACGCGGTTGGTGAGTTTTGTTGCGCCGCCGCTGCTTGGCTTGTTTGATGCCCCTGGACAACAAAATCCGTCTTACGCTGGATGGGCTCAACTTCACCGACCCGTGCTCCTCCAAAAGCTCTGCAAAGTGGCAGCTGTTGCTGCCGTGATACGTTGTGGTGTACAGATCGGCGACGTGATCTTTCAGCTCCTCGGACAAAGCGTGCTTCGGCTTTCGGCCTCGATTGCGGTGTGCCAGTGCCTGGGCGCCTCCCTCTTTCACGTAACGTTTCTTCAGCCGAATCACTTGCCGTACGCCAATTCCGAGTGCCGCAGCTCCTTCCGCGTTGGTCATGTGTCCGTCGAGGATTTTCTCCACCACAAGTGCTTTCTTCCATTCTGCTCTGGTCAATGTCACTCTCTCCTGTCCCATGGTGACATGATCTCAGAACAGTTACACCGTGACATTATCACAGAACAACGACAGGCCGCACACATACACTATTGACAAAAACTATCAAGAAATTATAATGGGCATATACAGTAATCGATTTCTATTTTCACCTATCATTACTTCTAAAGCACTTACTCTGTTTTCTTGACAAGGAGTAGGGATATGGCCGATTCCTCCATCATTTCACGCAAGCATCTCAGTATCAAAACATTGAATCGCAGAAAACAATGGTACGGTTTTTTCTTTGTTGTCCCCGCATTTCTATTCATATTTTCATTTATGCTGTATCCCGTCGTTTATTCATTCTATATGAGCTTGCATAACTACAACTATGTTTACGATACTTCGCCGACATTTGCGGGGATCGGCAACTTCTTGAAAGCAATTCAAGAGTTATCTTTCCGAACCGCGCTAAAGAATACGATTGTCTTCAGTTTCTTTTATTTCATTCTCGTCATGGGATTATCGTTGACGATCGCCTTGATCCTTTTTCACATCAAGCGGTTGCACGGATTGTTCCGCACCGCCATCTTCCTGCCGATCGTCGTTCCTGTTTCACTGTCGGCACTCGTTTTTCTGTGGATATTGCAAGAAAACTACGGATTGTTGAACTATCTGCTGCGTGATGTGCTCGGCTTAACCGCACTAGCCAAACCATGGCTGAATGTTGGCTCCACCGCCATGGTCAGCATCATCGGAGTCAGTTTGTGGGCTACGATTGGATTCGAGACTATTCTGTTTCTCGGCGGATTGCAGACCCTGTCGCGAGAAATGCTCGAAGCGGCTGAAGTTGACGGCGCCAACGGATTTAAGCGCATCTTCTACGTGATTTTTCCGAATTTGAAAGAAACCTACATATTGACAGGAATCTGGGCCATTCTTCACGGTTTGAAAGTTTTTGTCGAACCGAACGTCATGACCAACGGAGGACCTGGCAATTCAACACTCGTTGTGTATCAGGAAGTTTACTACAACGCGTTCAACCGTTTTGAGATGGGGTATGCCTCAGCGGAAGCATACATTCTCGCCATTCTGGCGCTGGCATTCTCTCTGCTCAACATGTATATCAATCGGGCGAAAGATTAGGGGTGGCGTGTTTGAGACACAAACTGACACACGGAGTCATGTACACAGCTCTGGGAATTGTATCTTTCATTTTCGTTACGCCTCTCCTGTATGTGACGCTCACTTCATTCAAGACGGAACAAGAGATTTTTCAGGTCCCTCAATCTTTGTTGCCTGACGGGATTTACACGGACAATTATGCTTCCATCTTCTCAGCGGGCAACAGCTTTATCCGCTATTTTGCCAACAGTGCGATCATTACGGTCACCGGAGTCATCCTAGTGCTCGTGCTGAGCGCGTTGGCAGGTTATGGGTTCGCCCGTCTTCCGTTCCGGGGAAGCAACTGGATGCTAACCAGCATTCTGATGACGATCACGATTCCGTTGGCTGTTTTTCTGGTCCCGATTTACTTGATGGAGGACTCGTGGGGCATTCTCAACACCAACCTCGGCCTCATCTTGCCGAACGTCGCCGTTGTTCTTCCTTTTGCCATCTTTATCATGCGGGCAAATTACATCGGAATCCCCAAGGAGCTGGAAGAAGCCGCCTTGATCGACGGCTGCGGCGTGTTCCGGACCTGGTGGAACATTATGCTTCCCCTGGTCAAGAACGGTTCGGTCATCGTAATCATTCACGCATTCTATAACATTTGGGGTGAATATACCCTGGCCAAGACATTGGCTACAAAACCTGAAGCGATGCCCCTTACGGTTGGCTTGACGCTGTTCAAAGGAGAGGTTTGGGCATTCGGCATGTTATCCGCCGTAATCGTACTTTCGATGCTCCCGCCAATCATCATCTTCATGATCTTCCAGAAGCAACTGATTGAGGGTATTACCCAAGGTGCGGTTAAAGGTTGATTCGTGCCATGCTTCTATACATTCATTACTCACTTTAAGGGAGGAAGAACGAATGGAAAGAAAGTGGAATAAAGCGGGTCTTGTCTGCATCGCTCTCTTGTTGGTGTTCCTGACGGCTTGCGGCGGAAGTTCCAAATCCGGATCCAGCACCGGCAATGCTCCGACATCCGGTGCAAGCCCCGACTCCAGTACGGGGAGTTCTTCCGGTTCGTCCAACAATCAGTCAAGTTCCGAATCATCCGGAGCAACCAAATTGACGGTCGCCGCTGAAGCATGGATGGTGGAAAAATTGTTTGTCCAAAAAGCGGTGGACAAATTCAACGCTGCCCATCCCGAGTTCCAAGTGGAGCTTGTTCCGTACGCCGATCCGACGGTATTGTCTGCGTTTGCCCTGCAATGGGCAAAAGGCGACACGGATGCGGACATCGTTATTATCGACGGTACATCCAATGCGGTGCAATTTATGGCGCGCGATCTGATCATCAACTTCAATGAAACGAACTTCTTCGAAGGAAAGACGGCAAAAGAGAACTTCGTCGGCAATGTATTGAGCTTTGGGGAATACGATGGTTTCCAATTCGCCATCCCGTTTGCTCTGGAAGCCTACGCCTTCAACGCCAACAGAGAAATGTTAGCCGATGCCGGTTTAACGGATGAAAGCGGAAATATCGTTCAGCCGAACAGTTGGGACGACGTGCTTGAGTATGCGAAGAAAATGCAAAAAGACGGCCGGACCGGCATGACCCTTCAATGGGGACCCAATGCAGTCTATACGATGATTGCCTCCGAACAGGCAGCCCGCGGCAGCATTTACAACGATGAAGGCATCCTGACCTTCGATACGCCGGAAATGAGAGCCATCCTTGAAGTTTGGAAGAAAGGCAAAGACGAAGGCGTCTTCTCCATCGATACCTTCACGAACAAGGACGCCGGACGCAACAATTACAAAGCCGGACAAGTCGGAATCCTGTTTGAGAGCGGATCGCGAGCACCTGAAGCGGCACCGACTATCGGCCAGGAGAATGCAACGGTATTCGGTGCGCCTGGCATGGAAACCAACGGCTCCTTCGCTTTCTCGGCCGGCATCGTCGTACCCAGCGCCAGCAAGGCGCAAGACCTGGCCATCAAGTTTATTCAAGAAGCTCTGATGGATGGTGAAATCCAGGCCAGCGCTGCTTCCGTATGGGGCAAACTCCCGGTTATCAGCGAATATTTCGATCAAATTGATGCGGATTGGAAAACAACGCTCTTCAATATTATCGAAAAGTCCATCACTTCGCCGATGTATCGGGATTTCCCTGTAATCTACAAAGAAACCCCGGTATTGCTTCAGTTTTATTTAAATGGCGAAATTACGTTGGATGAATTTATTGAGCAAGTAGAAAATCTGATCGCAAATGCAGGAAAATCAATTTAATGACAATCATCAGAACGGAGCGTCCCGTCCGACGGACGCTCCGTTGTTTTTGTACGCCGGCATGGGTGTCATCTCTACGGGAAAGTCCGGAATGGGAATCGATACATCACGGGATGGATCGGGTACTTTCGCATCGGCAAAGGGGCACTGCGAAGCTCTTGATCAATGGATCTGCCGGCGGTTGCGCATGTGCTTGCGGAAGCAATGGAAACGGGTGCGGACACGCTACCGTGGGCTTCGGGCGTCGGGAATGCCAGAACACCTTGTCCATATGACAGCTAATTCACGCCGCGGACCTTGGAAGATGTCCCGCATCTTGAACACAGCCCTTGACACCCGCTACTGGCAGGCGCAAGGGCTGGTTCGGAACCGCCGTATGCGGACCCGCATGTACAGTGGTATGAGAGGACGTGGGGCTTGCCGCCCCCTCCTACTCGATTCCGACGTTGTCAATGACTTTAGCGTTGTGTTTTTGCCAGCTCCGCAACAGCCGCTTCCGCCGTCTCCTTCGCCTGCCGGATGCAGTCCGCCAGCCCGATGCCGTCGAACGCCGCGCCGGCGGTCCAGACGCCCGGCAGCGCCTCGGTGAGCTTCCGCTTGAAGTCGCGCATCGCCTCGACATGGCCGACCGGATATTGCGGCATGGAACGATGGAGCCGCGTAACCTCCGTCATCACCGGCGCAGCCGTCACCCCGATCAGTTCCTCCAGATCGTGCCGCACAAGCCGGATGAGCTGGTCGTCCGGCAGCGACACCGCGTCCTCGTCGCCCGAGCGGCCGACGTAGCAGCGCAGCAGCACCTTGTCCGGCGGGCTCGTG
>Ga0065720_1001991_pt1 | contig 10740 bp, 14 predicted proteins | sample Thericmetagenome_FD_59107 | JGI IMG/M metagenome (GOLD analysis project Ga0065720, IMG submission 59107) | Thermophilic microbial communities from the Joint Bioenergy Institute, California, USA of rice/straw/compost enrichment - eDNA_2 v2... | ecosystem: Engineered > Solid waste > Grass >... | reverse complement strand
GTCGGCGTCGCTCGCGAGCCGCTTTGCGGGATCGGCCCGCCTGCTGCTCCCCCTCGCCTTCATGTCGGCGATGACGCTCGGCGCGCTGCTGTCCGTGACGGCCTTGCCGTTCGTCGAGACGATGATCGCGTTGTCCCTCGTCGCCTTCGGGCTCGCCATCATGCACACGCGCACATTGCCCTTGTCGGTGGGCATGCTCGCGGTCTTTCTCTTCGGCGTCTTCCACGGTCATGCGCACGGCACCGAAGCGCACGGTGGGCTCATGCCGTTCGCAGCAGGCTTCCTGCTCTCGACCGGCGTGTTGCACGCCCTTGGACTTGCTGCGACGGCGAGACTGCAGCAGGCAACACAACGCTACCGCCTCGCGCTGCGCACCATGGGCGGCATCGTCGCGGGCGCGGGCGTGGTGCTCTTGGGAGTGGGCTGACGTCCACCCCCGCAGCTAGCAGGCTACGGGCGACGGCCAGCAAGCGATTCGCTCAGCCTTCGCGAACATCGTCTTCTCTTACGATTCAAAGTCGCTCGTGCTCTTGCGAGAGCAAGACGCCTCGCCTCGCAGATTCACGCTCAATCGCGACGCTTTCACGCAGAGTGTGAGTCCTTCCCTGCAGCCGATTGATGCCGCTTCGGTGCACTCTGCCCGTAGCCCATAGCCCTTTACACGCCGCGCTCGACAGGCTACACAGGCGGGCCGCTCGGAGGCGGCACCGTAACCCGGTAAGATGCCGATCCTTCCGCACCGACCTTCGACTTGGAGAGGTGGCAGAGCGGTTGATTGCACCGGTCTTGAAAACAAGGATAGCGATGCGGAGAGGTGGCAGAGCGGTCGAATGCGGCGGTCTTGAAAACCGTTGAATCCGTAAGGATTCCGGGGGTTCGAATCCCTCCCTCTCCGCCAACCGCTATCCTTGGAGTTGCACTCCCAGTTTCACTGGGGTGCCACTTTCGCTGTAGATTGGCTCCTGCGTGCTTTTACGTGCCACCTGCGGAGCCAACCGTGCCATCGTTCCAGAAGCGCCGTCTCGACGACGGGTCGCTCAGCATCGTCGCCCTCGTCCGCATCAAGGGGTTCAAGCCTGTCTCCAAGGCGTTTCGGGACGAGAAGGAGGCGAAGGTCTGGGCCGCATCGACCGAGGCCGAGCTGAAGCGCCTGAGAGATCGCGGCAGCGGTCGCAACGACACCACGCGCATGACGATCCGGACTCTTTGCGAGTCCTTCCTGAACGATCCCAAGACGCTCGCGCTCAAGAGCTACGACACGTTGGAGCGGCTGATCTCCTGGTGGATGAACGAGTACGGCAACGAGCGCGTGATGGGTTTCGGCGTCACAAAGGTTCGCGAGGCTCGCGACCGGCTGCTGCCGGGGCGATCACCGGGAACGGTCAACAGGTATCTGTCGGCGATGCGTGCGTGCTGGAACTGGGGACGACACGCCGGGCTCATCTCCAACGAGTCATCGTGGCCCGGCAAAGTGATGCTCGCGGAACCGCCGGCTCGCGCCCGCTTCCTCGACGATGATGAATTGAAGAAGGTGCTCAAGGCCGCGTCGGAGGAAGCCGCATGGTTCAACGCCGCCGTGCTCGTCTCCATCGGCACCGGCGTGAGGCAGGGCGAGCTGCTGCGCCTGCGCTGGAAGGACGTTGACCTGGAGGGATCGCGCATCGTCGTCCTTGAGACCAAGAACGCGACGCCTCGGGCCGTACACCTGCCGGGACCGGCGGTGCGGGCGCTGAAGGCGCTGGGTCGAGATCACGATCCCGGTGAGCGCGTGTTCCCCGTATCGAAGTCGCTGCTCGAACAGAAGTGGAAGGCGGTGCGCGACCGCATTGGGCTCAAGGACTTTCGCTGGCACGATCTCCGCCACACGTGCGCAAGCTATCTCGCTCAGGGCGGTGCGTCGCTGCTTGAGATCGGTAGCGTGCTCGGCCATAAGAGCCCGAGCGCGACGATGCGCTACGCGCACCTCGTGCAGGGCGCGCCGCTCGCCGCGCACTCGAAACTCGAAGAGAGGCTGAAGCGATGAGCAAGAGGAAAGTGCGCGCAGCGGTCCAGCAATTGGACCGGCTTGTTGCGAAGGTGGCAAAGCTCGACCCGGTTCTTGCCGTCGAGTTCGACACCCTTCGCACGCAGATCGTGAATATCGAATCGAACGATGACTGGCGCGAGTACTTGGATTTCTGTATGGACATCGCGAGATCACAGGTAGAGTTGGCCAAGTTTCTTGGTGTCAGCGAGAAAACGGTGCAGAAGGAGTTGCGCAAACGCGGCGTCGGCCCGATGAAGGCCGGAAGAAAGCCGGCCAGTATGAAGTACCCCTTCCGGATTTACGTTCCGGATTCCAAAGCCCGCAAATCATAGGTTCGAGCGCTTCATCGAGGCGCGCGATTCCGGATTCCTGTTCCGGATCAAGTTGTGTACGCCCGCGTGCCGTGCACGTATCAATTAGCACACCCGAGTAACCGGAGTGTGCGAGATGAGCGAGAATAAGTTCCGTTCCTGGTCGTTGGCCGACTGGCCCGCCGACGTCTATCCCAATGACTCGCTGCGCGCACGCCGCGTACTCCGTGTTCACCGCAAGGAGCTGATGAGCTGCGGCGCTGTCTCGCGCGTCGGGCGTGAACTTGTCGTCTTCGCCGAACCGTACATCAAATGGGTCAAAAGCAAGGCGTCCAATGTCGCGAACTTCAAGGTGGCAGCGAACGAGAGGCGACCTGCGAGCAACGTCGAAGAGTCTGCGACGTGATCCGCTCGCAAAAGAAAAGGCCCGACGCTGTTCACGTCGGGGCCGAAGCGCAAAGGTTGCCATGAAGAAGAAGAAGAAGAACCCACCGCGTCATCTGGAGACAGCGAGCAGTGAGCAAGGCAGATAGTACCGCGAACCGTCTAACCGTGTTGACGACGCGCGGTGGCATCAAGGCGGTGAAGACCTACAGCCTCGACGACAAGGGGAAGATCGTTGTCGAGGGGTACGGCCGTGCGAAGACGTACACGCATCGCGAGATTGAGGTGGACGAGCGCGGCGAATGGCTGCGTGCGCTCGGGCCTGAGTCGCAGTCGTTCGTCGTGCTCGGCGAGGTGATCGACAAATCGCGGCGAAAGATCCGCCGGTTGAGCTCTGCCCGGGACGGCGACGAGGCGACGCTGCGAGACGTGCCGCGCTCGTGGATGCCTTTGGATATCGATCAGTTCGACGTCCCGCTCGACACGCTCTACGCGCCCGACGACGGCAAGCGCATCGCGAAAGAGGTGATGCGCCGGCTCGGGATCGCGGGCACGTGGTGCGTCTGGCATTTCACGAACAGCCACGGCTTCAACGGTCGATACCGCATACGCCTCTGGATCATGCTCGCGGAACCGGCGACGTGCGAGCAGATGAAGGCGTACGCGAGGGAGCGATGGGGCGGAGACGAGTTCCGCGTCGATGCGCTCGACAAGAACGGTCGATCCGTCAGAAAGCCCATCGTGGATCCGGCTGTGTTCCAACCGCAGCAGCCCATCTATACGGGCGACCCGATCCTGCGGGGCGTCTCCGCTCCCGTTAGCAACAGGGTCGGGTTCATCAAGGGCCGTCCGCTTGAGCTGCGAGTCGCAGTCTCGAAGCGCAAGCGCGGCGACGAGTCGCCGGACGAGAACATCCGGAGACTCAAAGCCGCCGGGCTCTACATCGGGAGGCTCAGACCGGGACAGCACATGATCCGGTGCCCGTGGGAGGACGAGCACAGCGGGGACGAGCGCGACGACGACACGTTCTACTTCGAGCCCCACTACAACGGGCACGGCGAGCCGCGATTCGTCTGCCATCACGCGACACACAAGGACGCGAAATGGTGGGAGCACGTGATCGAGTGGATGGACGAACGCTCGCAGCGCGAGGCAGACGACGCCGAGAGCCCGGGCTATGTGTACGTCGCGCGCGCCGAGCGGTTCTGGGACGCGAGGGACGGCGCGCTGGTCACGCCGTCGGCCTACGCCGCTCGCGCCGGCTGCAAGCGCGACGAGGCCGTGCCTCGATTTCGCAAGAAGGGCGGTCGCATCGTCGACGACGCACGGTTCGAGCCGGGGCGTCCCCGCTTCTTCGAGGAATCCGGTCTCGAACTGCTGAACACCTACATCGACCAGCGCGTGAAGCCGGACCCTTCCATCGACGCATCGCCGTGGGTCGAGCATCTGGCGTGGGTGATCCCGGACGAGCGCGACAGGGAGCGTCTGTGCGACTGGCTCGCGTGGGTTTACCAGCGACCCGGCGAGAAGATCACTTGGGCTCCGATCCTCTACGGTCCGCCGGGTACCGGCAAGACGACGATCTTCAACTGCCTCGCCGAGTGCGTCGGGCGCAACCACGTCTCCGAGCCGACGCAGGCCGAACTCGAAGACAAGTTCAACGACTGGTGCTTCGGCAAGTTGCTCGTGAAGATCGAAGAGCTGATGAGCGGCGACAAGTTCCACGTCGCGGAGAAGCTCAAGCCCGTCGTCGCGAACCCGACGGTGAGCGTGCGCAGGATGCACCAGACCGGCTTCACGATCCGCAACACGGCGAACGTGTGCGCGAGCACGAACCACATGCAAGCCCTTCCCATCGAGAGGGGCGACCGGCGCTACATGCTCATCCAGTGTGTCGAGGCCGATGAAGGGGAGCGTCGCCCTCGGTTGCGCGCGTTTCACGAGTGGCTGAGCAAGGTCGGCTACGGAGGCATCGCGCACTGGCTCGCGACGCGAGACGTGTCGGCATTCGTGCCGACGAGCGAGGCTCCGATCACGAGACTCAAGCAGGTCGTCGCCGAGGCGAGCAAGACGGACTTCGAGCGCGCGGTCGATCTGTGCGACGTGTTCGACGGGTACGAGATCGTCACCAGCAGCGTCGTTTCGGAATACCTGCTGCGCAACGACTGCAAGCTGAGCGCGTCGAGGCTCGGGCTCATCGCGCAGAGGCGCAAATGGGCCGCGCTTCCCGACAAAGAGGGACGCTGCCTCATCGAAGGCTGGAAGGTGACCACCTGGAGCCCGGTGGGGGACAAACAGGCCATCCGGGAGTTCGTGCGGGCGCGTCCAGAAGAGAGGAAGCGCAGGCACGAGGCGCTGAGCGCAAGGCTGTCGTTCGACCCGGTCGCGCGCCCGAAACTGACCGTGCACAAAGGCGGGAAGAGCGATGAATAGCGGGGTTTCCGTGCTCTCCGGCGCTGGCTCGAAGCCGTGGACACCTGGACACCTGAAGCTTCAGGTGCCCGAGGTCAGGTGCCAGCGATCTTTTGCGGGGTCCGGCGTCGTTTTGGACACCTGGACACCAGAACCTTTTTTCTACGCGCGTACGCGCGTACGCGACGCGCGCGCGCATCGCCGGGATAAGAAAAAGATTAGATCAGGTGTCTGGTGTCCAAAGCCGGCGCGAAGCAGCGGAAAAACACGCTGCCGGACGACTGGACACCAGCTCAGGGCCGGTGTCCGGTGTCCAAAGCCGGGCCGGGGCGATTTCAACTGCTACGAGGTGGACAACGATGCTCGACGCAACGAGAACGATGGAACAGGCCGGCATGACGGCCCACGACTGGATGATCGAAGCGAAGTCCTTTGTCGAGGATTACTTCGCCGAGTACCCGCCATCCGCGAAGGCGCAGCTCATTTCCGCATACGTGATGGCCGCCGCGGGGACGAGCTTGCGATGTATGTGCGATGCGTGGTCGAGGAATTCGGCGGTCCGCTGAGGGCGATTGCCGATCATTTCGAGGCCGACTACTGAACGGAGAATGTCGATGCCCAAACCGTCGCAGTCCTACGCCGTGAATCACCTGCGCAAGTTCGTCGCCGACGAGTTGATCCTCGATCCGAAAGGCGTAGTGCGGCTCGGAGCTCTCGGCCGGATCTACTTCGATTGGTGCGAGCTGCACGGAGTCGTCAATCGCCGCCTGCCGTCGAGCCTTCTGTTGCTCCGCCTCGAAGAAGAATTCGGCCTCAAGTGCGGTCGCGTCTATGCGCCTGCCGCGGATCGAAAGGACGGCGAGCCGGTGATCGTCTACGCGCTGCTGGGGGCGCGGTTGAGAGACCCTAAGCTCAACGGCCGCCAGACGATGAAGGCCCGCGTCCCTGTGGCGAGAGCGTGGCGCCCCATCATCGAGGGTCTTGCGCCGGACCGCGCGACGCGGATCGACGCGGTGATCGACGACGAAATGATCGGGACGGATGAGGACTGACGCATGAACAGAAGAACGCCCAAGAACCTGGCGAGCGAGCGGCGAGTGAAGCAGGTCGAGCGCATGTTGTCGGCGTGCGTGGAGACCGTCGCCGCTCTCGAAGATCAGGTGAAGTCCGATCGGCAGAAGATCAATCGCGCCTTCAAGGAGCTGGGCGAGAGAGTTTCACGCCTGCAACGGGAGATTCGGCAATTGAGCTTGCGAGATGAGGACGAGGATCGTCCGCGCTCGCGCCGTCGATACGCGGAGGACATCTGATGAACGCGGCAACGTTACAGGGGGAGGGGTGCATCGAAAGCTGCAGCGCTTTCGTCTGCGCATCCCGCGCGCCGGCAAAAAATCGCGGCGGCCTTGGCGCTTGCGTTGGAAACATCGAGGTGAACGACGATGAGCGGAAATCCGAGAGATCCTGAGTACTGGACGAAAGAGCGTCGCGCGCGGCAATCGGCCATCGCGCGAAGAGCATGGGCTCAGAAGCCGAAGCACGCCCGCAGTCGCCGCAAGATGCTCGCGGATAAGATCGACGACGAGGAATACGTCGCCGCGATGGCGGCAATCGCGACCGAGGTCTTCGCCCGAAAGGCGAGCGCGCTGCTCAACATGACCAAGGAAAGGTTCGTCGAGCTGGCGGTCGCCGGCGGTGTCGATCCGGAGACGGCCGAAGCCGTGCGGGCTCGGTTCATTTGCGAGACGGGAGACGACGATGAACGATGAGCCTGACTTCGACGCGATCAAGCGTATCGCGATGGCGTACTTCGGCACGCACTTCGACAGCTTCCTCGCGCTGCCGCCCGAGGCGCTGGTCCGACTGATGGACCTCGCGGGCGTCGAGAGGGAGCGCATCGGCGGCGTGCTCGCCGCGCTCAGAACGATGACACCGGAGGAAGTATGCAGGCGCGTTCTGAACTGACGCTGCTCGATCGTCTGCGACTTCGTCTATGGTCGTGGCGTCTTCGTGAGCTTCGCTGCACCCAGTGCGACTCGGCCGTTGACAGGATCGAGTTACGGCATGACAAGGGATACGTTCATCGCATCGTTGCGCACTGCTCCGTGTGCGACCACTGGGACGACTGGAGGCGCTAAATGCTCGCCGCGCTACTCCGAAGATGTCGCCTCTGCCGACGCGTGCTCGACTGGCTCACACGGCTCGGGATGTGATCGCCGGCTGTGTAACGCCGATGGCAAGGCGCAGTAGATTGATCAGCACGCGAACGCCCGTCCCGGTTCGCACAGCGCGACGTTGTGCAGGACTCGACGACGCGATACTCGCGAGGCTCTGCGCGAGCCGCCGATGACGATGCCCTGCGAGATGCCGGTGCTCGGCTGAGGTGAGAGACAAATTTGCCAATTCACTATTCGGAGCACCACGACTATGGACCCTCAAGAGAAGCAGGCCCTTATCGCCGCGATCAAAGAATCGATCGGGGAGCGACTGAAGGCCGCAGGCATCAACGACGACAACTTCCTCGCCGGCATCGCTGGGCGACTCGCCGACCTCGAACAGAAGTACGCGGAACTCGGCGGGCAGGCGCCAGCGATTCGCGGGCTCGGCATGGCCGATCCGTTCGCGGCCGACTCCTTCAAGAACCGCGTCAATCAGGTGATCGACGGACAGCCTTCCAGCGGCAAGATCCATCTGCCCAACGTCGGTATCAAACACCTCAAGGCGCTTGTCACCTTACCGAGCGGCGGCGGCACGAGCGGCTTTCCGACTCAGGCGGAGCGCGGCCCGACGCTGCCCCCGGTGATCCCGCCGCTGAGCCTCGTGGACGTGTTGCCCTCGACTCCGGTCAACTCGGACAGCTACGAGTTCGTGCAGCTCACGCGGGAGAGCAGCGCGGGCGTGCAGCAGAACGAGGGCGACCAGAAGCCGCAGACGGAGTTCGACGTGAACCTCGAGACGGCGAAGATCGCGACCATCGCGCACTGGGCGCAGGCGTCGCGGCAGGTGCTGGCCGACAACTTGCAGCTTCGCGAGATGCTGGCTCGCATCCTCGCGATCGATGTCGTCGCGAAGTACGAGAACCTGCTGCTCAACGGCAACGGGACCACGGACAAGATCCACGGGCTCGTCTCGCAGGCGACGCCTTTCGCCCACACGAAGGCGCACAAGCCGGACCGCATCAGCGAGTGCCTCGCGGCGATGTGGGCTTCCGGGTACGTCGGTACGGTCGTCGTGATGAACCCGTTCGACTGGAGCGACTTCGAGACGGAGCGCGCGGACACGGGGAATGGTCAGTACGTCGCGGGCGGGTGGGCGAACCCCGCCGCGCCGACCGTGTGGCGCACGCCGGTCGTGCGAGCGGCCGGGCTCGCTCAGGGCTCGGCGCTCGTGATCGACACGCGTTTCGTGACGATGCTCGACCGCACGCAGGTGCAGACGATGATCTCGAACGAGGACAGGGACAACTTCATCAGGAACCTCGTAACGCTGCTCGCGGAGATGCGCGGCGGTCTCGCGGTATACGACACGCAGGCCGTGCAGCTCGTGGACTTGGCGAGCACCTGATCGAGGCGAAAGGAGTCATCCGCGCTGCGGCGCGACGGGTCTTGTTCCTCTTCTACGTTCAGCCCGTCGCACCGTTTCCTGATGTCGCAGCCTCCGCCGGCATCTCATCAAAGTGCGGGAGCGGAGGCACTTCCTCCTCACGGAACGTCGCGTAGCCTGGTGCGCAGGTCCTCGATGTGCTCCAGCATCGCCTGCATGGTGGCGGCGGTGACGAGGTTGCCTCGACGACGCGCCTTGGCCTGCTCGCCCTGCGCGAAGCGCGTCAGCAGGTCCAGCCCCAGGAGGACCGTCGCCACGTCTTGGGGCGTGAGGACGACGGCGCTCACGACAGATACTCGTCGACGGTGCCGTCGGTCCGGCGGGCGGGGCGGCGAGCCTTCTCCTTCTTTGACTTCGGCGCGGCCTTTTTCTGGCCCTTGCTCTTCTTCGCCAGCCAGTTGATGTAGCCGGTCGTCGGGTTCTCCTTGGGAAACTCCTTGCGCGCCCGCTCCAGGATGGTCTGGACGGCGCAACCCCGAGCGAGCAGGGTCCGGATGAAGCTCGCCTGGGTCTGCTTCTGCTTCTTGGCCATGGTCTGGGTCCTCCACCGGCGGGATTGCCGATGGCGGCCCACTGCACCCTGATTCGTCGAACTCGTACACGGCATTTCTGTAATTTTGTAGACTGCGTGACCGGTCACGCGGCTCTATGCATAGACGTTTCACGTGAAACGCGATCGCCGTTTGGTTACGGAATGCCGCAAAAACAAGCCCTCTTGTTGAGCGGGCTAAACGATACGTTTAGAACGGACGCAAAAGCATGCATAGGGATCTTGCGCTCTGGGTAAGGCTGTGGCAAATTGGCGGACAGATCGGATTTCATTATTTCGATGACGGGTTAACGCGATGGACGAGCCCAGTTCGCAGAAGCTCAAGATCAAGATCGGCAATGCCGAGTTTGAAGCGGAGGGACCGACTGAACTCCTGAAGGATCAGTTTGAGCGCTTTATGACGGTGGTCGAGAGGATTGGCGACCGACCGGCTGTCGCCACGGGACAGGGCGCTCTATCCGCCCCCTCGCCGGTGGTTTCGGGCACAGGCACGGTTACGCCGGGTCCGGCATCTCTTGCCGTCAGCGGGACGACACCGGCTTCAAATCCTGGCAGTGGCAACGGGGCCGACGGTTCGTCCGCTCCGATCGGCGAAGACCTTTTAATACGCATGTTCCGCCGCGATGCGGACGCGATTAGCCTGCTCGCTCTGCCCAATGGTGACGACGGTGGGGCCGACGCGCTCGTTCTCCTGCTGTACGGATATCAGCGGCTGATGAGTCGCTCGGCCGTCAATGGCTATACGCTCATCCGTGCGGCGAAGCAGTCCGGCGTGAACATTCCTCGCGTAGACACCGTGATGGCCAAACGCAAGGACTATGTGTTGGCGGCGGGAGCGAAGCGCGGTCGCGTGTATAGCTTGAACAATAGGGGCGTTGCGTACGCCGAGGGTGTCCTGCGCAGGACGCTGGAGTAGGAGGGCTTCACCGAATCGGGGATGGCGGAATTGGCATACGCGGCGGGCCCCCCGGGCCGCTGAGCCCTCTCAGTCCGGTGGCCGCCGGCGGGGAGGATGCTCGTGAGGGTTCGAATCCCTCTCCCCAAATCCTAACACTGGGCGGCAGGCAGCGTCATGCGGCTGTCACGCACGGCCATCTCTGGCCGGCTATCCCCGCTTTTCCGGGCCTCTAGGCATGGCAAACCACGGGCCCCCTGGCGTGCGCATCTCCTGGGCGCTCACGTTTGACCGGCCCGGATCGGGGCCCCAAGGCCCCCAAAGTTGCACTCTGAGTTGCACTCGGGCCCGAAAGCCTGTGATTTACGCCGTTTGCGCGCTTTTCGCCTTTCACTCGATTCATGCACTTACGCGCTGGTACGATGCGCATACGGGCAGATCGGAACTCTTGAAAACCGGCAGGAGTGCAAGCTCCTCGTGGGTTCGAATCCCACCCTCTCCGCCAGAAATAACAAGGGGCCCCGACGAGGGCCCCGTTTTTCCGTCTGGGTGGGATCAAAGA
>Ga0065720_1001318_pt1 | contig 10742 bp, 12 predicted proteins | sample Thericmetagenome_FD_59107 | JGI IMG/M metagenome (GOLD analysis project Ga0065720, IMG submission 59107) | Thermophilic microbial communities from the Joint Bioenergy Institute, California, USA of rice/straw/compost enrichment - eDNA_2 v2... | ecosystem: Engineered > Solid waste > Grass >... | reverse complement strand
CCAACATACGGATCACTTCACGTCGTGTTTTCATGGACATTTTCAAAACACTTCCCTTCGGTAACATTTCGACGTGAGTGATCCGATCCCCCTTCGGTAACATTTTACCTGAGTGATTGCGCGCCGCTGGACATCGGCGCCGCGGGAGCGTACAATGCAGGCATCGGCGCATTTTCGGACGCTTAAGGAGGCGGACGGCGATGGATTGGATGAGCCGCATTGCGGAGGAGCGCATCCGGGAAGCGATCGAGCGGGGAGAACTGAGCAATCTGCCCGGCGAAGGCAAGCCGCTGCAGATCGAGGATCTGTCGCATGTGCCGGAGGATCTCCGCGCGGCCTATCTGATGCTGCGGAACGCCGGCGTCGTGCCGGAGGAAGTGCAGCTCGCGAAGGAAGCCGTCACGCTCGCCGATCTGCTCCGCATGTGCCGGACGGACGAGGAGCGCGCCGACATCCGGAAGAAGCTGAACGAGAAGCGCCTCAGGCTCCGCCTGCTCATGGAGCAGCGCGGCTGGCACGAAGCCGCGGCGTGGGACATGTACATTGATCGGATCGAAAAGCGGCTCGGAGGTGACGAGGCATGAGCATCGAGATTTGGACCGCCGAAGAACTGGCCGAACGGCTGGCGAAGGGCGAGCCCGTCAATCTGATTGACGTCCGGGAGCGGGAGGAATGGCAGGCCGGCCATATCGCCGAAGCGCGCCTGATCCCGCTGTCCGAATTTTTGGACCGGATGGACGAACTGGAACCGGAGCGCGAAGGCCCGCTCGTCTTCATCTGCAAGGCCGGCGTCCGAAGCGCGCGCGTGTGCGAGTATCTCGCGCAGTTCGGCTACGATGTCGTCAACGTGGAGGGCGGGATGGCCGCCTGGCCGGGCGAAGTCGTAACCGGCGGCTGACCGCCGCTATGGACAACCCTGCCGGTTCATGCTATAGTCGGAAGCGGACAACCGCATATCGCGGATACGGGTGCCTGGCCGCCGCGGCCGAAGCGGAGGCCGGCTTAATAGGGAAGTCCGGTGAAAATCCGGCACGGACCCGCCACTGTGAGAAGCGCGCAGGCGTCCATCGCCTTGCGCAAGCGAACGCCATCCATGTCACTGGGAAACCGGGAAGACGGCGTTCGTGCACTTCGAGTCAGGAGACCTGCCCGTTATCCTTGCCAGACGCTGCCTACGTGGTCTTAGGAGGTGTTGGATGATGGATCGAAACCGTCCTTTGCCGGGTTTGCCGCCCGACGAGCCGGACGGATTCGGACAGTCGACGCTTGCATGAGCATTTCCGGGAACGTATGGCCGGAGATGCTCTTTTTGTTTGCCTACGGCTTCATGCATTTCATTTTTTCATGGATGGGAGCAGGGAACACATGTCAGAAAGGTTCACCACGCGTCAACGCTTTGCAAAATATTCCGCCTGGACCGCCGCGCTGCTGCTGCTGGCGATGCTGCTTGCGGCATGCGGCGCCGGCGGCGGAGCGGAAGGCAGCAATGCCGCCGGGCAGACGTCGAACGGCGGCGGCAGCCCGGCGAATGCGGGCACGGCCGGAAACGAATCCGCGAACGAAGCCGAATCAGGAGGCGAAGCCGAAAATGCCGGCAGCGCAACGGTCTACCCGCTCGTCGTCACCGACGTGACGGGCGCCGAGATTACGCTGGAGAAGGCGCCGGAACGCGTCGTCATGCTCGGGCCGAGCGACACGGAAATCGTCTTCGCGATCGGGGCGGGCAGCCTCGCGGTCGGCGCGGACGCGTACAGCAACTATCCGCCCGAAGCGGCGGAATTGCCGCGCGTCGGCGACATGAACACGAACATCGAGGCGGTGGCGGCGCTGAACCCGGATCTGGTGCTCGCCAGCGCGAGCATGAACGCGGCCGCGGTCGACGCGCTGCGGCAGCTGGGCATTACCGTGTACGCTTCCGATCCGCAGACGCTCGATGAGACGATCGCGCATATCGAGCAGGTCGGCGTCCTGTTGAACCGCCGGGAAGGCGCGGCCGCAGCAGCCGACGGGATGCGCGCGGCCGTCCGGGAAGTCACGGAGAAAGTCAAAAATGCGGAGCCGGTCAGCGTCTATCTTGAGTTTTCGCCGGGGTGGACGATCGGGACCGGGACGTTCCTCGACGAGCTGGTCCGGCTCGCCGGCGGCGTCAACATTTCCGCGGATCAGACGGGATGGTTCGAGGTCGACCCGGAAGCGGTCATCGGGAAGAATCCCGCGGTCATCATCTACCCGGAGATCGAGGGAGTCGACATTATCGGCGGCATCCTGGCCCGTCCGGGCTGGGATCAGATCGACGCGGTGAAGAACGGCCGCTTGCACGCGGTGACGAACGATCCGCTCGTGCGGGTCGGCCCGCGGCTGACGGACGGCCTGAAAGAAATCGCCGCCGCGGTTCATCCGGATCTGTTCCGCTGATGGCGCCATGAAACTGCCGGTTCGCATTGCGGCTTGGTCGGGGGCGGCGCTGCTGCTCCTGGCGGTTTCCGTTGTATGGTCGCTGTCCATCGGCTCGTCGGGGATGCCGGCCGCCAAGGTGTGGTCGATCCTCGTCCATCAGCTCTTCGGGGGGGCCGAGCCGGACTGGACGCCGCTCGATGAAGCGATCGTGACGCAGGTCCGGCTTTCCCGCATCGTCCTGGCCGTGCTGGTCGGCGCCTGCCTCGGGATGGCGGGCGCCGGGTTCCAGGGCGTGCTGCGCAACCCGCTCGCCGATCCGTACACGCTCGGCGTCGCCTCCGGCAGCTCGGTCGGCGCCGCGCTCGTCATGACGCTCGGGCTGCAGGCGGCGCTCGGTATGTGGACGATTCCGGCCGCCGCGTTCGCATCCGGGCTGCTCACCGTGCTGACGGTCTTTCTGCTCGCGCGCTCGAACGGTCAGATGGCGGTGGAGACGCTCATTTTGTCGGGCGTCATCCTGCAGGCGTTCCTCGGCGCGTTCGTCACGCTCATGATCTCGATGTCCGACGACGAGGTGAACCAGATTCTGTTCTGGGTGCTCGGCAGCCTGTCGAAAAGAACGTGGGACCACGCGCTTCTCATCGTGCCGTTCGCGGCCGCGGGACTGCCGGTCATCACCGCCTTCGCCCCGGCGATGAATCTGATGGCGCTCGGCGAGCGGCATGCCGCCCACCTCGGCGTGAACGTCGAGCGGACGAAGCTGTTCGTCCTGATCGCCTCGACGCTCGTGACCGCCGCGGCCGTTTCGGTCAGCGGCGTCATCGGCTTCGTCGGCCTCGTCGTGCCGCATCTGGTCCGGCTGATCGTCGGTCCGGACTACCGGCTCATCGTGCCGCTCTCCGCCATCGGCGGCGGCATCTACGTCGTATGGGCCGACACGCTGGCGCGCACGGCGCTCAGTCCGAAGGAAATTCCGCTCGGCGTGCTCACCGCGCTGGTCGGCGCCCCGTTCTTCGCCTGGCTGCTGCAGCGGCGCAAAGCCGGATTGGGGAGGGGTGGCGCATGATCGAGGTGAACGGCCTGACGATCGACGCCGGCGGGCGGCGCATTCTGGACAGCGTCACTTTCCGGCTGGAAGCGGGCGGGCTGTACGGCATCATCGGCCCGAACGGCGCCGGCAAATCGTCGCTGCTCGCCGCGATCTCCGGCGTCCGGCGGTTCGACGCCGGCTCCGTGCGGCTGTTCGGCCGCGGCATCGCCACCTGGCCGCGCAGGACGCTGGCCCGCCGCCTCGCCGTCCTGCAGCAGGAACCGCTCCCCAGGACGGCGTTTACCGTCCGCGAAGTGATCCTGATGGGGCGCTACCCGTATCAGAACTGGTTCGGCGGCCGGGACGCGGAAGGGGAGGCGCTGGTCGACCGGGTGCTCGGGACGCTCGGTCTGGCGGATCATGCGGACAGCCGGCTTGACGCGCTGAGCGGCGGCGAGCGGCAGCGGGTCGCGCTGGCGAAGGTGATGGTGCAGGATCCGGAGCTCCTCCTGCTGGATGAGCCGACGACGTATCTCGACATCGGCTACCAGATCCATCTGCTCGACCTGGTGCGGGACTGGCAGCGGTCCGGCGGCCGGACGGTCGTGGCGGTGCTGCACGATCTGAATCTGGCGGCGCAGTACTGCGAGCGGCTGCTCGTCATGCACGAAGGACGCCTGGTTGCGGACGGACCGCCGCCGGACGTGCTGACAGCGGAGACGATCCGGCGCGTGTTCGGCGTCGAGCCGGTATTGCTGCCGCACCCGGCCAGCGGCGTGCCCCAGCTGCTGCTGCAGCCCGGCAGCCTGAACGGGGCGCCGGCGGAAGAGCGGAGCGCGGGGGAACCCTCCGGAACCGCCGGTCCGGGGCAGATGAAAGAGAGGACGGTTGCGAATGAACGCTGAAAAGCAGTTTTCATATGTTGTCGCCGGGATCGGACCGCTTGACGAGAATGCGATGGCGCAGGCCGCCGAACGGCTCGACCGGCTGACGAAGCCGCAGGGCAGCCTCGGCCGGCTGGAGAAGCTCGCGGTGCAGCTGGCCGGCATCCGGGGCGAGCCGCTGCCGTGTTTTCCGCGCAAGGCGGCGGTCGTCATGGCCGGCGATCACGGCGTCTGCGAAGAAGGCGTGAGCGCCTATCCCGCCGAAGTGACGCCGCAGATGGTGCTGAATATGCTGAGCGGCGGCGCGGCGATCAATGTGCTCGCCCGCCAGGCGGGGGCGGACGTCTGGTGCGTCGACGTCGGCATCAACGGAGACGTGCGCCATCCGGACCTGATCGAACGCAAGGTCCGCCGGGGCACGGCCAACATGTGCGCGGGGCCGGCCATGACGCGGGAGGAGGCGCTCCGCAGCCTGATCGTCGGCGCGGATGTGGCCGGGATGCTGGCCGATCGCGGCGTGACGCTGATCGCGGCGGGCGAGATGGGCATCGGCAACACGACGCCGAGCGCCGCCATCGCCGCCGTCCTCGCCGGCGCGCCGGCAGAGGCGGTCGTCGGCCGGGGAACGGGGCTGGACGACGCCGGACTCGAAGTCAAGCGCGAAGCGGTGCGCCGCGCCATTGAAGTGAACCGGCCGAACCCGGACGATCCGGTCGACGTGCTGGCGAAGGTCGGCGGGCTCGAGATCGCCGCGCTCGCCGGCTTGATGCTGGGGGCCGCTTCCCGGCGGATTCCCGTCGTCATCGACGGTTTCATTTCGTCCGCGGCCGCGCTTGCGGCGGTCAAGCTCTGTCCGGCGGCGCTGTCCTATTTGATTGCTTCGCATCTGTCGGAAGAACGGGGGCATAAGGTCGTGCTGGAGGCGCTGGGCCTTGAGCCGCCGATCCGGCTGGACATGCGGCTCGGCGAAGGCTCGGGCGCGGCGCTCGGCTTTCATTTCGTCGAAGCGGCATCGCGTCTGATCGCCGAGATGGCGACGTTCGACAGCGCCGGCGTCTCGCGGCGCAGGGAGGATTGAGCCGTGGCGGTGCTCGTCACCGGCGGCGCGCGCAGCGGGAAGAGCCGTTTCGCCGAGTCGTTCGCCGCCCGTCTCGCGTCCCGCGGGATCTATGTCGCGACGGCGCAGCCTTTTGACGATGAAATGGCGGAGCGCATCCGGGCGCATCGCGAGGAACGCGGGCGGTCCGGTTTTGCGTGGGAGACGGTCGAAGAGCCGCTTGATCTGGCCGGGCTGCTGGATCGTCTCGCCGCCGTGACGGAAGACGCGGCGTTGCAGCCGGATGTCGTCGCCGTACAGGCGGATGTTGTCTCCGCGCTTCCGGAAGCCGCTGCGGTGCAATCGGAAGTCAACACCGTGCAGCCGGCTGGGGTCGCCGCCGGGGCTATGCCGAATCGGTCGGCTGCCACCGGTTCGCCCGCCGGCCGTCCGGTCGTGCTCGTCGACTGCCTGACGCTCTGGCTGTCCAATCATTTGCTCGCCATCTGCCCGGACGGCAGCGCGGACCGGACGTCGGTCAAACGGGAATTGGACGCCAGGATCGAGGCGCTGGCCGAAGCCGTTCGCCGCTTCCCGCATCCGCTCGTGCTCGTCACGAATGAGGTCGGCGCCGGCATCGTGCCCGAGACGGCGCTCGGCCGCCTGTTCCGGGACGCCGCCGGGCGGATGAACCAGCGGCTTGCCGGCGTCTGCGACCGGGTGTTCCTCGTCGTTTCCGGCATTCCGGTCGATCTGAGATCGATCGCCTTCCGGATGGACGCATTTGACGGGAGACCGTCCTGACGAAACGGACACACGTTATTTGCCGTATCGACGCGGTGTTCAGCCCGTTTCGGGGTGAATCGCGTGTCTCCGTATCGCCAACATGCCGGAACCCCGTGTTATGATACCAACACTCCGTTCAGCAAGGACCGCGCTGCAACTGACCCACGCCAGGGAGTGATCGCATGTTCCGACAGCTCGCTCGCGCAGGCCGGGGATTGACGGCCGCCATGCAGCTGCTCACCCGGATTCCGGTGCCGGTCCAAGTGCCGTATGACCGCGATACGATGAAGGCAAGCGCCGCCCTGTTCCCGCTGGCCGGCGCCGCCGTCGGGCTGGCGGCGGCCGCAGCGGCGGCGGCCTTGCTGCAGCTGCTGCCCGCGCTGCCCGCCGCGGCCTTGACGCTGGCCGTCTGGACGGCGGTCACCGGCGGACTGCATCTGGACGGCTGGATGGACACGGCCGACGGCGTGCTCAGCAGCCGGCCGCGCGAGCGGATGCTCGAGATCATGAAGGACAGCCGGGTCGGCGCGATGGGCGTTACAGCCGGCGCGTTGCTGCTGATCGTCAAGTTCGCGGCGCTCGCGGCGCTGCTGGAGACCGCCGGAACGGCCTGCTGGGCGACGCTCGCCGCCATCCCGGTGTGGAGCCGCTGGTGGATGACCGCGGCGATCGCCGCCTGGCCGTACGCCCGCGGCGAGGAAGGCGGCATGGGCGCGATGTTCCGCGGCGTCGGTGCGGTCCATGCGGCGGGCGCGGCCGCCGCCGGTCTGGCGGTCACGTTTCCGCTGCTTCTCGCGGGCGGCCCGGCGCCGCTCGCCCATCTGCCGGCGGCGGCTTCAGCCGGGCTCATGGCGGCGGCGTTCCCGATTGCCGCGGCCGCGTTCGGCTGGCCGCTCGGCCGCTGGCTGGCGCGCCGGCTCGGCGGCCAGACCGGCGACACGTACGGGGCCATGAACGAGTGGACGGAAGCCTGGCTGCTCGTCGCCCTGACGGCTCTGCATCATTGAAAGCTTAGCTCCCAACCTTCCGTTGTGAAGCCCGGCCATCCTCCATTACAATGGCAGTATGAATACCAACCGAGAATCCAACCCCATCCCCACGAATGACATGATGCGCGCGCTATCCCGGCTGGACGAGACGCCGATGCCGGTCGACGCGGCGATCCCGCGGCTGCTTGCGGCGCTGCGCGAACGCGGCGGCGCGGTGCTCACGGCGGCGCCGGGCGCGGGCAAGACGACGCGCGTGCCGCTCCGGCTGCTGGGCGAGCCGTGGCTCGCCGGCCGGCGCATCCTGATGCTCGAGCCGCGCCGGATGGCGGCGCGCAGCGCGGCCGCTTACATGGCGNCGCTGCTCGGCGAGCGCCCCGGCCGGACGGTCGGCTACCGGATCCGGATGGAGAGCCGGNTCGGCNCCGGCACGCGGATCGAAGTCGTGACGGAAGGCGTGCTCACCCGGATGCTGCAGTCGGATCCGTCGCTGGAAGATTACGGCATCGTCATTTTCGACGAGTTCCATGAGCGGAGCCTGCATGCCGATCTTGGCCTTGCGCTGTGCCTCGAAGCGAAGCAGGTGCTGCGGGACGATCTGCGCCTGCTCGTCATGTCCGCGACGCTGGACAGCGGGCCGGTCGCGAAACTGATGGGCGGCGTGCCCGTCGTCGCGAGCGAAGGCCGGCAATATCCGGTCGAAACCCGCTATATGCCGAAGCCGGCGGACATGCCGCCGGAAGAGCATGTTGTCCGCGCGATCCGCACCGCGCTCAAGGAGGAGACGGGCGGGCTGCTCGTCTTCCTGCCGGGCGAGCGGGAGATCCGCCGCACGGCCGCGCTGCTCGGCGCGCCGGAAGGGACGGCGGTTCTGCCGCTCGTACGGCGCGCTNCCGCAACATGAACAGGACAAGGCGCTGACCGACCCCGAGCCCGGCATCCGCAAAATCGTGCTCGCAACGTCGATCGCCGAGACAAGCCTGACCGTCAGCGGCATCCGTGTCGTCATCGACGCGGGGCTCAGGCGCGTGCCGAAGTTCTCGCCGCGCACCGGCATGACGCGGCTTGCGACGACCGCCGTGTCGCTCGACGCGGCCGAGCAGCGCCGCGGCCGCGCCGGCCGGCTCGAGCCCGGCGTCTGCTACCGGCTGTGGGCGGAGGAGCAGGAACGGGCGATGCCGAGGGCGATCGTGCCGGAGATGCTCGAAGCGGACCTTGCGCCTCTCTTGCTCGAACTGGACGCCTGGGGCGCGTCGGACCCGCGAGCGCTGCCGTTTCTCGACCCGCCGCCAGAATCCGCGCTCGCGCAGGCGGCGGAATTGCTCGAGCGGCTCGGCGCGCGGGACGCCGCCGGCAAGCTGACGCCGCACGGACGCCGCATGGCGGAGACGGGGCTGCACCCAAGGCTCGCTCACATGGCGCTCAAGGCGCTCGAGCTGGGGCACGGCGCGCTGGCGTGCGAACTGGCGGCGCTGCTCGAAGAGCGCGACGTGCTGGCAAGCCAGGGACCGGAGAGCGCCGGCGTCCTGGTGCGGCCGCGCCTCGCCGCGCTCCGGGCAGCCGCCGCGGGCCGCATCCCGACCGGCGTTCACGAAAGCGCGGCGCGCCGCGCGGCGGCGGAAGCGGCCCATCTGAAGCGCCGGTTCGGCGTTCCGGAGCACGAAAAGCCGGATGACCGCGTGGCCGGCCTTCTGCTCGGCTTCGCCTACCCGGACCGGATCGGCATGCGCCGGACGACCACCGAACCGGGAAGCGGCGCGGCCTATACGCTCGCCATCGGCCGGGGCGCCGCGCTGCCCACCGGTTCGCCGCTCGCCGCGGAACCGTTCATCGTCGCGGCCGAGCTGGACGACGCAGGCGCCGACTCCCGCATCCGGCTGGCGGCACCGTTTGACGCGGCGTGGTTTGCGGAGCATTTTGCGGGTCAAATCCGGGAAGAGCGGTCGGTCGCCTGGGCCCGGCAGTCCGGCGCGGTGCGGGCAAGGCGGCTTACGCGCTTCGGCGCGCTCGTCCTGAAGGAGACGGCGCTCGACAAGCCGGAGCCGGAGGAGATCGCGAAGGCGCTGCTGGACGCGCTCCGCGCGGAGGGGCTCGACAAGCTGCCGTGGACGAAGCAGGCCCGGCAATTGCGCGGACGGATGGCCGCGCTCCGCCTGCTCGACCCGTCGTGGCCCGACGTGTCGGACGAAGCGCTCGTTGCGCGCCTGGAAGAGTGGCTGCTGCCGCATGCGATCGGCATGAAATCACTGGGCGACCTGAAGCGGCTCGATCTCGCGGCCGCGCTGGAATCGCTGCTCGATTGGAACCGGCGGCGCGAGCTGGACGAGGAAGCGCCGACCCATTTCCGCCTGCCGAGCGGCTCGCGCATCGCGATCGACTATTCGGACCCGTCGGCGCCGGTGCTGGCGGCGAAGCTCCAGGAACTGTTCGGCATGAGCCGGACGCCGGTCATCGGGTACGGCCGGCTGCCGCTGACGCTGCACATCCTGTCGCCGGCGATGCGGCCCGTCCAGGTGACGCGGGATCTGGCGGGCTTTTGGAAGAACGGCTACTTTGATGTGAAGAAAGAGCTGAAAGGCCGCTACCCGAAGCACTACTGGCCGGACGATCCGGGCACGGCGACGGCGACAAGCCGCGTCAGGCCGAAAACACGAGAGGGGCGGGAGTAAGGATGGCGTTCGGCATCAGCCGCGCGGAGCTCGACGCGTGGAAAGCGGAAGTCGCATCCGGCCGCATCGCCTACCTGACCCATTATTGGCACGACACGCGCTTCCCCGGCGTGACGACGGTGACGAAGGTCGGGTGCGCCGATCTGGACCTGCTTGCGGCATGGTGCAGGCGATGGGGGCTGAATCCCGACTACATCCACCGGCGCGGCGCGTATCCGCATTTCGACCTGATCGGCTCGCGGCAGAAAGCGATTCTGGCCGCGGAAGGGCTCTGGTCGCATATCCGGCGGTTCAATCTTTGATCCTGGAAAAATCGGCCCGCGGAAGCGGCACGTCAAACAGTTGAATGGAGGGATGACGAATGGAGCAACCGCTGTTCATCCAGCTCGGGATGGGCGCCGACCTGCACGGCCAGAATGTGACGACCGCGGCGGTCCGCGCCGTGCGCGACGCGATCCACCGCAATTCGATGCCGGGCATCCGGAGCATGCTGCCGGGCGGCTCGCTTGAGAACATGAAGGTTAGGGTGAAGCTGGCCGTTCCGTGCGACCACGACAAATTGGATCTCGACGCCGTGAAGGCCGAGCTGCCTTTCGGCGAAGTGACGGTCGAAGTGATGGACGGCGGCATGGCGACGACGAGCGGCATCGTGATTCCCGAGAAAGGCGACGTGAACGATCTGATGTACGTCGTCGTCGCGTCGGTGGAAGTCGGAAGGTAAGCCGCTGTAACTTTTTCCCTGAATTCCTCGTCTAAAAGGAAAACCGCCTTGCGCGGACAGGGGGGGAGTTGCGGCGTTGCGCGAGCGTTCATTTCTCGTTCCCATCTTGCTGCTCCTCTATGGAGGCTGGATCTTCGGCTTGCATCCGGGGCAGGCTCATGCTTGCTCCTGTCTGCAACCGCCTCCCCCGGACGAAGCGTTGCGGCAGGCGGACGCGGTGTTCGCGGGCGAGG
>Ga0065720_1021378_pt1 | contig 10749 bp, 5 predicted proteins | sample Thericmetagenome_FD_59107 | JGI IMG/M metagenome (GOLD analysis project Ga0065720, IMG submission 59107) | Thermophilic microbial communities from the Joint Bioenergy Institute, California, USA of rice/straw/compost enrichment - eDNA_2 v2... | ecosystem: Engineered > Solid waste > Grass >... | reverse complement strand
CATACTGGGTATGCTGAGTGCGGAATATCTTTTGTGGACGGGTATCAGCGGTGACGGCGATCAGTACTAACCCGGGCTAAGTATATTGTGGGGATTGTATGCGTTGTTCCTCATTGTGTACAGTATCCGGAAGCGGCAAATTGTTTTTCGCGTGGGCGGTATTGTGTTGGTTTTGGCTACGCTGGTAAAGCTGTTTGTTTATGAGCTTGAAGGAGCAGGTATGGTAACCAAAACCATTTCATTTATTTCGCTGGGAGTATTGCTGCTGGTGGTGTCGTATTTGTACAACAGGTATAAGGATGTGCTGTTTTGGGAAAGACGAAAAGGAGAGCAGGTCCTGAACAAGAGCGCAGTGGGAAACAGGGTTTTGTTAAATGTATCCTTTTCGTATACAATTAGCCACCAACTCTGTAATATTCTTTCCTCCAATCCGCCCGAGCGCATTTTTTTTGTGCGAGATCACCGTTTGTTCGCCTATGGAAAGCTGATTGGCAATTTCTTTGGCGCTCAGTCCTTTACTGAAAAGTTTGATGATCTGAAGCTCGCGTTTTGTAAGCGGGTTGAATGTTTCCTTGTAATGCACCATTTCCATATCCATTACATCCATGGCCAGGTAAGAAGGTTGCCCGTTAAGGCCAATGAGCGACAATTTATAGTTGTTACGGGAAGTAATATGCGAAATATCTGTGTGCAATCCGAATACCTTCAACAGGGAACCTTCCGGTGTTGTGCGCAAGGTTACCGTTTGTAAGAGGAATAACCTGTATTCACCTGATGCAACCTTCTCTCTTACGCTATAGGAGATTTTGTAATTGGTTATCTGTTCCGGCGCTATTTTATTTCGGATAAAATCAGCCACAATATCTTCACATCGCGCCACGAAGTGAACATCGTCCGGATGGAAGCCTTCCAGCATACCGGGCAGCGTAAATGCATACGGTTCTACACCGAAGATGTTTCTGACACTGCTGCTCACATAATCGAAGGTGAGCGTAGGTGAGTCAATAACATAATAATAGAACGGACCTGGGCAGAAAAATCGTTCAGCAATTGCTTCGAACTGTAATTTTTCCGGCGGACCCGATCGTTCTCCCAGGTAACCCTGGTGGGAATGCCAGATGTCTTTTATGATGCTGGTGGATAGACTCATCGTGGGGAAATTTCAGCGCTTCCTGATACAATGCGCTACCGGTTGTTTGATATTTGTCATGTTGTAAAGGATAGCCCAAGATAAAAAAAAACAGTATATCCCTATAAATAGGGAGTGATCTCCACAAGCAACCGTTATATCTTTACGTCACACCTATATGAAACAACGTGTTTACCTGATAGTATCCGCTTTACTTTTCTCTTCAAACATCCGTGCGCAGCAACTTAATATCAGTAAAGATTTTGCCTTAGTGCAGGGGGGCAGTGATACCATTCCTGCCCTGGTTTTCCATGAGGACCCGTCAGAATACCACGAGCAATTGTTAGTTTACCAACTGAGCAGTTTTTACATTTCAAGAACCTGTGTGAGTGTAAACGAATACGCTGCGTTTTGCAAAAAGTTGCAGAAAAAAATGCCGCCTCCACCGGCATGGGGCTGGGGCGATCTGAAAAAGCCGATGGTAAATGTGTCTTACCTGGATGCATTGGAATACTGTCATTTCTTAACGGATCTGTGGGGCGTACCTGTGCGACTTGCTGCTGAGGCGGAATGGGTATATGCTTCCTTCGGCGGCCGGTTTGTGAATCATCTCGCCGGAGGATATGTGGTGTTGGCTGATATTGACAAGTATGCTGCCTACCAGAAAAATGGTAACGCTGCAGACCGGCCTGTTTGTGTTACGTGTAAGCAGCCAAATACATTGGGTATCTACGATATGTGGGGCAACGTATGGGAATGGGTGGATGGATGGTTTCATATGCCAGGTGATACGGCCGTTGCCGGAAATAGAAAAATGATCATCGGCGGCAGCTTCCGGTCTCCGCGGGAAGACATGCATTCGGAAAACAAGCTGATGCAGCAGCAGGAATACAGGGCAGATGATCTTGGATTCAGAGTGGTGATAGCCAAACAGGATTGGGACCGCAAGCTTTTCCTGGATAAAATAAACGGACAAATCAAAAAGGCATATGGTGAAAATGCACCGGTATATTTTGCTGCAGATGGTATCAGTGCAGGCGACAAAACCATTTCCTGGAGTGATTTTACTGATATGAAAGTAGATAACGCGTTAAAGAAAGTGACCGTTACCGGAAAGAACGCTTCTGTTGAATGGCACTACAACACTGCCCAATATAACAGGATAAAGCAGATGCAGGCTGATTTCATGAAAGATGTTGAAGTAATGTTAAGCAATCAATAAACGGGCAAACGACTGAACAATGTCGTGCGCCTGCTACAGCAAAACAACAAACGAATGAAAACAATCTTATCATTAATAACAGCGGCGTTGGTGGCCACCGTTTGTTACGGGCAGGACAATATTTCCGTACCTTATGCAACAGCGCTGCGCGCGAAACAGCCTGTGGAATATACCTATCACAACGGGACATTACTTGTGAAGGAAAAAGCGGAGGTTGAACTTGTTGTAGAAAACTTCAGCGCCCATCACACGGCAATCAATTCATTTGCAGATGGCGGCCTCGCAGGAGGTTTCAAATGCGACATTGTTTTCAATACCTGGTTTTCCTATGCAAGTCCGAAAGGATTTACGGTGGATGGCGACTTTGTTTCTTTTGATGAATTAGGCATCGGCGGCATAAATTTTACGGTAAAAGATGTGCGCTTCCGGTGGACACAGGGCGTGCACGGACAATACAACTACTTTAACATGGGCGCTCCCCTGTTGCCTACCAACCCCAAAGCAGGCAAGCCCGGCTATACAGGAAGTATTTATCTCCAGTTAAAAGAAATGATAGGAGACCATGGTTCCTGTGCAAAGGACGTGCAGGTGGTGAAGGGAAAAGGTCCTATCGTTGGCCATGGATTGGAAATTGGCAGTATCTCTTTTAACCCGCCGCATGAATTAAAAAAATACCTGCAGCAAAATGCGGAAAAGAAAGTGCAGGAAGAAAAGGAAAGAAAGGAGCGGGAAGACCGCTTGTACAATTCCGGCAGTTCCGGATTGGTGCTGACAAGAAGCAGCAATGCTTCTTCTGAAAGTAGCAGCAAGCCTGATACTAAAGCGTCTTCCAACAATACTACCAGCAGTTCACGTTCCAATACCAATACTACGGCCAAAAAGGGATACAGCAGCCGTTGGACGAAGGAAGATAATGATGCCTGGTTAAAAAGGAAAGCTGCGGAATTAAGACGTACTTATGGCCGTTACGCTGAGGAACCGCCCAAACAAAGAAGTATTTATGATCTGACTGAAACTACAACCACACAAGAAACTTATTTTCAAAATAAGGCGCTTGAACGAAAGAAGCAGGAAGAGGAGGCGCAGCAACTTACCGAACAACGCCTGAACATTATCAGGGAATTCCCATTAACGTTTCAGCAATCAAAGTATTACAACCTGAGAGGTGGTCAGCAGGCCTATTGTTTTTTGTATGTATATCCCGGCGAGTCCGGCATGTTTGTCAGCAATGTTTTTGCTGTAGCGGCTGAAGACAATAGGGTAAATGGCGCCGTGTTGCGGAAAGAAATAGAACTGTCGGTCAACCGTCAACTGGCCATCCGGAGTGGGAAAGACGCCAGGTTTCAGGCGGCTGACTACGCCAACACAACAAAATATATCGTGGGACCCTACGGTTCAGAAAAGGATGCCCTGGCTGCTTTGTCGCGATTCAAAAGCAGGCTCGGCAGTACCGGTGTACAGATAATGGATGTGCAGTTTATCTACAATAAAAAGAGCCGATCTGAATTGTACAAAACTGCCATTAATCATTACGAAAAGAAAGAGTATGCAAATGCCCTGGCGCAATTTGAAAGAGTAGCTCTGGAATACGACAGCGACCCTGCAGTATATATGTATATCGCCCGCTGTTTATACAAAACCAATCCCCTTGTGAACAATGCGTTGAACAATAAAGTGATTGAAAATTTTAACAAGGCAATAGACAACGGCGCTACTGATGAAGATTATTGCAGTATGGCGGAAATGTTCTACAACTTTCGGTACAATGGTGCGTTAACCTACGATTTTCAGGCGGCATACTGTTATAGTAGGGCAGCTGCAATGGGCAATCAAAAAGCAAGACAATGGCTGGAAGAAATGGATTTTGTTATAGACAGGGCCCTCATATTTTATAATGCATCCACTCAAAAATATGGTATCAAAAATTTGCAAAATCAGGTGGTTGTACGTGCCGAATACGATAAGATAGAAGTGTTTGCCCCGGGAAAGTATAAGGTTCAAAAAGGAACCAAATCAGGCGTGATTGATAAAGCAGGCAAGGTGCTGCTGCCTGTACAATTTGCCTATATTGTTCTGCCCAGAGAAGGTATAAGCCTGGTAAAGCTCCAGAATTACCGTTTTGGTTATGCAGATACAGCAGGTGTTTTCATTACGCAAAACGTTTTTTATAATGCCCAGGATTTTTCCGAAGGATTGGCGGCAGTGATTCCCATGGAACAGGAGAACGTGTTCAAAAAAAACTGGGGCTTTATTGATACATCGGGCGAGCTCGTAATTACCGCTCAATTCAAAGATGCCAAATCATTTTCTGAAGGACTGGCGGCAGTAGAGATTTGTAACGATGGTAACTGCAAATATGGATTTATCAATAAAAGAGGGGAGTGGGTGATTCCTGCCAGATTTGACCTTGCAGATAGTTTTAAAAATGGTAAAGCAAGAGTAGTAAAGGGAAGAAAAGGATACTATATTGATAAAGCCGGGAAAAAACTGAAAAATTAACCGGTTGGTATGATGAAAGATGACATGCCGGAAAACACGGCCAGATTCATAAAAGTTTTTCGATAATTAGTAAACAGAACGGGAATCTTTAATTGAAGATTCCCGTTCTGTTGAATGAATACAATGTGTTCGCCTTTACAGCAGTTGATCGAGCAACGTCCTTAGTTCTTTGTTGGAAGGCCGGAGCGCATCGGCAGCTACAATATTTCCCTGCGGATCAATTAAAATAAACCGCGGAATAGCATTGATATTCATTTTTTGAATGAACTCCGAATCAAATGCTTTGTCGGCCACCAACTGGATACCGGAGAGATTGTTCTCTTTTACATACTGCTCCCATTTGGCCTGGTCTTTCGGCTGATCTACCGAAATGCTGACGAACGCAATGTTTTTTCCGTGATAGTCGGCTTCTACTTTTTTCAGGTGAGGGATCTCTGCTTTACAGGGTGTGCACCAGGTGGCCCATACGTCGATGTACACATACTTCCCTCTCAGGTCCTGCAGGGAAACCGTTTTACCCGAAATATCCTTATAGGCGAATGAAGGGGCGGCCGCCTTGTCGGTATATGTTTTTGCATTCAGGTACACCTGTTCCAGGCGCCTCCTGTTTTTCTCAGATTGGGAGTTGGCAAGATACTCCCTGTAGTATTGCTCGAGGGTGGCCGAATCCCTGGACATTTTCAACAGGTCGTCGGTATAAGTATATTCATAGTATTCCCTGATGTACGGAGAAGTAATTTCACCCCGCACCACCCTTAACTGGTTGGCATGATGCAGTAACCGGTCGTAGGTAAGCATGTTTAACCTGTATTTGGGAGTGTTGGACGTCCGGGCGATAAAATTCGCTATGGCTCTTCTGTAGGATGATGAATGTATGAACAGGGTCTCGTTGTTTTTATCCCAATCTTCATACAGGAAAGCGTACAAAGTGTTTCTCGAAATACTGTCCAGGGACTTCACTTCTGCTGCTTTGTAAGCCGAATCCAATTGTTCGGCATAATTCGGAGCATCCCTGTCGGCTTTCTCCACGAAAGCATAAAATGCGTCCATCTTTTTCAGGTCTTTGCCATAGTAAATGGAATATATCCAGCATGCCTCTCTGCCTACGTACCGGAGGTCGGCATTGGCGTATTCATTGAAAAAAGCGTCTTTGCTCTGGCTGAATAACTTTCTGCCATTGTCGAAAAACGCATTTAATTTTTCCAGGAATTCAGGCACGTCCATGTAATACACTTCCTGTGCAGGTTGTTTTTTTTCATCCAGGGGAATGTAGTTTTTCAATGCTTCCCTTGCCTGGCTAAGCGCATTGTTTTCGATGGCGCCTGTGCCGGAAAACCGGTAGTATCCATTGGGTTGAGGGGTTACTGAGAGATTAAATCCTGGTTTAAAGTACAGATGTCCCAGTTCCTCTGCATCATAAAAACCTTGCGAAAGTTTGTCGGTGCTTATGGTAAAGCTGCCGTCTTCTTTAACGGGTACGGTAGCCACTATTCCATCAATGTTTCGTATGTTTATCTCCGTTAATTTCTTTTCCGGGTTAATTTTCCCCGCGAGTTGCACGGTGTTTCCCTGAGCCGAAAGGTTGACACAGAGGCAAAGGGTGATGAACAGGTTTAAACAGTATTTCATTTGTTTTTGTTTTAAAGATTATTGGTGGTTCAATTCCATGCCGGGATTGAACAGTTGCACCCGCACAGGAATTTCAAAGGTGTAGTTGGCGCTACCCGGTGTAAGTACTGCATATACCTCCTGTGTATCGGGGTTAATGCGTTTTACTTCAGGCATCCTTCCTTCCCTGTCGAGCCTTTTCATATCAAACCAGCGCAATCCGCTGAAGGCAAGCTCACGCCGTCTTTCGGCCAACACCAGCCCCAGCGCCTCTTCACCCGAGCTGGCAGTTTGATCAACATATGCCGCTGTTTTAATCCTGTTTTGACGCACCATATTTACGATATCCATCGCTTCATCATATTGGTTCTTTCTTGCCAGCAATTCAGCTTTGGTGAGATACAACTCCGGGAAGGTGATACCGAAATTGTACGTGCCCGGCAAAGTCGCCCTGCCAAGCCCGTTGTTATTTGTGGTGGTGAGAAACGAAAAGCGGATATCGTCGCTGTTGAAGTATGATAGCAGGTCGGTGGAATAAATCATGAATAAAGGGCTACCGCTTACTGCTGCCCTGTGCCAGAGCACTTCTGGACTCTGCTCATACCGTGGCACAGCGGAGCTTGCAGCATAAGCATTGTAATCCAGCATGGCATGCGGTGCTTCGAGCGCCAGGTCGGTATATTTTTCAGCATTCTCAAAATCGCCCATGTACAGGTAAATTCTGCTGAGCAAAGCATAAGCCGTGTATTTGGTTACACGGGATTTCAGCGTGTTGGTCAGCGGCAGTGAAGGAATGGCCCTTGTTACGTTGGCGATCATTGTGTCCACCGTAGCTTTCAATGAAGAGCGGGCCGGTATTTGATCGGTCACGTTAATGCTGGTGACCAATGGAAGACCGGGCGTATTGGCGGCAGTAGCCGGGTTGTAACTTTTGGCAAACACCGTAATTAATTCCAGGTAACAGTTTGCCCGTATCACGAGGGCTTCGCCAATAACACTGTTGGCCTGGTCGGTATTGGCTTCGGCAGTTCGAGGAACACCATTGATGATCACGTTGGCATCATAAATTACGCGGTAGAGTGGTCCCCATATATCAGGACTGGTTTTTTCGTTAACGGTGATGATGGGTCTCCAATAATACCCATTGGCTGCAGGTGATTGGCTCAATGCATCGATATTGTTGAAATAATCGTCTGTAAAATCCAGCAGGTTCATAGGGAAAGTCCTTGTCATGGTGGGCGAATACAACATTGCTTCATAATCTGCCAACCGCTCGGGAATCACCAGGCCCTTCGGTTTTACATCGAGGTATTTGTCGCAGGACGTTAAGGCCCATCCTGTTGCTGCAACAAACAAAAATTTATAGAGTAGTTTCATTTGTTTACTGGTTTTAGAAATTAGCAGAAAAGGTGAGACTGTAGAATGGTTGTGTTTCCAGTTTCCGAACGCCGGTTACCCGGTCGATGGCTTCCGGATCGATTTCATTGCCGCTGAATGTATAACGGAAAGCATTCTGCGCCTGGAACCGGAGATGCGCATTGTTTACGCCCATCTGCTGCAGGAAAGCCGATTTGATGTTATAAGTAATGATCACATCCCTCAACCTGATATAGTCAGCCTTTCTCACAAATTCCGATGCATACTGATAGCCGTACAATGCATAAGACTGGTAGTATCCCGGAGCAGCGCTACTGGCCCTTACATAACCCGGAATCCTGGTGATCTTCTCATCGCCGGGTTTTCGCCAGAAATTGGAAGAACCTTGCAGCGGGTTATTTGCATAATTGTCGATGTTATGCGGCAGGGGTTGTTCCACCCGCATCACATGACCGCCATAGTACATGAACAGGAAAGAAACATTGAACTGTCCTACATCGAACTGGTTATTCAGGCCCAGCACATACTTAGGAGTTGTGGTCCCGTTATAGATCATGTCGTCGAACGTTACATCAACCTGTGCAGTGCCGTAAAAGGCCAGTATTTTCTGATTCCCGTCCCTGTCCAGTACATAAGGTTGGCCCAACGCATTCAGTCCGCCATAATTATAGCTATATAAAGCGCCGACAGGACGGCCTTGTACCGGGCTTTGGCCTATGGCGATGCGTTCAGAAGTAGCAAATTCTGTTGCTTTTACGGCCAGTACTTTGTTGTGGTTGAATGATGCCGTCAATTGCGTACGCCATGCAAATTTTCTTGCTTTCACATTTACGGTATGCAGCATCAGTTCCAGTCCCTTGTTTTCGATAGAAGCCGTGTTGGCATTATACTGGTTCCAGCCCGAAGTTGGGTCGGCATCAAACTGTCCGAACACATCAAATGAGCGCTTCAGGTACCAGTCTACAGAACCGGAGATTCGGTTGTTCAACACCGTATAATCAATGCCGATATTGTAATTCCTGGTGGTTTCCCAGCGTAGCGACTGGTTTTCAGGAGTGAGCACATCATAATACTGCTGGGCAGGAAACAGGAGCGTGTTTAATCCTGAATTCAGGATCAGGAAAGGTCCTGCGTTGCTGGCGGGCACGTTGCCGTTAAAACCGGTAGCCGCTCTGAGTTGCAGGTAGTCGAGCCATGTAAAATCTCTCATGAAAGATTCCTGCCCGATTCTCCAGTTTACGCCGGCAGACCAGAGGGGTTTGTATTTGTATTTTGGATCAGCGCCGAAGAGATTCGACTGGTCAATTCTGAAACTTCCGGTAACCACATATTTCCCGTTGAAAATATAGGTGCCTTGCCCGTAGTACGACATAAATCTTCTGTCATCTTCCGTTTCATTGAAAAAGTTGGTGCTGTTATAGCGTCCAAAGCCTAGTTGCGAAAATGCAGGAGAAGTAGTGCTGTTCATCCTTTCCAGGTTCACCGGTTTGCTGATCAGCGTCTGGCCATCGTAACCGAAATAAGTTGTCCTGTAGCTTTGGGTAAGCGTCCTTCTTTGTTCAACGCCGAGAATTCCCGAAAGGTCGTGGTCTCCTCCGCCGAATTTTTTGGCCAGGTTCACCTGCAACCGGGCGGTATGGTTGGTAATCCGTTGGTTGGTCCTGGAAAGTATATTGCCTCTGGGTACATTGGTGAACTGCGCTTTGCCGTCAGTCCCTTTGAGCGCCAGGTAGCTCAACATTTTTTTCACCTCAAAGGCTTCTTCTGTTTTCAGTTCATCAAGGATGCCGTTCTGCGTTTCATAATTGCCACCGAGGTCAACATTGAGCCAGCTGGTGATTTTTGCATTGAGTCTTGCCTGGAACCGGGTAGCATTCATGCGGGTAGTGTTGGTGTTGGCGGTAAGCTCGGCATATGGATAGTAAAACTGGTCGTACAGGCCGGCTTCCATCAGTTCCTGGTTGGTTTCGCGCGTGATTACTCGTGAGCTGTAATCTCTTTGCGGGTCCAGCGCAACAGGAAGCGGTTTGCCATTTTCATCTGCCAACCGCTCATACGGGAAGAAGTCTGAATAGTCCGGCGTCCTGCCGCTAACGTCTTTCCTGTTGGTATAATTGGCCCTGAAATCGAAGTTGAACCTGTCGGAAATTTTATAGGTATTGGCGAAGTTCAGCATGAACTGGCGGTTCTCCGATCTTTTGTTGACCATGGTTTCGCCAACATAATTTACTCCCAGCAGGTAGGTGCTTCGGTCGTTGCCACCGCTTACGTCGAAGTTGATGTTCTGAACTTTTCTGTTTTGATAGAACAGGCGCTCATACGATTTCAGGTTATCGTGGGAGCCCAATTCCTGTAATTTTTGCTCCACCTGTTCCGGTGTAAGCAATGGATTGGAAACAGACAATTCCGTTTGCCCGAACATAATTTCCTGCACCGGGTCCATTTTATAGATGCCGAGGTCGAAGAGCAGGAAATTAATTTGCGCAATATTGAAATACTCTTTCTGCAGCTGTACAAACTCGCTGGCAGGCGCATATTTCAGGTAGCTGAAATCAGGTTTGCTTTGAATGGCATAGGTAGAGCGAAAATTGAACACAGGTTTTCCTGCCTTGCCTCTTTTGGTTTCCACCACTATTACACCATTGGAAGCACGTACGCCGTAAATAGAGGCGGCGGCCGCATCGCGCAGCACCGTAATGGAAACGATATCGATGGGGTTGATGGAACGCAAATCGATTTCAGTAGGAAAACCGTCCAGCACAATCAGTGGTTTCTTTACTGCATCGAAAGTGGAGACGCCGCGGATAGTCAGTTCTCCCGTTTGACCATTGTATACCAATCCCGGGATTTTACCTTCCAGGCTTTCCAGGAAATCACCGGCGACGGCCACACGCTGATCATAATCTTTCTGGCT
>Ga0065720_1021379_pt1 | contig 10752 bp, 13 predicted proteins | sample Thericmetagenome_FD_59107 | JGI IMG/M metagenome (GOLD analysis project Ga0065720, IMG submission 59107) | Thermophilic microbial communities from the Joint Bioenergy Institute, California, USA of rice/straw/compost enrichment - eDNA_2 v2... | ecosystem: Engineered > Solid waste > Grass >... | reverse complement strand
CCCGCCGCCGCAGCGTGACACACGTGGTGGACACCCGCCCCTCCTCCCGCGGGGAGTCGTCGCGGCCGGCGCCCACCCGCACCTCGTCCGGCGGCTCCCGCCGCCCCGCCGCGGGCCGCTCGACCACCGCCGCCGGCGGCGAGGGCACGTCCCGGCAGGCTGACGACGCGATCCGGCAGGCCGCGGGCCGCCAGTCCACCCCGCAGCGGCAGGCCGAGCGCCCAGCGCCCCGCCCCGCAGCGGAGCGTCCCGCCCCGCAGCAGCGCCAGGCGGAGCGCCCACCGGCCCGCCAGCCGGAGGCCGCCTCGAGGCCGGCGCCCACCAGCACCAGCCGCGGCGGGACCTCGGACGGCTCCGGCGCCCCCGTGGACGGCCGCCCGTCGAACAAGCCGATCGCCCGCAACGCCTGGGGCGTCGGCTCGGCACACACCAACGAGATCGCCTACCACGACGACGGCGCGATCGGCTCCGCGATCAAGAACATGGGCGACGACGCCCGCATGGACGTCGACGGCGAACCGCTGGCCAACGTCCTCGGCCGCCTCGCCACCGACGCCGTCGCCGGCCGCAAGACCACCCAGGAGATGGTCGACGCCGTCAAGCGCATCCGCGACCGCCTCCCCGCCGGCTCCGCCGCACGCCGGGAACTGGACAGCGCCATCCGCGACATGGACGCGCCCACCACCCCGGCCCCGAAGGTCCCCGACGGCGTCCCCGCCCCGCTCCGGGAGCTCGCCCAGGCCCTGCACAGCGTCCCGACGGTCCGCAACGACCCGGGCACCGAGCTGGAGCCCCTGCTGGACATCCTCAACCGCTTCGCCCAGGGCCGCACCGGCGGCCGGCGGATGCTCGGCGAGGTCCGCGCCCTGGCCAACAAGCGCCACGAGAGCCTCGAGGGGAAGGCGGAGATCGACCGCCTGATCCAGAAGGCGCTCTCCGACCTGGAGGCCCTGGCACGGCAGGACCGCACGGCCCTGTACCCGCCCCGCAGGTAGCCGAAAGGCCCGACCCCAGACGGGAGGTGATGAGCATGGTGGACACAGGTGGAGCGCAGCGACACCCCGCCGCGACCGAGCGCCTGATGAGGTACTGGACGACCGGGCCCGGCGGGCAGCGCATCCGCTGGGGTGTCCCCGGCTAGGGGCGATTTCGACCGGTGCGTGAGGGAGCTGTCCCGCTACGTCGGCCCCGGAATCGTCAAGGGGCTCTGCAGCAACCTTCACGTGAGGGCCACTGGCGCTCGACCTGGTCACGCCCCTGGCGAGAAGCACGACAAGGGCAAAGGCAAAGGCAAGGGCTGATCCCTCGTGACCTACGGACCAAGATCATCCCGTACAGCACCCCTACCGAAGAACTGGGCCTCCCTGCGCCGCAAGGTCCTCAAGCGCGACGGCTACGTGTGCACGTGGGACCTAGGGAACGGGGTGCTGTGCGGGCAGCCGGCCACCGACGTCGACCACATCGGCGACCCGGCGGACCACAGCCTGCAGAACCTCAGATCCCTGTGCTCCCCCCACCACAGGCGGCGCTCCGCCAGCCAAGGGGCTAAGGCAGCGCAGGCCAAGCGCATACCCCGCAAGCGTGCCGAAGAACCACACCCGGGGCTGATCTAGGCCCTAGGGGTGTTCACACACAGTGACATCCTGGGGTGGGGGTGCCAGAAATCCCGGGGTTTATGACTACACCCAGTGATAACCCCAGGTGGCGTAGAGCAGTGAGGGGAGGCTGCTGTGGCCCTGCACCTTATCCCCGCAGCTGAGACCACACGACACGAGGCCACCGTGTGCTGCCCCTGCAACCCGACCATGCAGGACGTGCGCACTGACACGGGGAGCGTGAGACCGGCCCTGGTGCACAACACCCTCGAGGCAGCCGAGTGACCTCGACCAAGATCGGCAGCCTTCTCGACAGCCTAGGCATCGAGCTCGACCTGGCCGAAGGTGACCTGGTCGCCTCGGCAGTGGTCCTCTGCAAGATCGTCAAAGCAGACGGCAGCGTGACCCTCGGCTACGCACAGTCCGACGGCATGTGCTGGATCGAAGGGATCGGCATGCTCACAGCGGGGTGCGACATCGTCCGCCAGGGCTACGCCGACGACGACGAGGACGACGACTAACCCCGCCGAATTGTCGGACCCGTCCGCTAGAGTACCTTCGGCCAAGATCAAAACGCCCCGGCGAGTGCTGCAACACCCCCGGGGCCCGGCCGACCTGACTAGGACAGGTTCGACATGGACGACACTACAGGCTCCCTCCCCGGCTGCAAAGAATGCGGCCAACCCCTCGTGCGCAAGAGCCGAGGCCCAGCCCCCACCTACTGCTCCGCTGCGTGCAGGGCCAAGACAGGGGCAAGGAGAGCCAAGGCTGACGGCAGGTACCAGAAGCGGCTCGCCACGGCCAGAGCCAAGAACCAGGCCGAGCGTGAGGCCAACGCCAAGCCCTGCCCTTACTGCGGCGACCCCATGCTCAACCCCCGGCGTGTGCAGTGCGGCAAGCCCGAGTGCAAGCGCCTCTACACCAACGAGCGAGCAAGGAAGTTCCACACCAGGTGGAAGGCAGAGCACGGCGAGCGCTACAACAGCAGGTGGAACCAGCAGCAGAGCGAACGCACCAAGCGGCAGCGCGCGCAACGCAGAGCTCTCGGCCTGCCCAGCACCAGGCAGCTACGCAAGGCCAACTACGCCAAGTCGGACGCGAAGCGCCGCATGCTCAAGGCCAAGGCCACCCTCGAGACCTTCGACCCCAGAGAAGTGTTCGAGCGTGACCGCTGGGTCTGCCAGATCTGCAAGCGCAAGGTCGACCCCAGCATCAAGTGGCCCGACCCGATGAGCCCCTCGCTTGATCACATCGTGCCGCTCTCCGCCGGCGGCCCCCACTCGCGCGCGAACTGCCGACTCGCGCACCTCAGCTGCAACAGCGCACGAGGGAACCGCGGCGGCGGCGAGCAACTGCTGCTGTTCGGCTAACGAACCGGACATACCAGGCACCCCTGGGGGGGTAACCAAGATCGTTTACTGAGTTTGACCGGGCCCGTATACAGCCTGGCGATCTTCCCAGATAACCAAGCCCGTGAGCGCTGTTGCGCGCGACCCTGGAGGAGGTAGCGATGGGTGCTCGAGGGCCGATAGGCAAGCGCTCTGACCAGCGACACGGCCATCGGACGAAGGCAGAGAAGGAAGCGATCACGAAGGTGCCCGTCGGCGGGGGGCCGCTTCCGGCGGAGGAGCCGGACGAGACGTGGCACCCGATCGCGCAGTACTGGTTCCGGTCGCTTGGCCAGTCGGGGCAGCGGATTTTCTACGAGCCGAGCGACTGGGCTGAGGCGCGGTTCATCGGCGAGTTGATGTCGCGGTGCTTGGAGTCGGGCCGGACCTCGGCGCAGCTGGTCGCCGCGATCTTGTCGGGGGCGTCGCGTCTGCTGACGACCGAGGGTGACCGGCGGCGGGTGCGGATCGAGCTGGAGCGTGCGGCGCAGGTCGATGCCGACGAGGAGGCGGCGGTGGCGGCTATTGATGAGTGGCGTCGTCGTCTCTCCGGCTAGTCGCCTGTCGACGCTGCCGGAGGGGGTTCCGCAGCTGACGCTGGGCTGGGAGGTGGTCCGGTGGGCCTCGAAGTACCTTCGGCATCCGAATGGGCCGCGGGCCGGCCAGCGGTGGCAGTTCATCGATTCGCAGGTTCGGTTCCTGCTGTGGTGGTACGCGGTCGATGAGGAGGGCCGCTGGCTGTTCCATCACGGGGTGCGTCGGCTGGCGAAGGGGTCGGGGAAGTCGCCGTTCGCGGCGTTGATCGCGCTGGCGGAGTTGTGCGCGCCGGTGCGGGTGGACGACTTCGACCCGAAGGCGCCGGGTGGTGTTCGGGGCAAGCCGGTGTCGATGCCGTGGGTGCAGATCGCGGCGACGTCGGAGGCGCAGACCGCGAACACGATGCGGATGGTTCGTGCTCTGGCGGCGAAGGGGTCGCGGGTGGTGGAGGAGTTCCACCTGGATCCCGGGAAGACGCAGTACTACAAGCACCCGGACGGGAAGCTCGAGGTCATCACGTCCTCGGCGACGTCCGCCGAGGGTGCGGAGATCACGTTCGCGGTCGAGGACGAGACCGAGCACTGGCTTCCCGCAGGGCGGGGCCCGGAGCTGGCGGAGACGATCGACCGGAACCTGGCCAAGAGCGGGTCGCGCGCGCTGGAGACGTGCAACGCGTGGGAGCCGGGCGCCGGGTCGGTGGCCGAGGCGACGTGGGACGCGTGGGTCGCGCAGGAGGAGGGCCGGACCCGCGGCACGTCGCGGATCTTGTATGACTCGCGGATCGCGCCGCCTGACACGGATCTGGCGGATGAGGAGTCGTTGATGCGCGGCCTGGAGTTCGCGTATGGCGACTGCTGGTGGGTGGATCTGCGGGTGATCCGGGACCGGATCTGGGATCCGCGGTCCAAGCCGGACAAGTCGCGGCGGTTCTACCTGAACCAGCCGACGGCGGCGGATGACGCGTGGACGACGCCGATGGCGTGGGCCGCGTTGACGGACACCACGCAGGTGGTGGCCGACGGCGAGGAGATCGTCGCGTTTTTCGACGGGTCGAAGTCGCGGGACGCCACGGCGTTGATCGGGTGCCGCGTGTCCGACGGGTACATCTTCACCCTCGGCGTGTGGGAGCCGGACACGGCGCACGACACCGAGTCGGTGGTGCCGGTGGCCGAGGTCGACGCCGCGGTGGCGCGGATGTTCGACCGGTACAAGGTGCTGGCGTTCTTCGGCGACGTGAAGGAGTGGGAAGGCTTCGTCAAGGTCACCTGGCCGGAACGGTATGGCGATGACCTGCTGGTGTGGGCCGTCCCCGAGGGTAAGGATCCGCAGCCGATCGCGTGGGACATGCGGTCGCGCGTGCATGACTTCACGTTGGCCTGCGAGCTCGCCGAGACCGAGATCAAAGAGCGGCGGTTCGCGCACGATGGTGACTCGAGGGTGGCGCGGCACGTGGCGAACGCGCGGCGCCGGCCGAACCGGTGGGGTGTGTCGATCGGTAAGGAGACGCCGGACTCGCCGCTGAAGATCGACGCGGCGGTGTGCGTGATCGGCGCGCGGATGGTGCGCCGGCTGGTGCTGGGGTCGCCGAAGTACAAGCTCCGCAAGAAGGCCCGGTCGGGCCGGGTGTACGGCTTTAACTGAGACTGAGATCAAGGGGGGTGCTGGGTGGCGCTCTCCGAGGGCGAGGTCATCGACGCGACCAAGAAGCTGCTGGAGCTGCGCGATGGCGAGCAGCGGCGGCTGAAGAAGATCGCCGCGTACATGAAGGGCGACGCGTCCAGCGTGTACGTGCCGAAGGGTGCGCGGCAGGAATACAAGTGGCTGATCAAGCGGGCCAAGGTCAACGTCCTGCCGCTGGTGGTCACGGTGGTCGCGCAGGCGCTGTATGTGGACGGGTACCGGCCGGCCGGGAGCGATTCGAACGCGAAGGCGTGGGAGATCTGGCAGGCGAACCGCATGGATGCCCGCCAGCACGGCCTCCACAGGGCCGCGCTGAAGTACGGGACCGCGTATGCGGTGGTGATGCCGGGCCGGCCGGTGCCGGTGATCTCCCCGAAGTCTCCGCGGCGGATGACCGCGTTCTACCGCGATCCCGTCGAGGACGAGTGGCCCGAGTTCGCCGTCGAGGAGACCGTCCAGTACACGCTGAAGGGCAGGGTCCGGGCGGTGCGGCTGTATGACGCGCAGCACCGGTACAGCCTCGAGGCTCGGGAGGCCGACGGGGGGAAGCTTCGGCTGGTCCGGGCCGAGGAGCACGGGCTCGGCGTGTGCCCGGTGGTCCGCTTCCTGAACGGCGACGATCTTGATGGCGACGACTGTGTCCGGGGCGAGGTCGAGCCGCTGATCGAGATGCAGGATCAGCTCAACGCGACCACGTTCAACCTGCTCATGGCGCAGCAGTACGCCGCGTTCAGGCAGCGGTACGTGGCCGGGATGGTGCCCACGGACGAGGACGGGGTGCCGAAGGCGCCGTTCCAGGCCGCGGTTGACCGGCTGTGGGTCGCCGAGGACCCGGATGTGAAGTTTGGGGAGTTTTCCCAGACCGACCTTTCCGGTTACCTGCAGTCGGCAGAAGCTACGATCCGTCACATCGCGACGGTGTCGCAGACGCCGCCGCACCACCTGCTCGGGCAGATGGCCAACCTGTCCGCTGAGGCGCTCGCCGCGGCCGAGTCCGGGCTCCAGCGGAAGATCGCCGAGCGGAAATCCAGCTTCGGCGAGTCGCACGAGCAGACGCTCCGGCTCGCCGCGCTGGCCGCCGGCGACCGTAAGGGCTGGGATGACGTGTCCGCCCAGGTGGTCTGGCGCGACACCGAGGCTCGCGCGCTCGCGTCGACGGTGGACGCGCTCGGCAAGCTGACGCAGATGCTGCAGATCCCGCCGCAGGAGCTGTGGGAGCGGATCCCTGGCGTGACCGCGACGGATGTGGCGCGGTGGAAGCGTGCCGCGGAGAAGGCGCAGCGGGACGCGGACGCGATGGAGAAGCTCAACCAGATGATCGACCGCCAGATGGGTGGCTCGGCGCGGACGCAGCGGCAGGAGCAGCCCGCGTCCAACGGCGCCGCCGGCGGCGGGGATCGGGAGCCTGCGACCGCGGGGGCCGCCGGTGCCAACGCAGAATCAGCTCGCTGAGCAGCACCGGGCCGAGCAGGCGCGTCTGGCGGCCCGGGTGACGCGGGATGTGCTGCAGCTGTGGCTGTCGTCGTACCAGCCGCGGAACCCGGGCGTGTGGCAGGCGCTGCTCGCCGCGCTGCGGGCCCTGGTGGCGAGCTTTCGCCGGGAGTCGGCCAGGATCGCGACGAACTACTACCTGGAGTCGCGCGCCGAGGCCGGTGTGCCCGGCATCTTCGTGCCGCGGTCTGCGCCGCCGGAGCCGCCGCCGGAGCTCATCGAGGCGACCGCGCAGATCACCGGAGCGCGCGCGTACGGCCGTGCGCTGACCGCGGGCATACCGGAGCAGCAGGCGCGGCAGAACTCGGGTGTGCTCCTGGCCGGGAACATGGAGCGGATCGCGCTCAACGCGGGCCGGGAGACGATCTTGGACGCGGTCGAGGACGACCGGGAGGCGATCGGCTGGGCCCGGATCACCGACGCCGACCCGTGCGCGTTCTGCGCGATGCTCGCCTCCCGCGGGCCGGCGTACCTGTCGAGAAAGACTGCGTCGTTCCAGGCGCATCCGCACTGCGCGTGCGTCGCGGCGCCGGTGTGGAGCCGGGACGAGGCGTGGCTGGGCCATTCCAAGGACCTGTACGAGCAGTGGCGGCGTGTCACCGCCGGCGAGACCGGTGCAGGCGCCCGGCGGGCGTGGCGCCGCTACTGGGAGGGACGCGACAAGTCTGGAGACGACGATGGTGCAGCGTGACGCCGAGGCGCTTCGCCGGCTCACCCGGCAGGGCAAGGCGATGCGTACCGGGCCGGATGATCCGCGGCCGGGCCGGTTCCCGATCGCCAACCGGCAGGACCTGGAGAACGCCATTCGCGCGGTGGGCCGGGTGCGGCCGAACACCGAGGAGGCGCGGGCCAAGGTGCGCCGGTTCATCATGCGCCGTGCGCGCGAGCTCGGCCTGGAGGAGCTGATCCCGGACACCTGGAACGCGGACGGCACCCTCAAGAGCTGACCGAAGACTTTCCCCCCCCCCTAGGGCTGGTGAGCCGACATGGCTGCCGGCCCTTGCTTGTCCCGCCGACCCTGCGCCGTCATGGCCGGGTCACCAGTCCCGACATGGGAGATCACACAACATGTCCGATTCCGCGCCCGAGACCACCGCTGACGTCGCCGAAGTCGCTGCCGACGACGGTGATGTGTCGGCGGAGGCGTTGCTCGCCGCCGCCGTCGCCGAGCCCGACCACGACACCCAGGACGGCGCCGGGCACCAGCCCGAGCCGGAGGTGGAGGTCGGCCCGGACGGCTACCCGCTGAACACTCCGGTTGCCGAGATGTCGCCGGAGCATCAGGCGGCGTATTGGCGTGCGCAGGCGCGCAAGCACGAGAAGGCCGTCAAGGCGTACGGCAAGCACACGCCGGACAAGGTCAAGGAGATGGCGGCGCGCCTCAAGGAGATAGAGGACGCGCAGAAGACCGAGACCGAGAAGCTCGCCGAGCGGCTGGCCGAGGCGGAGCGCCGCGCGCAGGAGGCGGAGATCTCCCGTGCGCGTCTGCTCGCCGCCGCGGCGCACAACATCCCGGCCACCCTGCTCGAGCGGCTGGCCGGCACCACCGAGGAGGAGATCAACGAGGCCGCCGAGGTGCTGGCCACGGAGATCGAGGCCGAGGTGGAGCGTCGGCTGGCCGCGATGAAGCCGGCGAAGCCCGAGCCGGAGCCCGAGCCCGAGCCGTCTCGTGCGCACCGTCCGGTGGAGTCCCTGCGTCCCGGCGCCATGCCGTTGGACGACGTGCCACCGGACCCGAATGAGGCGTTCCGCATGTTCCTTTTCGGCGGGCGCCGCTAACCCCTGATCGATCACGCAGCGCCGGTTTCCTGCACGGGGCCCGGGGCCGCTGCATGCACGCCGTGTCGAAAGGAGAGCCCCGTGCCGACCTACAACGAGATGATCACGCGGGACGTTTCGGACGATCCGCTTATCCCTACCCCGGTGTCGGCGCAGATCCTCGAGGAGATGCCGACCCGCAGCTTCATGCTGCAGCGCGCCGGCCAGGTCCGCATGAGCACCAAGAGCCAGCGGCAGCCGGTGCTGGACGTGCTGCCGATGGCGTACTGGGTCTCCGGTGACGCCGGCATGAAGCAGACCAGCTCGGTGGACTGGAAGAACGTCACGCTGGTCGCCGAGGAGCTCGCGGTGATCGTCCCGATCCCCGAGGCGTACCTCGACGACGCGCAGGTCCCGATCTGGGACGAGGTCCGCCCGCGGATCGTGGAGGCGCTCGGCGCCAAGCTGGACGCCGCGTGCCTGTTCGGGATTGACAAGCCCTCGTCGTGGCCGACGGACATCTACACCAGCGCGGTCGCCGCGGGCAACGCGATCGTGACCGGCGGAAACGACGACTTCGCGCAGGACGTCGCGCTGCTCGGCGAGCTGATCGCGAAGGACGGGTTCAGCGTCAACGGCTTCGCGGCCCGCCCCGGCCTGAAGTGGAAGCTGGTGTCCCTCCGCTCGGAGGACGGCATCCCGATCTACCAGCCGGACCTGCAGAACGGCCGCGGCGGCAACCTGTACGGCTACCCGCTGGTCGAGGTCGACAACGGCGCCTGGGACTCGACCGAGGCCGAGCTGATCGCCGGTGACTGGACCAAGGCGATCATCGGCATGCGTCAGGACATCACCTGGAAGATGTTCGACCAGGGCGTCATCAGCGACGGCGACGGCAAGGTGATCCTCAACCTCATGCAGCAGGACTCGGTGGCGCTCCGCGTCACCATGCGGGTCGCCTACGCCACCAGCAACCCCGTCACGCGCCTCAACACGAGCGAGGCGTCCCGGTTCCCGTTCGGCGTCGTCCAGGCGTCGACGGCCGGCTCCTGATCCCCTGCCCGCCTGCGGGGCCCGCCGCGCTGCAGGGGCCCCGCATCACCGATTGGAGTGCTGGGTGCGCCTGCTGGCCATGCTCCACGCTTACCCTCCGTGTCACAACGCGGGCGCGGAGTGGATGGTCCACACGATGTTCCGGGCACTTGTGGAGCGTGAGCACCAGGTGGATGTGGTGCTGTCGCAGCCGTCCCCGTCCGGCCGGCGCCCGTACGAGCTGGACGGGGTCCGGGTCCACCCATTCCGGTCGAAGTCGGATCCGTTCACCTTCACGGAAGAGGCGGACGCGATCATCACGCATCTGGAGAACACCCAGCGCGCCAGCACGATCGGGGTGATGCGGGGCCTGCCGGTGGTGCACGTGTTGCACAACACCTTCGGTCAGACCCGCGGCTGGGTGCGTAAGCACCGCCCCTCCCTGGTCGTCTACAACTCGGAGTGGATGCGCCGGGACTACGAGGCGTGGCTGCGGTCGATCAGGCACCCGCTGCCGGAGTGCGTGGTGGTACGGCCGCCGGTGCACGCCGCCGACTACGCCACCAGGCACGGCGACCGGGTGACGTTGATCAACCTTTTCCGGCCCAAGGGGTCGCGGACGTTCTGGGAGCTCGCCAAGCGCATGCCGGACGTGGAGTTCCTGGCGGTGACCGGCGCCTACGGCGACCAGGACATCCGGGATCTGCCGAACGTCGAGGTGCTCCCCAACATCCCCGGCAACAAGATGCGGGACCAGGTGTACGCCCGCACTAAGATCCTGCTCGTCCCCAGCGAGTACGAGTCGTGGGGCCGTGTCGGTGTCGAGGCCATGGCGTCGGGCATCCCCGTGATCGCGCACCCCACCCCCGGCCTCAAAGAGTCCCTGGGTGAGGCCGGCGTCTTCGTCGACCGGGACGACATCGACAGCTGGGAGCGGCAGATCCGCCGGCTGCTCACCCCCCGCGCGTACGGCATCGCGTCCAGGCGCGCGCGGGAACGGTCGGCCGAGCTCGACCCGGCCGCTGACCTGGCCCGCTGGGTCAAGGCGGTCGAGCAGCTCGCCCCGGAGCGGCGCAGGCTGCGCGCCCTCGCCCGCGCCTAGAAGGGAAGGGAGGCGCTGGTGACTCCTCCGCTCCCTGAAGGGAGCGGCTTCTCGCTAAGCCGCTTTCGCAGCCTCGCGAAGGGCAAGCCCTGCCCTCAAGATGTTGATCGCCGCGTTCACGTCGGCGTGTGCGGAATGCCCGCACGCCGTGCATTTTCACCCGTCGCCT